>Ga0307486_1000683_pt1 | contig 29317 bp, 27 predicted proteins | sample CBIW02metaG_FD_203663 | JGI IMG/M metagenome (GOLD analysis project Ga0307486, IMG submission 203663) | Sea-ice brine microbial communities from Beaufort Sea near Barrow, Alaska, United States - CBIW 0.2 | ecosystem: Environmental > Aquatic > Marine > Coastal | place: USA: Alaska | collected... | reverse complement strand
AAACCCCACCCCGTCCCGACGCTTCGGGATCGGGGCCAAATCCGCGCAATCCTTTTTTTAAATCAGTGGAATCCTCGTTTTTACTAATTACTCAATACTAAACAGTTTCCTGGTCCCTGGCTCTATAGGGTACACAAGGACATCTCAAAAAGTTTTACTGGAAATGGGGAAAAACCCCTATATGATATGGGGCTTTTTTAAGGGTAAATTAAATTGTATAAAATCCAAAATAATTCACAAAAAAATAATTGAGATGAGAGATGGTAGTATTATCAGATTTTTTGAATATTTATTTTTAGTAAGCAGTATTCTTCTTGCTATTTTTATAGTTGCCAGGTTAACAAGCTGAAGAGGTAATTGTCCCGAAGCTTCCGAAGTTTGGGGGGAGTGGAATAGATTCCAAATTCCATCCCGTCCCGACGCTTCGGGATCGGGGGCAAATTCCATCCCGAGGCAAGTGGTTAATCTATAGTCTTTAGACAGTAGAACTGTTTCTCTCAACAAAAACGAATTTTGACTCCTCACTCTTCACTCCTCACTCCTCACGATTCTCCCGTAAAACTCAATATTCCTCCTAACAACAACCTCACTTGAAAACTTAGCAACCACCTGCTCCCTGGCTGCTTTTCCCATTTTCAGGGCAAGAGCAGGATCATTTAACAATTGCAGGACTTTCCCGGCGTATTCCCGATGATTAATTGGATCTACCGTAAACCCGGTGATGCCGTCTATCATCACTTCTTTTGCCCAACCGATATCTGAGGTCACCAAGGCTTTTTCCATCGCCATCGCCTCGATCCAGGTCATGGGGAGGGCCTCGGCGAAGCTGGGGAGGACTACTACATTTGCGGTGGCAATTTGTAACAGCACCTTTTCGTATGGCAGCACGCCAAGCCATGCTGTGTTTTCTTTGGCTGCGGGGGAAAGTTTATCAATTATCAATTGTTTGGTGTAACTACCTGTGGCATGGTCTTTTACGTCTTTTCCTGCAAAGAGAATTCTGGCCCCGGGTTTTTTTGCGACTATGAGATTAAAGATGGCTGCCAGTTCCAAAACACCCTTTTTTCTGATGATGCTCCCAAAGTAGAGAATGGTATTTGGCTCCACAGCCGTGTTGCGCGGACAGAAATACGCCACATCCACCGAATTTGGAATGTGCTCAATTTTCTTTTTTAAACCGAAGAGCGCCGCGGTTTTCTCCGCGGTGAATTCACTTACAGAAACCAGGTGATCTGCTCCTGCCAGGGCTTTTTTCTCAAACCAAAAATTCTTTTTCTTCTGCGGCCGGTTTTCAAGATGACAAAAATAGGAGTCGCTGCCGTGAAATCTAATCACCAGCGGACATTTGAGTTTCATAAAAGCGGTGATCCCGGTCCAGTCCGGGGCTTCCATGGCATCTATTTTGTCTTTTACAATTGCTTTGTTGAGATACTTCTCAAGGAATTTCCGGTACAGGTACCAACCCAGGAATTTATATTTTCGCTGTTTTATCAAATGAAATTTTATTCCGCCTTCAGTAAAAATCTCATCTGTTGACTGGCCGTAGATAAAGATGGAGACTTTAACTCCTTTTTCTGTCAGGGCAGTAACCATATTTTTGATGCTGGTGCCAATCCCTGCGGCAGAATTTGTTTTAGGATGCGGGTATTCCGGGGTCAAAAAGCCAATATGCATAGTTTTTTTCAAATTTTATTGTAACAGATCCTTTACTAAGGTTTTTGTAAAAACCCCGGCGCCGGCTTCATTTAAATGCCCGCAGTTAAAAAAATATTCATCTTTATCATCAAACAGGTCAACATAATTGTGCAAGCCGGGTAATTTTAATTGAACTTTATCCATAAAATCCCTGTTTTTAACTTCTTTGCAATAAGGTGAAGTAAAAAATTCAAGCGTAGTATTGGTATTCTTATAAAGTTTCTGCATTTGAGTCAATTCCTGGCTTTTATCTTTAATTGTTTCCGCAAAGCTACCCGCGGTAGCTTTGCCTATTCCCTGTTTAGGGGAAAAGCCAATTGCAATATTGGTGTTTTGTCTTAATTTTAGAAATGAAGCCGTTGCTTCTCTTATACCTACTACCTTATCAAAAACCATAAATCTGTAAAAAGGGATCCATCTATAAAAAAATTCCTCTTTATAAAGCAGAAGTTGGTCTTTAACAATGGGATCATCCATAAATGGGATTAAATTGGCTTTAAAATATTTGGTAATTCCAGAACTGTTATAATTGTAATCCACTTGCATAAAAACCTGGTTGAAGCTAATTTTTCTGTTTTCGGCCAGTTTCATTAAAATCAACATATCCCCGGGAGAACCTCCGGATATTCCAAAGTTAGCACAGGACATTCCTGTGAGTTTAGTTATTAATTTACAGTCTATATTGTTTTCTGTTCGGGAGGAGCCAAAAAAGGCTACATCATAGTGTTTATTTTTTAACTGAAGTATATTTTGAATTTTTGATCGGGGTTGTCCATTTTTAAAAGCATAAGAATAGAAATTATCCAGAAAAAACATCAGAATTAATGTGATGACGGAAATAGCTATTAAATTTTTGAAAAAATTCCTCATTAGAACTGAAAATAAATAAATTCCTGTTGATCTGAATAAACCCCTAAAGTAAGCAACATTAAAATAATCGCGATTATTTTAACCCATTTAAAAGTTCCTGAGAAAGGGTGTTCCAAATGCCGGTGAAACCATTCCAGGAGCACGAATATTCCAATGATCAGCAGCAATTCTATATTATATCTCTCAATTGACAAATACTGAAGTTCAAAGCTGAGATCGGTGAATATCCTTTTAATGAAATTTATTGCATCAAATAAACTATCGGCCCTGAAAAATATCCAGGCAAAGCTGGTCAGGCCAAAAGTGAACAGCATTTGCAGGAGCTCCCGGAAGGAAGGCAATATTTTATTTTCGGCAACCTGGTTTAAATGTTTCCTGTTTTGATGCCCCAATAATAAAGGAAGAAAGAATAAGGCGTGCAATCCTCCCCAAATAACAAATGTCCAGTTGGCTCCGTGCCAAAATCCGCTAACCAAAAAGATGATGAAAACATTTCTGACCTGTTGCCATTTTGAACCCCTGGAACCTCCTAAAGGAATATACAAATAATCCCGAAACCAGGTGGAGAGCGAGATATGCCACCTTCGCCAAAACTCCGCAATGTTTCTTGAAAAATAGGGAAAGTTAAAATTTCGCATCAAATCAAAGCCAAAAAGTCGTCCCGTACCTATGGCAATATCACTATAACCCGAGAAATCCCCATAAATTTGAAACGCAAAATAAACCGCACCTAAAAGTAGTGTTGCGGAATTCATATTTTCGTAATCATCAAAAATAGCATTTACATAAATCGCACAGCTGTCGGCTATCACTATTTTTTTAAATAACCCCCAAAGAATTAAATGAATTCCGGAAATGCCCCTTTCTTCTATAAAGATCCTTTTTTTGGAAAACTGGGGCAGCAGATGTTTTGCCCTTTCTATTGGGCCTGCCACTAACTGAGGAAAAAAGGCTACAAATACCGAAAAATTTATAATATCAGAGGTAGGTTCTATTTTTCTTCGGTAAACATCAATGGTATAACTCAGGGTTTGAAAAGTATAAAATGAAATCCCTACCGGAAGGATAATATTAAGGCTTGAGACCTGCAGCTCAACACCTAAATTTGCCCAGGAATCTATCCAGCTTTCAATAAAAAAATTGTAATACTTAAAAAAGCCAAGCAGCCCCAGATTAAATGCCAAACTCAGGCTTAACAGAATTTTCCGGTGAATTTCATTCCCTGTTTTCTGCAAAAACCTGCCGACAAAAAAGTCGACTAAGGTACTTGCTGCAATCAGGGCCAGAAAGCGATAATCCCACCAGCCGTAAAAAAGATAACTGGCTATTAAGAGGAAAATATTTTGAAGCTTTAAGGATTTTTTAAACAACCCCCAGTAAACTATAAATACAACAGGCAAAAAAATTAAAAATGAGATTGAGTTAAAGAGCATAGGTCAGTAATGGCAGAATTTTTTATTAATATTTGATTTTTCCTTAATTCAATATCCGTTAATCTTAATTTTTAATATTTCATCAATCCCATCCCATATTTTTTCAGAAGCTTTTTCCGCCGGGGAAATATTTATTTTTTCGAACCAACGTTTTGCTTCTCCCACAGTTTTGTGAGAATATTCGAGCACAGCTTTAAGCTTAGGCCCAATCTCTTTTTTAGATTTTAACCAGATCACCTCTTTTCCTGTCGGCATACTTCTAAAATGCACAAAATTATACACCTTTTGAGGATTCCAACTTTCATCTTCCTTATTAGCGACATTGTAGTTCAGATAAAGGCAGGGTTTATCAAAAACGGCAAAATCGAAGACCATTGAAGATCCCAGATTGATCACTGTTTTGGTATGCAGAATAGTATTGACCTGTAATGTTAAATCTTCCTGGGTTGGAAGGACAGAATTCCAATTTCTGCCAACCTGTTTCCATTTGGGAGCTACCGGATCTATCAGATCTTTATATTTTTCCAGTACAATATCATATCTGTCAGAAAAATCTACCGGACAACGCCGGAAAAGAATTCCGAGCTTAGTTTCCCCAGTTTTATTCAGGCTTTCAATTGACTCTGCCACATCCTGCAAATAATGGGCATCATCGGGACTTGTGGTTTTGTCGTCCCCGCTAAAGCAAATATAATCTCTTGTGAGATCAAGGTTATTTTCTTCAAAAAATTCTTCCCTGGTCTTTCTTAATTTCAGGTTGAAATGAGGTTCGAATTGCGGACTTCCGGTAATAAAAATGTTTTCTGAATCGATAAAAGGATAATAATTAATCAATTCCTCCTTCATATATTCACTCCACACAAAGTAAAAATCGGGCTCTACCACCATTGTTGCTTTGGGTAGATTGTCCCAGGAAAAAATAAAGGTAGCGGTAGGAATTTCAAGATCCTGTGCAGCGGTTAATGGTGCAATGGCATTTACCGGTCGCTGATTGGTACAAAATATAAAATCGGGTTTTTCCTTTTCCAGAACTGCTTTACAATTTTTGTAGAAAACAGATTTTCTTTCTGAAGCTTTTAATTTCCCCCTCAATTTTTGCAGGCCTTTCTCTCCCCGGCAAGTTTTGGTGAGTTGAGTAACGATTGTATTTTTAATTTTGGATTTTATGTTTTTATTGGAAGAAGGAAATTTGTAGGATTGATAAACTTGATCATCAAATTTTTTTTCAAAATAATCCAGTTCCGCGCTTATTTTCGCCCTCTTTAAAAGATCTGTATAAGCTCTTGGTTTTCCTGTTAATTTAATTTCTTTATAACCCAATTCAGTTAGATCAAAAGGTGTTTGGTTCCAGAATACCACTTCCCAGCCCATTTTCTCTCCAATATCCACAAAAGATGTAAAAGCAAAATTCCGTAAACCAACGCCATCGGGGAGGAGAATGAAGATTTTTTTTGGTTTCAAATCGGGTATTGGTTTTTGGCTTGTTCAAATATAGGGAAAATGTTTAGCGTTTAGGGTTTGGTGTTTAGCGTTTATAGATCAATGTTTATTGATAAAGTTCTGTTTTGAAAGTTTGTGGAAGGTAAAATGATTTTTTTAGTGCAACTTAGAGTCTTAGTGGCAATGATTCGTGAACTAAATACGGTGCCTTTATTGCCACGCAGACACAAAAGCACAAAGGATCTTTGCAAAAAAGATAGGGTGACGGGGAGAAAGGGCGAATAAGGGAAATGAGGCGAAAAGACAGAAATCTAAATCAACAAATTAACTCCCGATGCTTTGGGTCCGAATTAACCAATTCTGTTAGAGAAACGAATCTCCAATTCCAAAAAAAATTCTAACTTCGTATTTCTAACATCGTACTTCCAACAATGTCCCAACATAAAAAAATTCCCCTTTTTTACTGGAGCGAGATAAAATTCATCTTTAAGAAGAAGGAGAATTATGGAGATCTGCTGTCCAAATATCTGGTGGAGAAAATATCAGGGAAAGAAATAAAATGGGTTCATCCAAAAAAACAGCCCTGGTATACCTGGGATAAAACAAATTATGTCACTATAGGAAGTGTTATTCACCACGCTTCAAAAGAAAGTATTGTGTGGGGAAGTGGAATTATTGATAACAAGCAAGCCATAGCTAAAGCAGATTTCCGCGCGGTTCGCGGACCCCGAACCAGAAAATTTCTACTGGACCTTGGTTATGAGTGTCCCGAAGTTTATGGGGATCCTGCATTGCTGTTGCCAAAATATTATCATCCTGAGATTGAGAAAAAATACAAATTAGGGATCATTCCGCATTATCACGATTATAAATTGGTTTCAGAAAATTATAAAAATGATCCTGAGATCCTGGTGATTGACCTTATGACGCTGGATGTGGAAGAAGTTACCCGGGAAATACTGATTTGCGAAAAAACAATTTCTTCCTCTTTGCACGGAGTGATCGTTTCACATGCTTATGAAATTCCGAGTCTCTGGGTAGAATTTTCTAATAAAATTTTTGGAAACGGCATTAAATATTTAGATTATTTGGAATCGATTGAGTTACCCATTTATGAACCGGAATTTATAGATAGAACATTAAAGCTTGAGGAAATCACTATGCTTTTTGGGAAACACCCGGCTCTACCAAAAAAAGAAAAAATCAAAAGTCTTCAAAAAAATTTGATGATCTCTTGTCCTTTCATAAAATGAATATAGTTTAGAATATGCAAAATAAAAATCAAGAAAAGAACAAAATTCATTACGATAAGCTTTACTCAGGCTATAATATTAAAAATATCTTATTTTGGGTAAATAACCTAGACGCTTTTTTGGATACAGTTACCACTACTGAAACCAGTTGGTTTGCAGTGTATAAAAAAAATTTCAGAAATGAAATAAAGGGGAAAAAGGTGTTGGAGATGGGTTGTGGTGATTGTACCAATGCTGCAATTATGGCTGCATTGGGAGCAGAGGTTTATGCTAATGATATTGCCGATACCAGTGGTAAAATAGTAGAAGCTTTAAACCTCAATCACAAATTTATAACCCCCATCAAATTCATTAGCGGGGATTTTTTACAAAATAAATTAGAAGCGAGGAGTTTTGACTATATTGTTGGAAAAGCTTTTTTACACCATCTGGAAACCCCATTGGAGGAAAAATTCTTGAAAGAAACTGCCCGACTTCTTAAAGAAGATGGGGAAGCAAGGTTCTTCGAACCGGCAGTGAACTCTAAGATCCTTGATGTAATTCGATGGCATATTCCTGTGGGGAACCGACCTTCGAAATTTCAAAAAAAGGTCTTTAAAAAATGGAAGGAAAATGATCCTCATCCTGATAGAAGTTTTAGTTCATTACATTTCGAAAGGGCGGGAAAATTTTTTTTCAAAGAGGTAGAGATACATCCAATAGGAACACTGGAAAGATTCAGCCGATTTTTTAACTGGGGGAAGAAAAAAAATAATTTCAAGAGATGGGCATTGACAAATGAGGAAAAATTACCTAGCTTACTTAACAGGACTTTAACTCGAAGCCAGCTTATAATTTATAAGAAACCAATCTTTTAATTAAGAAACAATTTTCAACTTTTCAATTGAGCGCGCTGTTATACTAAAAGGATTGAGTGCAATTGTTTTAAAACTTTAAAACACTAATTAAATAAACTAGCCTCTATTAATTTTTTATAATGCTTCGATAGAATTTGAGGTGTTTTTTTAATCACGACCTCAGAGGGAAATTTATGTATAATTATTTTTCGGGATGCCTTTCCCATACTCGTTGCTAATTCATGATCATTTAAAAGCTTCAGGATGCTTTTAGCATAGAGGCAGTGATTGTTTGGGTTTACAGTGCAGCCTTTTTTCACCCAACATCATTTCTATTGCCCAACCTATCTTGGGGGTAACCAAGGCTTTTTCCATCGCCATAGCTTCCATCCATCACAAGTTTTATTTCAGGTTTTTTTTGGATAATCCTATTAAAAATTTTGGCGAGTTCAAGCACTCCATTTTTTCTTATGATTGTTTCAAAATATAGTAATGGTTCTGGGTTTAACTTTGAGTTTTATTTCCAGATAACTTAATATAGTTAGATTAAAAGATGGTTGATTCCAGGATATAACTTCACATCCCATTTTCTCTCCATTTTTTAAAAAAGATGTGAATGCGAAATTCCGTTAGGCCTACCCAGTCAGGAAGCAGAATAGATATTTTTTCTTTGCCTTCATATACTAATAAATAGAATTCAAATATAGGGAAATATAGAGGGGATAGGATGCTTTAAGCGAAAAATCGCGAAGCCAAATTATAAGATTATCAATGTTTATTCTTAGTTGCTAATTTAAAAAAATCACTAACTTCGTAATTAAAACAATAGTGTTAAAGAAAATTTTAATTAAGTTGGGTGTAAAAAATAAGTTTATTCTTTATAAACTTTCAAAATCCTACCTTAAAAATGAAGGATGGAATTTAAGCGTTAAACAGGGGTTGCCCATAGATAAAGACGGTAAAGCATTACCTTGGTACACATACCCAAGTATTCACTTCCTTATTCCAAGATTAGGTAAAGAATTTGCCATTTTTGAATGTGGAAGCGGTAATTCTACCCTGTGGTATAGTAGTCGAGTGAAAAAGGTTGTGGCAATTGAACATGATATTAAGTGGTATTCTCGATTAAAAGAAAAATTAGATAATAGAACTAATGTTGATTATTTATTTAAAGATTTAGGATCTGGAGAATACCAGGATGAGATACTTAATTATTGTAAGTTTTTTGATATTATAGTAATAGATGGACGTCAAAGAATTAAATGCGCCCAAAATTCTTTAAGGGCATTAAAGGATAATGGTGTTATTGTTTGGGATAATACAGACAGAACACGATACGAAGAAGGATTTGATTTTTTATTTTCTAATGGATTTAAAAGAATTGATTTTTGGGGAATGGGCCCTATAAATTATTCTTCTTCATGTACATCCATATTTTATAAGGAAGGAAATTGTTTGGGTATTTAACTATTATCTGACCAGAATTCATAAAGAATATTTTACTGCATTTAAAGGACTGTTTTTAGCTTATATAATTGAGAGGTTAGGACGTTTTTACAGCATCCAATATAATGCTAGTATAGTTTGTAATGCCATTACGATTTCTGAAGTCATACCTGATCGATCTTCTCACATATCCGCTTTCTCTAGCCCATTCATTAAAATGAAATTTTTTCTTTTCATCAAAGTATTCTAAACATTTCACAACGAATCCAGCTTTTTGAAATATTGAACTGAGTGTTTGATAATTATATAAAACTTTATGATCTTCTGACCCCATGCCGTGACCTCCAGGTTTAACCAGTGCCAAATATTTTTGATTGTCGTGATAACCATCGGGGACAGCTAATCTAAGCCAACCATCTGATTTTAAATATTTATAACAAATTAATGCGGCCCTGCTCCCTTCCTCAATAGTTAAATGCTCCCAAACATGTTCAGCCAGTAAACAATCAATTTCATTTTCTTTGAAATATCTACTCCATGTGGATTCGTCCAAAAGGTCTAAGAAATGTTTTTCACTTGGTATCCATCCTTCCTCAAATTTTCCTGAACTACCTATTACTATTTTTAAAGGAATTCCATCTGATTTATGTTTTGAAATGCGATACTCAAATTTTTTCTTTAATTGATAATTTTTAAAAGCTCTATAAAAAGGGCGGAGTAAATTTTTAATGATGGTTTGCATTTTTACCTGATTTTCATGTGATGTAATTACTGGTTCTTTATTGGTTATTAAAGACTCATATTAACAATAAAATATTTTAATAAATATTCTTAACACTAGAATTAAAAATTAGCTGCTTAAAATTTGAAGTGGATATTCAATTGTACAATATCTACCCTTTCCAATATAATTGTTTGGCAAATGATGAACAGTAGCTTCCTGCGGAGTGATTAAACCTTTAGCGTTTTCTGTTAATGGGATGATAGTTCCTTTGTATCTATCCATATTTTTTCCATGCCATCCTACAGCTGCTTTTGCTCGAACACCATAACCATCAAATTCAAAGTTCCATTCAGGACTTTTAATAAACTTTTTTAATTCATCCTTATCCATAATCCAAAAGCCGCAATAAGGATTTAAGCTATTCAATAAAAATTTTTGTCCTTCAAGTTCAATTATTTCTGAGAGCGGCCAATTTACGTCGGTTAATAACATTCTTTTAGTCTCATCAATTTCAAATCTTAAAAAACCTAAGTTGTAATTATTGGAGATTGCTTTTTTCTTGTTTTCTAACCAATATTTAAAATTCTCTTTTTTAAATGAGATGTCATCTTCTAAATATATTTGAACATCATAGTTGTCTACCATACTCTCAATAAAGTTCCTGTTTTCCCATGCCAAGTAGAAGGGATGTATTAACCACTTAATTCCAATCTTGTTTAGAAAACTTTTTGTTGAAAATCTCGCTATTAAAAATTTTCTATAACTAAAGACTTTGTATTTAATATTGCTATTTTTAAAATATAGCTCAGGTTTTTTATTGGTATAAATAAAAATATCGATATTTTGATCAATTTCCAACAAACCGTCCACAACCTTTTGCAAGTATTGCAGCCTGCTGGGAGAATAAAAAAAAGTAATGTGGGCGGCTATTTTCATTTAAAACTTATTTTAGAATAGGAGAGCTAATTTAAATAACAATATTAAATAATTAATTTATCTTGGAATTGATTTGCTCTATTTTCCTAAAGTAGTAGAAAAAATTTCAATAAGAGCATGTAATTTGAATCATATTAAATATAATCTTCTTGAGAAAACACCTTAGAATAGAGGTTAATACTTTAGAGATTTGAAAAGGGAAACCAGAATGGTAATATTCAAATAAAATTGAAACTTCAGTTTTAATAATCATTTATTCTTGCTTTATTATTTTATATTTGAAAATACTTCGTATCCTAATAATACCCTAATTCTAATAAATATCAATTTCTGAATGAATAGATTTAAACTATTGCAGGATTTAATTAACCGGCATGGCTATGAAATGTTCCTCGAAATAGGGACACATAAAGGAAAAACTTTCTTACCCTTAAAATGTAAATATAAAACTGCAGTTGATCCTAGTTTCAGGATTTCAATCCCCTTTTTTTTAAAACAATTGTTTAGAAACCCTACTAATTTTAGAAACCGTTATTATAGTATGACTAGTGATGCTTTCTTCGCAAAAAAAATGGGATACTTAGAGAAAAATGGAAAACCAGATCTCATTTTCATCGATGGATTACACACCTTTGAGGCTAGCCTTAGAGATGTTTTAAATTCTTTAAAACATCTAAATTTAAAGGGAACCATTGTACTACATGATTGTTTCCCCCCATCTAAAGCCTCAGCTACCCCTGCTAAATCTTTAAAGGAAGCGGCAAAAATGGATATCCCGGATTGGACAGGAGCTTGGTGTGGAGATGTATGGAAAACAATAGTATATCTTAAGGAATTATATAAAACCGAATTGGATGTTTTTGTAATTAATACAGATTTGGGACTTGGGGTTATAAGAAATAAGTCTTTAAATCCAGCGGAGTTAAAAATTGATAAATTTTTTTTTAATGCAATAGACTCCTATGATTTTGATTATTTAATTCGAGATCCTGAGGAAACGATAGGATTAAAAAATCCTGACCATTTAGAAGTTAGTCTAAATACTTGATTTTGCTTTTCTATTTTTAAAAAATGAGGCATAATCCTGATATATTAAAAAATGAACATAATTTTAAAAGCTAAAAATATAAACCCCCTAACACCCAAAGGGAGAATTTTGTATTTTTCGAAATCGTTGTTGACTAATTAACGAGAGGTGAAATTCTAAATGATATCATTCAAATCCTTAAAATAATTCGTGCATTAGTGGCTTATTTTTTTATTTTACACTTAAATTTGCCAAACTCATAAACAAATCCGAATTTTTAAACCCCAAACCGTAAACCGTAAACGAATAAAATGAGCATTATTCTTAAAGCAGAAAATATTTCAAAGCAATACCGCCTTGGAGCGGTAGGCACCGGTTCGCTTGGCCACGACATAAACCGTTGGTGGGCAAGCCTTCGCGGGAAGGAAAACCCCTATTTGCAAATGGGCGCGGTTAACGACCGCAGCGTGAAGGCTACCGAAGATTACGTGTGGGCATTGCGGGATATCAATTTTGAGGTTAAAACTGGAGAGGTATTAGGAATAATAGGGAAGAACGGAGCAGGTAAAACTACCTTGCTTAAAATTTTATCCAGGGTAACTTGCCCCACCACGGGCAGCATTAAAACCAGGGGCCGGATAGCTTCTTTGCTGGAAGTTGGCACCGGATTTCACGGGGAATTAACAGGTAGGGAAAATATTTACATGAATGCTGCTATTTTGGGGATGACCAAAAATGAAGTGAAATCAAAACTGGATGAAATTATAGATTTTTCCGGCTGTGAGATGTATATAGACACTCCTGTGAAACGATATAGCAGCGGGATGACGGTGCGCCTTGGTTTTGCCGTGGCCGCTCACCTGGAGCCGGAGATCCTGGTAATAGATGAGGTGTTGGCGGTGGGCGATGCGGAATTCCAGAAGAAAGCCATCGGGAAGATGCAGGATCTATCTATTGGACAGGGCAGGACAGTGTTGTTTGTGAGCCATAATATGGCGAGTGTTAGAAGCCTTTGTGATAGAGGTTTAGTTTTGAAAAATGGTTTAGTAACTTTTGAAGGGAATATTCAAGATTCGGTAGAAAATTATCTCAGTGCAGATTCAAATAAGACTTGGCATTATAAAAATAAAAAGACAGTTAAAGGATCTTACATAGATTTAATAGAAATAATTACAAGTTCATCTAAGGGTATTCATGATTTCAATGAAGATATTACTATAAAAATAGAACTATATTGTGATCGGAAAATTGAAGCTCCTGCGGTTTCCTATCAAATTTTAAACAGTGATAACATTCCTATAATACATGAATTACTATTAAATAAAGAAAGTTCTTTTTGTCAAGAAAAAGGGAATTATCGGTTAACATCCAAAATTAAAAATTTGAAACTTTACCAAGGGGTATACAAAATAAATGTATTTTTTGCTGATAATTTTTCTAAAAGCAGATTAGATAAAGCAACGGAAGAATGTAAGTTTGAGATCATAAATATGAATAAAAGACCTTATTACTGGCAAAATGGTTCAGCTATTTATAAGGAAAATGAAACATCCTGGAAAATTTCAAAAATTAATGAATAGCATTAAAAGTCCATTGAATCCTGAAAAGGAAGCATATCTTGATAGTAAATTTGATACTAAAAAGATTATCAGTTTATATAATGCTATAGATGTTAAAGTTGATAGATTTTTTGATAAACCTGAAATATATTTATATAAATGTAAATATACTGGATATCGATTTTATTACCCTTTTAATATAGTAGCTGATGCAGCTTTTTACGAAGACATTTCTAAGAATAGGCCTTATTATTCGCAGCGGTGGGAGCATTTTAGAGCTCTAAAATATATAGGTAAAAAGGATAAAGTCCTCGAAATTGGTTCTGGATTCGGAATTTTTTTATCAATGTTAAAAGAAAAAAATATTTCTGCAAAAGGATTAGAACTGAACCCTCATGCTGTAAAAGAATGTAAACTTCAAAATTTTGATGTAGACGATTGTTTAATCCAAGAGGTGGCAGAAAAAAATATTGAAAAATTTGATGTTGTTGCAACATTTCAAGTTTTAGAACATATAACTGAAGTAAAAAGTTTTATTCAATCTGCATTAGATACAATAAAATCAGGAGGTAAATTAATTGTAGGTGTTCCTAATAATAATCCATATCTATTTATATCTGATAAGTACCATACCTTAAATTTACCGCCACATCATGCAGGATTGTGGAATAAAAAATCTTTACAATCCTTAGAAAACATATTTCCCATTAAATGTAAAGAAATAGAGTTTGAACCTTTAATTACTACTTATGAATATTTTATTCAATTTCATATAAATAATGCCCCCACAAAAATTTTAAAAAAAGCAATAAGTATTTTTCATAAAACGGCACCAAATATTTTAAGAAAAATATGTTGTAGATTCATTAAAGGAAGAAATATTATGGTAATTTATTCTAAAATCTAATAATGGATAATTTTATCGAAATACCATTTGAAAGATCCAACCTAGACCGATGGTATATTCGTAGTGCAATCTTGAAATCATTACATGAAAATTTAACCAATTTTGAAGGGGATCTCTTAGATATCGGCTGTGGTAAGATGCCTTATAAAAATTATATTCTGCAGAACTCTAAGGTGTCAAATTATGTGGGGCTGGATATAGAGTCTGCTCTAAACTATGATTCCGTTATAAAGCCTGATTTCACATGGAATGGAAAAGTAATGCCTTTTGAATCTAATTCTTTTAATTGTGCATTCGGTACTGAGGTTTTAGAGCACTGTTCAGAACCTGAAGTAGTTTTAAAAGAAGTGATGAGAGTTTTAAAACCAGGTGGACGTTTCTTTTTTACCGTTCCTTTTTTATGGAATTTGCATGAAGTTCCAAATGATGAATATAGATATACACCTTTTTCTCTGGAGCGCCATTTAAAAAATTCAGGGTTTAATAATATTGAAATTAATGCTACAGGTGGATGGCATGCCTCCATGGCGCAAATGCTTGGTTTATGGGTTCGAAGAAGTAGTATGCCAGAAAATAAAAGAAACATATTATCCGTTTTTATAAAGCCCTTGATAAAATATTTAGTAAAAATAGATAAACCTGATGGGGTTAAATTTGAAGATGGCCAAATGATTACAGGACTTTCAGGAATAGCTAGAAAAATTATCTAGCTCTTAAAGATTATATATGAATATAGCTTTATTATCTCCCAATCAAAATACCTATTCAGAAACCTTTATTCAGGCACACAAAAATTTGCTTAAGGGAAAGGTCTATTTTTACTATTCAGGCATTCTTCCAACCCAATTGGAAGGAGGAGCTTTAATTAATTCACGCCGCTTAAGAATATTAGATGTTATCAAAGGACACTTTAGTCTTAACAGGTTTTCTTTGCCGGAAATTGCCTTGCTTAATTCATTTAAAAAAAATAAAATCGATTTGGTGTTGGCAGAATATGGAGAAACAGCATCTAAAATCCTCAAATTATGTAAAGCATTAAATCTACCATTAATAGTTCATTTTCACGGGTATGATGCTTCTGTATCTGAAATAATAAAGAATAACAATAATTATAAAGAAGTTTTTGAAACTGCCAGTTATGTTGTGGTGGTTTCAAAAAAAATGTATCAGGATCTTTTAAATTTGGGATGCCCAGAACAAAAACTGGTTTATAATGTTTACGGACCAAAAGATGAATTTTTCGAAGTACAGCCTAATTTTTCTAAACCGCAATTTATAGCTATTGGCAGGTTTGTGGATAAAAAAGCACCCTATAACTTAATTCTTTCTTTTTTAAAGGTTATAGAGAAATTTCCTGAAGCAACGTTGATCATGGCTGGTGATGGCCAGCTGCTGGATACTTGTAAGAATTTGGTTAAATACCATCAGCAGGAAGCTAATGTCAGTTTTGTAGGGGTGATAAGTCCTGAAAAATACAGGGAATATCTTAAAGAATCACTGGCATTTGTTCAACATTCTGTCACGGCTGAGAATGGCGATTCAGAAGGAACCCCAGTTGGCGTTTTGGAGGCCAGTGCCGCCGGCTTACCTATAATTTCGACCAAACATGCCGGGATCCCTGATGTGATAATAAATGGGGAAACAGGTTTATTAGTGGAAGAGCATGATGTAAATGGCATGGCTGAAAATATAATCAAACTTTTGGAAAATCCTGAAATGGCAAAAAAAATGGGAGCAAAAGGGAAAATAAATATTGAAGAAAATTTCACTTTAAAAAGACATATAAAGGTTTTGGATGATTTGATTGAAAAAGCAATAAGATAAAAAACATATATGCCCCAATCATATTGTTTGTTTATAACCGTCCCTGGCATACTGAACAGACGCTTGAGGCATTAATGGAGAACGAGCTTTCGGATCAAAGTACGTTATATGTTTATAGTGATGGTCCTAAAAAAATGCTTCAGAAGAAGATTTAAAAAAAATCAAAGAAGTTAGAACTTTAATTCGTAAAAAGAATTGGTGTAAAGAGGTTGTGATAATTGAAAGGGATGAAAACCTTGGTTTAGCGAATTCAGTTATTAATGGGGTAACTGAGATAATTGATAGGCACTGAAAAGTTATTGTGCTGTAAGACGATATTTTAACAGGGAAGTATTTTCTTAAATTCATGAATGATCGACTTGAGACTTATCAAAACGATGAACTAGTTTATGGTGTTTCTGGGTATTGCTTCCCTCATTCAGAAAAAATACAGGCTACGGAAATATAGATTTTTGGGGTATTTCACTTGGTTTTAATGCATATAATAAATGTACTTTTGCTTTTTATATGGATCATAATATATTTGAAATTTAAGTTGGGATCGCAATATGATATTAAAAATTCTATTAAGAAACATAAAAAAGTTTATTTATTGTTTGCGTCAAAGCCACGTTAAAGCAAGATATTATAGAAATATAAGGTTTGAGATCAGGAAAAAAAAGAAGCTTAATGTTGGTTCAGGAAGTGTTGAATTTGATAAAGAATGGTTTTCTTGTGATATTGACCAGCTTGATATTACAAAAAGAAGGGAATGGGTGAAGTTATTAGGGAATTCAAAGGTTACTAATATATTTGCAGAGCATGTGTGGGAACACCTGTCGTATGAAGATACTAATTTGGCAAACAAAAATTGTTATATATTTTTAAAAAAAAACGGCAGGTTAAGAATTGCTGTGCCTGACGGGTATCATCCAAATAAGGATTATATAGATTATGTAAAACCTAATGGAAATGGAATAGGATCTGATGACCATAAAATTCTTTATAATTATAATTCACTTAGTCAGAAATTAAAAGAGGCAGGCTTTAAAACAGAATTATTAGAATACTGGGATGAAACCGGGAAGTTCCATTTTCAGGATTGGAGTAATGATGGGGGGAAGGTTAATAGATCCCGTCGATTTGACTCTAGAAATATAAATGGTAAGTTAAATTATACCTCTTTAATAATTGATGCGATAAAAATATAAATGAATCTAGCCCCCATCATATTATTTGTATATAACCGTCCCTGGCATACGGAACAGATGCTGGAGGCATTGATGGAGAACGAGCTTGCAGATCAAAGTGCGTTATATGTTTATAGTGATGGTCCTAAAAAAAATGCTTCGGTAGAAGATTTAAAAAAAATCAAAGAAGTTAGAACTTTAATTCGTAATAAGAATTGGTGTAAAGAGGTTGTGATAATTGAGAGGGATGAAAACCTTGGTTTAGCGAATTCAGTTATTAATGGGGTAACTGAGATAATTGAAAGGCACGGAAAAGTTATTGTGCTGGAAGACGATATTTTAACAGGAAAGTATTTTCTTAAATTTATGAATGATGGACTTGAGACTTATCAAAACGATGAACTAGTTTATGGTGTTTCTGGTTATTGCTTTCCTCATTCAGAAAAAATTCAGGATAAAACATACTTTTTGCCATTAATGAGCTCCTGGGGTTATGGTACCTGGGCTAATCGATGGAACAAAATAAATTTTAATGGGAAGGAACTATTAAATGAAGTAATTTCAAAAAACTTAGTGCCTGGATTGGATTTCGGGAAAATACAATTTTATCAAATGCTCCAAGATCAAGTCTCAGGTGAAAATGATTCCTGGGCAGTGCGATTTTATGTTTCAATGTATTTAAACAATGGAGTATTTCTATACCCAAACTTATCTCTATTAAAAAATATAGGCTTTGATGGTTCTGGGGTACATTGCAAATTTGATTCTTCAAAAATTCACGAAGGACCTTTTGATAATAACCTGGAAATTCCGGTTAAAAGAGGAAAGGTAGTGGTGAAAATAAAAATTCTACAAGGTTTTAGAGACAAGGACAAAATTAAGGAAAAAAATATCCGCCGGATTGGAAAGAAATTTCGAAGATTAATAGCACCTGAAATAATTCAACTTATAAAGCGCAAAACTAATCTTCTAAAAAAAGAAAAAACGAGCGAGTTAGAAATTCCTCGGTATACAAAAACATATGTTCAATTAGATGGAAAGCAAATTCATATTCCTGATATTGCTTCTTTTCGTTTTATGTACAAGGAAATTTTTGAACAAGAAATTTATAAATTTAAAACTTCTACCCGTGAGCCATATATAATTGACGGAGGGGCTAATATCGGTTTGGCAACTATTTATTTGAAGGGGTTATACCCATCTTCAAAAATTATTGCCTTCGAGCCAGATCCTGAGATTTTTAAGATTTTAAAACATAATATTAAGACCTTTGACTTTGGGCAAATAGAATTGATCCAAAAAGGACTTTGGAATGCTAATACAAATCTATTCTTCAAATCGGAAGGTGCAGATGCCGGATTAATTGCTGAAATTGATAAAAATAATTCTGCATCTGAAAGCGAGATAGAAGTAGTTTCATTAAAACCATATTTAAAACAACCAGTAGATTTCTTAAAGTTGGATATTGAGGGGGCTGAAACAGTTGTTTTGAAGAACATTCAGGATGATCTTGGCAACATCGAAAGAATTTTCGTTGAGTATCATTCTTTTATTGGTCAATCACAAACATTAAATGAAATTATAGATATTCTTACAAAAGCAAAGTTTAGACTGCATATATCAACACCAGGTTTTTCAAGTATATCTCCATTTATGAATCTAAATGTGTACAATAACATGGATATGCAATTGAATATTTACGGATATAAAGAAAATTGAATTGAAAATTTTAATTGTAAACACATTTGATAAAGGCGGAGCAGCCAATTCCTGTAAACGATTACACCTTGGATTACTTTCAAAAAATATTGAATCAGAAGTCTTACTCAAATCAAAACAAAATAACTGGCCCAATTCCTTTATTTATAGTTTTAAGCCACCTCTAAAATGGTTTTCAGCATCTGATAAAATTAAAAATAAAGTAAAACGTATTCTAAGAGAGTTTAAGTTTTATTCCCCAGACAAAAGAAAAGATGCAGCACAAGAATTTTTAAATTTTAGACCTGCAGGCCTTGAAATGTTCAGCTTTCCAAATTCAGGAATTGATATAACTCAATCTGATCTTTACAAAGAAGCCAATGTTATCAATCTTCATTGGGTAGCAAACTTTCTGGACCATCAATCCTTTTTTGAAAAAAATACTAAGCCAGTTGTTTGGACACTTCACGATATGAATCCATTTTCAGGCGGAGAACATTACTTTGAGGAGTATTTAGGAATTGATGAATCCGGGTTTCCAATCAGGAGGAAATGGTCAAAAGAAGAACTTAGGGTTTCAAAGGAGAATATTGAAATAAAAAAACATGTAATGTCAAAGGTTGATAATTTGACTATTGTAGCACCTTCCGAATGGCTGGCGCAAGAAGCACGCAAAAGTGAAGTGTTCAAAGGCAAATCTGTTTTTTGTATTCCGTATGGATTAAATGCTGAAATATATTCACCGAGAGATCAAGATTATTCACGAGACCTATTAAATATTCCAAGAGATAAGAAAGTTATATTGTTTGTTGCAGATTCTATTAGTAATAATAGAAAGGGATTTATCTATCTTAAAAGGGCATTTCAACAATTAACAAATGAGAATGTTGTTTTGTGCGCCATAGGGCAAAAGAACAGTGAATTAGAATCTTTCGATAATATTCTCGAATTAGGACCTATTTATGATGAAAGATTGATGAGTATTGCGTATTCAGCTGCAGATGTTTTTGTGATACCTTCATTAATGGATAATTTGCCTAATACTGTTTTAGAGGCCATTATGTGCGGTACGCCTGTCATTGGATTTCCGGTGGGAGGAATCCCTGAAATGATTGTCGATGGAGAAAATGGACTGTTAACAAAGGACATTAGCGTATCCTCTTTGATTGAAACATTGTCTAAGTTTTTAGATTTTTCCGGAAGGTTTGACAGGGAGAAAATCAGGGAAAATGCTGTTGAAAAATATGACCAGAAAATTCAAGCTGAACGATATATAAGTTTATTTAAGAAAATTAATGGCTAATTAAAAAGAAAACCGGTAATTGAAATTTAATCGTTGTTAATAAAGCCATTATTTTAGCATAAAAAAACTTCAATTAAAAGAAATTTGATAATATAATTCAATGAAAACAGCCCTCATCACAGGAATTACAGGACAAGACGGCGCATATTTAGCGGAATTTTTACTAAAAAAAGGCTATACAGTTCACGGGATTAAAAGAAGAAGTTCCTCCTTTAATACAGACAGGATAGATCATTTGTACCAGGACCCGCACGAGAAGAATATTCGCTTCAAATTGCATTATGGAGATCTAAGTGACGCTATGAACCTTACCCGCATTATCCAGGAAGTGCAACCCGATGAGATCTACAACCTGGGCGCAATGTCTCACGTAAAGGTGAGTTTTGACACCCCGGAATATACCGGCAATATAGATGGTTTGGGCACCTTGAGGTTGCTTGAAGCGGTGCGATTGTTAGGCCTTACCAAAAAGACCAGGATCTACCAGGCATCTTCATCAGAATTATACGGCAAGGTGCAGGAAGTGCCACAAACCGAAAAAACGCCTTTTTATCCGCGAAGTCCCTATGGAGTTGCAAAATTGTACGCCTACTGGATCACGGTGAATTATCGCGAGGCATACAGCATGTTCGCCTGCAACGGGATCCTGTTCAATCACGAATCGCCATTGCGGGGAGAAACTTTTGTAACCCGAAAGATCACCCGGGCCGCGGCCAGGATCGCATTGGGAATGCAGGACAGCTTATTTTTAGGAAATCTCAACGCGAAACGGGACTGGGGGCACGCCAAAGATTATGTGGAGGCGATGTGGTTGATGCTGCAGCAGGAAATCCCGGGAGATTATGTGATTGCAACCGGAGTAACTACTTCGGTAAGGGATTTTGTTAGGATGGCTTTTGCCCAAGTAGGCGTTGCCTTGACTTTTAAAGGTGAAAATGAAAATGAAACAGGATCGGTAAAAGCCTGTTCAAATCCGGAATTTCAGTTGCCTATTGGGAAAGTGGTGGTGAAGATAGATCCAAAATATCATCGGCCAACAGAAGTGGATCTGCTGATAGGTGATGCAACCAAATGCAGGGAAAAACTGAACTGGGCACCCAAATATACTCTTGCACAATTGGTGGAAGAGATGATGGAAGCAGATATGAAGTTGTTTCAGAAGGAGAAATATTTAAAGGACGGGGGACATGATACGTTGAATTACAACGAATAAAAGTTTAACGTTTAACGTTCAAGGTTGAAGGTTGAAAAAACAAATTCCAAATTTAAAATCCGTGTAATTCGTTTTAATTCGTGTAATTCGTGAAAATCGGGTAAATTCGCAACAAATGGAAAAGGATTCTAAAATATATATCGCAGGTCATACGGGCATGGTTGGATCTGCAATTGTAAGAAAATTAGAAAAGGAGGGATATTCAAATCTTGTACATAGGACATCCAAGGAATTAGATCTTATAAATCAACAGGCAGTTTCATCCTTTTTTGAAGAGGAAAAACCGTTGTATGTGTTTTTAGCAGCCGCGAAGGTGGGAGGAATAGAAGCGAATATTATCTACAGGGCGCAGTTTTTATATGAAAATTTGATGATCCAGAACAATGTGATCCATCAAAGTTATGTGCACGGGGTTAAAAAATTGTTGTTTTTGGCATCCTCGTGTATTTACCCAAAACTGTCGCCACAACCTATCAAAGAAGCCTATTTACTCACAGGAGAGCTGGAACCTACCAATGAGCCTTATTCCATCGCTAAAATAGCCGGGATAAAAATGTGTGAAAATTACAACCGGCAGTATGGCTGTGATTTTATTTCGGTAATGCCAACCAACCTTTATGGCCCCAACGATAATTATGATTTAGAAACCGCGCACGTGCTTCCGGCATTATTGCGTAAATTTCACGAAGCTAAGATGCAGGAAGAAAAAACGGTTGATACTTGCAGTGAGCCTGTCGAACTGTGGGGAACAGGCACTCCCTTGCGGGAATTTTTACACGTAGATGACCTTGCCGAAGCTTGTTCTCATTTAATGCAAACTTACCGGGGAAATACAAGCGTGAATATAGGAACAGGAAAGGACATTTCCATAAAGGAACTCGCAGAACTGATCAAGGAAATAGTTGGATATAAAGGCGGACTAATTTGGAATAAAAACAAACCCGATGGCATGCCGCGTAAATTGCTGGATGTTTCTTTGATTCACGGCTTGGGGTGGAAACATAGGATCGGGCTGGAAGAGGGGATAAAAGAAGTGTATATGAATAAATTTATGAAATGAGCATAACGGAAACACGATACAAACACCAATGAAGATCTGCGAATTACATATGACCAATGAAAAACAATAAAAATCCACATATGAATCAAAATGCCTGAAAAACCACTAATATCTATTATAACCGTCAATCTAAATGATGTTGAAGGCCTTAAAAGGACGATGACGAGTGTTTTTGAGCAAACCTGGCAGGAGTTTGAATATATTGTCATAGATGGTGATTCCACAGATGGGAGTAAGGAATATATCGAAAGCCACAAAGATAAAATAGATTATTGGGTAAGTGAGCAGGATTCCGGGATTTACAATGCGATGAATAAGGGGATAAAAGCGGCGACCGGGGAATATTTGTTGTTTTTGAATAGTGGGGACCATTTTTACAATGAACTTGTTCTTGAACAGAATTATACATGTATAAAGGATTATGATTTGGTCTATTTTAATATAAATGTGATTGAAGATAAGAATGAATATATCCGGTATTTTCCAGAACATTTAGTTTTTTCTTATTTTATAAAATTCACATTGCCACATCAGGCAACTTTTATCAAATCATCCTTATTTGAAAAAGTGGGATACTATGATGAAAGTTTGAAGATTGTTTCCGATTGGAAATTTTTTGTTGAAAGTATTTGTATATTTAATGCCTCTTATTTTAAAATAGAAAAGGTCTTATCAACTCATTATCTTAACGGGATAAGTACAAATCCGGAGAATTGGCATATTGTTCTGGAAGAAAGAAAAAAAATTTTAGAAGCGGGTTTTAATGCTTTTATTGAGGATAGTAACCAACTTTACGAATATCGTCAGGAGTTGGCTGAAAAAAGAACGTTAATTTCCAATCTTAGAAAATCAAGAAAAATAAGATTATTAGTAAAATTGGGTTTATTAAATAAATTTTAGGGTCTATACAGAATTAAAATTATGTTGAAAAAAATCCTTTTTATATCCCATGAATCTTCCAGAACGGGGGCTCCTTTTGTACTCCTGTATTTTTTGCAATGGTTAAAACAGCATCATTCAGAAATTCAGTTAACTGTTTTAACATTAAATGGGGGAGGCCTTACTAATGAGTTTAAGATGGTTGCTGATGAATATTATGAACTGTCAAAAATCACCACTCCGCAACGCAATTTAGTTCAACGATTTAAAACTAAGTTGTATAAAAAGTTAGGAGTACATTACGCCCGGCCGGATGCCAAAAAGGTATTTGTTAAAAATCTGTCTCAACAGGATTTTGATTTGGTTTATTGCAATACAGTTGTATCAATTCCATTAGCATACCAAATCAAATTGCGTAATAAAAGCGCAAAATTACTCGTACATGTTCATGAATTAGAATCTGAAATAAAAAGAACAATTGGAAATTTAAATCAATTTTCAGATAATATTGACATTTTAATTGCCGCTTCCGGAATGGTAAGAGATAATTTGCTTCATAATTATTCTATTCCTGCGAATAAAATCGAGGTCATTTATGAGTTCACCAAAAAACTTAATCCTAAAATTAAATCCAAAAAAAAAGAAGAGGTTTTTGAAGTTGGAGGCTCCGGTAAATTTGGTCATAGAAAAGGGACTGATTTGTTTATTCAGACAGCAAGGTATTTAAACGATCATTATCCACAGTTAAAAATCGAATTTACCTGGGTAGGTTTGGTGCCGGAGAATGATAAAGCAAGCCTGGAACTGGAATTAAACAAAATTGATTTAAATAACAGGATTAATTTTGTAGGGGAGGCTAAAAATCCTGCGTTTTATTTTGAGAAGTTTGATGTTTTTTTGATGACTTCCAGGGAAGATCCTTTTCCTCTTGTATGTATAGAAGCGGGGATGTTAGGAATCCCTATTATTTGTTTTGATAAAGCGACAGGGGTTTCAGAGATTATTAAAGATAAAGGTGGATTTACAGTTCCGTACTTAAATATTGAGGTGATGGCTGAAAAAATAATTTTTTATATGGAAAATCCGCAAATATACATGATGCATTCCAAGTTTAATCAGGCTGAATTCTCCAAGTTTACGGCTAAAACCAGAGGACCTATAATTTATAATTTATTGGCTAAAAGTATAAAATATAATAGGCAGGATTAATTAATTGAGAAAATGGAAAGTAGCCTATTAAAAGTATACGCATTAATTTTAAATTATAATAGTGCAGATGATAGTATTGCCTTGTTTAAAAATTTAAAGGAAAAGCAATCCGAATATTTGACAGTCCTGGTAATAGATAATAATTCCATTGAAATTGATTCCTGTAAATTAAGAGAAAATATACCCCCAGAAAATTTAATATTTAATAAAAAAAACCTTGGTTATGCAGCAGGTAATAATGTTGGGATAGCGTTAGCTTTAAAAGCAAATGCAAATTATGTGTGGATATTAAATCCCGATGTTAGGGTTGAAAAAGATTCGCTTTCCCTTCTCATTGAAACCTTTGAAAATGATAGTACCTTAGCTGCAGTTGGGCCTAGAATTATACAACGAGAAAACCTCGAGAAAATTTTTTCTGACGGTGAAAAAATAGAGATGGATGAAAAGACAGTTACTTCCCATAAAAACCACAATCTTGAAGTTGCAAGGGCAGCAAAAGGTATTGATTATGAGATAGATTATATTGCAGGGAGCAGCATTCTTTTAAATTGCGAGGCAATAAGGGAAATAGGGAAATTACCGGAGGAATATTTTTTGTATTTTGAAGAAACCGACTGGTGCTTTAATGCACAAAAATACAATTGGAAACTTGCTATAAATTCCAATTCTGTGGTTTATAATCTTACGAGTATAAAATCTTCTATATTTTATTTTTATTTCATGCGTAATAAACTTATTTTCTGTAAAAAGTATCATCCAAATTACAGAAAAGTTAGAAATTATTATTTTCAAGATCTTATAAAAGAAATAGTTTTTAGGACAAAAGGAAAATATTTAAAGCCTTATTTTTATAGCCGTTTAAAAGGGGTGATTTCAGGAATAATAAAAAACAGCTTAAAATCGTGAAAATTTTTCTTCCATTTAAAAATGAATTAAATCCCTATCTGGAGGAAATAATTATTAACTCAGCCCATACCTTTGTGTATGACAGTTATAATAAATATAATGCCTCTTATGATATTGTAAATATTCACTGGCCTGAGGCCATTTATGAATGGATGGAACCCACATCTAAAGAATTAGAAGACTTAGAGAAGAATATTTTAGAATGGAAAAAGAATTCAGTACTTATTTATACAAAACACGATTATCAAAGAAATAAAGGTACAACTTCCAATTTCACCAAACTATTTAAACTAATAGAGTTGCATTCAGATATTTTTATACATCTTGGACACTACAGTAAAAATTTATACGAGCAAAAATATCCTAACGCAAAACACGAGATTGTCTTTCATCCAATATTCGAAAATAGCCTAGAGATTTATTCTAAAAGAAAAGCTAGGAAATTGCTAGGAATAGATCAAGATGATATAGTTATAATTGCACCTGGAAATATACGTTCTTTTAAGGAACGCAAAATGGTTCTAAAATCTTTTAAATCTATTAAATTAAGTAACAAAGTTCTCATTTCCACAAATATGCGATCTGAGTTACAACATGATTTTCCCGGAAGGGTGAGAATGAGGCAGTTTTTTGACGTGCAAACCTTTTTTGTAGAAAGATTCAAGCATAAACACTTGCCTCCAAAGTTTATTTTTAATTATGGTGTTATGGATACTAGGAGTCTTTCCTTGAGAATGTCTGCAGCAGATGTAGTTTTAGTTCCTCGTGTTGATATATTAAATTCTGGGATTGTTTTTTTAGGATTAAGCTTTGGAAAAGTGATTGTAGGACCGGCTGTAGGAAATATCGAAGAACAATTAAAGGAACTTAGTTTTCCTATTTTTAATCCACACTCAATATCCTCGGTTGCCCAAGCTCTTAATAAGGGAATTAAAATAAGTATTAACGAAAATGATATTAAAAAACCTTTAGCCAAATATTCAGCAATAAATGTTGCTAAAGAATTCGATAGAATTCTTTTAAATATAAATAAATCATGATTAAAGCTATTATAAAAAAGAGCAAATTGTGGAAGACTATTTCGAAAAGTGGCCTTTATCAAAAGTTAAGATTTCCTGCCAAATACAAAATTCAGCAAGAGGAGCCTGATTTCTATAAAAAGTTTTTAAAGAGTCATCCAGCTAAAAACAATTTAATATTTGATGTGGGTGCCAATATGGGGCATAAAAGCATAATATTTTCGAGGCTTGCAAAAAAAGTTGTTGCATTTGAGCCTTCAGAAAAACTATTTGATTTCTTACAAAAAAGATTTAATAATAGTAATGTAACCTTGTTTAATTATGCATTAGGTAATGCCGTTACAGATTCAGATTTTTATGTTGTAGAAAACAATGAAGCTTATAATTCATTAAACAAAAAGCATATTGAAACCACAACAACCTCAAGAGGTATAGCCACAATAAACACTGTAAAGCATAAAAAAGTAAAAGTTGAGGTTCTTGAGAATTTCATTAAAAAATTTGGGATCCCGAAATATATAAAAATTGATGTAGAGGGTTATGAATATGAGGTTATAAAGGGCTTAATAACCCCTGTTCCATTGCTAAGCTTTGAAGTCAACTTACCTGAATTTCTTAGCGAATCTATTCAAACCATCAATCATTTGGATTTGATTTCTTCCAATAAATACAGGTTCAATTTTGCAACAAGTAATTTCTTTCTAAATGAAAAATTTATAGGTAAAGAGGATGCAATACAATTTTTAAGGGAGACAGCTCTTCAATATTTAGAAATTTACGTAAAGTTTGACCTGGATCATACAGGTTCAACTAGAAAACGGTTGTATTAAATAAAGGCTTATGTTATTTTATGTAACGAGGATAGGGCTGCAAAGAAGAATAATGAGAGAATATCACTTTTATAAAGTGTTGTTTCGCTCATTTCTCATTGAAGATACGCATAAGGTTCTTTATGTAGATGTTTCGGAAATCGCTCTGAACAGATATTTATATAGTTTTTTAAAGTTCTTTCAGATTGAAGGATATACGGTATATCTTCCCAAAAGTAGAAAAATAATCGATGTATTGTCTAAAAAATCAGGAGAATTCCAGTATGTATCCTGGCTACTTGAAGAAGGTTTTGTAAAATTTGGAAAGCCGAAAAAGAAATATGTAAAAATTTGGTTAGGGGCTGAACAATTAAGTAATGATTATTATTCAGAATTATTCAATAGTATTAATCACAAAAGGACTTTTCATTTGCCAATGTGTGAATATCCATATTTTTATCATAAAAATTGCTGGAATATATCCTTCAATTTAGATAAGCCGAGAACAAGATCGCTTTTTATGATGGGTAATTGTGATAAGAGATATTATCGGGATATTGCAGATTCAAATTTTTTTAACCTTCCCAGTCGCTATGATATAGTTGAATATTTGTATAAAAAGGATTATTATTACGACCTGAAGACTATGGAGAACCTTGATGAATACGTTTTAAAGGGGGGTGATTCAAAAGTTCTATTGATCGATACTTCTAAAAAGTTTCAAATTGGGGGAATACAATTAAAAAGAATTTTGTCTTCTTTTCATTTCTATCTGGCCTTGTCGGGAATTGTAGTGCCTTATAGTCATAATCTTGTGGAAGCTATGTCTATGGGATGTATACCGGTAATTCATAAGAACTATGCAGATATTATGTATCCAAAGCTTTCTAATGGTCAAAACTCGTTTACCTATAAGGATTTTGAAGATTTGGATGCGTTAATAAAAAGACTTTTTAATTTAGAAGAAACTGAACTGGAAAGGATGAGGGTTGAGGTTCTAAACTATTATAATGACTATCTTAGTCCTAAGGCAGTGGTAGAAACAATTGAAAAGAATAACTTTGATAAAATATTTATTCAGGCCGAAGGACTTAGTTTAAGCTATTTAAAAATACAAAAGGAAAACTAATGAATTCTAAAGTTTCCATTATTATCGCGTGTTATAATGATCCGGATGTGGTTAAAGCTGTTGATTCCGCTAAAAATCAGACTTATCCCAATAAAGAGATTATTTTGGTGGATGATGGTTCTAATGAGAAAACAAAAAAAATAATTGCGAAAATAGAGGTCAATGTGGATTCTTTGGTAACTCAAAAAAACAGAGGTCAAAGTATCGCGCGTAACAACGGGATTAAAAAAGCTCAAGGTAAATACATCCTTAACCTTGATTCTGATGATTATTTTGAGCCGGAATTTTGTGAAAAGGCTATTAGAATGTTTGAAGCTGATGAAGAAATTAAAATTGTTACCTGTAAGGCCAGACGCTTTAATAAGAAGCGAACAATAGATATTTTCACTCCCCGTGGTGGAGAGATAGACTCTTTTATTTTTCATAATTCTGCTTTAGGAAGTTCCATGTTTCGTAAAAGAGACTGGGAAAGTGTTGGAGGATATGAGGAAAAATTGCCTATTCTAGGGTTTGAGGATTGGGAGTTTTATATTCAACTTTTGAAAACAGGTGGTTCCGCCTTTGTTTTGCCTGAAGTTTTATTTAACTATCAGGTAAGGGAAAACTCTACCACATCCCGCATCAAGCATTTAAAACAGATAAAATTTCAACATATCATCCAAAAGCATCAGGGTCTTTATCAGGAAAATTTTCCGGAGCTTATTAATTATTTATTTGATAGAGTAATCAAAGCTGAAGAAAAAATTAACAGGAGGGAAACTTCCATTGATTTTAAAACAGGATACAGATTGTTATTCCCATTCAGAAAATTAAAGTCTATATTTAATTAAGGTGAAAAAGGAAAGTGTAGTAATATCAATCATCATGGCCACCTGGAATAGGGCGCACTTAATTTCAGAGACTCTGGAAAGTATTTCCAGTCAAACTTATCTAAATTGGGAATGCCTGATCATTGATGATGGTAGTAAGGATG
>Ga0307486_1000681_pt1 | contig 29446 bp, 22 predicted proteins | sample CBIW02metaG_FD_203663 | JGI IMG/M metagenome (GOLD analysis project Ga0307486, IMG submission 203663) | Sea-ice brine microbial communities from Beaufort Sea near Barrow, Alaska, United States - CBIW 0.2 | ecosystem: Environmental > Aquatic > Marine > Coastal | place: USA: Alaska | collected... | reverse complement strand
AGCCAAACCTTATTGAATTTTCCTTTTATTTCTTGAATTTTTGCAATATCTTCGTGTTGTAGCATGTTTTGTACTTTTTGTTTGGTAACCTAAAGATACAATAAAACCAAGGGTTCACCTTGGTTTTCATGCTATATTTACAACTAAAATCATCCTGTAATCAGGGGTGCGAAACTTGAGTTACACCTTAAAAGCTATTGATGTTGCATTTTAGTTGCCGATCCAATCTTGAATTGGAAAAACTCTTTCAGATTTTGGCAAACCATAACTGTCAATCATTCCTCCGCCCAAGAAAATTGGAAGATTAACTTGCTCCAATAGCTGATCCATATAATCCTTGTAATAAGACTCGCTAATATTTGCAATCATTGAAACAATAAGATTCTTTGGGTTCATGGTGGGTATAGAATTTTTCAAATCACCTATTGGAAGATTTACGCCAAGATACAGAGTACGATAGTTCCTTTTCTTTAATATATAATTATAATAAAGTAAACTGATTTCATGAAATTCACCTTCTGGAGTAAATAGAACTGCATCAAACCTTCTTTTTTCAACATTAGGAAGCTTATCTGTTTCAACAATAATTTTTTGGCGAATAATATTAGAAACGAAATGCTCTTGAACGGGACTTATGGTTCCAACAACCCAAAGCACTCCAATTCTATTTAAAAAAGAAACCAGGTAATTTTTATAAACCACTTCCAAACCTTCTTTTTCAATTGTTTTGGTAATTACACGCTCAAAAGTATCGTAATCAATTTCTACCATTGACTGAATCAATAAACTAACAACCGCACTAAAAGTATGGGTGGTGTCGCATATTGCTCGAACTTGTGTACGTATTTCGCCTTCTGAACATTCTGCAATTTTGGAAATCTTCAATCCACTATCATAAAGAATAGCAATGTTTAAAAGCTTCACCAGGTCTTCATCCGAATAGGTTCTGATTTTAGTTTCAGTTCGGGCAGGAGACAATAACCCATAACGCTTTTCCCAAACCCGCAATGTGTGGGCCTTGATGCCTGTTAAGGTTTCTAAATCTTTAATTTTGTATTCTGCCATAAGGGATAAACATCTTGCTAGTGGTTTGGTTCAGTTTTAAGTCTATTTCTGTATTTTTTTATGCATCTAATTGAAAGTTTTCCAAAGATAGCTTTTCAAATATAAGGCGTCTAAATTATTCTATTTTAGTATTACAATTTGTAAATATAAAACACCTGTTCCAGAGAAATGAAATATGATTGACTCCACTTAAAGTTGCCAGCAGCCTCAATTTACAAATGAGAAGCTTTCAAACCGATGGCTAGCTCTTTTTTTTAGTTAATTATCATTACAGACTTTGATTTGAGCGCTAATGAACATTTACTTTTCAGAAAACAAAAATGAGGATTCCTCCTCCCGATTATTTCATCAGGACGAGGAATGAAATTCGGTTGATTTTTACAACAATGCTAAGGAATCCAGTCAGAGCATCCGAACGCACTTCTTTTCAATCAATAAACATTATTCTTATCTGTTCTGATAATGAGAATAGGTATAATAAAAAGGGTTCTATATGATTTTGTGTGGGTAGTTTTAAAATCTATGGATTTAATTGAAGCTAAACGATTGTTAATTTGGTTCTACTTTTATTTAAATGGAAACTTTCTATTAAAAATCTAATCCGCTTAATTTGATAAATCCCTGTTATTTAATTATTTATCATTCGAAGTCCCAGAGGGACGGCATGTTAATAGGGATGGACGTAAGTCCATCCGCCAAACGATACAAACCGAAACAAAACCCCACAAAATCGACCTAATTGCATACAATTAGGTCGATTTTGTGGGGTTTTGTATTATTTCTATTTGTTTTAAACCAAGGACTTACGTCCTTGGCTATTAATATGCCGTCCCATCGGGACTAATCAACTGAAATACAGACCACCAGGTGCTTTCTTGTAAAAATGAAATCATGATTTTGATAAATACTTTAAAATACAACTCGTGCAGGTTAAAGTTAAATTCGCAGTAGAACCATTAATTTTTCGAAGGATTAAAATTGATTACCCACAGTATTTCACATAGAGCCATAAAAAGGGATCAAAAAATATAATTAATCAGGGATACAATTCTCGATATAAAACACTGTGGACTAAAAGTATCATAGGTTCGAATGAGAATAAAATTCTACAACTATCAGAATATTTAGATATTTTATTTTAGAAGCTAGACACTAGACAGTTAGACGTTAGACAAAAGACGAAAAGTCTAATATCTAATATCTATTGTCTGCTATAAAACTTTTTAGAAGCTAAAGCTAGCTGCACTAAAGTGCATATTTTTAACTATTTCTGAAACCAATAAACCTTACAAACTATTCAATTCCTTATACACAGGCGAATTGATTACTTTTTCTATTCCTTCTTTTAATGGTAAAAACTCTCTATCCAATAGGCTTCTAACTTTTTCAGTACTTGGCTGTCTTCTTGTCATATCCCCTTCTTTTAGTGGTGGCAAGAAAATAATTTTAGATTTTGAATTGGTTTGTTTGATAACCAATTTCGCTAACTCGAGAATAGTCGTTTCTATGTCATTCCCAACATTAATAACGTCATTAACGAATTTATCATCCTCAAATGCTGTCATACAAGCTGAAATATTATCATCAATATAACAGAAAGTACGTGTTTGAGATCCATCACCATAAATAGTAATGTCTTTATTATTTAACGCTTGTTTTATAAATTTACTCATCACGAAATCTGGACTTTGCTTTGGCCCGAACGTATTAAAGAAACGGAAAACAGTATACTTTAAGCCAAACTCGTGGAAATAAGATCTACAATATGCTTCACCAAGATTCTTTACGATTGCGTAAGGCAATTTAGAGTTTAATGGTGTTGTTTGTTCGTGTTGCGGCAACTCTACTGGCTCTCCATAAACCTCAGAAGAAGAAGAAAAGAAAATACGTTTTACTTTAGAGTTTGCACTTAATTTAAAAATATGATTCATTCCATCGATATCCTCTAACACCTGCAATGGATGATCAGTTGTTCTTTTGACACCAACAACAGCAGCATAATGAAAAACATAATCAAATTGATTGTCATCAAAAATCGCTTTCATTTGATCATAATTATTACAATCTGCTTCTATAAACTGAAAGTTATCAAATTCGCTTTTTGAAATTTTAAGTTTGTGACCTGTTAGAAAATTATCTACAGCTACAACTTTATAATTCGGGTTTTTAACCATCTCACTTGTTAAGCAGCTTGGAATAAAGCCTGCACCACCAGTAACTAGAATATTTATCATATATGTTGGATTCACGAATGATTAAAAGGTATTAAAAGACAAATTTAAAATTTTTATGTCATAAAAGGAGACATATCATAATTATTACTTTTAAATCATGCGATTTTGGGTGATTCATAGTGTAAATAAAGCGTTTGGTCTATTTTTCGATGATTGAATATAGCTATGGAGTGTATAAAACGCGAAACCTCTAAATGATCTTTTTGGAAGCAACATGCTTAAAAGCTATCTCTAGTAATGAAATTATACATTCATTGAAAAAACCTTCGTGAAAACACAAAAAACAAGTTGTTGAAGATTCAGTATTCCATTGGAAGAAAGATCCTTCGCTGAAACTCCACAAAAAGTTGAAACAGCGTTTCTCTGCTCAGTGAAAGGATTAGAAAAAAGATCCTTAGCAAAGCTCCTAAAAACATATTTTTAGGAGCTTCAATTTAGGATGATGTGTTTCCCATCCACTTTTTGAACGTGTACACCCAGAAATCGTCATCCTGAAAATCGTTGAAATCTATGATTTTACGATTGAAGGAGTTTTATGAAGTGGAGATGTTAATCCAGAGGGATTCTTACACAAATGGTATTGTTAACTCGATCCAATCGGGGTTCTTGCTATTTACTAATACATCCTTTTTTCGTCTAACAAATCCTTTCAATTGTCTTTCTCTTTTGGTGGCGTCTAGAGAACTAGAATATTCTTCATAGTACACAAGTCTGTTGATGTTGTATTTATTGAATCCAGGGAAAAACTTTGTTTTATGCTGATGAATTCGTTTAGGTAAATTACTTGTCATTCCAACGTACAATAGCTTGTTGGTGTAATTTGTTAGCATATAAACGTAATAGACTTTGGTGGTTCTCATACATTTAAGTTAGCAATAAAGATTGATTTGAAAAAAATTTACAATATTATTTAGAGATAATAAGACAATTTGGAAAGAAAACGATCATCTCTGACGTTAAAGGCTACGTGAATATGAATATAAAGTGGTGCTTCGTGAAAACGCAATAGCAAATGGAGCAAGTTCAAAGACTTCTTACAGATCCTTCGCAAAACTTCAAAAACAAAATTTTAGAGCTTTACTTCAGGATGACATCGGTGTTGTGGTGGTGGGTCAAAAAAGGGTAGAATAATTAATGCCGTCCTGGCATTAATTATTCTACCCTTTTTTGAATGTATCCCCTCTGAAACCCGTCATCCTGAAAATCAATAAAACCTGTGAGTTTTGTGATTGAAGGAGCTATACGGAGTGTGGATTCTTATCGTTATAACTTAAACAAATGGAAAGGCTTATTTTATAAACTATAGCCCGTTAACAATTCTATTAGAAAGTTACGCTTCGAGGATAGAAAAACAGGTTTTGAGGGAATCCCTGAAGTTAAAGACTACGCGAATATAAAGTGGTGCTTCGTGAAAACGCAAAAGCAAATGGAGCGGCTTCAAAGACTTCGTAAAGATCCTTCGCAAAACTTAAAAACAAATTTTTAGAGCTTTACTTCAGGATGACATCGGCGTTGTGGAGGTAGGTCAAAAAAGGGTAGAATAATTAATGCCGTCCCGGCATTAATTATTCTACCCTTTTTTGAATGTATCCTCTCTGAAACCGTCATCCTGAAAATCAATAAAACCTGTGGGTTTTATGATTGAAGGATCTTTACGGAGTGTGGATTCTTATCGTTATAACTTAAACAAATGGAATTGTTAATTCCTTCCATTTGGGGTTCTTGCTATTTATTAAAGCGTCCTTTTTTCTTCTGGCAAATACCTTTAACTGTCGTTCTCTCTGGGCAGCAGCTAAAGGACTAGAATATTCTTCATAATATACGAGCCTATTGATATTGTACTTATTAGTGAATCCAGGGTGAAATTTGGTCTTATGTTCATGGATTCGTTTAGGTAAATTACTTGTCATTCCAACGTACAACAACTTGTTCGTGAAATTTGTTAGCATATAAACATAATAGACTTTGGTGGTTCTCATACATTTAAGTTAGCAATAAAGATTGATTTGAAAAAATTTTACAATATTATTTAGAGATAGTAAGACAATTTGGGAAGAAAACAATCATCCCTGACCTTAAAGACTAAGCGAATATAAAGTGGTGCTTCGTGAAAACGCAAAAGCAAATGGAGCAAGTTCAAAGACTTCGTACAGATCCTTCGCAAAACTTCAAAAACAAAACCCCACAAAAAATAGCATCTCTGACAGAGGTGTGAAAAGGCTTCGGAAGAATACATTACAAGATTAGAAATAATCAAAGACTTCGTACAGATCCTTCGCGAAGTTTAAAAACAAATTTTTAAAGCTTCACTTCAGGATGACATCGGCGTTGTGGTGGTAGGTCAAAAAAGGGAGGAAGAAATAATTCCGTCCCGGAATTATTTCTTCCTCCCTTTTTTGAATGTGTTAACACCGGAACTGTCATCCTGAAAATCAATAAAACCTGTGGGTTTTGTGATTGAAGGATCTTTACGGAGTGTGGATTACTGTCGTTATGACTTAAACAAATGGAAGGCTTATTTTGTAAACTAAAGCCCGTTAACAATACTTTTAGAAAGTTACGTTTTGAGAATAGAAAAACAGGTTCTGAGGGAATCCCTGACCTTAAAGGCTAGGTGAATATAAAGTGGTGCTTCGTAAAAACGCAAAAGCAAATGGAGCGGGTTCAAAGACTTCGTACAGATCCTTCGCAAAACTTAAAAACAAGTTTTTAGAGCTTTACTTCAGGATGACATCGGTGTTGTGGTGGTGGGTCAAAAAAGGGGGGAAGAAATAATTCCGTCTCGGAATTATTTCTTCTACCCCTTTTTGAATGTGTTAACCCCGAAACTGTCATCCTGAAAATCAATAAAACCTGTGGGTTTTATGATTGAAGGATCTTTACGGAGTGTGGATTCTTATCGTTATAACTTAAACAAATGGAAGGCTTATTTTTTAAACTATAGCCCGTTAACAATACTGTTAGAAAGTTAGGTTTTGAGCGAGTCCCTGACCTTAAAGACTACGCGAATATAAAGTGGTGCTTCGTGAAAACGCAAAAGCAAATGGATCGGGTTCAAAGACTTCGTACAGATCCTTCGCAAAACTTAAAAACAAATTTTTAAAGCTTCACTTCAGGATGACAGAGGTGGTGTGGTGGTGGGTCAAAAAAGGGTAGAATAATTAATGCCGTCCTGGCATTAATTATTCTACCCTTTTTTGAATGTATCCCCTCTGAAACCCGTCATCCTGAAAATCAATAAAACCTGTGAGTTTTGTGATTGAAGGAGCTATACGGAGTGTGGATTCTTATCGTTATAACTTAAACAAATGGAAAGGCTTATTTTATAAACTATAGCCCGTTAACAATTCTATTAGAAAGTTACGCTTCGAGGATAGAAAAACAGGTTTTGAGGGAATCCCTGAAGTTAAAGACTACGCGAATATAAAGTGGTGCTTCGTGAAAACGCAAAAGCAAATGGAGCGGCTTCAAAGACTTCGTAAAGATCCTTCGCAAAACTTAAAAACAAATTTTTAGAGCTTTACTTCAGGATGACATCGGCGTTGTGGAGGTAGGTCAAAAAAGGGTAGAATAATTAATGCCGTCCCGGCATTAATTATTCTACCCTTTTTTGAATGTATCCTCTCTGAAACCGTCATCCTGAAAATCAATAAAACCTGTGGGTTTTATGATTGAAGGATCTTTACGGAGTGTGGATTCTTATCGTTATAACTTAAACAAATGGAATTGTTAATTCCTTCCATTTGGGGTTCTTGCTATTTATTAAAGCGTCCTTTTTTCTTCTGGCAAATACCTTTAACTGTCGTTCTCTCTGGGCAGCAGCTAAAGGACTAGAATATTCTTCATAATATACGAGCCTATTGATATTGTACTTATTAGTGAATCCAGGGTGAAATTTGGTCTTATGTTCATGGATTCGTTTAGGTAAATTACTTGTCATTCCAACGTACAACAACTTGTTCGTGAAATTTGTTAGCATATAAACATAATAGACTTTGGTGGTTCTCATACATTTAAGTTAGCAATAAAGATTGATTTGAAAAAATTTTACAATATTATTTAGAGATAGTAAGACAATTTGGGAAGAAAACAATCATCCCTGACCTTAAAGACTAAGCGAATATAAAGTGGTGCTTCGTGAAAACGCAAAAGCAAATGGAGCAAGTTCAAAGACTTCGTACAGATCCTTCGCAAAACTTCAAAAACAAAACCCCACAAAAAATAGCATCTCTGACAGAGGTGTGAAAAGGCTTCGGAAGAATACATTACAAGATTAGAAATAATCAAAGACTTCGTACAGATCCTTCGCGAAGTTTAAAAACAAATTTTTAAAGCTTCACTTCAGGATGACATCGGCGTTGTGGTGGTAGGTCAAAAAAGGGAGGAAGAAATAATTCCGTCCCGGAATTATTTCTTCCTCCCTTTTTTGAATGTGTTAACACCGGAACTGTCATCCTGAAAATCAATAAAACCTGTGGGTTTTGTGATTGAAGGATCTTTACGGAGTGTGGATTACTGTCGTTATGACTTAAACAAATGGAAGGCTTATTTTGTAAACTAAAGCCCGTTAACAATACTTTTAGAAAGTTACGTTTTGAGAATAGAAAAACAGGTTCTGAGGGAATCCCTGACCTTAAAGGCTAGGTGAATATAAAGTGGTGCTTCGTAAAAACGCAAAAGCAAATGGAGCGGGTTCAAAGACTTCGTACAGATCCTTCGCAAAACTTAAAAACAAGTTTTTAGAGCTTTACTTCAGGATGACATCGGTGTTGTGGTGGTGGGTCAAAAAAGGGGGGAAGAAATAATTCCGTCTCGGAATTATTTCTTCTACCCCTTTTTGAATGTGTTAACCCCGAAACTGTCATCCTGAAAATCAATAAAACCTGTGGGTTTTATGATTGAAGGATCTTTACGGAGTGTGGATTCTTATCGTTATAACTTAAACAAATGGAAGGCTTATTTTGCAAACTATAGCCCGTTAACAATACTGTTAGAAAGTTAGGTTTTGAGCGAGTCCCTGACCTTAAAGACTACGCGAATATAAAGTGGTGCTTCGTGAAAACGCAAAAGCAAATGGAGCGGGTTCAAAGACTTCGTACAGATCCTTCGCAAAACTTAAAAACAAATTTTTAAAGCTTCACTTCAGGATGACAGAGGTGGTGTGGTGGTGGGTCAAAAAAAGGGGGAAGAATTAATGCCGTCCCGGCATTAATTCTTCTACCCTTTTTTGAATGTGTTAACCCCGAACCCGTCATCCTGAAAATCAATAAAACCTGTGGGTTTTATGATTGAAGGAGCTATACGGAGTGAGGAGCAATCTCCTTAAAAACCCATTATTCCTTAACAAATCGCTCTACGGCAACACTTCCAGTATTTGTGAAGATCCTCACAAAATAAACACCTTGTTTTAAATCGCTAACATCTAGTTGAATTGCTGAATTTGATTCTTCTGAACTCATTAATTTCTGTCCATAAGCATTGTAGATTTCAATAGCGTCCACTACTCCATTGTCCAATTGAATGTTTAACACATTGCTTGTTGGATTTGGGTAAATTGTTGCCGCCAATTCTTCAGTAGAAACCGAAGCTGGATTGTTATATACTAAGTCATAACGCTGATTTTCTAAAACGCCATGCATTAAATCTACCTGCCCTTTTGTGAATGAATTTTGACAATCTTCATTAGAATAATCCATGAAATTCTCGAGCATATCTGGCAAATCTATTCCATAAATGTCGTCTACACATGTATTTGCTGTTGTATCACAACCCTCAGATTGATCCAATGCGTTGGGTGTATCATCGATTCCATCTTGATTGGTACAGTCTCCATCGCCCCAAATATGACGTAATCCTAAATAGTGTCCAACTTCATGGGATAATGTTCTTCCTAATACTGTGTGGGAAGCACCGCCCAAAAGTAAGTTGTTTGGATTGTTTGATCCAAAAGCTTGGTATTGAACCACAACTCCATCCTTCATTCCTGCAGTTGGGTTTCCTGGCCAATTGGGTAAGTTAGCGGGCGGAGTTGCGTAGCCCAACAAAGCTGTGAAGCCTAGAATCTCCATGTTCCCACCCAAATATTCATGTAACGACTTTGATCCCAAGGGTCAATTCCGCCATCTTGTGTTGACTTAATTTCTTCCAACGGACCAAAATCTCCCGAAGTAAAAACTGAAATATCTCCAAATGAGTATTTATTTGACGCCGTTCTGGTAATTCCATTTGTTGGATTTCCATTGGGGTCAATCGTCGCCAATCTAAATTTTATTTTTGGACTCCCAGCAACAATATCAAAATCGCTACGCATGTTCAGCGTATCGGCATTGCGGCGATTATAATCGTTGTTCAAACTCTCGATTTGATTCAACACAATACTGTCATGAATATTTTGCGCTGGAGTTCCAGGGTCATAAACCACATGCACCACCACTGGAATAGTGTACTCACTCGCGCCACTCTTTGGCAAAGGACTGTTCTTAGCAATTTCAAACTGCTCGTTAACATGCTGAGCAAATCCAGGTGTTTTGGCTTCCTGCGATTCAATTAATTTATGCGATAAACAACGCTCAAATGTTGGAACTTCCTGCTGTGCAAAAGCAATTCCTGTGATTAGGGAAATCCCGAAAAGTATAGTTTTTTTCATAGTGTTTATTGTTTGTTTGGGTTTGAAAATAAAGTAGAAGCTAATGTATGAGAAATGTTGGTGGGGGAAGTTGGGTTTTTGATGGAGGTTTGTTTTTGGGGGTTGAGTGGTGGGGCGCTTTGAATTAACATTCTACAAAAGCATGATAATTGATTTCACCTTAAAAAAGAAAGTTAATGCAAAATAATCTTTAATTTTAGAGTCGCAAATAACCCTAATATTAAACCATGGTAAGGAATTTTTTATTTCATCGAGTTCACCCAAAAAGAGACCCTTTATGGGATCCAATGGATGTTGCTCTTTTTGACAAATGTATTCGTTATATCTCTAAAAGGTATGCAGTTGTTTTATTTGAAGATCTTGTTAAGGACAAAATAAACATGTCGCAAAAGAATAAATTTGCGACAATAATGTTTGATGATGGGTATAAAGACAATATTGAATATGCCCTACCTATATTAGAAAAATACAATGTTAAAGCCTCGTTTTATGTAGTGACAGACTGCATTGATAAAAACATACCTACTTGGACCCACATCTTAGAGCATGCATTTCAAGCAACAAATAAAACCAAAATAGAACTTCCTTTTGAAGTTTTACCTATCGAGTTGAGGGAAAAATATTTTTCAAACAAGGATGAACTATTAAGGTTTACTGGACAGTTAAAGCCTTTTCTCAAAACTATACCTCATCAAAAAAGAGAAGAAATATTAAAGCACATTGAAAAACAATTTGATGATGTAGAAGCACCAAAGCTCATGATGAATTGGGACGATGTGCGCAAACTAAAAGAATTAGGACACTATATTGGCAGTCATTCGGTAACCCACAGTATGTTAGGAACTATGGAAAGTGAAAATGACATAGAACAGGAATTAAAAGTTTCAGGAAACAGGATTAAAGAAGAGTTGGGCTATTTTCCAAAAACGATTTCTTACCCTATTGGTAGTTATGATGAAAGAACGAAAATTCTTTCTCGAAAAGTAGGTTATGAAATTGGATTAGCTGTAAAACAGGATGTTTTTAATCCCAAGAAAGAAGATTTATTTGAAGTCTCACGAATTGAATTGTACAATGAACCTTGGTGGAAAACCAAACTGAGAATTTCAAATCGACTTGAGAATATTAAAAAGATAATCCGATACCGATGAAAATATTACTGTGGATTGGAAATGAACCAAATCAAAAAGCACTTGCTAATAAATTGGCTGAAAAGTTCAACGTTGTTGGAGTAATTACTGAAACAAGAACATCTAAAAGAAAAATTACTCCTAATAAAATTATAAATTCAGTTTTTGAGAAAATATTTTTGTCCTCTATAAATAAATCATGGTGGGGACTTCATGCATATTACAACAAAAAATATAAAAACTATCCCAATGTTAAGCGGCTTGATGTAGAGAATATCAATAGTATTGAAGCATATGATTTCACAGTTGAACAAACACCTGATTTAATAGTTGTTTCTGGGACTCGATTAATTAAAGACAAAATGCTTTCTGTTGAATCAAAACATGGAATTCTAAACCTGCATACTGGACTTTCTCCATATATTAAAGGTGGCCCAAATTGCACGAATTGGTGCATTGCAACGAAGCAGTTTCATTTAGTTGGAAATACTATTATGTGGATAGATGAAGGAATTGATTCAGGAAATATTCTAACAACCCAACAAACAGAAATAGATTGGAAGAAATCACTTTTGGATATTCATATTAATGTAATGGAACATGCACATCAACTTTATGAAAAAGCAATTCAATTTATTCAGCTAGGAGGAACTTCTAATGTGTCTCAAGCAGACATATGTGAAGGAAAAACCTACTATACAAAAGATTGGAAACTTAAACAGAAAATTGACTTGGTGAGAAACTTAAGAAAAGTAAGATATACTCCAATTAGCGTTTTAAAAAAACAATCAGACATCGTGCATAAAGTGATAGTCTAGTATTTAATTAAAAAAACCTAAATAATTGTACTTTTACAAACTCATATTGAAACTATAATTATTACCAACTTTAATGTTATTCAACTCAATAGAATTTGCGGTATTCTTACCATTGGTCTTTTTTCTATATTGGTACGTCACCAATAGAAATTTAAGTCTACAGAATGGTTTAATTATTTTAGCCAGTTATGTATTTTATGGCTGGTGGGATTGGCGATTTCTAACATTAATTGTTTTCAGTACATGTGTTGACTATCTTGTAGGAATTGCTTTATCCAAATCTGAAAATCAGAGAAAGAGGAAACTCCTTCTTTTTACAAGTATTGCTGTCAATTTAGGCTTTCTCGGGTTCTTTAAATACTTCAATTTCTTTTTAGATAGTTTTGAAGATGCTTTTAGGTTATTTGGACAACCAATTGAAGCGAGTAGACTGAATATTATACTACCAGTCGGAATTAGTTTCTACACATTCCAAACAATGAGTTATACTATAGATGTGTATAAAAGGAAACTAGAACCTACGAAAGACGCCCTCTCCTTCTTTGCATTCGTTAGCTTCTTCCCTCAATTAGTTGCTGGACCTATTGAAAGAGCAAGTAATTTATTACCGCAATTTTACAAGAAAAGAACTTTTAACTCTGAAAAAGCAATTCATGGCTTACTACTAATTTGTTGGGGTCTTTTCATGAAAATTGTAATCGCAGATAATCTCGCATTTTATGTAAACACTATTTTTGATGATGTTCAATATTTCGAAGGATTCCCGCTTATATGGGCTATTTTATTCTTTACATTTCAAATATATTGTGATTTTGCAGGATATTCATACATCGCAATCGGGACAGCAAAGCTTTTCAACTTTGATCTAATGACCAATTTCAGGCAACCATATTTAGCCACTTCCTTCACAGATTTTTGGAACAGATGGCACATATCTTTATCATCGTGGTTTAGAGATTACGTCTATATTCCGCTTGGAGGAAATAGAAAAGGTAAACTCGTCACCAATAGAAATATCTTTATTACCTTTTTACTTTCAGGATTGTGGCATGGTGCAAATTGGACGTTTGTTATATGGGGTGCTACTCATGGAGTTTTAAACATAATTTCTAGAAAAATAGGCAAAACAAATAACTTTAAAATATTAAAAATCGGCTTAGTATTTATTGTTACCATGTTTACTTGGGCCATTTTTAGGGCTAACTCCGTTGAAGATTTATCTTACATTTTTAGCAATATTTTTAAGTTAGATCTGTCAAGTTTAATTGGTTTATCTACTATGGATAAGTTTGACTTCGTGAAGCTATTTATTTTTATAATAATACTCTTTGGTGTTGACATTTTTGTTGCAAGATTTGAAAGGAAAGGTTTAAAATTATCCAAGACATCATATGTTCTTATAACCTCAATACTAATGCTAGCAGTGTATATTTTCGGGAGCTTTGAGAAACAGGAGTTTATTTACTTTCAATTCTAAATAGAAGAAATATGACAAGTTTTTATAGAATAGTACTTCTAGCTTTATCAATCATTTTCATTGGAATCTTTTCGATAGAATTCTTATACAGGGATTATAAAACAGGAATTGATAAAAGATTTGAAAACTACTACAACAACGAAGATATCGAAGTGCTGCTAAATGGAAATTCCCATGTTGGAGCACTGGGAACTGCAGACAATTTAGGTTTGGAAAGTTTTAATTTTTCTGTAGCTGGCCAAGATATATTTCACATTTATTCAGTCTTAAAAACAGCATTAAATGATGAAAACAACGTGAAAACGATTGTTGTTGGAATAGATTATGACTTGCTTGGATATGATTACAAGGTTGCAAATACAATGTGGTTAGATAGAAACTATTACAATAGCACTAACCAACTTTACGATTCAACTTTTTCAAATTACCTAATGGCTCAATCGGGTTTTTTCCAATCCAACAGAGATTTTAGCTACATCAAAAATAAGTTTCTTAGAAATCCTGAGCAAGAAAACAATAAGGTCGTCAATAACTTTATTCCAATAAAAGGTTTAGCAAAAGACAGAGCATTAGAACATAGCTTCCAAAAGTTTGATACGTCATTAATTGAAATGAATACTTCTTATCTAGAAAAGATAATATTTTTGGCCGAAAACAATGAAATTGAACTAATTATTGTAAACCTTCCCAAACAAACAGAGTATTACAAACACTATAATAAAGAAGCCGTAAAATTAGGTAAGGCAATCTTGGATAATTACAGTATGAAACACGAAATTAAATTGATTGATTTATGGAAATCCCAATTTTTTTCAGATTCTGATTTCTTAGATGGAGATCACCTCAATGAAATTGGGGCAAACAAAGTGTTAGAAATAATTGAAGAGTATATTCAAAATTCGTAATTGACTATACATAATCCGCCATATCCCCTTCAACTTTTCTAAAGTAAAATAGTCCAGAAACGAATATTACAAGTATCATAAGAATTGAAACATACATTAATGGACCTGGAGCATCACCACCAAACATTGACCAACGGAAACCTTGCACAACACCTGCCATTGGATTGAGGTAATAAAGAGTAGCTGCCCATTCTGGAAGTTGCTTCACTGCAAACTCTGCTGGATAAGCAACGGGAGTAATATATAAACCAATTTGAACCATAAAAGGAACTATGTGTTGGAAATCTCGGTAACGAACGGTCAATGCACTCAACCAAATTCCAACAGCTAAGGCAGCAATAACACCTATTAAAATAAATATTGGTGCCAACCAAATATTTACAGAGGGTGGAACTTGAAAATAAATCATTAAAACCACCATGATCAACAAGGCAACTCCGAAATCTATAAAACCAACCACAGCTTTAGACAAAGGAATAATTAATCGTGGAAAATAGATTTTCTTTATCATATTTTGACTAGCAATTACCGAGTTTCCTGAGTTGGTCATCACATAGGAAAAGTAACTCCAAACACTTAATCCTGCAACAGTAAATAGAATATGAGGAACTTCTCCAGTTTCTACTCCAACAAAACGACCAAATACCAAAGAAAGAATTAACAGCGTAATTATAGGCTGTAAAATCGCCCAAAGAAAACCAATGGTTGTTTGTGCATAACGTACGCGGAAATCTCTCCAAGCCAAAGTAAGAAACAAATCCTTGTATTGGTATAATTCTTTGAAATCAGGGATGATTGATTTCTTGCTTGCGTCTATTATTGTTTTGTGTATTGGTTTGCTCATTGGAAGTTAGCTGTTTTTAAAAGTTGGTTTAATTAGGAGGTAAAACTAATACATTTTCACTAATTACTACTGTTTTTTAAAATACTAGCCAGTTTCTCTACTTGAACCTTTCTGGAAAATTTTTCAACTTCAATAGAATTACATTCAATTCTTTTAGTAGAGCTGAATTCTTTCCATAAATCATTTAAAACAAGTTGTAAATGTTTTGAATCCTTTACTACGAGTCCGCTATTGGTTTCTAAAATTAAATCAGCCTGTAAAGTATCGCTGACTCCTTCGATTTCTTCAATAGCGTAGTGCTTTTCTTTTAATTTATTCGCTTCTAAATCATCAGAAAAACAAAGTAATATCTTTCTCTTCACCCCCAAATAATCGTAAATTTTAGTTCCTAAAACAGAATAATCATTAAATAATAACATCACATTATTTTGAGCTAAACGTTCGATCACTTCTTTATTAGGAATACGTGGAGTAAATGAGAAATAATGGATTAATTCCGGGTGTTTTTTTGATATAAAACCTTCAATTTGATCTCTATCTCCAACTCCATAAAAATTGACTTGAATTTTGGATTTTGGATTTTCGATAACATATTCGCAAAAGCATAGTATAAAGGATTGCCAAGGGTGCCACTTATAAATAGAACCTACAAATGCGATACTTAAAACCTCATTATTTTGCTCCACACATGAAACTTCATTGATAAGTTCATCATCATAACCATTGGGTAAAATATGGATTAATTTGTTTTGAATATTTTCCTTAATTTGTAATTTACAAAATTCCGAAACAGTTGCTGCTGATGTACTTGTTGAAAGCAGCTTTTTCTCAAAATAATTATTCCATTGTTTTAAAATAAAATTACCACTTCTGTTTTTATTCTGACTCCAAGGGTCTCTATAATCTGCTATCCATGGAATATTGAATTCTTTACTTAGTTTAGAAGCATAAGAAAAAAGTACAAAAGGTTCTCCCGTAGCAATTATTGCGTCTACTTTATTTTCTTTTAGATATTCTTTGGCAATTTTATATAATTCTTTTTTGGGGCCAGTAACATATAGAAATTGTACCAATTCAAAATAAGCACTAATTAATTTTCTTATTATCCTAAATCTATTTTCACCATGTTTCAATAATAGCCTGTTGCTTAGATTGGGCTTATATGGACTACGATAAATAGTCCCTTTATCAGTTTCTTCAACAATTGTTTCTTTACTTTTACTTGGAGCAATATAATCTAATTCACTACCATATTCATTACTCCATTGCCGAGTTATAACTACTGGCTCAACTCCAAATTCTTTTAAATATTTAAACCAATTATAAGGTCGTAAGCCACCTACAGAAACGTAAGGTGGAAAATCATAGGCTAGGATAAGGACTTTTTTCATAGGCGTTGCATTGCACTGTACTAAGTTTGCTGCAAATATAAGAGAATGCTGTAAATCCAACCTTGTATATTTTTGTATTTTAGCACTTTCTTAATCAGTGCTATGGCTAAAAAACTCATCTTGATAACCTCTGGCTTTCCATACGGAAAAAGTGAAACATTTTTGGAAACAGAAATAGGCTATTTAGCTAATGGATTTGAAGAAATTCATATTTTATGCCCGCAGACCAATGAAACACACATAAGAGAATTGCCGGCAAACTGCACTTTATCATTCTATAACAAAACGCTTTCTGCGAGCGATAAAATATTGGCATTAGGACTTTTATTTAATAGACAAACACAGAAAGAAATTAAGATTATTCGCAATACTTATCAATTGCCGTTAACAAAAGGCATAATCTCCACGCTTTTAATTTCACTTTATCAAGCCAAAAGAATAGCGAAATTATGTCAAAAAGGATTTTTGAGTGACAATACCTCTAAAGCTGAAAGCGTATTTTATTCTTATTGGTGTGATGATACAGCCATAGCTCTTTCTTTACTAAAGAAAAATAACCAGGAAATCAATTGTATTTCTCGAACCCATGGCTGGGATGTTTATTTTGGCGTTCATGACCTAAAGTATTTACCTTTTAGACAATTTATTACAGCAAATCTTAATACAGTATTTACAATTTCTAAAAAGGGGAAAGAAGAAATAGAAAATACGTGGAAAGTAGAAAATTTATCAAATATTCACGTGGCGCGATTAGGAGTTGACAAACAGCAAAAAAAACCTGAAAGTACATCCTCAATTTTTACTTTGGTGAGCTGCTCTAATGTTATTTCACTAAAAAGGGTTGAGTTAATTGCCAATGCTGTCCTTTCCTTGTCAACTCCGATACGTTGGGTTCATTTTGGAGATGGTCCTTTATTGGACTCAATTCAAAGCTTATGTGTAGCATCCAAAAAAGAAAACCATACAATTGATTTTTTTGGTAGAGTAAGCAATGAAGAGGTATTGCAATTTTACAAAAGTAATCGGATAGATGCCTTTATCAATGTGAGTAGTTCTGAAGGTGTTCCTGTTTCTATAATGGAAGCAATGAGTTTTAGAATTCCTTGTATTGCATCAAATGTGGGTGGAAACAGTGAAATTGTTAATAATGAAAATGGATATTTATTACCTTCTGACCCAACAATAGGAGATATACAAATTGCAATTAAAATTCTTTTAGATGATGATACAAAGAGATTAAATGCATATCAAACTTGGAAAGAAAAATACAACGCAGAGAAAAATTACACGGATTTTGTTGAAAAACTTCTTAATCTAAAATAGACTCGTAAAACTCGATTAGCTTTTTATTTTTTATTGAAACATCAAAGGTTTTGGCATAGTTTTGAGCAAAATCTGACATCTCTTTGTATTTCTTTTTATCAGTTGTAAATTCTATAATTTTATTAGCAAACAATTCAGCATTTTCCTCATGAAATAGATAACCGTTTTTATCGTTTTCTATAATGTCTCTATTTCCTTTTCCATCTAGAGTTACAATTGGTAATCCAGCTGCCATGGCCTCCAGAAATACCAAACCAAAAGGTTCATAATTTGCTGAATGTAAGTAAATATCAGATTTTTGATACCATTCTTGAACATTTGATTGAAGCCCTCTCTGAAATACATGATTTGACAATTTTTTATGTTCAATTTTCCTCTTTACTTTTTCAAACTCAGAACCATCTCCTATAAGATTGATTTCAAAATCAACTCCTCTATTTTTTAAAACCTCAGCAATATCAACAATGAACTGTTGGTTTTTTTTCAATTGATAACTTCCTACATTAACTAAGCGTATTTTCTTGTTTAGAATATGATCGTTCTTTTGAAAATATTTATCGTAGTTAAAACCGCATTGAATCAAACGAACATTCTTCTTTTGGTTTTTTGGCAATTGTTTCTTAAAGAAAGAAAATGTGTGTTTGGAATTGACTATGAAATAGGTTTGAGCAATATTATATTTTTTATTTTTCAAAATAACATACTCTAATCGATTTAAAAGACGCTGCTTGTTAAATAAATCTTTAAATCTTAAAGATTTAAATTGATGCATATTATCATGTCCATGGCAAACGTATTTAATATCTTTTCTTACATCTAGGACTGTTGAAAATTCAGATAAAAACAAGTTTGAGTGAATAATATCTGGTTTAAAGTCATCCAATAAATTTTTCAAAACTGAATTCTTATTTTTTTTTCTTAGAGAAAAAGTAGTGTAATTTAAATTTGTAAGGTTTAATATCTTTTTGTCATACTCTTCATAATCATTTTCATCATTTAAAACGGCCAAACGGTACTCAATAGAACTGGTCTTATGTAAAAAAATTAAGAGATCCAAAACAAAACGTTCAGCCCCTCCCTTAGTTAAATTGTTGATGATATATAATACTTTCACTGATGTGTATTTAATTAGAGAGCTTACTGTAATACTTTTATATTACAATTTTTGGTTAAATAACAAGTATATTTACTTTTAAGTTCTTTGAATAATACTTCTGTTATGGTATTGTGTTTTTTTAGAAATTTATTCCGTCCTTTGAATGTGATTACCGGTCTAATTCTATATAAAAAACCATGTAAACCATTGATGTTTCTAGAAGAGTTATACACCCGTAAATACACAAATGTTACAATACCTAAATGACCCTTTATTAAATCGGCATGTTTAATAATCAAATTTTTTAAATCATCATAATCTAAATATTCAATTCTATTAAAAACATCTGATTTGAATCTTCTTTTAAACACATTGCTCTCAGTAAATAAACTTAAGTCTTCTAATAATGTGAGTCTTGAAAGCACCTTTCCTAGTTCATTTGAGTTACTAATTTTAGAGTAACCATTTTCAACCCTAATAAAAACATCAGGAATTTCTTCTGACCAACCAAAATTAGGATTATAATTAAAAGCTTCAATATGAAACATCACATCTTGAAATACAGATATTTTCTCATACCATGTGATATTGTTTTTTTGTAAAAAGGACTTCTTCCAAGTAGGATTTGGTGTTCCAATAGGCTTATTGTAATTTAGATATTCAGTGTTTATATTACTGCCATAACTGCTTCTTAATTGGCGGTTAAGAAGGTCTTGATTATTAAATTCAAAACTTTGTGAAAGAATTACATCAATTTTATTTCTATTGTACTTTTCAATATAATTATTTCTTGATTCTAACGCCCAGTTCCCTAAAACATCATCACTATCTAGAAATATAATAAACTCACCTTTCGATTTTTCTAAACCTATATTTCTGCATGTAGGTGCTCCTTTTGGTTCTCTATTCCTTTTGTGAATCCTAAATCTACTATCTTTCAGAAAATATCCTTCTAAGGTTTTCCATGTATCATCCGTTGAACCATCATCTACAATAATACACTCCCAATTCTGATAAGATTGAGCAAGCACACTATCCAAAGTCTCTTTTATAAGTTCTTGACGATTGTGAACAGGGATGATAATTGATATGAGAATTTCCTTTTCCATTATACACTTAAAGCATATTTGTATTTTTCAGTTACTAAAATAAATTGTGATTTGCTCCCCTCTATCTTTGTAGAGTATATTTTCTTTCCTTTTTCTTTAAACATAAGGAGAATTTCTGCTGCAGTTTCTTGTTCTCCTTCCCTACAATAATCATCTAAGATTAGTATAAACTCTTTTTCTAAACTGATCTTTTCAAGTACATAAAGAATATCATATCTGGAGAAGTGTGGTGAACCAAAAGGACCATCAATTAAATAAAAATCTGCGTCATTAGGTATTTCTTCTATATTTTTATAGCCATTATATTCATGTCCTTTTACAGTTTTCTTTTGAAGAGGATGATGCTGTATTGTAACATTATCATTTGGAAAGGAATCGTTGAATATGTTTGTCCAATTATTGTCTTGTTCAATAACAGTATGTTCGTGTTTGTTACCTATTGAACGATTGTATGTTGAAATAAACTTCGAGGATTCTCCTAAACCAAACTCTACAATCTTAGGTGGTTGAAAATCTTTTAAAATACGATGTAAAAGAAAAAAGAAGGAATAATTTCCTGCCCATCGACCAATTTTTAAGCTTAATTTTTGTAAATCGTCATTATCTCGAATCGAATCATGGTAAATGTTTGCCCATTCTACCTCTTTGATTGCTTTCTTATTTTCATCTAAACCTTCCCTGAATGCATCTAAAAGAGATTTAATTTTTTTTATTATCATGATATAGCAATGTTATAGTTAAATAAGAGATTCCCCTGTTTAACAGGTAAAGTCTTCCCTGTATTATAATAATCTCTAGTTATCACTTCAAAAGGCAATTGAAATTCTAACCAATCGTTTACTTCCTTATCTGTTTCGCAATACAAATTACAAGTATAATTTCCTGGAGCCAAGTTAAAATGGTCAATTGTAAATACAATTTCATCGGTAATTCTATTACTTTCAACATTTACAATGTCTGTACTTAACCACCCAATACGTATTTCTCTTGAATCGTTAATTCCGATATCTATCCTTGTCTTTGATAGATTAACTTTCTTATCAAATCGAACAACCAATTTACATGAAGTTAAAGACTCTAATGCATTTTTAGGAGCATTTTCTTTACTGTTTTGCCAAAAAGCATCAACAAATTTAATCTCTCCATTCCCTTTCCTTAGTGTGACATCTTTAATGCATGTGTTGTTTAATTTACCTGAGTTCATGTACAAATCAATCATCTCTTTTGTGCTTCCTATAGCTGTAGTTTCTCCTTTTTCTAAAAAAACAACTTTAGTACAAAGGTTTTCAACAGCTGCTAAATCATGGCTCACAAAAATCACAGTTCTCCCCTCTCCAGCAACGTCTTTCATTTTACCTAAACATTTCTTTTGAAACTCCGCATCCCCTACAGCTAAAACCTCATCAATAATTAAAATTTCAGGTTCTAAATGTGCAGCAACAGAAAAAGCAAGTCTTACATACATTCCAGAAGAATAATGTTTAACTGGAGTATCAATAAATTTTTCTACCCCTGAAAAATTTATTATCTCTTCTAATTTATCACTAACCTCCTTTCGAGACATACCTAACAAAGTACCGTTTAGATAAATGTTTTCTCGACCTGTTAATTCAGGATGAAAGCCTGTTCCGACCTCTAACAATGAGGCGACTCTTCCGTTTATTTCAATTCTTCCTTCAGTGGGTTGTGTAATTTTAGAAAGTACTTTTAGAAGAGTGGATTTACCAGCTCCATTTCGACCAATAATTCCAATTACTTCTCCTTGCTCTACCTCAAAGGAAACATCTTTTAAAGCCCAGAAAGTATCTATCTCCTTCTTGTTATTCTGGAACAATCCAGACAAGGAGCTTCTTAAGGAAGAATCTTTCTGTTTACCAATTACGTAACTTTTTGAGAGTTGGTTAATTTTTATAGATTTTTGTTGAACTGTCAAAGTATAGTTTAAATTAAAAAGTAATCGTTAGGCTGTAAAAAAAAATTACAACAGTATTTAAAATCGCGCTACTAAATTAGTAATTTTATAAGTTAAACATGATTAACTTTGTGTAATCTTTTGATCAATACAAAGCTGTGTCAATCATAACAACCAATTAACAATGTGGAAATTTATAATAACATCTATTTTACTATTTAATCTGTTCAACCTCACAAGTCAAATTGTTCCGACAGACATCCCAGGCTTAGCCCATTGGTACAGTGCAGACTCAGTAAGTATTTCATCAAACAGTTTGGTTGATACGGTTTATGACCTTTCTGCAAATGATGACCATTTTTATCAGTTAAATTACATCGATCAACCACTGCTTTTAAACTCATCATTTAACCATCGTCCTATTATTAGATTTAACGGAACAGAATTTTTAGAATCTATATTTTCTCAAACTATTGTGCAAGGCTATACTGTATTTGCAGTTTGGAAATCAAACATTAGCAGTAAAAATGTGTTTTTAGATGATAGGATGAATGTAATGATAGACAATAAGGATGGTGGTCATGTAAGAATGTTTGCAGGTATTGAGGTTTCTTACCTTAAATCGAATCCATTTGAATTTATTGTAACTCAAGCAGAATTCAACGGTAATAGTTCAAAACTTTATGAGAACTCTGTTTTAAAGGCCCAAGGTACTGTCGGGGGAAATAACCTGCCAGGGATTACTATGGGAAAAAGAACTCTATTTAATGATAGATTTTTTCATGGTGATTTTTCTCAGTTATTAATTTATGAAAGTGTTTTGTCTCAAAATCAAATTGATTCCGTTCTAATTTATTTACAACATTATCATACAGAACCTCTCAACCTCGGTCAAAACATCTCCCAATACGGCTATTGCGACACCACCCTATACGCTGGCGAACGCTTCGAATCCTACCTCTGGTCAGACGGATCAACAGCAGACAGTCTAATCGCGACCCAACCTGGAATATACTGGGTAGAAACTGTTGACATATTCGGCTTCACATCAAGCGATACTATTGAAGTTTTTATGGGCGACTTCCAATACCCAACAACCCAACTCTACTGCCAAAACGACTCCATCATTTGGAACACTGGCCTTGGTCAGCACTACTCCTACCTCTGGTCTGACAACTCCACAGGCGACACCTTAGAAATAGATTCACCAGGAGATTACCACGTAACCGTTACAGACACCAACGGCTGTATCTTCGAATCCGACACTTTAACATTTGCTGAAGATCCTTTTTCTACTTTGGCTACTCTCGGCCCAGACCTCAGCCTCTGCTCCGGAAACGATATAGCCTTAACAGCTGGCGCAACTTCAGCCACCAACTACATTTGGAACACTAACGACATAACCCCAGAAATCACAATCACTACCACTGGAACTTACAGCGTAATCGTTGAAAACGCCAACGGCTGCGAAGTCAAAGACACCATAGACGTTACTATTCTTGGAGATGCACCTATAGTGAATACGCAGCTTCCAAGCATAACTTGCGTAGGGGAAGAATTCAACTTCCAAGACCTTTCCACCACAACAGACGGCTCAACAATCATCGGTTGGGACTGGGATCTAGGAGACGGAACAACATCTTTGCTCGATCAGGGAAATCATGCTTATTCCGCAGGAGGAATATATAACGTAGATTTAACAGTGGAAACCTCTGCAGGGTGCTTTAACAATCAGACCGCAACAATTGAAGTGAAGGAAAATCCTATTGTAACTTATGCCGCTTCCAATCAATGTGAGGATGAAAGTATACAATTTAACGGAGGGCAATTGAGTCCACAAAGCATTGCGAGTTGGGAATGGAATTTCGATGATCCTGCAAGTGGAATTGATAATATAGCCAGCGGACAGAATCCATTTCACACTTTCGATACCGCGGGAGATTTTGATGTAATGTTGATTGGAACAGATGTTTTTGGATGTGTGGATACTTTAATTCAAACCAAAACAATAGAACCCACTCCTGTGGCTGACTTTTCATTTACTGAGGTTTGTGAAGGAAATACGGTGAATTTTCAAAATAATTCTACCGTAAGTTCGCCATCGGTAATTAGTGGAAATCAATGGAGTTTTGGAGATGGAACGAATTCAAATCAGAGCAATCCGCAAAAACCTTATAGTTTATACGGAACTTATACCGTTGATTTAACCACTTCGGCAAATAACGGTTGTAGTCACAGCATAAGTAAGAACATTAAAATTCATGCAACGCCACAAGTACAGTATTCAATAAATCAGGCATGTGCAGGACTTGAAACCTCGTTTAAAGACAATTCTTTTGTTCCAGATGGAAGTGTGGCACAAGTCAATTGGAAGTTTGGAAATGAGACGCCAATCAGTGGATTTGACATAACGAATATCTTTTCAAATAGCGGAACCTATACGCTAGAACAGACGGTGAATTCAGGGTTTGGCTGTATTAATTCGGCGGTTTCGACCATAACGATCAATCCGTATTTGAATGCAGATTTCATTTTCACACCTAATGCATTTATAGCAGAATATCCGATTGCTTTCGAAAGTACAAGTTCAGGTGAAAATTCCTATTTATGGAGTTTTGGAAACATTGCCAATTCAACACAAGCTGATACAAGTATCATTTTTGAAGAAAACTTAATCGGAACAGAGCAAACTGTTGAGTTGCGTGTAGAAAATCAATGGAATTGTTCAGACAGCATGAGTGTTAAGTTACCGGTTTTGGAACAACGCACAGATTTAGAAATCTCACAAATCTTTAGTCAAGACATCAATGGATTCTTAACAATTGGGGTTCGTTTAAAAAATATTGGAAGCACACCAATTTCGGAAGTGGATTTGGTATTAAATAGTCCAAGCACTGGATTAATCAAAGAAACTTGGGTTGGAATGTTACAAGCGGATGAAGAAGAAATTTATATTTTCTCCGCCAATCCAAGCGCAAAGATTTCAGCCGAAGATACTTTACAGAACTTCTTGTGCATTGAAGGAACAATTGTTCTTCCAGCGCAATTTATAGAAGAAGATTTCAGCAATAATGAAGTTTGTAAAACAATGACGGATAATCAAACGGTAATTGTTTTCCCATATCCAAATCCGGTAAAAGATGAATTGACTGTTAAAGTGGTGCTGCCGAAAAAGGGGGTGATTGCTTTAAATGTTTATGATAGTTTTGGGAAAATCATTCATACAATAACCGAAAAACAAGAATTAGAAAAAGGTTTGACGATTTTCATTGTAGAAACCGGAGCTTGGTCGAATGGGAGGTATACTATTGTTTATGAAGGGGAAGGAAGTGTACCGAGTGTTGGGTTTGTGAAGCTTTAGGCGGTTGGCTTTATGCTGTAGGCTTTATCTACTTGCTGGAATGGGATTGGCTCTTTGATTTTTACATTTAGAAAAAACTAGGCATAAAAAAGATCCTTCAATCGGAAAATCATAGATTTTCTCGATTTTCAGGATGACAGGTACATAGAGAGATATAGTCAAAAAAAGGGTAAAAAAGTGGTGGCGCGATGCGCCACCACTTTTTTACCCTTTTTTTGAACCCACAACCCCACCAGCATGTCATCCTGAAGTAAAGCAATAAAAACATGTTTTTATGCTTTGCGAAGGATCTTTTACGGAGTCTTTTAACATTTTCGATAACAGAAAAACTAAAATCAAAGGTGATGTAAAACTGCGCCAGTTGAGGGAAGAAATGCTACGACCATTTCTTTACGATAAGAATAAGATCTTAATTCAATTTTCACTTTCAGAAAAAAAGGTCTTTCCATTATTGAAAATCATAATTTTCAATAATGGTCAGGATGACAGGTACATAGAGAGATATAGTCAAAAAAAAGGGGTGAAAAATAGTAGCGCGATGCGCCACCACTTTTTTACCCTTTTTTTGAACCCACACCCCCACCAGCATGTCATCCTGAAGTAAAGCAATAAAAACATGTTTTTATGCTTTGCGAAGGAACTTTTACGGAGTCTTTTTCATCAAAGTTTCCGGACATCTTCTTCCTTTTACAAATGGTTTTTAATTTTTAATGCGAATAAATTTGTGAAAGCTATTTCTATTTAAACTTTTTCACTATCTTAATTGAATGAGAACCACCAAAATATACTATGTTTATATGTTGACAAATTACACCAACAAGCTATTATACGTTGGCATGACAAGTAATTTACCTAAACGAATCCATCAACATAAATCAAAGTATTTCCCAGGATTCACAAACAAATACAATATCAATAAGCTTGTTTATTATGAAGAATATTCTTGGGCTAATGATGCCACTAAAAGAGAAAGGCAATTAAAAGGATTCGTCAGAAGGAAGAAAGACAAACTGATCAATGAAAAAAATCCTGAATGGAAAGAGTTAATAATCCCTTTTATTTAAATCCTTTGAATCTAAGCGAGATGCTCCTGAACTCCGTAGAAGATCCTTCAATCGGAAAATCATAGATTTTCTCGATTTTCAGGATGACAGATGCAGTGAGGAATATAATCAAAACGAGGTGGGAGAAATGATGGCGCTATGCGTCATCATTTCTCCCACCTCGTTTTGACCCCAAACCATACCAAACTGTCATCCTGAAGTAAAACTCTAAAAACTTGTTTTTAAGTTTTGCGAAGGATCTTTACGAAGTCTTTTAACATTTTCAATAAGATAAATACTACAATCGGAGGTGATGTGTAACTCTTCCGTCGGCTGACGAAGGAAATTCTACGACCAATTCTCTAAGTTAGAAACCAGACTCCTTTTTCAATTTTTACATTTAGAAAAACTAGGCATAAAAAAGATCCTTCAATCGGAAAATCATAGATTTTCTCGATTTTCAGGATGACAGGTACAGAGTGGAACAAAGTCAAAAAAAGGGTAAAAAAGTGGTAGTGCGATGCGCCACCACTTTTTCACCCTTTTTTTGAACCCACACCCCACCAGCATGTCATCCTGAAGTAAAACTCTAAAAACTTGTTTTTAAGTTTTGCGAAGGATCTTTAAGAAGTCTTTCAACATCTTCAATAACATAAAACTAAAATCGAAGGCATTATCAAACTCCCTCCGTCGGCTGACGGAGAGATACAGAGAGAGGACTTGCTAAGCGCTAAAAACAAAAGGCAATTTCAGATTTACAGGAAACATCCAGTTGGACCCCCCTCAAAACTCAAAACTCTTGCTCACTACTGTTTAACCACCTTAACCTGCAATCCCCCAAAACTCAAAACATAAATTCCTTTTTCAACATTCAGATTAATTTTATTTTGTCCTTTGGTTAACGCACCTTTCCAAACTTGTTTTCCGTTGAGGTCTGTTATTGTTGCAGTGTCTTTCTTGCCGATGTTATCGATTGTAATATCTGTGTCAAATGGATTTGGATAGACGATTAGGGTTTCTAAATTTTGAGATATTGTGCTTGAGGTTGGTGAAATATTTACGGGAATATAGTTGGTGAAATATAGCTCATCATTATTCAAATCGTAATAATTTACTGTAATGCTATCGTTAATGGTGCTTTGCGGATAACCCACAACGCCAAAACGTTCTCCTGGAAACATTTGTATTGTGTCTGTGACGAAACTATTGACTTCTCTCCCATCGCTTCCGTAAACTTTAACTTCGAAATCGTTTGGGAAAATTGTTTCTACGCGTCCATAACCAGTATTTGCCAATCTCATGCCAATTGAATCTTCCAAATCTCCGGTGATGGATTGATTTTTTACCTTTATTTCCGGACCAGCCCAACCATTCACCATTCCATAATCTGCTTCATATAAATAAAATGGACCAGGCGAAAGTGGATTCGCATTCCAACTGGTATTTAATTCTGAAAACAAATAATTATACTCTTTCGTATATTTTCCTGAGTCATTGTAAATCTGATTTTCTACCTCAGAATCAATAATGAAAAGTCCGTACATGCCCATCGATAAGTGCAAAGTGGTTAAAACATGGCAATGATAAATGAACGATCCCGGTTCTTTACAAACAAAAGTATAGGTGAATTCAGCACCTCCTCCATTGACAGGCGAACTTGTATGCGGCACTCCATCATTGGCTTGATCAACATCTAAACCGTGCCAATGAATGGTATGATCTTCTGGCGAATCGTTTCTTAAATGAATAATTACTGTATCACCAACATCAAATCTTAGAACTGGGCCTGGCAAAAATATTTTATTGTTCTGTGATGAAGGATCATCGATTCCATAGCCCCAAAAAACAATGTCTTGACCGTCGATTAATGTTTTTTGTCCGTTCATTTTAGAAACAAGGGAAACCTCTTTTACTTGTCCATTCAAAAAAGACAAACTAAATATAAAGCTGAAGATTAGCGTATAATTTTTCATTATGGATTGATTTTTAACATGGTCATCATTCCCGACGGATAATTATTGTTGTAAATAACGGTGACCAAATTATGATTGTGCACAGGATAAATTCCTGGCTGATCTGGCACAAGTCTCAAGGTCATTGTTTCGCCTTCATAAATCGGAAAACTATCTTTTGACCAACCAATGCGGTTACTTTGAACCGATGCGCCCATTATTGTAATGTGGTATCCATGAAAATGAATATTGTGAACCATATTTCCAGAATTCAACACAGAAATTATAATCGTGTCTCCAACATTTCCATAAATAATAGCATTGCTCGTATCCATTGGTGCCAATGGATCTGCATTAATCGTAAACACATTGGGCTGATAATTTGAAGGAATATTCAACACATTCGTTAAGGCGATTTCTTGCGACAAATCCGCGTTCATATCCCAAAGATCCCAACTGTAAAGATAATCTCCGTGTAAATCGACTCTCAAAATACAAGCGGTTCCCAATAATTCTCCCTCGGTTGTCGAGGACAAAATTGCATGTGTACCCGAAGATAAAACAGGAAGATTTACAGTAATTGTATCTTCAGCTCCTATTGTCCAAGTCAAAGATGAGTTTGTGTTTAGATAAAAATCATACGAAATGGTATCTGTGTTGATCAATAAAAATGTATTTGTATTTCCGCCAGTCAAATCTAAAACCGCATTATCAAATTGAACAGGATTCAGGCTATCAGAGATTACCCCTTTTTGAAAACTCGTTCCGTTGAAAGTAACATTTGTTTTCAGCACATACAAAGTATCGACATTTGCCGCATAAGAAGAAATACTGAATACAATTAAAGAAATGGCAACTAAGAACTTTATTTTCATTGCGTTGAATGAGTTTTGTGTATTTGTAAGTTTATAGATGTGAAAATACGGAAAAAAATTAATTCATAATTTATAATTCATAATTATCGGGATTTAGAAAAAAGAAAAATAAGATCCCTCGCAAATTTATAAAAGAAAATGGTTCTATATGATTTTGTGTGGGTAGTTTTAAAATCTATGGTTTTAATTGAAGCTAAACGATTGTTAATTTGGTTCTACTTTTATTTAAATGGAAACTTTCTATTAAAAATCTAATTCGCTTAAT
>Ga0307486_1000677_pt1 | contig 29563 bp, 30 predicted proteins | sample CBIW02metaG_FD_203663 | JGI IMG/M metagenome (GOLD analysis project Ga0307486, IMG submission 203663) | Sea-ice brine microbial communities from Beaufort Sea near Barrow, Alaska, United States - CBIW 0.2 | ecosystem: Environmental > Aquatic > Marine > Coastal | place: USA: Alaska | collected... | reverse complement strand
ATAGAATTAAAAGGAGAAAGTCTTAGAAAAAAACTGTAATATTGTCATTAAAGTATCTTTTTAGACCAAAATCAATAGGGGGGTCAGTATGACCGGAATGGGGGTCAGCATCACCGGAATATCCATTATCTAGAGATTTCAAACTTACGAAGTTTATATTAAGAATTGGTTAGTTATCTTAAGGATTTGTTAAACAATTGTTAACGTGCTAAATGTTAGTGAAGTAGAAGCGTATTTAGAGTTGCAAAGTGAGAAGAGTGGAAGGTGTTTGTAGTTTATGGTTTGGGGTTTTTGGAAAAACAAGGATTCCACGGATTAAAACGGATTACGCGGATTTTGTAAAAACACGAATTACGCAGATTAAAAATTGTACAATAACAGGAACATAAAAATAAACAGTTGCGCCATTACCAGGAGCAAAAACCAGAATTTCACAGTAGCCTTTTTACTCTCTTTTAAAAGATCTTTAGCTTTTGTTCTTTTTGACCCTGATTTTATTTTTTGGCTGTAGACCTTAAAACTGATATTTTTTATTACCTCACGCCCTGCATCGGTGAGTAGATACAGGTCAGAATTTTGAACTATAAAACCGGAAATTGTAAGATCCTTCAAAATCTCTTTCTTCCAGGGTTCATAATATTTGTTATTTGGGATTCCTTTACTGTCCCTGATTTCATAAAGGATATTATCCACCTTGTGATAAGCATCTGAAAATGAATAAGTTGAAAGTGCTGTTGACATAGATTTAGGTTAGGGGCTAAAAATACATATTCTCACCAATTTGATGAGTCCGAAATTTAACATAATTTTTGATATTTTTTCCTATTTCTGAAGCTTTATTTTGTGATGAGTGAAAGAGAGAAGAGAGGAGAGAGGAGGGTGAAGATTTTTTTAGACAACTTTGAGGGAACGTTGAACGTTGCACTTTTGAACGTTGAACGTTGAACGTTCAAAACAGCTTTTTCCTCAACTTCAGCCCAACCCCAAATCCAGGTGATCTCAGGCTATTGAACTCGGCACTTATGTTAAAACTGAGATCAATAAAACTTTGGAATATTCTCATTTCAAAATCTCCGTACACAAAAGATTGTTTCCCGAATTTGTCAGCTTCAGCATCATATTGTACCGTGCTAAGCATAAGTTTGTAGGGAAAGGTGTTGAAATAGTCCGAGAACTGACCTGAGATCCCAATGTGATGTGCCACAAAAGCATTTCTGAGGATGCCTTCCCCATTTTGACCTGCCGTAAAAAAGGGAACTCCCAAAACCCGATTTTGGTAGGTCCAGCCTGAACCGTAAATTCCTCCGTTAAAATAATTGTCAGATTCCGGGCCCTGACTCCTGTGTTTGGTGAAATAAAATTCATATATAAACGAATTCAGGATCCGGTCCGGATCTTTACTTTCCAGGTAGATCCCGTAACGACCGTCGGGCGCATTGTCAAATTTGCTGCCGGAACCGTTTTCAAAGATATGATTGTAAATTAATTCAGCCTTAAAATTCCGGAAGGTCTTACTGATGTACAATTCATAACTTCCCATATGTTTTCTAAGGGCACTGCCCTGTCCTTCCTCACCCGATCTATCCTTTCCAATGCTGCCTGCCGAAATCACATTCAGGTAATAATTAAAGTTTTCCGGGCGACCGCCAAAGTATTCGGTGGCACCTCCCCATAAGGCCGTGTGCTTCAGGCCCGCCTTTATCTGAAAAGTTTCGGTAGGTCGGTACACAAAATAAAAACTCTTCTGATGCACCCGGGCATAACTTATTTCCCGGTCCTGCCCCATCAAATATTCACTCCAAACAGCTTCAAAGCCAATTCCATCTTCGGGAAACAAATAATCAGGACGACTGATCCTCAATCGGACCCCGGGCATCGCACGGGCATTCAAAGACCACGAGGCACTCCTGTTGGTGGCGCTTAACCCATTGTATAATTCCTCCTGCTGTTTTATGCCTGCCGTAACCCCAAACCAGGGATTTTTAAAATGGGCATACAATTCATCCATAAAAACTTGCTTAGAAATTCCATCCTGAAACAGAAGTCCGCCACCAAATTCCAGGGAAGCATCATTCCTGATATCGTAAATGGCTCTCCCGGATATCCAACCGGCGAGATTTGTATTTTCTGAGATCCGGCCTCTTTTATTCTTGAACATCCAGAACGGCAAATTTTCCTGTGTGGAAAACATTCCCTTCAAGGTTGCCTCGCCTGAATATTCAGATTGGGAATATGCGGGGAAGGAAAAGGAGGGTTATAAGTAAAGTGAGAAGTGTTTTTTGGGGAAAACACGGATTGCACGGATTAAAACGGATTACACGGATTTTTGGTTGGGGTTTATAATTGTTATCTGTTTAAAACGACAAAAGTTGCAAGATATTGGATTTGGCTGGAAAAACACGAATTGCGCGGATTAAAACGAATTACGCAAATCTTCGGTTTTTTGTTTTGGGTCTTGGGTTTTGGAATTTGGGGTTTGGGATTTGGGGTTTGTTTAAAAACACGGATTACGCGGATTGGAAAGTGGAAAGAGGAAAGTGGAGAGTGGTGGAGTGGAGAGTATTTTTGGATTATAGTTTATGGTTTGGAAAAAAAATACGTATTTCACGGATTGGAATTTGGAATTTGTATTTAAGTGAGAACAAAAAAAAATCCAGGAGCCGGATTTAAATCCGAAGCCTGGAAATGTAAAGTTAGAAATATGAAATTAAAAATGGCTTCCTCTTTCCTAAACCCGAAAAGTTGAACACTAAACTATAAACCCTGAACACTAAAAGCTAAACGTTGAACGTTTACCACATCGCAGCCTTGCCCCTCATCTTGCTCCAAAATCCCTGTTTCTCTACTCCATACGCATAGCCATACTTATTGCCATATCCAAAATTGGCCATTTTCACATCGTTCAACACAAAGCTCACATGGTGTAACTTTCCGTCATTTTTGGCATCCACGGCAAAATCGATCAGTTTCTTCTCGGTGTAACCGGCACGAACCACGTACAGGGTCAGATCTGCGAATTTGTTGATCAGGAAGGTATCGGTTACCAGCATTACCGGCGCAGTATCTACCACGATATAATCATAACTGGATTTAAGGTTTTCGAAGAGTTCGTCAGCACGGTTTCGCCTCCATAATTCCGAAGGGTTTGGCGGAATGCTCCCGGATGGCAACAGATCCAGGTTAGGATGTAAACTGGAGGTAATTATAAGCTGTTTCAGCTCTAACTCGCTGTTTACCAGGTAATCACTGATCCCTTTATTTTGCCTTGTTTCAAGCTGGTAACGGTGCAACTGTGGATTCCGGAGATCGGCACCCATTACGAGGACCTTTTTACCTGAATTTGCCAGGGTAAGGGCAAGGTTTACGGCTGCAAATGTTTTTCCTTCCCCTTTTACGGTAGAAGTGACAAAAAGAATATTCCCATTCTCCTTATTTTCCGCATTTACCAGCAAATATTGCAAATTGGTGTGCAGGATCCTGAAGGCTTCGGAGAGTACAGATCGGTCATTCTCTACGATCAATCCTTCCTCTTTTCCGTTAAATTTCGGGATCTCCCCTACCAAAGGAATAAATCGGAGCGCACTAAGCATATCCTTCTGACTGTTGACCTTGTTATTGAAAAGTTGTTTTAAATAGATGATCATAAACGGGATCAATACTCCCAGGATCAATGCTGCGAGGAGAATGATCTTATTTTTGGGAGATACCGGGGCCGCAAGGCTGTAGGCGCTGTCCACGATCTTGGCTTTTGGCGCGGTAACAGCGAGGGACAAACTGGTTTCCTCGCGTTTCTGCAATAAAAACAGGTACAGGGCCTCCTTGATGGTTTGTTGCCTTTCAATTCCCCTGTATTGTTTCTCTTTTCCGGGAACCGAGGCGATCCTGGAATCTATTGTAGCAGCCTGTCTCTCAAGATCTGCACTTGCAATCCTCAGGTTGGCACGCATGCGTTGCAAACTCTGCAAAACGTTGCCTTTGATCTGGTCAATCTGACTGTTGATGCTGATTACCACAGGGTTTTTGGGAGTAGAGCCGCTCAACACCCTGTTGCGTTCCAGCACCAGGGTGTTGTATTCTGATATAACCGAATTTACCCCAGCTTCGGAAATACCGAGATTGGCAGGCAACAGGTCGGTTTCTGAGTCTTTGCTGACATAATCTATCATCGCGTTGCTCAGTTCCAGCTGGGTATTCACATCCTGTCTTTTCTTGTTGAAATCGCTGGCGTTTTCAATAAACATCTGGGATTCCGCCTGTATGTCGGTGAGCTGGTTGGACTCCTTAAAGTCTTCTTTTCCGGTTTCCACCTCATCCAGTTCCCCGGTGATAATATCCAGCCGATCCTCTATAAACCTGGCGGTATTCAATGCAACCAGGTTTTTGTCGTCAATGGCCTGCCGGTTGTATTCCAGGATCAACTGATCCAAAATATCCCTTGCTTTTTCCTTGACCGGGTCGTTCAAATTAAGTTCGATCAGACTTGAATTCTTATCGGTTAAATTCAGCTGAATTTTTTCCCGATACCCCGCACCTGCTGCCTCTACTGTTGAAAAGCTCACGATAATGGGCTCCCCGTTTTCAGAAAATTCCTTTAAATTGGCAGTAAGGCTTTTATTGATAATTATGGTTCCAAAATTGAGATCTACAGGATCTGCATAACCGGCTTTAATTTCTTTCCCGTTAAGCTCATCCACGATGAGAACTCCTTTTTCTTTCCTGTCGTAAATTTTAAAGCTGCGTCCTTCCAGCAGAGCTTCGTCATCCTGTTTCAGGATCTGGATCTCTATGGGTTTGTTTGAATAAACCTCGGTAGTCTGCACATTGCCCTCAATAAAATAACGGACATTCAGTTTCAATTCTTTGGCCACATCGGTGATAAGGCGTTTGGAGCGCAAAATTCCCATCTCATTCTCCAGGCTGTTGCTGCCCATGCCGCCCAAAAGCCCCAGACCTTCAAAGGCTTCCAGACCGGGAATTGACCCGCCTTTTTTCTCGTCTTTTATGATGATGGTCGCGGTTGACTGATAAACCGGGGTGGTGTAGCGCAGATATAAAAATGCGATCAGCACGCACAAAAGTACGCTGCCGACAAACCAGGGCCAGTACCTGAAATATTTTCCGAACTCTTCCCGCAGGTTGATCTCTTCTTCCTGCTGAAATTGTTGCTGGGGATGCTGTTGTTGTTGATTTTGGGGTTGCTGTGACATATTATTTGGTGATCAAAATGGCTAATGATATTAATACGGAGGCTATGGAAATATAAACCGTGGAGTTCCGGTTATAAGCCGATCCTTGTTTTTGGGCATTGTTGGGTTCAACATATACCACATCGTTTTGTTTTAAATAATAATAAGGGGAATTCATCACCTTGGCATCGGTGAGGTCCAGGTAGGCATAGTTCTTTTGTCCGTTTTCTTCCCGTACCACCAGTACGTTTTCCCGCTGGCCGTAAATACTCATATCTCCAGCTAATCCAAGGGCTTTTGGCAGACTTAAATACTCGTCGGGAACACTGAATGTTCCGGGGCGGTTAACCTCTCCCAGCACGCTTACCTGGAAGTTCACGATGCGTACATTTACGATAGGTTCCTTTACATATTCGGAGATCAGGGTTTTCAATTTCCCCGAGAGTTCCTGGCGGTTCATCCCGGCAACCTTTGTGGTTCCCAGTTGGGGAAATTCTATATTTCCATCGCTGTCCACCAAAAATGGCTGCAATTGCGGGGTTCCTGAAACTCTTAACCCGGCATCTCCGCCGCCAGTGGACATTCCCACCACCGGCAGGTTAAAAGGCATTGCAGCTTCCATATTGTAGGCCGAAACAGAGATGGTAAGGAGATCGTTGGGTTTTATGCTGAGGCCTGTTTTTGAGGCTTCGGCCAGTTGTTCCAGTTGCTCCATATTCTGGAAATAGGTGATCTTTTTTCCGGATACACAGGATCCCATCATCAGGGAAACCAGTAAAAAAAGGAGGGGTAACTTTAGAAAGTGTGGGGAATTCATATTGTTTTAATATTGTTTTAGCGGTAATATGTAACATCCATATAATAATTTTTCTGTTTGAGAGATTTATTATAATGGATGTTTCATTCTTTTAAAAATTTTGGCGAAGTTACTTATTATGTTAAGAAGAACTTTATTTTAGTGATAAATGTTTGTTCAAGGTTCAATGTTCGATTACAGATTGAAATCGCGTTGATTCTGGATTCGCAATTCGCTTCTGAGTTTCACGCAGCGGGCGCAGAGGTTACCCAGCGGACGCGGCGCAAATTTTTCCGCTGCGGTCCGCTGGTACTTATTCAAAATAGCATTCCTTTTATAAGGTCTTATATAAACCTCGGAATTAAATTTGGGAAAAGAGCAGGAATGTTAAATTAAAAAAAGGCTTGGAAACTAAAAGAGGAAAATTCACTTTTTTACCTTGGAAAAATTTATTCAATTTCCAGACAACTTATTTCTTCGTATTCAACATTTTTAATAAACTCTTTAATGATGAAATGGTGCTTTTTCAATATTTTAACAATATTATTGGTTGTCATATTTCCGGTTCTTAACCAAATAATTTTGGGCGGACACCCCTTTATATTGGCAATATCTGCAAAATCGGCATCGAAGCTTACAATGCTAAAATCGTTCTTTTTAGCATAATTCCATATATCAGTATCTGAGGCGTCTTCCAGACCTGCCTGTCTCACTTGCTTCGATTCCGGAAAAACAGCTTGTACATTTTCGGTTATACGAAAGGAGATATTCTGGTCAAATAACAACTTCAAGAAGCTACCCTGATTCTATTTTCCCTATTGGCTGCAAAAAATAAACACGCGTTTATTTTGTTTTCGTCCAACTCCGGAAAATCATTATAAATTTCCTGTTTGGTCATTCCATTGGCCAACCAGTTTAAAACATCATATACCGAAATTCTTGTCCCCAATATTATAGGTCTTCCAAACCTCTTCTGGGGGTCTATTGTGATGTATTTTTTATAATCAATCATTTTTATATTTTTTATTATAGAGATCAAATGAGGCTTTAAAAGATCAACCAGTAAAATCACTCAGTAGTATTATATTACTATTACTAAAGATATAAAAATAATACATTTTATTACATTACCAATCTTTTATCCATTTGGAATATAAAGAAATAGAAACTATATTTAAAAAAGTGTTGATTTTATTCTCTGTAATTGGGTTTCACGCAGCAGGAGCAGAGTAAAAACTTATTAATGTGTTGATTCGGGACCTTGATTTCACGCAGCGGGCGCGGCGTAAAAACCTCCGCTCCAAAGTCCTTTTTCCCCAAGTCCCCAAGTCCCCTTTTCTCCCCAAGTCCTTTTTTCTCTCTCCGAAATCTTTTTTCACGCAGCGGTCAACAACAAACCATAAACTACAAAAAACAAACTCTCCACTCCCGACACTTCGGGGCCACTTTCCACTCTTGACTTTCCACTTCTAACTTCGCACTTCTAACTGCTTTTAGTCTTGTCTCTTGGTTCCTGGTTCCTGGTTCTTGTTTGATCGTTTCTTCATGCCGAGATTTTACCGCAAAGGCCGCAAAGGGGAAAATACGGATTCCACGGATTAAAACGGATACCGCGGATTTTTTTGGAATGAGCTCTAAACTCTTCACTCTTTTAACAACAAACCATAAACTACAAACAACTTCACTCTTCACTCTCGACACTTCGGGACCACCCTTTTAACAACAAACCATAAACCATAAACCACAAACAACTTCTAACTTCGTACTTCTAACTTTTTTTAGTCTTTCCTCTATATTCTATTCTCTTTTTTCCAATATCCAACTTCGTACGTATAACCTCGTTACCTTCAAAGGATTCATTTTAAAGAGCTTAGAAAATTTTGGCTATACTGTCTTAACACATCAGGTAACCTTGGCATTCCCAACCTAAAATCATGGGCCACCGGTTCAAAATTGTTATAGGTGTATTCCCACCTGAATTCTTCGGTAGTTCGAACCTCCAGCTTCTCACCTCGGTATAAATTCCCCGGGAACAGCGAAAATGCAAATTGAAAACCAGTTGTAAAACCAATATTTGTGGAGGATGCAAACAACCCGATCTCTGCGGCCGAATATTGTTTAACAAGGTCAAACCTCAGCCCTTTGTCTTTATATAAAAATTGTCCGGCAGTTAGTTTAAGGCTAATATTTTCAAATGGGAGCCTATATTCAGCGTCGGCCTTTAAATAAATATCATCCAGGGGTTCATTATATAGGTTCAAACCCTCAAGCCAGTAAAATCCCGTCAAGCCGGCAGCAAAACCAAAACTCCATCTTTTGCCGAGATCGGCATGCCGATATTCAAAATCGATTCCATATCTGTTATTGTAAAAGCTGCCCATGCTCAAAGAGATAAAGTGATGATCCCAGGGTTGAGAAAAATAATGGATCATGGAAGGGGCCGACCTTAATTGCAGGTTTTGGTTATCCAGGTTATTGGCAATAGGGACCGTAATTCCGGTTTGAAAACTTAAGCCACGAGCTATATATATCCTGGAGTCAATGTTAATATTGAATTTTGTTTGAAAAGGATCTGTATAAAATCCGAACCTCGCAATGACCTCGGGCTGTATTCTTATACTTAGCCTGTAATTTTTTAAAACTTTATTATGGGTTTGAAAAGCTTCGGTTTCCGATTGGGTCAAGGAGGAATAGGTATAGGTTTCAGCAGTGTATTTCCCAATGGGAACATTATGATAGATCGGAATAAAACTAAGCTTATTTCGAGGTTGTTCCTTAAGCTTATCCAGTATCAGTTTTGCCAATTGCATACTGTGATACGGGTTCCTGAATTCCCTATGTTCAAAAGTTACCACCAAAGAATCATTTGCTTCATTAACCTGCACATTTTCAAAACCTGCATCGTACAAGCTTTCTTTAAACTCCTGCGCCTTAAGGATTAAAGTGAAAAAGCAAAAAACAATGTTAATCCAGGTCTTTTTCATATTTTCTTAAGGTGTTTGGAGAAAAATTGAGAGAAAAATTAATGGAAGTTGTAAATGCCATTTTTTTACCTTCAAAGGTATAGGCCTGTAGATAAAGCCAGTCTTTATATTTAACAAAAATACCTGCGTTAATGGTTTGGGTATCATATTCTATCATAATTCCTCCAAAATTAACAGGCATATAAGAAGCTGCTCCATAAAGGCCTGTTAAATATTTTATTCCCTGAAAGTCTTCCTTTTTTTTAATTTGAAGCTCTAAAAGTTTGCCTTTTGGTTTTCTTAGCAGAATATAAGGGGAACCATAACCCAGAGTTGCAGAAAATTTTCCTAATGAGGTATTAAAATGTTTTGTGGCTACCAGGTAATCATGGGCCAAAACAGGCGAGATGGAACCCGGGGGGGTCCAACCCAAAACCAGTGCCGGCCAAATCTTTTTTTCTTTTAATAACCTGAACCTAAAATCCAATTGCCGATCTCCTACCCCGATCTTATCCGGAATTTGAGGCCTGCGAGCTATGCTCAGGTTCACTTCCATAAAAGAAGTAAAGCTGGCCCTTACATTGTAAAAATTTATTGTGTTATCATAGGCAGGATTTTCAAATAACGAATATTCGTTAGGAACATAGGAAAAAGTAAAACCCAATTGTTTTCCATCAAACCAATCTGCAGAGGGAGTGGCCATATAACCGGGTTTCCCCATAATATTTACCTGAGACTGAATATTACCGGTAAAAAACAGAAAAAGTAAGATTATAAAGAAAGTTAAGGATCTGGAAGTCATGAATTTTAATAAGGAACCCATTATATAAGTGCTAAAAAAAAGGCTTGCCTAAATAAAGGCAAGCCTGAAAATAAAGTAGTACCCGGATCTAACTTCCAGATCCCTGGTTATGGCAAGTATTATATGCAGTAGCTCTTAGTGCATCTGCTTCTGCTTTAACAGCATTAAAATTGCTTAGGATCAATTGGGTTTTTTCAGTCTTGATAGTTTCAATACTAGCCAATTCTGTTGTTTTTGTATCATCCAATAAACTTGTAGCTTCCGTTTTAAATGTATCAAGCACCATATAAGAATTAATTACGTATAATAACGCATAGGTCCTTAATTGCGCGGCTAAGGCTGCATCTGAACCTTCAACTGAATCTGCATAGGCAAGGATAGCAACACCACTAGCTGTAATATCCACTTTATAAGCATCTAAATCGGTATTTAAAGCAGCCAATCTACTGGTATACCTGGTATCGACATCGGTAATCCTGGTATTGTAATTAGTATTGATAACAATTGTTTGAGCATCCCTTGTTTCAATAGGGGTTTTCATAGCTTCAGTATAAGCTGACAGGGCAGCATCAAAACATGGGCCACTGGCAGCCTGACTCATTAGATCCAACTTCAAATCATTTATAATTCCGGCCTTCATTTGCTCCTGGGCCCTGTTATAATCATCGGTAAAAGCTATAGTAGGAAATAAGTCAGCAACACTAGCCGGAAGGCTTTCCAACTCGGCTGCCAAAGCTGCTTGGTCTCCGGTCAACTCGGTGGAATTAAGGATCGCATCTATTCCGGCTGCATCTAAAGCCTGGGCTTCATCATCAATATTTGTGGTGAGCCCATCAGAAAAATCACTAACCGCTGTTAAGTTATCTGTTGTAGTAGCACTTTGATCTCCGGAACCATCCTGAAAATCGGTAATCATTGCTTGTGCTGCTACAGATGCCTCTATAGAACCAAGACTTGGGTCTACAAATTCAGGATCTGGATCTTTAACCTCCGGTAATTCACTTAAGTTATCGAATTCCGTAAATTCAAAAGTTACAGGATCATCTTTCTTGCTACAATTAACAAGTAGCAATGTAAATAGTGCAAAGCCAAGAAACCTAAAATTTCTTTGGTTAAAAATTGTAGAATTTTTTTTCATAATAAATGTAATTGGTTAATAAAAATTAATTGATTGATAAAAATTATAAATGTGGTTATTAGCGTTAAAATATAACACATCAACGCTCGAATATGCTATTAAATGTGTTCTTGTGGCAATAGTACTACTAATATTATTGGATTGTGTGATTATATAAAAAAAATTTAGTATTGTTTCTTCCCAAAGCTGTCTGGATTAGCAGATTGAAACCGAAAATTGGGTTCAGAAACTTTTAACAACAGCTAACTTCGTACTTCTAACTTCCTTAGTCTTGTTTCTTCGCCGATAGCTATCGGATTTGCAGATAGGGTTCATCAATTTTTAACCAAAAACCATAAACTACAAACAACCTTTTTAGTCTTGATTCTTGTTTATGAACATACCTGAATAAGGTTGACCGTTTTTAAACATTTATACTTAAACACCTTTTTTATATTTCCCGCAGATCTCGGGGATTTCCGCAGACAAAAATTATAATGTACACTTTGAACTCATCTTCTAACTTGGTACTTCTAACCTCCACTTTTTCCACTCCACCTTTCGTCTCCACTCTCCACCCTTCAGCCTTCAACTCTTAACAACAAACAACTTCTAACTTCGTACTTCTAACTTTTTTAGTCTTGTTTCTTGCCTCTTGATTCTTCTCCTTTCAACTCCTAACTTCTTTTCCTTCCGTCTCCGGTCTTCCGACATTAACTACAAACAACTTCACTCCAAATCCATCAGGATTGCTATATTTTCTTTGATTTTACCAATTAATTCATGCGGTAGGTTTCCAACTTTTTTTATCAAACGCAGGTTGTCAATAGCCCTGATTTGATCAATCATCACATCAGAATTTTCATTTAAATTTGATACGCCCTTTTTGAGGTGTAGCCTTAAAATATCCGAATCTTTTTGAACATTCGTAGTGATGGGGCAAACAATGGTGGAGGGATGCGATATATTATTCAGCAAGTTCGTTTGAACCACTAAAACCGGTCTGGTTTTACCTGCTTCAGTTCCAATTTGAGGATTTAAATCTGCAATCCAAATTTCGTACTGATTAATGATCATCGCTTATATTTTCAAAATCCTTAAGAACCTTCATGGAATCCTCGCGCACCAAAGCTGACTCTGCTTTTAATCTTTTCTCCAAAAGCTGTCTCTTTTGCACTTTATTGTAATACGCAATGGCTTCATTGATATACCTGTTCCTTGGCATATTGATGCCTGAAAGAATTTTTTCTGTTTCTACAAATATGGAATCGTCTATTTTAAGGGATACTGTTTTCATTTACTTATTTTATAGCCTAAAAGTATATCATATTAGTATATCTATATTAAAAGTATTGTTAAAGTTATTTAGCGTTTTCTGTTTAGCGCTTGGTGTTTTCCGTTATCGTAACTTTTAACTACAAACAATAAACTATAAACAACTTCTAACTTCGTACTTCTAACTTTTTTTTGCTTCAGTCCCCGGTCTTCGGTCTTCCGACTTTTAACCATAAACTACAAACAACTTCTAACTTCGTACTTCTAACTTCTTTTTTAACAACAAACCATAAACAACAAACTACAAACAACTTCGTACTTCTAACTTCTTCACCCTTTCATTTTCTTCTGCCCTTTGAATTTTGAACCTTGAATATTTTTCGGCCTTCCCACCTTAATTCCTTGTCCCAGGCCATTATGCATGATCACATGAGATCTTTCCCCTTCTGTCTCCGGACTCCGGTATTCGGTCTCCTGGGAACTCTCCTCTTCTGTCTCCGGACTCCGGTCTTCGGTCTTTTGTGCCACATGAGAGCTTTCATATTCGTTCTTCGTCCGCAGGTCTTTGGCTTCCCTGATTTCCAGGCTAAGGATACTTTTTTTCTTCAGTATATAGAACAATAAAAATATCCCGCCATACATCGCGGCCACGAGGAAGGTGAGCCATACATTGGAAAGCATACTTGAAAAGTACCAGAAGATGCTTATTACCAGGATGTTCAAAAAGGCCAGAAAAATTCCAGCTTTTTTATGGGAAAGGCCCAGGTCCAGCAGGATATGATGCGCGTGCTCCTTATCGGCAGAAAAAGGGCTGTCGCCTTTCATGAGTCGCAGGAGAATGACCCTCAGGGTATCAAACACGGGGATAAACAGGATGCAGGCCAGGAACAGAAGGCGGTTTGCGGGGCTGAAGCCGTTTCGCATCATGGGAAGGGAAGGTGTCATTACCAATAGTTTGATGCTCAAAAAAGCGAGCACCAGGCCCACGATGAGCGAGCCGGAATCTCCCATAAAAATTTTGCGCTGGCCGCGGGAATAGTTGAACCTCAAAAAGGCGCTCAAGATCCCTCCAAGGCTCACGCTGATCAAAACAAAATAAGGCTTTTCGCTAATAAAAAAGATCGCGGCATAGGTCGTGCAAATCACGATCCCCACCAGGGCGGCCAGGCCGTCTATCCCATCAATTAAGTTGTAGGCATTGATAAGTGCTATGATCAAAAAGGTGGTCAAAAAAAGTCCGAGGATCTCGGGAATTTCATAGAACCCCCAAAACCCATGCAGGTTGGAAAGGTGCATTTCCGGGGAAAAAACAAGAAAACAGGCCGCGGCTATCTGCCCAAACAACTTTACCCGGGCGGTAGAGATCACCAGGTCGTCCTTTAGGCCCACCATAAATAAAATGGTGATCGCGCCAATAAGGTGGCTTCCCACATAGTTAAGCCTGAGGCTTTGTATAAGGGCCAGCACCATAATGAGGGTGATGTAAAATGCCACGCCGCCAAAGGAGGGCGTCTCGGTGCAATGAGCACTGCGCCCCACTACTTCAGCCATCAGGTTTTTCTCCCTGCTCACCCACAATACCTTGGGAATAAGATAATAGGTCATGACAAATGCGCCTAAAAACAAGCACATCACAAACAGTAAATAATAATCACGGAAAAGCCCGAGGATCACCTCGTGATTGAGTAAATTCATGAGATATAATTGGATTGATTAGTAAATAATACCAATCGGTAGGGCGATGGGTGTGTTGAGTATTGAGATTTGAGAATTGAGTATTGAGATTATGGCTTATGAATTGGAGTTTGGTCCTCCGAGGCTTCGGGGCTTCGGGGTAAAATTATTCTTTATGGTTTTGGATTCGTTGATGCGGGATTCGTGAATTCGTTAATTTGTGATTGGTTGATTCGGGATTCGTTGGAAACCTCATTGCGAGGGAGCTTTTCTTTGCGACCGTGGCAATCTCTTGTTAGTTAATTCGGGATTCGTAAATTCGTTGATTCGGGATTCTGGGTTTCACGCAGAGGGCACGGCGTAAAAACCTCCGCTCCAAAGTCCTTTTTCTCCAAGTCCCCAAGTCCCCTTTTTCTCCCCAAGTCCCCAAGTCCCTTTTTCTCTCTCCGAATTCATTTTTCACGCAGCGGGCGCAGCGGTTACCAGACGTCAGTTTTATCTTTAGTATAACATATCTTCTGCTTTGAAAGATCAAGAAAAACCTCTTGTAAAGAATTCAATTTAACGTCATTTAAAAGAGATTTTATAACTTCGTTTTCTTCATTTACCGAAAGTGCCTCCTGACCTTTAGGGCCTGTCTTTGGATATAAATGGCCGAAATGGATTTTCCTGTTCCTGATCACAACAAAAACATAGAGCCTATATGAGGAACTCTTACCCCTGCCACCGCTACACGAAGTTTGGCGATGGGATTTTTGCCGCTTGGATTCACCCGGTAAGCGTCACTAATTGAAAATAATTTCTCTTCGGAAAGTTTAAAGACACTCTTAATCAGGGCCGCCTCACAATCAGTGTACGATTTCTTTTTAAGTAGCTTTCGAATAGATTTTATAAAAGATTGTTGAAAGAAATACTGCATTTAAAGTTCATCGGCCAATTTACAAAGGGCAAGAAAATCTTCGTTTTTGCGAAGATCAAAAATGATATGCTCCACCTCCAGAATACTTTCAATATGGAGTACCAGTGCCTCTTTAAGTGCTTCAAAGTCTTTTTTGAGAATACCATCTGTACGATTAAGTTTGTCCTGTTCTGCTACAAAAGTTTCGAGCTGATTATTGGCTTCCTTTCCCATAGCAATCAGGCCCCGGATAATAATTTCATCTTTTTTTTGAAGATTATCCAGCCAGGTAATTTTTATCAAAGACTTATCGAGTATTTTTAAAGATTCCGTTAGATCACGAAACTCTTTTCTCACCTTATTAATTTCATCGGGAAAAGTATTTATCTGCTCTTTTTCACTGAGATGTGAATAAGAAGAGAGTATATCTTTGCCTATATGTTCTAAGGTTTTTGTCATATCCGTCTTTATCAAAAATAGGGAATTTTTTATATTAAACTGCTAATATTGTGGCAATTACTTTTTTCTCACAGCGTTAATTTTTCAGCTGCATAAGGCCGCGTTTATTTTCCTTTGCGAACACCGCGTGAAAACTTTCACTAGAATCTTCCTTCAAGTCTAAAGCTTATTCTCAATTCTATGTATCCCGCCTTTCTGGTGTTTTTTGTTTCTGGATTTCACGCAGCGGGCGCTTGTTTCTTATATTTCACGGAACGGGCGCAGCGGTTACGCAGCGATCGCAGCAGTTACGCAGCGGACGCCGCCTGACAATCTCGTGTTGTGAAAACATCACATTATCTGGAAATTGGAAAAAGTAATTTGAAATAAAAGATAATCCTGCTAAACTTTAGAATAATGCTTATTTAATTGCCTGGGGATAAAATAGCCTTTTATGCAGTTTGGATTTCTGACAGCTATCTGAATATGATTTTTTTCTTTAAAACCCGCGTTTGAATACAAATCTTTTCCTTCAAAAAAGACTCCTTTTACAGAATCAAATTCCTGACGGCCTTTATCAATTCTGTTAAACTGATGAATTGTTTCTATTACAGCACAATCCAGATCCCTAAGCAAAAGGTCTCCTTTATTTCTTATTGTTTTATTCGAAGGAATAGCTAAACCGTGTTCTTTTTGTGTTTCAACCAATAAATTATATCCATCGCGCAAAAGTTTTAGAAACATCGAGTCCATTAAGTCAAGACAATAGCCCAAATCTATAACGGCTCCAATTACGGACGGATTTTTAATTGGTTTAGTTGTTCTTTCCGGAAACTTTTTTAAATCTTCCGCATACTTTAAAGCTCTTTCGTAATTATTCTCCCAGAAATAAACACCATTTCCCAACCAATCATAAAGATTTTCACTGGGTTTAAGGCTGCCAGATTTTTGACTTATTATTTTATCCCTTACACTTTCATCACACCCGTGAAAACCAAGGACTAAACCGGATCTTTTAGAATACATTAATGGGCATAATGTTTACTTAGCTCGCCTTTTTTATTATGAATACCTGCTTCAATGAGAAATTTTTGGGATTCTTCCTTGGAAGAAAGAACCTTTCTGGCAAATTCCCTGAATTCTTTCTGCAATTTTTTATGTTCTTCCTTATTCATAACTCTTAGATTAGGTAGTTTACAAAATTACTGAATTTTATTGGAATATAAATCCTAATTATTAGGTCCATCTCTCGCCCGGCTTCTTAGTCTCCGGTCTTCCTACTTTTGGCCACAAACACTTTTTTTTGTCTTGGTTCTTGTCTCTTGGTTCTTTTCTCTCCCGATGCTTCGGGATTCTATTCTCTCTTTTCCAACTTACCAACTTTCAACTTACCAACTTTCAACTTACCAACTTTTAACTTAAATAAAAACCTGGGTCGCCAATTCCCTGGTTCAAGTTCCTGACTGTTTTCTGTTTGGTGTTTAGGGTTTTTACATCTCTTTCTCCCCAAGTCCCTTTTCCTCCAAGTCCCCAAGTCTTTTTTCATCACTCCGTCACATCATCACAGCGTCACTTCTTCACAGCATCACTTCCTTACAAACTGCCCCAACTTGCTGAAATTCTTATAGGCCAGCACTTTTATGGGATTTTTAATCCCATTTGTCCGTAATGCTTTCAAATCTTCCAGGGATTTAAGTTTTATATTTTTAAGGCTGCCGTTACTTGCACCACCAACGCGCATTTTGGTTATGACTTCCGGCAGGTATTTAAATTTTAAAGTGGGATCGCTGAAAATACGGAGCATCAAATCATAATCTGCGGCTATATTATAATTTAGGTTGAAAAGGCCGTGTTTCTCATAGACTTCTTTTTTTAAAAACAAGGTAGGATGTGCCGGCATCCAGCCTTTTTTAAGAAGCTCCGGTTTAAAAGCTTCACTCTTCCAGTAGCGTATCACCTTTGAAGTATCTTCCTTATTTACATATTGCAAATCTCCATAAACCCCATCTACTTTTACTTCCTGAAAGATGCATGCAATTTTTGAAAGCACCTCCCTGGAAGCCAGAAGATCATCTGAATGTACAAATCCAATAACATCTCCGGTTGCATTTCTAATTCCTTTATTTAAGGCATCATAAAGCCCTTTGTCAGGTTCTGAAACCCATTTGGCAATTACTTTCTCGTTTTTTTTTATAATGTCAATCGTGGTGTCTTTTGAATTGCCATCCACTACAATGTATTCTATGTTTTTATAGGTTTGTTCTGCCACCGACTCAATGGTTTTTTCAATGGTTGCAGCGCTGTTGTAACAGATGGTGATGATGGTGATTTTCATTAATTTTCTAAATTATTTAAATATAATTTGGCTGCATTATAATTTGTTAACTGCGAAGCTGTTAAAACAGCATTTTTAGAAATAAGCATTTTTTCGTCTAAACCAAGAGAATTTATTTTTTTTATTATATCTGCTAATTCAAATTCATTGCCCGCTTCACATAAAAAACCATTTACACCATGTATAATAACACCATCAAAACCTTCTCCTCTAGATGCTATTGTAATGCACCCAGCCGACATTGCTTCCAAATACACTAACCCAAAAGCTTCATTTTTACTAATCATAATAAAACAATCTGATGCTAACATTATATTTCTGACCTTTTCTCTAGGAAGGAAACCATTTATTTTAACACACTTTTTAAGATTTTTATTACCAATAATAGTTTTGATCCTTTTTGATTCATTTCCTTCTCCAATATAATTTAAAATATAATCATTATTTTCATAAACCATATTTAGTGCTTCAATAATTTTACTTGGATATTTTCTTTTAATTAAAGCACCAACAAACAGAAAGGTGGTCAATTTATCTTTAAATTTTTTGTTCGTTTTTTGTATTGTATATTCTTCAGGTATACCTGAATAACACATAAATGTATTTTCTCTTTTTCCAAAAATAGTTTCAAATTTATTTTTAATAGGTTCAGACCTAAAACCCCAATAATCAATAGATTCTATTAATTTAACACTTTCGTTTTTATATAATTTCAATAAAGATTCCCCGCTATCGTGCATAACTAATACTGCTTTAGTATTAGAACATTTATTTTTCAAAGAATGAAGTAATTCTAGTTGCGGATTTGACCAATGCCCAATAATATAATCAGGATTAAATTGCGAATTTGATAATTTCTTTAAAATTTTAACAATTTGATTTTGAAAAGTTTTTTTTGAAAATTTAAAATGAGGAAAAAGTTTGAACATTGGGAGCCTAAGTACTGCTACGTTATCAATACTATATTCTTTAATATTTGCCAACCTTTTTTTAGGAATATTTGTTCCCGTAATAGAAGCTATTAAATTTGAAAAAAAGTATGATATCAAATAAAAAATTCTAGGATAATATGCTAAATTATGGATTACCAAAACTTCATGACCCATTTTCACCCATTCTTTGGTAAAATAATGCACTACTGGAGTAAATTCTTTGGGGATGTCTTCTCCAACATAAATTGAAGTTAAAACTAATATTTTCATATACCTAATAAATTACCTAAGTTTAAAATTTAGATAAACATAAACTTTTGGAAAAAAAACTTTAAAATATCCTGAAACAAAAACAAACAAAAAACGTATAGGGAAAAATTTTTTTTGAAAGTGTAAGGTATCTGCAAAAGCTAAACCTGTTGGTGAATTCAAATATTTAATTCTATCTTTAATAGTTTTCTTCTTTAAGAATATCTCATTCTTATCTACTAAATGCCCAGAACAAAATCCTTCATACTTAGGCATGATAATAACAGGATTATTTTCTTTAATTGCTCTAAGTGTATAATCATAATCTGCTACACCATGCTTATAAACTTCAGAAATTATACCAATTTTCGCCACAACATCTTTATGCACATACATTATATTTGCATTCCCTAATTCACAATTTTGGTATTTACTGTTCGGAGTTAATTTCTTAAAGGTTCCTTTAATTTTGTTTATAAAAACACTTCCGCCATAAGTTCTTTCACCCGTATCCTTATCTTCTGTTGACCCAATTAAAATTCCGTTTTTATTAAAATTATTAAAACAATATTGAAACGCTAATTGTAATTCAATAAATAAATCTTCAAATACATTAGTATCATCATTAAGTAACAAATAACCATCATAGTCATTTTGCAGAGCAGCATTCCAAGAATTCCTCATACCACCTGCCCAAAATAGATCCCCATTTCCTTTTAACAACTTTACATTTGGAAAGCTAATAGCAATTGCTTCACTTGTCCCATCATTAGACCCATCGTCTGTTAAATAGACATCTAAATTGAACTTCAATTTAGATTTTTCATAAGCGATGTATAAACACTTTAAACAATCCAAAGTCAAATTTATTCTATTATGACAAGTCATTAATACCGCAATATTATCCATTATAGTCTAATTTATAAATATTTACAACCAGCAAATAACACATTAGAATTGGACCTGACCAATAAGGATTCATTATACCACCTATGATCATAGATACAACTACGGAAAAATTACAAATTGTATAAAAATCATTTTTGTATTTCATAAGTCTGAATGAATTTTTAAAACCTTTTAAAATAAAAAATAAAAAAGCTCCACCACCACCTGCAATACCCATTACTGCTAAAAGATCAATTGCAGAAGAATGACCTCCTGATATACCCTCATAAATTGATGTACGAATATTACCCCCTCCACCAAACATAATATTATCTACAAAAGTATCCCAAGAAAATTTCATTAATTCAAACCTCGACACACCTAATGAGGAATCATCATATCCACCTCCTGACGGATTTTCAATAAAATTATTAAATCGCCATTGAACGGCCTCCATTGAACCTATATTTGACTCTAATAAAATATTGAATAAAAAAACTGTTAATGTTACTAAAGCTAGAAAAATAAAACTAGCTTTAAAAAAGGCTTTGAAATTCTTCATATTATTAAATAAATAGACGGCCCCTATCACCAATAAATTGATTAACAGAAGAGCAATTGGAGTAGCAAAACCGGAAAAAAACAACTTATATACTATAAACAGGAGCGGTAGAGCGTAAATGCACTTTTTGAAAACTGTTTTTTGTTTTATTACTAAATAAATAAACAAAGGAAAAAAAATACCAATAAGCGCCCAAAATCTAGAAGCTCCAGCAGACAAATCATGATTTGAATCTGAGTAAATTTGCCGGGCACTTTCATTTACACCAATTGTTTGACCCGTTAACAAAATATTCATGGAAATAAAAAGTAAAATACTTGTTATTGCAAAATCCTTATATAATTGATTTTTCGATAAAAAAATACCTATCAAAAAAAATATTGGTAACACCGTAATTGAGATAAAATATTGATAATCGCTAGCTCCACGTAAAAAAGTAAATGCAACACCAACTATAAACAAAATTAAAGATAAGAACATTGTTCTATTTAACTTATAACTATTATAAATAGAATTAATAATAAAATCACCTCTCTTTCCTGAAAAAACTAAAAAAAGAGATATCGCCAGTAATGGTATAAGCCCAACATAGCCCCTATAATTTAAGCTAATAAAGGGAGAAACCATAGAACTTACCAGTAAAATTAAAATAGCGATTCTCCAATAAATATTATTGTTTATTCTATTCATCTAATATTAATTTGTTGAATAGCCAATGAATTTAGCAGGGTTTCCTCCAATAATAGAATTATCGCCAAAACTTTTAGTTACTACACTTCCAGCACCAACAATCACCTTATCTCCCAATTTCACTCCTTTTAATATTATTGATCGTCCTCCAATAAATACATCATTCCCTATATTAATTGGCTCAAATTTTGCGTTTAAGCTATCATCCTTTGAACTTCTTAATTCTGCATTCAATGAGTGAAAATCGGTGTCTGCAATAATTACATCTGCCCCAACTACACACCTATCTCCAATTTTGACAAATTTAGCAGCACATATAGTCGTTCCACTCATTCTTACACCATTTCCTATAATGAGCTTTGCTTCTTTGTTCAATGTTCTTAATATGATTTGATGTCCAACTCCTAGTGCAGTTTGAAGAGATCTAGAACACAATAAACATTCATTTCCAATAGAAATATTAGAACCAGTAACTAACTTAATGATCGGTTTCCCAAGAAAATTAACTCTATTTCCAATTGATGTTCCATTCCTTCTCCAAAAAAATTTATAAAAAGGAATTAATAAATAATCAGTAATGTATCTAGGATAATCAGTAAATTTTAAAATACGTGAATATTTCATCTTAAATAACTGTCGTTTAATTTATAATGTTTTTATATATTTCAATTTGTCTTTTAAGTATTTTATCTGATTTATTTCTGTCAAGAATAAAATTTCGAGCGTTTTCAGATAAATATAGTGCCAACTTTTTGTCTTCAATCATCCTAATTATTTGAAAAGCACACATTTCATAATCTCCAGGAGAAAAAAACAATAAAGTTTCTTCGTCTTTACCATTATATCCATAACCTCCATTAAATGCAGAAATTACAGGTATTCCAACTACCATACTTTCAATTAATGCTAACCCATAGCTTTCATTAAAACTAGGGTAAATAGCAACAGAACTTTTCATTAAAAAATCAATGATTTCAGAACTATTTAATCCTCCTGTCCAAACAACATTTTCAACCAAATTTCTTTTTTTAATTTGATTTAAAATAAAATTAATATAACCATCTCTCCTAATACCATTTAAAACAAAATTTCCTGCAATATATAATTTTACCTTAGGAAATTTATTTTTTAAGATTTCTAGAGATTTAATTAAAGTATATAGGCCCTTAAAAGGAGCAGGATAACCCATTGAAGTAAATAAAATTGGAGCGTTTTTATATTCCCATTTAGGAGAATCATAAAACTCCGACCTTAGGGCTCTTTCATTTTTGAACATTACTCCTTTACTATTTATTGAAAGAACCTTCGCTTCAGCCCAAATAGAATGTGTAGAAAAATAATTATGCTTTTTTATAATGTGATCTTCTATTTTACCCCATTTAAAAAACATTTGTTTTCTATTCCAAATTGTATCAAATTTTAAAATTTCTTTAAAACCTATACATCTAATTCTTTCTGAAATAGTTAATTCACCATGATAAATAGGTAAAATTGTTTTCTTCAATCCTTGCATTTCAATTAAGACTGGAAAATCATTAACGACATCTGATGTTATAGTTCCCCAATAACTTTCAGTACCCCAAACATGAATTAAATCGGGCTGAAAATCATTGATAATCTTAATTAATTCCTTCTTAACATCTCCTTTAGGCAATCCATTCTTTTTTGATTTTTTTGATGGAACGATCCATTGAATAATATTATCTGAATCTGTCTTTTCAATAGTTTTAACATTTCCAAATGTGATATTCCCTAAGATTATATTCTCATCAGAACTCAATAAATTTGCTAACGCCAAAAGCCAAGTCCCAGTACTACCGCTGTCATTATTATCAATAAACCTATTGCTAAACCAAAGTATCTTCATTTTAATTATAAATATTAAATTCCATTTGTTCGTATTGCAATTTCTTTTTCAGTCTTTAAATCTACTTCTGGTAAAAAAAACGGGAATTTAACATCTAATTTATTATTGTTTTTAACATACCGCTTAACCGTATCTATTTTAATTTAATTAAGGCATCATGCCAAACAAGATAGTCTGAACTTTAATTGCCCTGAGAGAAAATAGCACTTTTATTTTTTAATAAAATATCTATATAGTGAGTATAACGCAGATTTAAATTTATATAAAATACTTGGTGACATAGCCTTGTCCAATTGAAGAGCTATATTTTCTATATACCTATCAATTCCTTTATTATTAAATTCCATTTCATTTTCAAAAATATCAGGTATATGTAATGCATTTTTTTTCCAATCCAAATAATCAACTGCGCTATTTCGAGCATTTAATTTATGCTCCAACAGTATGTTTTTATCATTAACATATATCTGCATTGCTTCGGTTAAAGACTCTAAATTACAAATGCTTTCTGCCCAGTAATATCCATCTGATCTTCCTAAATATTTTACAACATTAACTAATATCCCATTAAAATCATCAGTAACAAATTCATTCATAGGTGGGCTATTTGTTGTAATTGCCGCTAAACCTGAAGATAATGCTTCAGGTAAGGTCAAACCTATTCCATCCAAACGAGAAGGGTACAAATAAACATCGCCTGCTGTATAAGGAAATGGATCAAAAGTACCATATTTGAACTCAATTCTATTATCTCCCCCTATTAAGCCTTGCCATTCGGGCAAACAATCGTTATATTTAACTTGACTATAGACTATTAATTTACAGGCACCTTTTACATTATTAAAAGCTTTAATAGCTAATAAAGTACCTCTTCTATCTTTACTATATTTTCCTTGCCAACCTGCGCTTATAATAAAAGTAACCTTATCTTTAACTGTATTTGCTGGAGCAAATTTATTAATGTCTGTCCCCCAAGGAATATAATGGGCTTTCTTATGCCAATTAAAAACTGAATAATGCCTTTTAGTATTACAAATCAAAAAATCATAAAGTCCAAATGCAGGAACTGTTTCTTGTGTATAATAATCTATATAAGAACCTATGCAAAATCCTGCTTTTTTAGCTGCAATAACAGGTTCCCAATAACGCTGTTCATTAAAAAATAATAAGTCAATTTTTTTATTTTTAGCCCAATCAATTAAATGCCTGGTTTTTATATCATTATTATGGTATGGGGCCCAAGTAACTGATTCGTCATCCCAGTCACTATTTCCCTGCATGTTTTGTCCCCCTCTTGCATATATAAATACCTTGTGTGTTTTTGAGAGTGCTTCCTTGTACGCTTTAGAAACATATCCTCCTCCTGCAGGAAACCAAGTTGTGACTATTCCTATATTCATAGTTCTTTATTAATATTCCATTTTTTAAAGAGATTAATTTTCAAAAAATCTCCTAGTTTTATTATATCTTCCTGAAATAATTTCTCTAAATGGATAACCGTTTCCCTATCTAATTGTGGTTTATACACGAACTTATTTTTTATAGTATTTTTGACACCTTCAGAGATTAAATTGGGAATATAGGGGTATATTGTTTCAGCTAGCTTTTTTATTATTATATATCTTGGTAATCCAGTTTTGTTCTTCTGTGCAATTTTATTGGGAACATCAAATTGAGTAACCCCTAAAAACTCAGTTACTTCATCAATTACATTTTGTGGCTTGGAAATTAAGTCTTCAAAAAAAATAATCTTAACCTTTTTAAAATTAAGCTGGAATTGTTTGACTGTTTCAAAATAAAAACTATCGTGAATGTAGTTCCAACCCCAGCCCCAATTTTCCATTATTCTTTTCTCTTCCAAATTTTCTTGTAATATTGTTTCAAGTTTTACATTTTCATGACCATCTCGACACTTATGCATATAGGCACTGTAGGTCCTTTGGACAGGATTTCTTAAACAAATAATAATATTAGGATCTTTAGAAAAATTTTTGATTTCTGCAATTGAAAATTGCGGCAAACTAAAATACCCAGGAGATGTTTCACCATTAATCTTATTATCATCAAACAGAGTCAAATATTCTTTACAATTCGTTATATAAGAACTTATTATCTTCATATCACCTGGTCCATTAAATTTCTTGGATTTAAAATATTCTCGAATCATAAAATGTGGTTCCTTAATTTCGCTCATATTTATTTCTGAATGAGTACTTAAGAAGTGATGAAGAGATGTCGTTCCGCATTTCGCTGCACCAACGATAAAGAGATTGGGATATTTTTTGTTCATTTATTTATCTGTATTAAATCATTTTGAGATATTAAAAATCGCATTCTTTAATTCATTAACCTGATGACTGTTGAATTTAATATTAAGTCCTAAATAGGATAATCCAAATACAAATACAGATAGCGGTATATAAAAATAAGGCGGTAAATCGATATAGCTTATTAAATACCCCAATAAAGAAGGAATAAGAATCAAAATAAAAGGCAATTGAAAAATTTTGGTATATTCTTTAAAAGAAATTTTTATTGTTTTTTTTATTATAAATCTCCAGTTTAAAAAATAAAATAAAATATGTAAAATTAGTATGGCTATGGCCACTCCTTGCATACCCCAAGGAACTCCAAGTAAAATAGCTAAAGGAAATAATGTGAACTTTGCTAACCCCCAATAAAATGCCACATTTACTTTCCCTAAAGATAAGAGCAAAACACCACTAGGATTACCGATAGAACGCAAAGCAAAAGTAATAGAGAGAATTTGAACTATAGGTATAGCTTTGATCCATTCATCACCAAATAGTATTAGCACAATCGGTTTTGCCAAAATAAATAAAAGGATGTAAACAGGAAAATTAACATTTGAAAGATATCCAAGAGTCTTAATAAAAAGAGATTTCAACCTTTTAATATCATTGTTCATTTTAGACATTAATGGAAAAGTCACTTTAGTAATTATTGGGTTTATCACACTATAGGGTTTGATAGTTAAATCTTTAGCCACCTTATATATGCCTAACGCTTCTGTCCCTAAAAGTTTCCCAATTAGAATCGTATCCATTTCAGAAGCAAAATAATTTATGGTTTTATCACCCATTTGATACAAACCAAAATTGAGGAATTCTTTCACCTCACTTAATTTAAAATGATATTGAGGCTGATATAAAGTTCTGCCAAAATAGTTATAACCAATGGTAGAGACCAATGCGTAAACTAAAGTCCCATATACTAATGAAAAAACTCCATAGCCGTGATATGCCAATAGTATTACAGAAATGAAAGAAATTATTCTGGAAAATACATCAGTAATAGCAATATCATTAAATCGCATATTTTTTTGGAGTATAACCATTAATTGTTGTCCCCATGGTTTAATAAAGAAAGTAATTGCCACTATTTGAATTATAGGTTTCAGTTTTGCATTTTCATAAAAGTTAGCGATTAAAGGAGAAAGTAAGAAAACTAAAATAAATAATACAACGCCTATAATTATACTTAACCAATACAACGAACTCAATTCTTTATCCGACACTTTCTGTTTAAAAATTATAACATTGGAAACACCCATATCAATAAACAATTGAGAAAATCCAATAACAACAGAAGCAATAGCCATTAAACCAAAATCACTTGGTTCAAGTAGTCTAGCTAAAATCCCTAATTGTATTAGCTGAAGAATTACAGTGATCACGGAGGAAGCCGTTGTCCATTTAATCCCACCAATGACCTGTTGTTTTAAGCTCATAGTATGGTTAGATTTCTAATAAATGTCTTTTATTGCTTTAACTATCTTTTCAGAAGCTTGACCGTCTCCATAAGGATTATGAAGTTCACTCATTTTTGTAAAACGTTCTTTATTATCTAATAAATCTAAGGATTGTTCAAAAATAAGTTTTTTGTCGGTTCCCACCAGAAATACTGTACCAGCTTCCACTGCTTCCGGCCGCTCGGTAGTATCCCGCATCACCAATACTGGTTTTCCCAAACTGGGAGCTTCTTCCTGAACTCCTCCACTATCTGTGATGATGAGTTTTGCTCGATTCATTAACCAAATAAAATCTTGATATGCTAAGGGATCAATTAGAAATATATTGGGAATATCTTTAAGGATACGATTTACCGGTATTTGTACTTTAGGATTTAAATGTACAGGATATACAATTTTAACTTGCGGTTTTTGAATTGCAATTTCTTTTAATGCCTCACATATGCTTATAAATCCACCTCCATGGTTTTCCCTTCTATGTCCCGTTACTAAAATAACATCTCCATCTCCAATCTTTTTGGATAGTGACAAGATTAAGTTACTGGGCTTTTCATTAACTTTTTCAATACTGCTCAACAAAGCGTCAATTACCGTATTTCCCGTAACCACGATATTTGTTTCTGCGATATTTTCAGCTAATAAATTATTCTTAGAAGTAATTGTTGGAGCAAAATGATAATCTGCAATTCTGCTCGTAACTTGGCGGTTCACTTCTTCCGGAAAAGGAGATAGTTTGTCAAAAGTTCTCAAACCCGCCTCCACATGGCAAACTTTGGCGCCAGAGTAAAAGGCCGCTATACTTGCTCCCATTGTTGTTGTTGTATCTCCATGAACAAAAACAAAATCTGGTTTAAAATCTTCCAAAACGTCTTTTAACTGCACAATAATATCAGCAGTAAGGTTATAAAGATTTTGATTTGGTTTCATCAAGTCAAGATCATAATCCGGAATAACATTAAAAAACTCTAAAACCTGGTCAAGCATCTCACGATGTTGTGCGGTTACACAAACCTTAGTTTCAAAATATTCTGTATTCTTTTTAAATTCTTTAACCAAAGGAGCCATTTTTATTGCCTCAGGCCGTGTTCCAAATATTATTAAAACTTTTTTCATATATAATTTTGAATTTGCTTTTTCTCCTAGAATTCCCTTCACATCATAAACAAAAGCATTCTCATTCTTCAACCCCTCCAAATCCATTTTCAAAAACTCCTTATGCGCGACGGTCAGAACCACGGCGTCAAACTTTTACGTTGGGATGTTTTGGGTGGTTTCCAGATTATATTCGTGCTTTACGGCTTCGGGATTGGCAAGGGGATCGTAAATAGTAATGTTGGTACCATATTGCTGCAGTTCTTTTACTACATCGGCCACCTTGGTATTCCGCACATCGGGGCAGTTTTCCTTAAAGGTGATACCAAGTACCAAAATGTTTGCGCCTTTCACTTTCAGGTCGTGTTGCAGCATGAGTTTTACAACTTCAGAAGCAACATATTTTCCCATGGAGTCGTTCATACGCCTTCCGGCAAGGATGATTTCCGGGTGATAACCCAATTCCCACTTTCAGCTTCACACTATGTTTCCAGCTTAAACACGGATTTCCCGATTTTATTTTACAAGAAACCAGTTATTCAAAAGTCCTTCCCGGTTATATAACATTTCCTTTTTGGTGGTATAATCCATTACTGTTTTCCCTGCAAAAGTACAAATAGCTTGTCCTGCTGCAGTATCCCACTCCATAGTAGGGGCAAAACGCGGGTATTGTTGCGCTACTCCCTCGGCTACCATACAAAGTTTTAGGGAACTTCCTTTAGAAATAGTTTCTACCTTTCCATGTTCCTTTTCCAGAGATGCAATATATTCCTCCGTTTCCGGCGAAAGATGAGATTTACTTGCTACTACTGTATAGGCTTTCTTTTTATTGTTAAATGGAAGCTTGTCCGCTTTTGAAGTAATATCTTCTAAACCCGTAAATTCAAAAATATCATCCAGCTTAAAGGAACCATTATCCTTATCGGCAAAATAAAGTTCTTTAAGAGCAGGCACGTATATCACTCCCAATATTGGCTTCTGGTTTTCTACTAAAGCAATATTTACCGTAAACTCCCCATTTCTTTTGATAAACTCCTTTGTTCCATCTATTGGATCTACGATCCAAAGCTGAGACCAACTCTTCCTATCCTGATAAGGCAATTCTTTACCTTCCTCAGATAAAACCGGAATCCCGGTATCTTTTAAATGTCTCATGATGACGTCATGGGAGGCAAGATCTGCTTTGGTAAGCGGGGAATTGTCCCCTTTAAAATCCACCTCAAAATCTTCATTTTCGTAGATCTCCATGATGCGTTTACCTGCTTCCAGGGAAGCTTTTATGGCTGTTTCGAGTAGGTCGTTCATTTTTTTACTTGGCATTAGGCTTTAAGCAATAGGCTGTAGGCAGTAGGCTGTAAAAAGAAGCTTATTGCTTATGGCTTTATTACTTTTCAGGCTTTAAGTTTTTTACTTAGGTTGTATAACTTCTTCTTTATTTCGTTTACCTGATGATCTAGTTTATCGTAATTCTCTTGACTTATCAGTGAAAGGTCTTTTGATAAAATGAAAAAATATTCCAATTCATGCGCTGAACCTAAAGCAATCTGGACAAAGCGATTGAAGTCCCTGTCAGAATCCCTTCCACATCCTTCACTAAAATTGGAAGGAATAGAATATGCAGCACTTTGTAATTGACTTGTTAACTGATATTTTTCAGAGGCTGGAAATGATGCTGTTGTGGAATAGACTTTTAACACCAAATCATGACTTAATTTCCAAACATCATACTTTTTAAAATCCCTCATAAGGTATGCTTTTGGGCTGTAGGCTGTAGGCTGTAGGCTGTAAGCGTATCGCTTAAAGCTTAAAGCTTAAAGCTTATAGCTTATAGCCTAGAGCCATTTTATACTATCATTCCTGCTGCAACTGTCTCATTTGTTGTTGGGTCTATGAGTATGATACTACCTGTATTACGGTTATCCCTGTAAGCATCTATCATTAACCTGGAAGAAGTATGGATCTTTGCCCTGCAAATATCATTCATCTTCAATTCTTTGTCCTCGTTATTTCTTTCGAATGAATTAATA
>Ga0307486_1000676_pt1 | contig 29572 bp, 20 predicted proteins | sample CBIW02metaG_FD_203663 | JGI IMG/M metagenome (GOLD analysis project Ga0307486, IMG submission 203663) | Sea-ice brine microbial communities from Beaufort Sea near Barrow, Alaska, United States - CBIW 0.2 | ecosystem: Environmental > Aquatic > Marine > Coastal | place: USA: Alaska | collected... | reverse complement strand
GCTACGACAAACAGCACCTGCCCAACTACAAGGTGTTTGATGAGAAGCGCTATTTTGCTGAAGGCAATCAGCCCTGCGTCTTCGAGTTGCATGGGTTGCCCGTGGCCTTGACCGTATGCGAAGACATCTGGCAAGCGCAGCCGATGGTGCAGGCGCGTGAGGCAGGTGCGCGATTGATGTTGAATTTGAACGCTTCGCCATTTCACATGGGCAAACAGCACGAACGCGAAGAAATGATGGCCCGGCGCTGCGCAGAAGGGGCCATGCCTTTGATCTATGTGAATCAGGTAGGCGGGCAAGACGAACTGGTCTTCGATGGCGGTTCGGTAGCAATGGGGTGTCATGGGGATATTGCCCTGCGCGCAGGCGCGTACGTTGAGGGCTTGCATCCGGTCGATGTGTCATTTGATGCGCAACAGGTGGTATTGCGTCAGGGCAGTCTTGAGCCTATGCCGCAGCTCGAAGCAAGTGTGTATGACGCCCTGGTGCTGGGTGTTCGCGATTATATTGGTAAAAGTGGGTTCAAAAGCGTCCTGCTCGGATTGTCGGGTGGTATCGATTCTGCGTTGACCCTTGCTGTGGCGGTCGATGCACTGGGCGCCGACAGGGTAGAGGCGGTAATGATGCCTTACCATTACACTTCGGATATGAGCCTGGAGGACGCTGCGCAACAGGCTCGAACCCAACATGTCACCTATCATGTGCTGCCTATTGCCCCGATGGTCGAGGCGTTCATGCAGACTCTCGAGCCGGTATTCGAGGGCATGCCGCGGGATACCACCGAAGAGAATTTGCAGTCACGGTGCCGCGGCGTGATGTTGATGGCGATGTCGAACAAGACCGGTGCGCTGGTACTGACCACGGGCAACAAGAGCGAGATGGCCGTCGGTTATGCCACTCTGTATGGCGATATGGCAGGCGGTTTTGACGTACTCAAGGATGTGCCCAAGACGCTGGTCTTCCGTCTGGCTGAATACCGTAACAGCAGAGGGCTGGTGATACCGCAAAGGGTTATCGACCGGCCTCCATCGGCCGAATTGTCACCCGATCAGAAAGACGAAGATTCGTTACCCGCCTATCCGGTATTGGATGAAATTCTGCGGCTGTACATTGAGCATGATCTGTCAGCCAGTGCCATAGTAGAAGCCGGATTCGAGGCCGAGACGGTACGCAAGATTGTCAAACTGGTAGATCGCAACGAGTATAAGCGCAGACAGGCTGCCGTTGGACCACGTATCACCCAGCGTGGCTTTGGCCGTGATCGACGTTATCCGATTACGTCGGGTTGGGCGGTAGAGGATTAAAGCAGGTGCGTGTTGATTCCGCGCCCTGAGCTAAGTCAGGGCGCGGACTAAGGGATGCTTAGTCGAACAGGCCAAAGGTCATGCGGCTCCAGATCGAACGGCCTTGCTTTTCTTCAGTTTGGACAGGCGCACGAATTTCCCGTGGTAATGCATCCCGAGCTTGCAGGTATTGTTGTTGCATTTCGCGCTCCATTTGTGTGCCAGCGTTACGCGATGGAGGGGTCATGACCTTGTTCATCAGATCGCCAGCCATTTTGTTGAATCTGCCCCGTTCACGTTGCGCAGGTTCTACATGGTGGCGGAAGGTATCGCCATCCAGGCTGGGATGTTCCGGATAGTTGGCACGCAGCACAGCTAATGAGGTGTCTGCCAGTTCCGGCATCGCCATCCGCTGGTAGGCTTCGACCATCAGTGCCAGGCCGTCTGCGACAGAGGGCGTTTGCTGGAAGTTCTCGACCACGTAACGCCCTCGATTGGCCGCGGCAAGGTGAGCCTGGCGCTTCAGGTAGTAATGGCCGACGTTGACGTCGTAGGCTGCCAGCAGGTTGCGCAGGTAGATCATCCGCAGACGCGCGTCCGGGGCATAGCGACTTTCGGGGTAACGGCTGACCAGCTGGGCAAACTCGTTGAAAGAATCCCGCGCTGCACCGGGGTCGCGCCGAGTCATGTCCAGAGGCAGGAAGCGCTCGAAGATGCCGCGGTCGCGGGTAAAGGATGTTATGCCACGCATATAATAGGCGTAGTCCACATTCGGATGCTGGGGGTGCAGGCGGATGAAGCGATCTGCTGACGATTTCGCCGCGTCGGGTTCCTGATTCTCATAATAGGCATAGATCAATTCCAGCTGGGCTTGCTGCGCGAAACGGCCAAATGGGTAGCGAGACTCCAGCGCCCTCAGCTTTTCGACCGCAGCGTTGTAGCTGTTGGCGTCCAGATCTTGCTGGGCAAGCAGATACAGTTCCGATTCGCTGAGAGACTCGTCCAGCACCTGATTCGATGCGCAGGCCGACAAGAACGCAAGCAAACCGACCAGCAAAAAGTGTTTCATTGACATATGTGATACCCGGATGGACGACCATGAGCTGTTGCCCGGACAGCCGTCCTGTTATAGTTGGGACTTGTTTTCAGGTAACCGGCAAAGCCGGAAGCTACCTTCGAAGAAGCCGTATTTAACCACAGCGCAGAGCCGAATCCAAAAAAGGATTGCGTCTCTGCCACAGCGCCTCTGGCCCCTTTCAGTGAGTTCTGAATGTCCGATCGTATCTGCATGACCGCGCTTGTCGCCTCTGAAAGTGGTGGCCAGCGTCTTGACCAGGTAGCCGCCCAGCTATTTCCCGATTTTTCGCGCTCGCGTTTGCAGGCATGGATCAAAGATGGCTGCTTGACGGTCGACGGGCGTAGCGCGCGCCCGCGCGATACCGTTTACGGTGGCGAAAAGCTGGTGCTTGAGGCCGAGCGGGAGGTGCAGGGTGACTGGCAGCCGGAAGCCATTGCCCTCGAGGTCATCTATGAAGACGATTCACTGATGGTGATAAACAAGCCGGCGGGTCTGGTGGTGCATCCCGCCGCGGGGCATCAGGATGGGACGTTACTCAACGCGTTGCTGCACCATGCACCTGACCTGGCGAAAGTGCCCCGCGCAGGCATTGTGCATCGTCTGGACAAGGACACCACCGGGCTGATGGTCGTGGCCAAAACGCTGGAAGCTCAAACCGATCTGGTTGCGCAGTTGCAAGCGCGTTCGGTCACCCGGGAATACGAGGCCGTGGTGGTTGGAGTGATGACCGCTGGCGGCAAGGTGGACCAGCCTATCGCCCGGCATGGCACCAACCGGCAAAAAATGGCGGTCATGGTAGGTGGCAAGCAAGCCGTCAGTCACTATCGGGTGATCAGTCGATTCCGCGCGCATACTCATGTGCGGGTGAAGCTCGAGACCGGACGCACCCACCAGATTCGCGTCCACATGAGTTACATCCATTTCCCGTTGATTGGTGATCAGACCTACGGCGGACGCATGCGTATCCCCGCTGGCGCAAGTCCTGAACTGCTTGAAATGCTGCGCGGATTTCCTCGTCAGGCGCTGCATGCACGACGTCTTCAGCTGACGCACCCGGATGATGGCCGGTTGATGAGCTGGGAGGTACCTCTACCCGAAGATATGCTGAATCTACTGGCGCTGTTGCGTCAAGACGGTGAGCTGGGCGAATGAGTTTTGATGGACTGCAGGCCGAATGGCCAGCACCGCCGTGGGTGCGCACCTGTGTGACCACCCGTCGCGGTGGCTGTAGCCAAGGGCGCTGGAAAGGCTTCAATCTAGGCGACCATGTGGGTGACGATATTGCCCACGTGGCGGCTAACAGGGCCGAGCTGCAACAATTCCTGGGTTGTGAGTCGGCCTGGTTGCAGCAGGTGCATGGCACAGTCGTTGTTCAGGCGGATCCGGCGCAAGTATTGGAGGCCGATGCGGCCTGGACCGATCAGCCAGGCATCGCCTGTACGGTAATGACGGCCGATTGTCTGCCGGTGCTTTTCTGCAACCAGTCAGGAACCCGCGTGGCCGCTGCACATGCGGGCTGGCGTGGGCTGCTTGCGGGGGTACTGGAAAATACAGTTCATGTCATGGGGGGCGAGCCGGAAAGCGTGCTGGCATGGCTGGGGCCGGCCATCGGGCCTCAATCGTTCGAAGTGGGCCCCGAGGTGCGTGAGGCGTTTATCGCCGCTGACCCGCAGGCTGTCGAGGCTTTCGTGCCTTCGCTGCGCGAAGGTCACTATCTCGCCGACCTCTACCAACTGGCCAGCCAGCGTTTGCGTGGGTGTGGCATCGGCTTGATCAGTGGCGCTGAACACTGCACTGTCAACGAGCCGACACGATTCTATTCTTACCGGCGCGATGGCCAGACCGGACGATTTGCCTCCCTGATCTGGTTGAATAGCGCGTATTGAAAGGCCCTTCTAGCAGTTATATGACAAAAAATTGACTCTGATCAAGCTTTCACACCTTGAAACACGGGTAACTGCCCCTATTTAAAGTCCATACTCATTGAAATCGTGCTGCAATAAATTGCCGGCAGCTTTCAGTACAGGATGGAGATATTATGCGAATCGACCGTTTTACCAGCAAACTGCAAATGGCCTTGTCCGATGCCCAGTCACTGGCCGTTGGTCGTGATAATCCGCAGATCGAGCCCGTACATCTCATGTCAGCTATGCTTGAACAGCAGCAAGGCTCCATCAAGCCGCTGCTTCGTCAGGTAGGCTTTGACACCAATGTGTTGCGCTCTGTTTTGAACGACGCACTCGACAACCTGCCGACGGTGAGCAGTCCTACTGGCGACGTCAACCTGTCGCAAGATATGGCCAGACTGTTTAATCAGGCTGACCGTCTGGCCCAGCAGCACAATGACCAGTTCATCTCCAGTGAGCTCGTGCTGCTGGCGGCAATGGAAGGCAATACTGCCCTGGGCAAGATCCTGCTGGCCCAAGGTGTATCGAAGAAAGCCCTCGAGAATGCCATCAGCAACCTGCGCGGCGGTGAGTCGGTCAACGATTCCAATGCCGAGGAATCACGCCAGGCACTCGACAAGTACACAGTAGACCTGACTACCAAAGCTGAAGAGGGCAAGCTCGATCCGGTTATCGGTCGGGATGACGAGATACGTCGCACTATCCAGGTTTTGCAACGCCGAACCAAGAATAATCCGGTGCTGATCGGTGAGCCCGGAGTGGGCAAGACTGCCATCGTCGAGGGCTTGGCGCAGCGCATCATCAATGGCGAGGTTCCCGATGGTCTACGTGACAAGCGTCTGCTGTCGCTGGATATGGGCTCGCTGATCGCTGGTGCAAAGTTCCGTGGCGAGTTCGAGGAACGCCTCAAATCCGTGCTTAACGAGCTGTCCAAGCAGGAAGGGCGGGTCATTCTGTTCATTGATGAAATACATACCATGGTCGGTGCGGGCAAGGCGGAAGGTTCGATGGACGCCGGTAACATGCTCAAACCGGCGCTGGCACGAGGCGAACTGCATTGCGTAGGCGCGACTACCCTCGATGAATATCGCAAATACATCGAGAAGGATGCTGCACTGGAGCGGCGCTTCCAAAAGGTGCAGGTAGACGAGCCCAGCGAAGAAGACACTATTGCGATCCTGCGAGGCTTGAAAGAGCGTTATGAAGTGCACCACAAGGTTGCGATCACTGACAGCGCCATCATCGCCGCCGCCAAATTGAGCCATCGCTACATCACAGACCGTCAGCTGCCGGACAAGGCGATCGACCTGGTTGACGAAGCAGCCAGCCGTATCCGCATGGAAATCGATTCCAAACCAGAGGTGCTCGATCGCCTCGAGCGACGCTTGATTCAGCTCAAGGTCGAACGTGAAGCGCTGAAGAAGGAAGATGACGAGGCCGCGCTCAAACGCCTTGAGAAACTCAAGGAAGACATCGCCAGGCTAGAGCTCGAATATGCCGACCTGGAAGAAATCTGGAAATCCGAGAAAGCCGATGTGCAAGGCACTGCCCAGATTCAGGAAAAGATCGAACAGGCACGTCAAGAACTTGAGGCCGCCCGGCGCAAGGGTGAGCTGGCGCGCATGGCCGAGTTGCAATATGGCGTGATACCGGATCTGGAGCGTAGTCAGCAGATGGCGGAGCAGCACAGGCCGACCGAGAACAAGCTGTTGCGCAGCAAGGTAACCGAAGAGGAAATTGCCGAAGTCGTGTCCAAGTGGACCGGTATTCCGGTGTCGAAGATGCTTGAGGGCGAGCGCGACAAGTTGCTGCGCATGGAAGAAAGTCTGCACAAACGTGTGATCGGTCAGCACGAGGCTGTCGTTGCCGTCTCCAATGCGGTGCGCCGTTCACGTGCGGGTCTCAGTGACCCGAACCGGCCAAGCGGTTCGTTCATGTTTCTTGGTCCGACCGGTGTCGGTAAAACCGAACTGTGTAAGGCGTTGGCCGAATTTCTGTTCGATACCGATGAGGCCATGGTCCGTATCGATATGTCCGAGTTCATGGAGAAGCATTCGGTGGCCCGACTGATTGGCGCACCGCCGGGCTATGTCGGCTATGAAGAGGGCGGTTACCTGACCGAAGCGGTGCGTCGCAAGCCGTACTCCGTGATCCTGCTGGATGAGGTCGAAAAGGCCCATCCGGACGTGTTCAACGTTTTGCTGCAGGTGCTGGAAGATGGTCGTTTGACGGATAGTCAGGGTCGTACGGTGGATTTTCGTAATACGGTGATTGTGATGACTTCCAACCTGGGGTCAGCACAGATTCAGGAGCTGGTCGGCGACCCCGAAGCGCAGCACGCGGCCGTCATGGATGCGGTGGGCCAGCACTTCCGGCCTGAGTTTATCAATCGTATTGACGAAGTGGTTGTCTTCGAGCCGCTGGGCAAGCAACAGATCGCCGGTATCGCCAGCATCCAGATGCAACGTCTGGGGGAGCGCCTGGCCGAGCGTGATCTGAAGCTGGAGCTGACCGATGAAGCACTGGAGAAGCTGGTCTCAGTGGGTTACGACCCGGTGTATGGCGCACGCCCGCTCAAGCGCGCGATTCAACGCTGGATCGAAAACCCCCTTGCCCAGCGTATTTTGGCCGGCGATTTTGCTCCGGGGGTGACTATTCAGGCGAAAGTCGAAAATGAGGGGTTCGTCTTTACTGGCTAAATAGTGGGTGGAGCGTTGCTGGGAAGGCCGAGTTCCATCTCGGCCAATGCGCCTACAGCAGCATCGATCGGATATCTCCCAAAAGTTCACCCAGTCGCCGGGTGAACTGCGCTGCTGCGGCGCCATTAATCGCACGGTGATCGTAAGAGAGCGATAGCGGCAGCATCAGTTTTGGTTGGAAAGTGTCTCCATCCCAAACCGGCTGCATAGTTGCTTTTGATACGCCGAGAATTGCAACCTCTGGGGCGTTGACGATGGGAGTGAAGTACGTACCGCCGATATGACCCAGGCTAGAGATGGTAAAGCAGGCACCCTGCATGCCATCGGCACCGAGCTTTTTGTTGCGCGCTTTTTCCGCCAGTTCGGCAGCTTCGCCCGCCAACTGCAACAGGCTTTTCTTGTCCACGTCGCGAATCACCGGCACCATCAGGCCGTCTGGCGTGTCCACAGCAAAACCGATGTGCACATAGTGTTTGTGGATCAGTTGCTTGCCATTTGGCGCTAGGGCCACATTGAAATTAGCCTGTTCGCGCAGCAGATGAGCACAGGCCTTGAGCAGGAAGGGTAGTATGGTGAGCTTGACTCCAGCCTTGTCCGCTACGGCTTTCTTGTCCTTGCGGAAGGTCTCGAGCTCGCTAATATCGGCCAGATCAAATTGCGTTACATGGGGCACATTCAACCAGCTGCGATGAATGTTGGTGGCGCCAATCTGCTGAAGCCGAGTCATGTCCTTGACTTCGATCTCGCCAAAGCGGCTGAAATCGATTTCTGGTATGGCTGGTATACCTGAGCCACTTGCAGTGGCTGGTGCGTTCTTGCTCTGCTTCATCACGGATTTGACATGACCTTGCACGTCTTCCTTGAGAATCCGGTCTCGCGGTCCGCTGGGTTTCACTTCAGCGAGGTCCACACCCATCTCGCGGGCAAGGAGTCGCACAGCCGGCCCCGCATGGACTTTAGCTCCATCGCGGCTAGGGCCGCCAACCGGCGCAGGCGCATTGGCTTGTTTTGCACTCTCACCCTCCTTGGCTTCAGCCTTCTTGCCGGATGGGTCTGCGGATGCTGACTTCTCGTCACTGCCCGTTTTTTCCGACTGCTCCTGCGCTTCGCCTGAGACCTTCATGTGCAGGATCAGATCGCCGGTACCCGCGTCCTGCTCCAGTTTGATCTCGACTGACTCGACGGTGCCAGCGACAGGGGAGGGGATTTCCATGCTGGCCTTGTCGGACTCCAGCACGATCAGTGACTGATCAACCTCGACGCTGTCGCCTTTCTTGACCAGAATCTCGATGACCTTGGCTTTGCTGTCCGAGCCCAGGTCGGGCACTTTGACTGGCTGGAATGAGCTGCCAGCGGGCTTCTTGTTCCTTGCCGTCTGCGTATCGCCATCCTTGTCGGCAGGCTTTTTGGCTGCTGTCGCATCGTCTTGGGTGCTGTCAGTTTTCGCCGTTTTGGCAGGCTCTTCTGCCTTTTCCTGTTTTTCTTCGCTGGCGTCTGCGCTGTCGGACTCCAGCTCGATCAGATCGTCTCCCTCCTTCAGGCTGTCGCCCATTTTGACCTTGATCGATTTGACAGTGCCTGCCTTGGGGCAGGGGATTTCCATGCTGGCCTTGTCCGATTCCAGCACCACGAGGCTTTGTTCTGCCTCGACGGTGTCGCCGGGTTTGACCAGTATTTCGATGACTTCGCCCTCACCGTCGCCGATGCCAGGTACCTTGATCACTTCGCTCATTGCATCTCTCCTCAGCAGTCCAGCGGGTTGGTCTTGCCGGGATCGATACCGAAGGATTTCAGCGCGTCGCTGAGCACCTTGGGTTCCAGGTCGCCGGATTCCACCAGCGCAACTAGCGCGCTGTAGGCCACCCAGTTACGGTCTACCTCGAAGAAATGCCGCAGCTTGCTGCGACTGTCGCTGCGGCCAAAGCCATCTGTGCCCAGCACCTTGTAGATACCGGGGACCCACTGGCGAATCTGATCGGCAAAGAGTTTCATGTAGTCGGTGGAGGCAATCACCGGTCCCTTGCGCTTGGCCAGGTTACGTTCGACAAAGCTGACGCGCTCGGTTTTGGTCGGATGTAACCGATTCCAGCGCTCGACATCGAGTCCATCGCGGCGCAGTTCGTTGAAACTGGTGACGCTCCAGATGTCAGCGGTCACCTTAAACTGTTTCTTGAGGATCGCCGCTGCTTCAATTACTTCACGCAAAATGGTACCGCTGCCGAGCAGTTGCACGTGTAGCGCTGCGGGCTTTTTCGTTTCCTGCAGCAGATACATACCGCGCATGATGCCGTCCTCTACGTCCTTACTCTTGGGCATCGGCGGTTGCACGTAGGCTTCGTTCATCACGGTCAGGTAGAAGTACACGTTTTCCTGCTCCTCCATCATTCGACGCGCGCCTTCGCGGATGATTACCGCAAGTTCATAGCCATAAGTCGGATCGTAGCTGCGGCAATTGGGAATGGTGGAGGCCAGGATGTGGCTGTGGCCGTCTTCGTGTTGCAGTCCTTCACCGTTGAGTGTGGTGCGCCCGGCGGTGCCGCCGATAAGAAAGCCCTTGGCGCGACTGTCACCCGCGGCCCAGGCCAGATCGCCAATACGCTGAAAACCGAACATCGAATAGAAGATATAAAACGGCAGCATGGGCTGATTGTAGGTGCTGTACGCGGTGGCGGCGGCTATCCAACTGGACATTGCCCCGGCCTCGTTGATGCCTTCTTCGAGGATCTGGCCCTTTTTGTCCTCGCGATAAAACATCACCTGATTCTTGTCGACGGGCTCGTACAGCTGGCCAACCGAAGAGTAAATACCCAACTGGCGAAACATGCCTTCCATGCCGAAGGTGCGCGCTTCGTCCGGGACTATGGGTACGATTCGGGAGCCCAGTTCCTTGTCCTTGACCAGTTGCGAGAGGATCCGCACAAAAGCCATGGTAGTGGAGATCTCTCGATCACCACTGCCGTCGAGGATTGCCTTGAGCGTATCCAGCGGAGGTACCGGGATCTTGAAGCTTTCCATGCGACGCTGGGGCATGTAGCCGCCCAGTTTCTCGCGTCTGGAATGCAGATATTTGTATTCGGCGCTGCCTTCCTCGGGCTTATAAAAAGGCAGTTTTTCCAGGTCCTTGTCATTGACCGGGATGTCAAAGCGGTCACGAAACAATTTCAGACTGTCGATATCGACTTTCTTGGTGTTGTGGGCGGTATTCTGACCCTGACCCGCGCCCGTACCGTAGCCTTTGATGGTCTTGGCCAGAATGACGGTCGGTTGGCCGGTGTGGTTCACGGCTGCGTGGTAGGCAGCATACACCTTGTAGGGATCGTGGCCTCCGCGATTGAGTTTCCAGACCTCCGCGTCGGTCAGGTCCTTGACCATGTCCTGGAGCTCAGGCCGTGCGCCAAAGAAGTGCTCGCGTACATAGGCGCCGTCATTGGCTTTGTAATTCTGGTAATCACCGTCCACGGCTTCTTCCATTCGCTGCTGTAGCAGACCGTCATGGTCGCGAGCCAGGAGCGGATCCCACATACGCCCCCAGATGACCTTGATCACGTTCCAATCGGCACCGCGAAAGCTGCCCTCTAGTTCCTGGATAATCTTGCCGTTGCCGCGCACCGGGCCATCCAGACGTTGTAGGTTGCAGTTGATCACGAAAATCAGATTGTCGAGCTTTTCGCGGCCGGCCAGGGAGATGGCGCCGAGTGATTCTGGCTCGTCTGTTTCGCCGTCGCCCACGAAGCACCAGACTTTCTGCTTGCCGGGCTCGATGAAGCCGCGATGCTCCAGGTATTTCATGAAGCGCGCCTGGTAGATTGCTTGAATTGGGCCCAGGCCCATGGATACGGTGGGAAACTGCCAGAAATCGGGCATCAGCCAAGGGTGGGGGTAGGACGAAAGACCTTTGCCACCGGTTTCCTGGCGGAAGTTGTTCAACTGATCCTCGGAGATCCGACCTTCGAGAAATGCACGGGCATATATACCCGGAGAGGCGTGACCCTGAAAGAACACCAGATCACCGCCATGTTCATCAGTGGGTGCCTTGAAGAAATAGTTGAAGCCGATATCGTACAGCGTGGCACTCGAAGCGAAAGTCGAGATATGTCCGCCCAGATCCGGGTCCTGCTGATTGGTGCGCATAACCATGGCCAGGGCGTTCCAACGGACCATCGAACGGATGCGCCGCTCCATGAACAGGTCACCGGGCATCGGTGATTCATGGGCGACCGGGATGGTATTACGGTATGGCGTGGTGATGGCGTACGGCAGCGGTGTACCGCTACGGCTTGCCAGTTCGCCGAGGCGGGTGATCAGGTAGTGCGCGCGTTCTTCGCCTTCGTTATCAAGTACGGATTCGAGCGAGTCGAGCCATTCCTGGGTTTCAAGTGGGTCGATATCGTCCTGCTTCATTATCAGCTCCAGACCTTGTGGGCCAAATCAGTCGTGGCAGTAAATAGCCGACTCGGACTGACGGGTGTTATAGACGGTATTTGTAGTATAACTACATAAAACGCAGATTATATAGCTTGATTCGCGGTTTTTGGTAGTAAAACTACAATATGACCGGTCGGTTCCGGTTTCTGGCTCTTTTCCATCGGATGCTGCCATGGCAAGCTGCACCATCGTCATTGCTACAGGATAGACCATGGTTTTCTCTCCGCCTTCGCCCCTCCCTATTTCTCTCCAGTCCCTGGTTGATCATCATCTGGAGCAGTTGCACGTAGCGGCTGCGCAGGAAGCGTTGGGACGCCCGGAAGAGTTGGGCGAAGAATTTATGACTGAGTTGCGTCATGTGCTCGCTGGTAGCGATTTTGTCGCCGAGCAATTGCGCCGTGATCCGGGTATGGCCTGGAGACTGACCAGCGATGACTTGTTATGGCGTCCACTGGCCAAGGATGAAATGCAAGTCATGCTGGTTCGGGCCCTTGATGGGGTGGACCATGAAGACGCGCTGGCTCAAGCGCTGCGTCGATTCCGTCAGGAGCAGCAGGTGCGGATAATCTGGCGCGACCTGACGCGCCGCGCCAATACGGCTGAAACGGTGCGCGATCTGTCCGATATGGCCGACCACTGCCTCGAAGCCGCCTACCAATGGCTTTATATTGATACCTGCGCGACTCAGGGTACACCGGTAAATGAGGCCGGCGAATCTCAACATCTCGTTGTGCTGGGTATGGGCAAGCTGGGCGCTCGCGAGCTTAATCTCTCTTCGGATATTGACCTGATATTCGCTTACCCTGAAGCGGGGGAGACCCGTGGCGGGCGCCGCAGTATATCCAATCAGGAGTTTTTCATCCGGGTTGGGCAGCGGTTGATCAAGGCGTTGGATGCGATCACGGTCGACGGCTTTGTATTTCGCGTGGACATGCGACTGCGGCCCTATGGTGATAGTGGCGCCCTAGTATTCAGCTTCGATGCGCTGGAGCAGTATTACCAGAACCAGGGTCGGGACTGGGAACGTTATGCCATGATCAAGGCGCGCGTGGTTGCCGGCGACCAGAAAGCGGGTGCGGAGCTGCAAGCCATGCTCAAGCCGTTTGTCTACCGGCGCTATCTGGACTTTGCTGCCATAGAGGCGTTGCGCAGTCTCAAGCTGATGATTCAGCGCGAGGTGCAGCGCAAGGGGCTGCAGGATAACGTCAAGCTGGGTTCGGGTGGTATTCGCGAGATCGAATTCATTGGTCAGGCCTTTCAGTTGATTCATGGTGGTCGCGAACGTGCGCTGCAACAGCGGCCGATACTGGTCGTGCTCGATGTGCTCGCGGCCAACGGCTACCTGCCCCCTGCGGCCGTGAAAGAGCTCAAGGCAGCGTATCTGATGCTGCGTGATGCTGAGCATGCCTTGCAGGCTATAGACGACCGCCAGACCCAGATGTTGCCGACTGATAGCCAGGGCCGCGCGCGTGTTGCTTACGTGCTCGGGTTCGCCGATTGGCAGAGCTTCCGTGAAGCCCTGGAGGTTCACCGGCGGTGTGTCGCTATGCATTTTGCCGCGGTGATCGCCGACCCGGACGAGGACCAGGATGAAGAGCCTGGCTGGCACGCCGAATGGATAACGGTGTGGGAAAGTGCTGATCCTGAGCAGGCTATCGAACAGCTTCGCTTGGGTGGCTTTCGTGAGCCGGAGGAAGCCTGGCGCAAATTGGGTGGTCTGCTCCATTCGGGCCGGGTGAAGTCTATGCAACGACTGGGTCGCGAACGGTTGGATGTGTTTGTGCCGCGCCTGTTGGGTATGGCGAGCGAACAGGATGACCCTGATCTGGCGCTTGAGCGGGTTATGCCTCTGGTCGAAGCTGTGGCCAGACGCTCAGCCTATCTGTTGCTGTTGACCGAAAATCCCGGCGCGTTACGCGAGTTACTGGTGCTGTGTTCTGCCAGCCCCTGGATTGCCGAGCAGATCACCCGCTATCCGGTTGTGCTGGATGAGCTGCTGAATGCTGGACGTCTGTATCGTCCGCCGGAAACCGAAGAGCTGGTCGATGAGTTGCGCCAACAGCTGATGCGCATCCCAGAGGATGATCTGGAGCAGCAGATGGAAGTGCTACGCTACTTCAGGCGTGCCCATGTGCTGCGGGTGGCTGCCTCGGAAATCGCCGGCAGTCTGCCGCTGATGAAGGTTAGCGACTATCTGACGTGGATTGCAGAGGCCATATTGCAGCAGGTTCTGCAGCTGGCCTGGCGCGAAATGACTCTGCGCCACGGTAAGCCCAAGCGCGCGGATGGCTCTGACTGCGAAATGGATTTTGCGATCCTGGGTTACGGCAAGGTGGGGGGTATCGAGTTGGGCCACGGCTCTGATCTGGATTTGGTATTCATTCACGATGGCGACGGCCAGGCTGAGACCGATGGCCCGCGCCCGATCGATGGTAGTCGGTTCTTTACTCGGTTGGGTCAGCGCATTATCCACATGCTTAATGCGCAAACTACGTCAGGCGCGCTGTATGAGGTTGATATGCGGCTGCGGCCTTCTGGCGAGTCCGGCCTGCTCGTCAGTTCCTTGGCCTCCTTCGCGCGCTATCAGCGTGATGAAGCCTGGACCTGGGAGCATCAGGCGCTGGTTCGGGCCAGGGTGTTGGCAGGATGTAAGCGGCTCAGTCATCGTTTTCACGTGCTGCGCGCCGAAGTGCTAGGCAAGTCTCGTGACGAGGTAGCACTGCGAGCCGAGGTCGCCGGGATGCGGCAGAAAATGCGCGATAATCTGGGTACCAAGGGCACCAAAGCGGGGTTTGACCCGTCTGCGTTTACCGAAGATATGCTGTTTGATCTCAAGCAGGACGCTGGAGGTATCGTCGACATCGAATTTATGGTGCAATATGCCGTCCTGGTTTGGTCGTGCCAGCACCCCGAATTGCTGCGGTATACCGACAACATCCGAATACTCGATGGGCTGCGGGATGCCGGATTGGTATCCGGTGAAGACGTACAGCGTCTGCAGGAGGCTTACAAAGCCTATCGCGCAGCAGCCCACCGCCTGGCATTGCAAAAGCAGCCAGGCAAAGTGAGTGGCGACCAGTTTCATGATTTCCGCCGCGCCGTCATGGCCCTCTGGCAACAGTGGCTGCTCGACTAGAGAAGGCAAGGCTTGGCTGCGTCTCCCGGCAATGGAGAGTGCGCCAATACGTTCGAATCAAGAAAAACGAATTTAGAACAACCCAATATTATGGAGCGGGCTGCAATGTCGATGGCCGATCGTGATGGTTTTATCTGGTTTGACGGTGAAATGGTGCCCTGGCGCGAAGCCAATATTCATGTGCTGACGCATTCGCTGCACTACGGCATGGCTGTATTCGAAGGTGTGCGTGCCTACAAGACGCCCAATGGTACGGCGATTTTCCGTCTGGATGCGCATACTGATCGTTTGTTCGACTCTGCCCATATTATGGGCATGAAGATTCCTTTTACCAAGGAACAGATCAATGAAGCGATGATTGCTGCGGTCCGTGACAATAATCTGGAAACGGCCTACATACGTCCACTGGCTTTCTATGGTTCGGAAGGCATGGGTATTCGCGCTGACAATCTCAAGGTTCATGTGACTGTTGCTGCCTGGCACTGGGGCGCCTATATGGGCGAAGAGGCTCTGGAGCGCGGCATCAAGATACGCACCAGTTCCTTTACTCGTCATCACGTGAACATCACCATGACACGAGCCAAGGCCAGCGGCGCCTACATGAACTCCATGCTCGCGCTGCAGGAAGCGGTTTCCGCGGGTGCCGACGAAGCATTGTTGCTTGATCCCGAAGGCTATGTGGCGGAAGGTTCTGGCGAGAACATCTTCATCATCAAGGCGGGTGTGATCTATACCCCCGAGGTGACTGCCTGCCTGAACGGTATCACTCGCAGCACGGTACTCACTCTCGCGCGCGAGTTGGATATTCCGATTGTTGAAAAGCGCATCACCCGCGATGAGGTTTATATTGCTGACGAAGCTTTCTTTACCGGTACAGCTGCTGAAGTAACCCCAATCCGTGAGCTCGATTGCCGACAGATCGGTGCCGGTCATCGTGGCCCAATTACCGAGAAGCTGCAAAAAGGCTACTTCGATCTGGTCAGCGGTAAGAGCACCGCACATCCTGAGTGGCGGACGCTTGTCGGATAAGTGGCTAGTTACGCGCCGGTGAATATCCTTATCGTAGGACCCAGCTGGGTGGGCGACATGGTCATGGCACAGACGCTATTCGCCTGCCTGAAGTCGCAGCATGGTCCGGATTGTCAGATCGACGTGCTGGCTCCCGAGTGGAGTCGGCCGATTCTTGAGCGGATGCCCGAAGTGCGCCAGGCGCTGAGTTTTCCTCTTGGCCATGGCGCGCTTGAGCTCGGAATCCGACGGCGTATAGGTAAGGAGTTGGCCGGGCGCTATGACCAGGCTATCGTATTACCCAATTCGCTCAAGTCTGCGCTGGTGCCGCTCTTTGCAGGCATTCCCAAGCGCACGGGCTGGCGTGGCGAAATGCGTTATGGCCTGCTGAATGATCTGCGCGTGCTCGACAAGGCGCGTTACCCGCTGATGATCGAGCGATTCATGGCGTTGGCGTTCATGCCGGGTGCTGTTTTGCCCGAGCCCTATCCTCGGCCTGCGCTGCAAATCGAGAATGCCAGCCGTGATGCTGCGCTGAAACGTTTTGGACTTGCGCTGGACAGACCGGTGCTCGCGCTATGTCCTGGCGCGGAGTTTGGCGAATCCAAGCGCTGGCCTTCCGAGCACTATGCCGCTGTAGCGGATGAAAAGATTCGTCAGGGCTGGCAGGTATGGTTATTTGGGTCGAAGAAGGACCATCCGGTCGGCGAGGATATCCGTCAGCGGCTTATACCCGGGTTACGCGAGGAATCAGTCAATCTGTCGGGCGATACCAGTTTGGCCGAGGCGATCGATCTGCTGTCTTGCGCGAGCGCGGTGGTCAGCAATGATTCGGGCCTAATGCACGTGGCCTCGGCACTGGACAAGCCGCTAGTGGCCGTCTACGGCTCCACATCTCCGACTTTCACGCCGCCGTTGGCCACTCGTGTGGAGACCCTGCAGCTTGGGCTCGAGTGCAGTCCGTGCTTCGATCGGGCCTGTCGTTTTGGCCACTATAATTGTCTGCGTGATCTACGCCCTGGTCTGGTCGTTGCCAGTCTGGATCGATTAACCGGCGACCCGCTCGCCGATCCGCAGGATCGCTGACTCGTGCGCGTGCTGTTGATCAAAACCTCGTCGATGGGTGATGTGATTCATACGTTACCGGCGCTGACTGACGCGCTCCGGGCCATTCCCGATATCGAGTTTGACTGGGTAGTGGAAGAAGGTTTCGCTGAAATTCCAGCCTGGCATCCGGCTGTCGTCCAAGTTATACCCGTTGCTATTCGGCGGTGGCGCAAAAACCCTTGGAAAATGCTACGCAGTGGCGAGTGGAAGAGCGTCCGCCAGCGCTTAAGGAGCACGCCCTACGATCTCGTCATCGATGCACAGGGGTTGCTCAAGAGCGCGTTACTGACTCGCTATGCGCAAGGACCGGTTGTGGGCCTGGATCGTACCTCGGCCCGCGAACCCCTGGCCAGTCGCTTTTATGATCGCGTTTTAGATGTGCCCTGGGGACAACATGCGGTTGAAAGGTTGCGCCAGCTCTTCGCAACGGCGCTGGGTTATCAGGTGCCCACGGGTATCGGCGACTACGGCCTGGATCGCAGTTATTTTGCCGACGCTCCAGACGTGGCCCCCTACGTCCTGTTTTTACATGGCACTACCTGGGCATCCAAGCATTGGCCGGAGCTTTATTGGCGGCGTTTGGCCGAGCTGGCTATAGAGCGTCATCTCGAAGTGCGTCTGCCCTGGGGTAACCCCGCAGAGAAAGCGCGCGCTGAGCGAATTGCCGCAGATCTGGATGGTGTGCAAGTACTGCCGCCAATGCAGCTGGCCGGAGTGGCTCGTATCATCGCCGGTGCGAGTGCCTGTGTGGCGGTTGATACCGGATTGGGTCATCTGGCCGCGGCACTTGATGTGCCCGGTATTTCCCTTTTCGGGCCGACTAACGCTGGCTTTACCGGAGCTTATGGCCACTCTCAGGTTCATCTGGTCAGCGATTTTCCTTGCGCTCCGTGCATGCAGAAGCGTTGTGTCTATACGCCTTCGCCTGACGACGCGCGCCAGTTTGACCTGCGCCGTGAGCAACCGCTGTGTTTTTCCCGGCTGCCGCCCGAGCGAGTGATGACTCGTCTTGAGGGCTTGCTGTCTCCCGAGAGGGTGCTTTGATGCAATTGGCTTTTGTGTTGTATAAATATTTTCCCTTCGGCGGGCTGCAGCGCGATTTCATGCGTATTGCTCGTGTTTGCCAGGATCGGGGTCACCGGGTTCGGGTGTATACGCTGATCTGGGAAGGTGACGTGCCTGAGGGGTTTGAGGTGCTGGTTGTGCCAGTGAAGGCATTTTCCAACCATCGTCGCAATGAGAAATTTACCGCCTGGGTGCAGAGTGATCTGGCAAAGCATCCGGTTGATCGTGTTGTGGGTTTCAACAAGATGCCGGGACTGGATGTTTACTATGCTGCAGACCCCTGTTTCGAGCATAAAGCGCAAACCCTGCGTAATCCGCTTTACCGCTACTGGGCCAGGTATCGGCATTTTGCCGAGTACGAGAAGGCTGTATTTGCCCCGGAGCGTGGTACCGAGATTCTGATGATTTCAGAGGTACAAAAACCTTTGTTCATGAAGCACTATCGCACCCCTGAGGATCGGTTTCATCTGCTGCCGCCGGGTATAGCTCCCGATCGTCGGGCTCCACCCGATGCAGTAACTCAGCGCGCGGCTTTCCGCGCCGAATATGGCCTGGCAGTGCACGACTTGCTATTGCTTCAGGTTGGCTCCGGATTCAAGACCAAGGGCCTGGATCGCTCCATCGCAGCGCTCGCCAGCCTGCCTGACGCTCTGCGCAAGCGGACGCGATTGATGATCATAGGCCAGGACGATGCCAGAGCTTTTCAGATACAGGCTCGGTCGGCTGGGGTAAGCGATCAGATCAGCTTTCTGAGTGGCCGGGACGATGTGCCGAGGTTTCTCCTGGGGGCGGATCTGCTGTTGCATCCAGCCTACAATGAAAATACCGGCACCGTGCTACTGGAAGCGCTGGTATCAGGGCTGCCAGTATTGGTTACAGACGTGTGTGGGTACGCGCATTATATCGAAGAGGCCGATTGTGGACGTGTGATTCCCACTCCTTTCCAGCAACGGCACTTCAACGAAACGGTGCGCCAGGTTCTTGAAGATACAGAGGTCCGCCTTCGCTGGCATAATAATGCTTTGGCGTTTGCCGCACGTGCGGATCTTTACAGTCTGCCGGAACGGGCAGCGGATGTGATACTGGGAGAGATGGTTTGACTCTTCACTTGTCCGAACCTTTTATCACGCTTTGGGCCGGTCAGGATCCCTTTATCCAGGTCGAATGTCTCCAAGGGGAGATTTTTCGTGAGCTGGAGGCCCGCAGGACCTTGCGTACAGAGATTGAAGGTCAGGGGTATTTTGTCAAGATTCATCGAGGTGTCGGCTGGGCCGAAATCCTGAAGAACCTGGCTACGTTAAAACGTCCGGTGCTGGGCGCTGAGCAGGAATGGCAGGCGATCCACGCATTGACTGCCGCTGGTGTTGAAACCATGACGGCCGTTGCCTTCGGCGAGCGCGGCGCCAACCCGGCGACCCGGCACTCATTCATTATTACTGAAGAGCTGGCGCCGACCATCAGTCTTGAGGACTTCAGCCTTGACTGGCGTTCCGTCGCCCCGTTAGCCACCTTGAAGTGGGCGCTGATCATTGAAGTGGCCCGCATGACCCGCCGCATGCATCAGGCGGGCGTGAACCACCGTGATTGTTATATCTGCCATTTCTTGCTGCACATCGATCAGCCACCCACCGCGGACAATTTCCGGCTATCGCTGATTGACCTGCATCGGGCCCAGATTCGTCCACGAGTTCCTCGCCGTTGGCGTGACAAGGATCTGGCCGGTCTGTACTTCTCGGCGCTGAACATTGGTCTGACCCGGCGTGACAAGCTGCGGTTTCTGCAGACCTATTTTGATCGACCGCTTCGACAGGTGCTGGCCGAAGAAGCCGCACTGTTGTCGATGCTGGAGAAAAAAGCTGATCAGTTACAGTCTCGGTTCGAACGCAAGTATGCCAAGGATGGGGCTGCATGACTGGTTGGACGCTTAACCCCGAGTATGCAACCGGCGTCAGCGGTCAGCTGTTTGCCGATCTAGATACGGTATTTGCGCTGGAAGGCGAACACATCACCAGCGATCGGATCAGTACGGTCCATAAGGTGTGGGTCGGTGGCCGTTATTACTACGTTAAACGCTACACGGGAGCGGGCAAGAACCTGCGGCGTTATGTTGGTAGGGCGCGTATTCAGGCTGAGTGGGAGAATCTTCAGCATTTCCAGGCGTGGGGCATTCCGTCTGCCATCATTGTCGGCTTTGGGCTGGAGCGTCGCAACGGCGCGTTCTATCGAGGGGCCCTGGTTACTCAGGATCTAGCGGATACGGCTGATTTGGCTAATATTGCCAAAAGCGCCGACCCCCGTTTTCATAGTCGCGTGTGGGTTAACCACGTTTCACGCCAGATCGCCCATGCGACACGGATGATGCACGATCAGGGGTTTGCGCATAACGATCTCAAGTGGCGCAATATTCTGGTTGATGAAAAACCTTACCCGGATGTATTCATGATCGATTGCCCCAGCGGTAGTTTCTGGTGGGGGCCGCTGCTCGAATACCGTATCGTCAAGGACCTGGCCTGCCTGGACAAGCTGGGCAAACAGGTACTGTCGCGAACCCAGCGATTACGCTTTTACCATGATTATTCCGAGCGAAACCATCTGAATGCTGCGGACAGAAAACGTATCAGGACGGTAGTCGGTTTTTTCAGGGGTAGAGAATGATCGAATCCGCATTTATTGCAGTCAATGCACGGGATGTTCTCGCCCGCCATGGGCTGGATAGCTTCGAGGCTCTCTGGTGTTACGACACCTCCGACGGTACCGATATCGCAGATCGTGACAAGGGCTGGAAAAAAGTCATTCGGATTGACCTCGAAGATGCCAACGGTGAATCACAAAGCTTTTACCTCAAACGGCAGAACCATCAGCTGGTTCGAAGCCTCAGACATCCGTTGGGAGAACCGACTTTCGCCCGTGAGTTTCGCGCTATTCAGCAGTTTGCGCATCTTGGTATCCCGGCTCTGGAGACGGCGTTCTTCGCCCAGCGCAGTGACCAGGGACACATGCATGCCATCCTGCTGACCCGGGCGTTGGATATATACAAGCCGCTGACTTACTGGTTTGATCGGTGGGGGGCGCTTGCCTGGCGCGACAGGCAAGATCTTATTTTAGCAGCTGCAGCGCTGGTAAGGGCACTGCACAACGCCGAGCGTATGCACAACAACTTGTACCCCAGGCATATCTTTCTCAAGCTCGACGATGATGGTGCGGGGGCTCGCCTGATCGATCTGGTCGAAACCCGGCCAGCCTGGATGGGTGAGCGCGACAAGATCAGAGACTTGCGTAGTCTTTTGCGTAGAAGTCCGCTCGCCTCCCGTAGCCAGAAGCTGCGTTTTCTTCTTTCCTACATGGGAAAGCAGCGGCTCACTGCAGGATCACGGCAATTGTTGTTGCAGGTTATCGGACGCACCGCAGGTGATTTGCCACGAATCTGAACCTGTCCGGAGTAACTTGCTCGCGATGATTTGCGTTATCCTTGTTACATATTCAAGGTAAGGAAGAGCATGAGCGAGGATTATTTTGCTCCTAGTGAAGCCGGTAAGCTGCTTGGCCGCAACGGATTGAACAGTTTTGATGCTTTGTGGGATCTTGAGCTAGACGCCGTTGATGCCCCTAACACCAATCGCGGAGGGTGGAGTACGGTGTATCGACTTGAGCTGGCGGACGACGAGGGTAATAGCCATGGCTACTACCTGAAACGTCAGGACAACCACCTCACTCGAAGCTGGATAAAGCCTTTTGGCGAGCCAACTTTTGCCCGCGAGTACCGTGCCATCCAAGCTTACGCACGGGTCAAGGTGCCAGCAGTAGAGGCTGTCGCATTCGCGCAACGTCAATCTGGTGGTCATCACCAGGCGATATTGGTGACCAAAGCACTGGATGATCATGAGCCGCTGGATCTCTGGCTCCATCGATGGGAGACGCTATCCTGGAAGGACAAGGCTATTATTGTCCAGGCCGTTGCGTTGCTCGTGCGCCGTCTGCATGAGGTCGGCAAGATACACAACTGTCTTTATGCAAAACACATATTCGTCAAGCTGGATGATTCCGGGGCCACCGCTCGCCTAATCGATCTGGAAAAGACACGAAGCGTCTTGTTTGGCCAAAACGATCTAGTGTCTGATCTGTCTACGTTATGCCGCAGGACGCCGACGCCGAGTCGCACTCAAAGGCTGCGTTTTCTTCTTCTTTATCTGGACAAGCAACGGGTGGATAAGGAAGCACGCAGCTGGGTAGGTCAGATACAAAAGCGTATCCAGAGGAAGGCTGCAACTTGACGCAAAAGATAACTCGAACCCTTCGCCAAAGCGGCCGCGAACCACCGATGCCGCTAATCCTGGCGACTCCGTCTGGCGAGCTGAAAATCAACACGTGGCTGCGAGTGTTGCCAGGGCAGCGGTTGGTGGGTGCAGGTGACCTGGCCGGCCGGCCAGTGCTGGTAAAGCTGTTTATTGCCAGGCGTGCCGAACGGCACTGGCAACGCGAAACGGCTGGTCTGGCTATGCTACAGCGAGCGCAGATTGCCACGCCAGAGGTGGTTGCTTCTGGGGCGCTCGACGATGCTGGCTTCTATCTCTGTACGGACTATCTCGCTGGAGCATTGACTCTGCAGCAGAGTTGGGATGCTCTGAGCTTGAGAGCTCGTCAATCTCTGCCGGCTCCGGGGGATAAAGACGCGATGATATTGCTCAGCCGGGCGCTGAATACTATAGCTTTGCTACATCGTGCGGGCCTGACTCAAGCCGATTTGCATATGGGCAACTTTTTAACACATAACGATGATCTTTATGTCATCGATGGTGACGCGATCAAGGCCTCCTGCCCAGGACATTCTATTTGCGCGAAAGAGGCAGAAGACAATCTGGCTATTTTTTTTGCGCAACTGGATTCAAGCTGGGACGTAATGATGGAAATGATACTCATTGAATACCTGCAAGTGAATGCCGCGCGAGCTCTGAACCCCGATCGACTGCTGCATCGGGTTCAGCAGGTACGGGCCAGCCGGCTAAGGGACTGGCTGGCAAAGTCGGTGCGTGACTGCACTCATTTTATGGTACAGAGAAACTGGTGGCAGTTCAGTTCAGTTGTTCGCGAATATGGCCCTGAGATGAAAGCGATCATCGTTGCGCCGGATAGTCCGTTCGCGAAGGCTCCGATGTTGAAAGACGGTGGTAGCAGTAGCGTGACTCGAGTTGAGTCCGCTGGACATGCTTTGATCATAAAGCGTTACAATATCAAGGGGTTGGTGCATTGGTTGAGCCGTTTCTGGCGCCCGAGCAGGGCCTGGCATTCGTGGCTCGCTGGGCACCAGCTGCACTTTCTGGGTATTGCTACGCCCGCGCCCCTGGCTATGATCGAAAGCCGTTTCGGCTGGATGCGTCGACGTGCCTGGTTGGTAACTGAATTTTGTAGCGGACCGAATTTGCTGGACCTGTTGGGTCCTGACGGCAAATCGGTTCCCACTTCGGAGCAAAGCGATGCGCTCTTGGGCATGTTGGCGCAATTGCACCAGGCGCGCATCACTCATGGCGACTTCAAGGCAACCAATTTGCTCTGGCACGCGGAGCATGTATGGTTGATTGATCTGGACAGTATGCAGTTCCATAAAGCTGAAGCGGATTACCATCGGGCCCGGATGAAAGACCGTGCCAGGTTTGTGCGCAACTGGCCGCAGGGGAGTGCTTTGACAGCCTGGTTGGAAACGCATCTGCCCCAGTGACAGATTGATTATGGTGGCGTTTCCTCTGTTTCTTCTTGGGCGCGGCTAACAGGCGCAACGGCGTCCTGATCCGTGTAAAATCATTCTGTAAATGACAGCTGTTTTAGCGAGGCAACCTGTGGCACTGATTATTCTCGGACTCTCCGGCGCATTGAACCACGATCCTTCCGCGGCCCTGTATATCGACGGGAAATTGATTGCTGCGGTGGAGGAGGAGCGTTTTGTGCGGGATAAACACGCCAAAAACCGCATGCCCTATGAATCAGCCAAATTCTGTCTGGAGCAGGCGGGTATCACACCGGCGGATGTCGACATAGTTACCATTCCCTTTGCACCCATCAGTATCTTCGGCAAGGCCCGATGGCACTACGCCAAACGTTACTGGTACGCGCCGGACAGGGCGCTCGATGCCATCCTGATGGGCAATCGCCGTTTCAAGCGCTATCGCAAGAAGATCATCTGGTGCCTCGAGCAACTCGGTTTCGATGCCAAGAAGGTGCGTCTTGAGCCGGTCGAGCATCACCTGGCACACGCTTCCAGTGCTTACCACTGCTCGGGTTTCAAGGAAAAGACGGCCATCATGGGTATCGATGGCAAGGGCGAGTACGCGACCACTTTTTTCGGCTACGGCGAGAATGGCAAGATCCACAAGATCAAGGAGTTCTACGATCCTGATTCCCTGGGTGGTCTTTACGGTGCGCTAACTGAATACCTGGGCTTTGAAATGCTCGATGGCGAGTTCAAGGTAATGGGTATGGCGCCCTTCGGTGATGCGAGCAAGTATGATTTTTCGCGCTTGGCCAAATTCGAGAACGGCGAGCTGATCATCAATACCGACTACGCCAACGTGATTGGTTTCCGTCGTTACAAAGAGAAGGGCAAGGGGTACTACTTCTCGCCCAAGCTGATCGAATGGCTGGGTCCGCGGCGCAAGGGTGACATCGCTGATGATCCCTATATTCACTATGCGGCGAGCATTCAGGCGCTGTTCGAGAAGTTAGCGCTGGAGATGATGGAGTATTACCTGGGCGACATCCTCCGTGAAACCGGCAAGATTGCGTTTGCAGGAGGGTGCGCGCTGAACGTCAAACTCAATCAACGCATCATCGCCCGACCCGAAGTGAAAGAGCTATTTGTGCAGCCTGCATCAGGTGATGCCGGTACGGCTGTTGGCGCTGCGGCGTATATCTCCGAGCAAAACGGTGTGCCGGTCGAGACAATGGAACACGTTTATCTTGGCCCTTCTTACAGTAACGAAGATATTATCGCTGCTTGCGCCCGCCATGCGGGCAACCCCCAATGGGAAAAGCTCGACGACGTGACCGGCGAGATCGCTAAGGTGTTGCACGAAGGCAATCCGGTCGCCTGGTTTCAGGGGCGGATGGAATTCGGGCCGCGTGCACTGGGCGGACGCTCGATTATTGGCTGCCCGAGCGTCAAGGGCGTGGCGGACCGCATAAACGCGCAGATCAAGTTTCGCGAGCGCTGGCGCCCGTTTTGTCCTTCCATGCTGGATACTGTCGCCCCGAAAATGCTTGGCATGGATCATCCGTCCCCGTTCATGACCTTTACCTTCGAAGTTAATGATGAGTGGAAGGGCCGTGTACATGAGGTCGTGCACGAAGATGGCACTGCCCGGGCCCAAGTGCTCAAGCGCGAATACAATCCGCGTTACTATGATTTGATGAAGGAGCTCGAGCGAATCACCGGTAATGGTGTGGTGCTTAATACTTCGCTCAATCGCCGGGGCGAGCCCATGGTGTGTTCGCCCAAGGATGCGCTGGACATGTTTTTCGGGTCGGATCTGGAGTATTTGATCATGGAGGATGTGCTGGTCGTGAAGGCTGGGGCGCGCTGAATATGACAACTAAAGATACGCTGCTGAGTGTGGTGATTCCTACCTACAACTATGCCGAGTTATTGCCTAGAGCGGTTCAATCGGTAGTTTTTCAGCTTGATGCTGAGTGTGAATTATTGATCATTGACGATGGCTCGACAGATAACACTCCCGAAGTGATCCGCACCTTAGAGCGTCAATATCCCGATCATTTCCGGGTCATAAGCAAGGTCAATGGTGGTTTGGCGTCGGTCAGAAATGCCGGCATAGATTTGGCTAAGGGTTCTTACCTCGTTTTTCTGGATGCAGATGATGAGCTCGCAGACGGTGCTATATCGTTGATTAGAGAACATATCAGGCTCAATCCGCAGACACGCTTCATTGCTGGAGGACACGTTTCTGTTTCAGAGGACGGCCGTATGAGCACCCACCTCCCTGGACGTATGCCCGAGCAGCCGTTGGCCAGGCTCAGAGCCTATTTGTTGGACAAGAAGCTCGCCCTTTCCAATGGCGCCTGTGTGATGCATCGAGACGTTTTCACCCGCGGACGTTATCCGGAATTTTTTCGTAGTGCAGAGGATATTCCGGTCTTTGCTCAGGTTCTTGCCAATGAAGTGTGTACTACTCTGGATGCGCCACTGGCCAGAATTCACAAACATGCCGATAGCCTGCGTCATCAGTTCAGCCACGCTCGGGCGGGTGGCCTGGCGTTGGTGAATGAGGTCTTTTCGCCTGCTCGCTTGGGACACGAGCACCTGTCGCTAAAAAAGGCCTTTTATGTACAGCGTTGTCTGTCACTATTCAGGACGGCTTATCTTGCAGACGAAAATCAGTTGGCCCGAGACTACTTCGTCAAGGCTGTGAAAGCTGATTGGAGAGTGCTCTTTAGCACTTCTTACGCTAGAAAAGCCCTGCGCATCTGGATGAAGTTCTGAGCCCCGCTGAGTTGCTCGTACCGAATAGATTACTGCGTCCTTTTTAATATCATCATTTCACGGTTATGTTCGTTATCAAACTCGGCGATGAGCGTGAGATGGCCGCTCTGGAGTTGCGTTTCCAGAGTCTCGTTGCCCCTTGTATCCTCGATCACAAAATAATCGTATTCGGCAAAGTGGCTGGATAGTGCCTGTTCCTGACTGATCAGCGGGACGGCATACCCTCGGCCAGCGTAAAAAGATATTCGGCCATCGCTGTAGAATGTCGATTTTTCTACAGGAATGTTTTCGGATATCCAGTTGCCGGAAGGGATGTAGTGTGTCCGCTTGGGCGAAAGGGAGACGACATTGCTCAGCGCTACAAGTATGGCGATGAGCACGAGTATATAAACAGTGCGCGGAAAACGTTTTTGAAATTGAAACGTGCTCTGCGTAATCAGCGCAAAAGCCAGAATATGCAGTTGCGCCAAGTAACGATCTATCATGAAATTTTGTTGTATAAAAAATATCAAGAGAATGAGCGTGTAGCTCACCAGTGCAATAGTAATAAAGCTCAGAGGCATCCCGGAGCTATCTACAGTCTTGATTTGGGGGGTAACTATCAGTGGCAGCAGGAATGGCCCGTTCAAAAGCAGCGCCTTTAGCAGAATCAAACCAAGAAAACCTAGTAGCAGAATAGTGGCGGCATCGTCGTGCGAGTATTTCGCCAGAATTGCGTCGGATAGTGCGTTCGCGCTTGCGTCCAGTGTTGCGGTCAGTTCTGATGGGTTGATAAGCGATGCGTAATAATCTAAACGGCTGCTTTCTATTGAGCCCGAGGAAAAGAGTAATACAAAAATCGCAAAGGCAACCGCGAGAACGCCGGCGCTGGTGAGGATGGCTGTCTTGTACTGTGCAAAACAAGCACGACCATGCCAGGCCAGTGTGAGGGCGAGGGCCGGCGCCAGGAATATCGCCTCCAGTCGAAAAACCATCGCCAGGAGGATGGATGCCGGCGCGAGCAACAGGTAATGCCACTTTCCGCTCTTGCTCCATATAGTGACTAAATAAATAGCCAATGCGCTAAAAAGCCAGAATCCCGGCTCTCGCAGTATCGAGTCACGATACCCATTGATCGCGGGGAGGCTGAGGCTGATGAGACAGCCCCACCAACCCGCCTGGGTATTGAAGAGTTGCGCTGTTCTTGTCAAAAGAGCGCAGGTGACCGCTGTTAGCAAGATCATGATTCCATGCCCGCTGCTGATCAACGACAGCCGAGTAATGTCATGAGTCGTTGCTATCATCAGGGAAAGCCACGGCCAGTTAAACTGATTCAGTGTGGTTTTCAGACCGTTCGTTTTTATGTTTTGGGCGAGATCGATATAAAATGCCGAGTCACGGCCAATAACAGGGTTGAAATACATAGCTATGATCGATAGAACAACGCTGCCCACTAGCGCGGTTGCTATGGGTGCTGTTGCCGATGTTCGAAACGTGTTGATTGTTATCATGTGTGTGCTCAGCTGGGTTTTTAAGCAGTGTCATTGACTCGGCGGAGCCGATACAGTTGCGCAACTGTAGTTGTCATAAAGACTCCCGGGGCTAAAGGAGCGCAGGGCTCAAAGCTGTCCGCCATCGAGCCCGAACATGTGTCGGGCGGCCGGTTTGACTAGCGCCCAGTCCTGCTCGTAACGGAGTAAGTGGCGGTAATTTCGGTTACGCATGCGCTTGGGGAGCGGTTTGCCCAGACAGCGCATATCCGATATATCAATCAGGCCAAGGGCGCCATCCGGCGTTCTGACGATATTACCTAGATGCAGTGATCTGAAATAGACCCCAAGCTCGTGCAGGTGGGTAATGAACTCGGCAAGCATGCCAAATAACTCGATCTGTTCCAGGCTAGGCAGTTCGTTCAGCAAGTGGCGAAGAGTCGTGCCTTGTAGTGGGTCGTAATGGACTGCCGAGCGATAGGGGTCACTTAGCTTGAACAGATGGATAGTGCGCGGGCAGGGAACGCCCAAGCGTTCAAGTTCGGCTGCGTTTGTTGCAAAGCGTATGGCTGGCGGAAACAACACGGTTTTCGACAGCCAGCGTTTTCGGCGAAATAGTTTGACGTAGGTACCGTCGGTCAGGCGCAGGACCTTTTCGCCGTGGCCGTCCTTTTCGACAACGTCGGCATCTTTGCACATGGCTGCAAACTGCTCACTACTCAGTGACTGCATGACGTTTTTCCTGAATCAAAACGGTAGTTTACCCCACTTTAGCGGCATCCGCTTCGGTGCCGGTTTGCTGTGTTAAACTCTTCACCCGGTCAATTATGGCGAAGAGCTCATGTCAGAATCTGATAAAGAAAGTTTCGCTCGGTCCAGCGCGAGAATCTATATGCGCTTGCTGGGATATGTAAGACCCTACTGGGTACCTTTTGGTATCAGCATTCTGGGTTTCATGATTTTTGCCTCCAGTCAGCCGGCTATGGCCTGGATGCTCAAGTATTTTGTCGATGGCTTGACCCAGGGCGCAGGTGGAATGTTTCTGGGTGTACCTCTTATTTGGGGTTTCCCATTATTTATTATCCTGGTAGCGCTCTATCAGGGTGCTGGCTCCTTTCTTGGCAACTACTACATCGCCAAGGTGTCGCTTGGCGTGGTTCACGATTTACGAACATCACTATTCAACAACTTGCTCACGCTGCCTAATCGCTACCTGGATAACCACAACTCGGGTCATCTGGTGTCGCGTATCACCTACAATGTCGCTATGGTTACCGGAGCGGCAACGGACGCGATCAAGGTCGTGTTTCGCGAAGGCATGACCGTGATATTCCTGTTTGCCTATTTACTCTGGATGAACTGGCAACTGACGCTGGTACTGATGGCGATTCTGCCGGTGATTGGGTTGATGGTTAATAGCACCAGCAGAAAATTTCGCAAACAGAGCCATAAGATTCAGGCAGCGATGGGGGATGTTACTCACGTGACATCTGAAACCATTTCCGGCTATCGCGTTGTTCGCAGTTTTGGCGGCGAAGAGTACGAAACCCGACGTTTTTATCAAGCTAGTGAAGCCAATCGGCAGCGTGGGTTGAAAATGACTCGAACCGGTGCGGTATTTACCCCCATGCTGCAGCTTGTAACCTTTAGCGCGATGGCCACCGTGATGTTTTTGGTATTGTTTCTGCGTGGCGACTCTACCGTGGGTGATCTGGTGTCTTATATCACCGCCGCCGCATTGCTGCCCAAGCCGATTCGTCAGTTATCCGAGGTGAGTGCAAATATCCAGAAGGGTATCGCTGCGGCTGAGAGCATTTTCGAGCAACTGGACGAAGAGCCTGAAACAGACGCTGGGACGGTAGAATGCGACCGGGTGTCCGGTCGAATTGAAGTGCGCGACCTTGATTTTT
>Ga0307486_1000675_pt1 | contig 29607 bp, 29 predicted proteins | sample CBIW02metaG_FD_203663 | JGI IMG/M metagenome (GOLD analysis project Ga0307486, IMG submission 203663) | Sea-ice brine microbial communities from Beaufort Sea near Barrow, Alaska, United States - CBIW 0.2 | ecosystem: Environmental > Aquatic > Marine > Coastal | place: USA: Alaska | collected... | reverse complement strand
CAGGCGGCAGCTTTTTTCATCGGTAAAGTGAACTCCAAAAGAAAATATATCCATCTTTAATCCATTTAAATTCATTCAAATATAGGAATATTTCCGATAATTAGGAAATATTCCGGATATACAATATTTTTTTTTAGATAAAATAGAAACTTCTTTGGTTGAGGAAGAATTTTAAAAAATGCCTATTTATTATTTCTGTGTTTTTTTAACAACATACTTAAATGCATGCAACTGAACATAGATGCATTACTATACTGGGATTTTTTCCAATCCTCCTGATGCCATTTCATTGCATGTTCATTCCTTTTTCTCTCTGATAAAGGTAGAAACTGCATGAAAACTGCCCATTTTGATTTTCCCAATACGCCTCTTCTATCCATAATATCGAAAGCTTCTTCAAACTTAAAATAGGTGTTTCGGGAAAAAGGCCATTCCCAGTCCTTATCACTCTGGAAAGGGCGATAAATCGTGCGGATCATTTTGATAGGAAAACTTGTCTTTAGGGGATCATAACTCACCACGATCCCTTCGGGATTCAGTTTTTCCTGAAGCCTTGTAATTAGCTCATCTACATTACGAAAGTGGTGTAGCACACCATAGGCATAGATTAGGTCGAAATCTTTTTCCTTGAAATTTTCAGAAAGAAAATCCATTTCTTCAGCACGTGCATTGGTGATTTTTTCTAAACGGCGACTCAGGATACTTATGCCTTTCCCACTCAAATCAATTCCCAGATAACTTTTAGACTCTTGAGCTAAATATAAACTTAGGCTGTTTCCCTCGTAACAACCAAGATCCAACACTTTCTTTCCCGAAAGATCTCCGAACCAACCTTTGTGCAGCTCATAAATATTCTTTTCTATACCTATATTTTTCCTGATCCTATTAAGAACTCCATTTCGGAAATAAGACCAAATTTTAGTGACAAAATTTTTTTTCTTAGTATTATAGAACTCTTTTTGGCGCTGGTTAACATCCATTATTTTATTTATTATCAAAATTACAAAACTGATTTAAGTGCTTTTTTATAAAACTTCATAATCATTTTTTAAGGAGGATTTTCAAATTGATAATAATAACCCCTAGTAAACCCCTCCTTTGAAATTGGAAAAATTATAAACCTCAAGATTACATTCTCTAAGTTTATCAAGAAATTCGGCAATTTTAAATTTCGTGTTATCCTTTTTAATATTTAAACCTAAAGTTGAATTCTTATTAAAATATCTCTCACCTCCAACCCCCGCATCAAGACCATATATTTCTAATGGTTTCCCAGCTAAATAAGCTAATACTGTTGCAAATACTAAAGTATTAAAACCAGAATTCACACCGTAATGTTCATATTTAAATACTTCCTTCAAAATTTCATTTATTTCACGATGTACCAATCTGGCAGAAGGTTCATTTTCATTATTTGTAATGAGAAATTCACGCTTTTCCCTTGATTTTTTCATTAAGTAACTCACCATTACATCATACATTTTTTTACTTCTATCACTATAGTAAAACCAGAATACTGTTCCTTTCCAATTTGCCTTTCCTTTAAATGTTTTCAAATAACGCATCAAATAAAAAGGATCCTGAAGCATATATATGAAATCCAAATCATCAACTAATTTTATAGAGTCATTACAGCAAAAATACAGGCAGGATGTATCCTTTAAAAGTTTGTTAGCCGATGGTCCACTTGCCACAACTATTATTTTCTTGTATTTTTTTACTTCAAAATATTGGATTATGGAATTTAAACTTTTAAAATCTGAATAATCTAAGCCAGTCAACTCAATGTTATTAGGATAAGGTTTGATTAAATTATAGAGATGTATATAATTCCGCTTATTTAGTAATGCTTTAAATTTCATCAGCCTATAAAGTTTTACTTATTCAATTTCTTAAGTAATCTATTTCTATCAAATATTAAACTCCACCAACCCGCAATTCTACCTAAACTTTCGGTTAAGGCTTCTATTTTTCGATCGGTATTGATTACATTTCCAATCCGCACTAAAGTTAACAAAAAAGCAATGCTGTGCCATTTTAGTTGCGCTTTAATAGTAGGATATTGATATTTGACCCGCCAAACATACCAACCGTTCCTCACTACCATTTTCCCGTAATTAAATTGGTTTGGCCTTCCTGCCTCCTCGTGATAGTGAAATAATTTGGCATCGGTATTCACGTATAGCTGACCAATTTTAGAGGCTCGCAGGCAAAAATCCATATCCTCATAAAGTCCGTACCCCTCAAAATAGGATGAAAAACCTATTTTTTTAAACAATTCTTTCCGGTAAGAAGCCACTCCACCCATAAAGAATTCCACAGGATAGGTTTTGTCTGAAGGCGGGAAAAAACCTATGGACAACCCATTGGAAAATTCCGGCATAAATCCGGGTGGTTGGTCGCTTAACAAACCTAGCCTTTTACGGAGCACATTTCGGCTTCCAAATTTGCGAACATAGCCATCCATTTCAAATTCGTCAAATTCTATTGCATTCCCTAATGGATTTGTGCTCCACTGCACCTCATCAATAATAGCACCTCCTACTCCAAGGGCATTAGGATATTGGAAATAAGTACTGATCAAATTTTTAAAATACTCAGGCGTTAATACTATATCATCATCCAGAAAACATACAATTTCAGAGGTCTCAGCTACTTTTCGGATCCCGAAATTTCGCTGCTTTGTCAATCCCCGGCCTTCAACCCCAACTTTAAAATATTTTAAACCGGGATAAAATTTTTCCTGTAATGCATTTTTGCTGTTGTCATTGGGAGAACTGTCAATTATTAGAATTTCATCAGGAAATAACAGCTGTCCTTGCACCGATTCCATTAAATTGATCAAAGCGACAGGTCTCTGGTAGGTGCAAATAATTAAACTAAACTTCATCCCTTTTTCGTCTTAAAGATTTTATCAGGTCAATTTCCACATTCAAACCTGCAGAATTCATAATGTCAATATTCGCGAATGGCCACTGGTTTAATTCTTTACGTTGAACACACTGGTTTAAAATACTTTGAAAAAATTCTTCGCCCAAATGGTTGTTTTTAAAATAATCATTTAAATTTTTTTCCATATCCGGAAGGTGGTATGCTCCTGCCCAATCAATTGACTTAAAGAGTCTGTAGCGGTTTCCCGCATTTTTACTTTTCATCATTCTTTTTATCAAATAACTATCTATTTTAGAACGAATTCCCCAAACAGGAAATTTGATAAAGTCAGGGAAATATTGCGGAACAAGCGGTGCCTGGCTGGTTGGGACCTTGTTGAATTTTCTCAACTCCTTTGATTCCTTAAAAAGTTTCTTCGCAAAGCGGTAATTAAGCCTTAAATTCGGGTGGATATTACTTGTATTTCTCAGAACCTGCATGGACATCGCAGGACTAAAAGCACGGTACCTACTGCTTGAAATTTGCAATTGTTTTGCTAACCGCATTCGGGTATAAGTATACCAGGAGAATAATTCATCATTGAGTTCTTCATAAGGCAATTTATGAGCTTCTATCCTGGAAAAAAGACCCTCCAGATCCTCTTTCACCGCTTGCTTCAATTCTTGAGCAGAAATCTTAAACTCCATTTTGTTCAATCTAATTTCTCCATAATAGATCAAATACCGGCTAAGGATCTTAGCCTTCCAGGCTTCAAAATTTTCTGAAGTTGATTTTTCAAACTGATAATCTTTTTTTAGAAGATAATATTTGATAAAATTTTCCTGCCTGAAATCCCTTGAAGAATATTTAAGGATATTTCTCCCTGGCAGGGCCTCGCACAATTCCCCTAAAAGCATTGGGACAACAGGCTGTGCCTCCACATTTTCCATGATTTCAAGCCAGGAGCATATTTGAACGGCTTCTGTTTGAAGCGTGTATTTTTTTAAAACTTCACAAGAAGGAAAATAAAGATCCGGCTGATAAAAGTTCTTAAAACTAGCCTTTTTTATTTTGGCTAGCCTCGAGGCGATCTTTGTTTCATAATTTTCCTTCGCCCCAAAGGTTAAACAGTTTATTTTTTTATTTGAGGGGATTGCACCTAAAACTACCCTGCTATCTATTCCTCCACTTAGAGCCACCTTTATTTCTTCCTGATCAATTAAACAGAGAGCTACTTCTTTTTTAAATGCTTCCCAGTACTTTTTATGCAGTTGATGTTTTTGGTCTGGAGAGGATATATTCTGAAACAGGGAATTATCGTATTTTGTTTCCACCTTTTCTCCGAATTTATCCAATTTTAAATATTCCCCGGGCAACAGCCGCTTGCAATCTTTTAAAATTGTCCTGGTGCCTATATTTGAAAAATCCTGCCCAATCGATCTTTGCAATATCCCAACTTCATCAAATTCACATCCGGAAATAAGGGCCATTAAAATAATGCTGTTAGAAACATAAAAACCATCTTTATTTTTTAGATAATAAACTGGGTAAAGCCCTATCAAATCATTACAAAGCGTGATTTCCAGGGATTTTATATCGATAATTGTCGTAGAAAATGACCCTGTTATATGTTCCGGAAGCGGCCATCCGGCAATGATTTGTTCAACAGCTCTTTCTGTATGTAAATGGCTATTTCCGCTGTCACAATTTAAATCCCTGAGATATCCATCTGTAATACTGGTATGAGATTCGTTTTCCAATATTTCGCCCCCTTTTTCTGAAAGTAAATTGAATGACCCTATACTTTTGCTCCCTAAATCAAAGGGCAATTTTGTATAAATATCTTTGCTGATGGAAATATTGCTTAGAAGGAATTTCATTGAAGTGCAACGATAAGTTAATTATTTAGAAATATAAACTAATAAAGCAATAATTAAGCATTTTTCTCCTTAACCTTTCTGGTGTAAATTTTCCTCTTTCCTCTTGACAAATAGCGCATAATTTGATCGATTCCTGATTTAAGAACAAGGATTAACGATTGCTGATTTTGGATATAAACAACTCCCCTTGTCTCCTTATCACCAAGTCCCCCTTTCGCCTTGTCCCCTTGACTCTTCCTTCATCAACTTCCCAGCCCACTCCTCGCTCTTTTTCCATCTTTTCCTCATTTCCCTTATATAGAAAAATGGATTTTTAATAGATTGCTTATTATAATACTTCAAAAACAAAGAAGTTTTAAAACCCTTGATTTGCTGTGGCGTATAATATTTAAGGGCAAAAGCCATCAATGTGGGAGAAGGTTTTGGCAGCGGTTCTTCCTGTTCCAAGGCTAAAACGGATTTTTCCCGAAAGCCTCCCATCGGGGCTTTTAGATGCAGAATTTCAATTTCGGGATGGTAAATAATATCACAACCTACATTTCGTAATTGCATCCCAAAATCAGCATCCTCTCCATAGCCGTGTTCATAAATTGAGGAAAAAGAGCATTGTTTTGCAAAAATACTTTTAACTATACTTGTTCCCGAACCAAAACTGCCCCACTGTTTTATTTTTTTGAAAATTGTTTTTTCCCCTTTTTGTTTACAGTTCATATTGATTGAAGATACCCCCAATCTGTTCATTTCCGTTACAACCCTCTCCAATAGATCAGGTTCAAAACGAATATCATCATCAGCAAAAAACACCAAATCGGCATCTACTTCTTTCGAAGCTAAATTCCGTGCATTACAGGCTCCGGTTTGATGGATGAAATGATGTATGATTTCAAAAGGCCAGGTTTTAGAATACAGCTCCGGTATTTCTGAAATTGAATTCACATCCGGATTTTGCTCTACCACAATTACCTTTTTTGGGAGCAGGCTTTGAAGCCTCAGGTCTTCTATTACCTGCATCAGGTATCTAGGCCGACCCATAGTAGGAATGATCACATCTATAGAATTTGAAGTTTCAGATATTTTAATGGATTGAATTTTAATTTCCGACAGATCCACCTTTTGCAAAAAGCACTTTTCCTTTAGGAAAGCCTGCAAAAAAGCCTTTAGAGGAAACTTGTTTTCATATTTCCAGTGACACCAGAACAAAACCGAAAGCCAGATGGTATTGTAATATCTATATACAAAGGAAAACAACTGACTTGAAGTCGCTGTGGATTCGGGCTTTTTATCTGAAGTCTTGCTTAGCAAACCGGGAGCACTATAACAAAAAAGTCCGTTTTGCTGCCCGATTTTTGCGATGGAATTCAATAAAAAATCAAAGTTGCTTGTTCTTTTAAAAAGGGATTTGAATTTTAGAAGTGTTTCCCCTTTTATTCCCCCCACATCGCTGCTCATCTGCCAGGTTGCGTACAAAATTTTTCTGTTTACTTTTACGAAGGGCAACTGGTCTATATAGCCAATACTTTCCGGAAGAAATGCGTTTTCAAAAGCATAGGAAGCCATAATAAGATCCTGGTGAAATATCTGTGACCACTCCTCTATATTTAGATCAGCACTATATTTTTCCTCACACCAGGCGATGATCTCATCCGGGAATTTTTCTGCCAGTTCCCAAATTGCAGATGCGCATTCGGTGCTGTTGATCTTTATTTCAATTTCATCTTTTAAAACCCGAACAACCGTGCGTGCTTTTTTATGGATGAGTTGTATCATTTAATCGATTTGAGATTTTTTCAAATGTAGTGTTTTTCCACGGAGCGCAGCAACCATCGTTGCAAGCGTAGGCCGGCAAATCCGTGAATAGAAGGGAACGGAGCGCAGCGAAAGTCATTGCAATCCCGATTTTCGGATCGGGGGCGGCAAACCCGTGAAATAGAAGTCCCAAACATGATGCCACCTCCCACCTACAAGAGATTGCTTCAGTCGCTGAAAAAGCTCCCCTGCCTACCGGCAGGCAGGTTCGCAATGACGGTTCCAAAACGTCATTGCGATCCCAATTTTTGGATTGGGAGAAGCAATCTCATTTTTTTATGTAATTTCAAGTATGAAACAATCCTGGGTTTATATGCTCACCAATAAAAACCACACTGTAATTTACACAGGGGTTACCTCGAACCTTGGCAATAGAATTCATCAACATAAAACCAAGGTCAACAAAGGATTTACCTCCAGATATAATTGCGATAAATTGGTTTATTATAAGGAGTTTACAAACATTATTGAGGCGATAAAATATGAGAAAACCATAAAAGCCGGCAGTAGGGCAAAAAAAGAGAAACTCATAAATGAAATGAACCCGGAATGGAAGGATTTGTCCGATGGATGGTGGCCTACACCCATATGAGATAGCTTCAGTCACTGAAAAAGATCAGCCCTTGCCTTTCTCATTAATACAATTGAAAATTTGGGTGATTTTAGCCCCGGGATGTAAATAGTTTAGATAATAGATCTCATTATTTTTTTGAATTTCATTCCTCAGGGCATCATCTTTAAATAAAAGTTCTGTCATTTGAAGACATTGCTCAACAGATTCATATTTTAAATAATTTTCTCCTTCCTTGAAATTTCCGGGCAATTCAAATTTATCAATTGAAGAGGTAATTATTGCAAGACCATGAGCCACATATTCTCCCATTTTCCAACCTATACTATCTTCCAGCCCCTGATTCACAATGCCAATACTGGATCCCCTTAATTCTTTTAAATAGGTGCTTTTATGATATTCCCTTTTTGAGAGGAGCAAATCGGGACATTGTATTTCAGAAAATGCCTCCTTATGAATCCCACCTTTAAAATGTGTGGTATAATCCTTTTTCAATAGCCTGTTAATAGAAATCCTTTCCTCATTGAGAATGATCCTTTCCTTTTTTTTCCAATCCGTTTCATTATTATTCGGATTCCATAATCTTGCCCTAAAAAGGATTTGCTTTCCTAAAAAAGGCGCAGCATCCATATTGTCAAGGCAATTGTTACTTATACTATCATTAATGCCGATAATTTTCGAAAGTCCCTTAAAATATTTCAAAGAATATTTAAGTAGCCCCCATTTATTTAAAAAAAAATATTTTAAATAAGAATTTTCATAGAAAACCGAATAGTTTAAACCAAAAGGGATCAATTTATTGTATTGGCGATAATCGGTTTTTAACAGCATTCTTTTAATATAAAAATCGCTTTCTTCATAAATTTTCCAATCGACTTCAGAATTATCCGACATATCGAAAAACAAGCTTAAACCATTGTAATCTATCCTAAAAATATGAACAGGATAATGATGCAATTCCAAATGGTATCTCAACTCAATTTTATTGTGGTCCCTAAGATACTCCAAGCCTGTTATCATTTGACTAAAATGTGGCAAAGTAGAATTAAAAAACACCCTGACTCTATCCATTTTTATTTTTTAAAATATTTTCAAAAAACGAAATATTCTGCTTTACCACCACTTCCGTAGAAAATTTCTCAATTACCTGTTGCCTTGCTGCTTTTCCCATCCTCTCTGCCAAATCTGGATTATCCAGCAATTGAAGAACCTTTCCAGCATAAGCAAAATGATCCTTGGGATCTTCGGTAAATCCGGTTTCCCCGTTTGTCATCACTTCCTTTGCCCAACCTATATTCGAGGTTACCAAAGCTTTTTCCATAGCCATCGCTTCCAGCCAGGCCATTGGCAAAGCCTCCGCGAAACTTGGTAAAAGCACCACTTTGGAAGTTGCTATATATTGTTGTATTTCTTCATAACCCACCTCGGGAAAATGAGTTATTTGTTTTTTTGCTTCAGGCGTAAGTCTTTGGAAAAAAAGTTTTAAAGTCGATTTCTTTTCAAAAATATCCACTACATCCTTCCCAATGAGAAGTAGCATTGCTTCCGGCTTTTTTTTGATGATCTCATTAAAAATATGTGCCAGTTCCAACACCCCTTTTTTTCGGATAAGCGTCCCAAAATACAGCAGTTGATCTTTAACCACCGGCTTTGCAGAAGGCAAAAACAGTTCTACATCCAGGCTGTTGGGAATTACGGGAATTGAAACTTTCAGACCAAAAATTTCCTTAGTGATCTTAGCTGCATAAGCACTTACCGACACGATCGCGCTTACCGACTTTAATGCCTTTTTCTCAAAAAAGCGGTTTTTGGGTTTTTGCCTGCGGCCATCCAAATGACAAAAATAAGCATCACTCCCATTCACCCGAATTACTGACGGACATGAAAATTTCATAAAAGCAGTGATTCCCGTCCAGTCATGTGCTTCTATTAGATCAATTTTCTCCTTTTTGATCTGGCGGTTTATATAATTCTGAAGTTGTTTTCTGTATAAGTACCAACCCAATACCTTATATTTTTTCTGCTTGATCAGATGAAAGGAGATCCCGTTTTCAGTAAATTGCTTATCCTCTCCTTGGCCGTAGATAAAAATGCTAACTTTTATCCCTTCCCTGATCAAAGAAACTGCCAGGTTTTTAATGCTAGTGCCAAGGCCTGCGGAACTGCTGGTTAGTTTATGAGGATATTCGGATGTTAAAAAGCCTATACGCATTATTCTTTGATATTATTTTAGCAAATCTTCTATTAAAGTTTTTGTAAAAATCTCTGCGCCGGTTCCATTTAAATGACCACAGTTAAAAAAATATTCATCTTTATCATCAAATATATCTATATAATTGTTTAAGCCGGGTAATTTTAATTGGACTTTATCCATAAAATCCCTGTTCTTAATCGCTTTGCAAAAAGGAGCTGTAAAAAATTCAATCCTGGTATTGGAATTCTTATAAAGTTCCTGCATTTGATCCAATTCCTGGCTTCTAAAATTAATTTTTTTAGGGAAACTGCCAGATATTACATTGCCTATCCCTTGCTTGGGAGAATATCCCGCTTCTAGGTTGAAATTTGGTTTTCTTTTTAGAAAAGATGCCGATAACTCCCGAAGTCCAACAATCTTATCAAATTCCATATATCTATAGAAAGGAATATTTCCATAAATATAATCCTCAGTATATTTTTGAAGTTGTTCCTTAACTGCAGGATCTCCAATGAACGGAACTAAATTCGCTTTAAAATATTCCGTAATTCCAGCACTATTGAAATTGTAATCTACCTGCATAAAAACCTGGTTAAAAGAAACCTTTCTGTTTTTAGCCAGTTTCATTAAAATCAACATATCCCCTGGAGAACCCCCGGAAATTCCGAAGTTAACACAGGATTTTCCTGTGAGTTCAGTTATTAATTTACAATCTATGTGATTTTCAGTTCTGGAAGAGCCAAAAAATGCTACATCATAATGTTTATTTTTTAACTGTAACATATTTTGAATTTTTGAACGGGGTTCCCCATTTTCAAAAATGTAAGTATAACCCCTATCTAAAAAAAACATAAGAAGCAATGTGACAAATACAATGATCAAGAAAGCTTTGAAAAAATTCCTCATTAGAACTGAAAATAAATAAATTCCTGCTGATCTGAATAAACCCCTAAAGTAAGAAACATTAAAATGATCGCGATTATTTTAACCCATTTAAAAGTTCCTGAAAAAGGGTGTTCCAAATGCCGGTGAAACCATTCCAGGAGCACGAATATTCCAATTATAAGCAGCATTTCTACATTATATCTCTCAATAGACAAATACTGGAGTTCAAATCTGAGATTGGTGAATATTCTTTTAATGAAATTTACGGCGTCAACTAAACTATCGGCCCTGAAAAATATCCAGGCAAAGCTGGTAAGGCCAAAAGTGAAAAGCATTTGCAGGAGCTCCCGGAATGAAGGCAATATTTTATTTTCGGCAACCTGGTTTAAATGTTTCCTGTTTTGATGCCCCAATAATAAAGGAAGAAAGAATAAGGCGTGCAAGCCTCCCCAAATAACAAATGTCCAATTGGCCCCGTGCCAAAATCCGCTTACTAAAAAGATGATAAAAACATTTCTAACCTGTTGCCATTTTGAACCCCTGGATCCTCCTAAAGGAATATACAAATAATCCCGAAACCAGGTGGAGAGTGAGATATGCCACCTTCGCCAAAACTCTGCAATGTTTCTTGAAAAATAGGGAAAGTTAAAATTTCGCATCAAATCAAAGCCAAAAAGTCGGCCCGTACCTATGGCAATATCACTATAACCCGAGAAATCCCCATAAATTTGAAACGCGAAATAAAACGCACCTAACAGCAGGCTTGCGGAATTCATATTCTCGTAATTATCGAAAATTGCATTTACATAAATCGCACAACTGTCGGCAATTACTATTTTTTTAAATAAACCCCAAAGAATTAAATGAATTCCGGAAATGGCCCTTTCTTCTATAAAGATCCTTTTTTTTGAAAACTGGGGCAGCAGATGTTTTGCCCTTTCAATAGGACCCGCCACTAACTGCGGAAAAAAGGCTACAAATACCGAAAAGTTTATAATATCAGAGGTAGGTTCTATTTTTCTTCGGTAAACATCAATGGTATAACTCAGGGTTTGAAAAGTGTAAAAGGAAATTCCTACCGGCAATATAATATTAAGGCTTGAGACTTGCAGCTCCACCCCTAAATTTGCCCAGGAATCCATCCAGCTTTCAATAAAAAAATTATAATACTTAAAAAAGCCCAGCAGCCCCAGGTTAAATAGCAGGCTCAGACTTAACAGCATTTTCCGGTGAAAATCATTCCCTGTTTTCTGTAAAAACCTGCCGATAAAAAAGTCGACCAAAGTACTTGCTGCAATCAGTGCCAGAAAGCGATAATCCCACCAGCCGTAAAAAAGGTAACTGGCTATTAAGAGGAAAATATTTTGAAGCTTTAAGGATTTTTTAAACAACCCCCAGTAAAGTATAAATACAACAGGCAAAAAAATTAAAAATGAGATTGAGTTAAATAACATAGATCAAATATGACAGAATTTTTTAATTAAAATTTAAATCTCTTTTTCAATTCAAAATGTGTTTAGCTTTATTTTTTAATAATTCATCAATCCCAAGCCAAATCCGTTTTGAGGCATCTTGTGGCGGATCCTGGTTTATTATTTTGAACCATTCCTTAGCAGCACCAGTTGTTTGAGCGCAATTTAGGATTTGTTCAATTTTTTCTGATATTTCATTTTTATTGTTCAACCAATATACTGGACTATCCTCCGGCATCGACCGAAAATGCACATAATTATATATCTTCCGGACACTCCAGTTTAAGTCCTTTTTATCCAAAACATCATAATTAATATAAAAGCAGGGTTTGTTATGTGCAACAGCATCAAAGATCATCGTAGAACCCAGGTTAATTACTCCAAAACTATGATGAATGGTATTTACCTGCAATGCAATGTCTTCTTTTAAAGGTAAGATAGTATTCCATTGGTCACCTTGTTTTTCCCATAATGGGGCAATTTCGGTAATGATTCCCTTAAACTTTTCGAGTACCGAATTATACCTGCCGGAGAAATCTACAGGACATCTCCTAAAAACAATTCCTAATTGAGATCCCTTTGAATTTAATTGTGTTACGGCAGCGGCAACATCTTCAAGATATTGAGGATCATCAGGTGAGGTTGTCACATCATCTCCGCTAAAACATATATAATTTCGTTGTAGATCTAAACCCTGCTCCTTAAAGAATACTTCTCTTGGTAAAATTAGAGTGTCGTTACAATGAGCTTCAAACTGGGGCGTTCCCGAAATTATAATTTGAGATTTTTCGATAGTAGGGTAATATTTAAGCAACTCCTGCAACATTAACTCACTCCACACAAAATAATGATCGGCCTCTACTATCATGGTTGCCTTAGAGAGGTTATCCCAGGAAAATATAAAGGTAGCCGTAGGAATATTCAGATCCTGTGCAGCCAGAAGTGGCGAAATTGCATTTACCGGCCGCTGATTGGTACAAAAAACAAGATCCGGTTTTTCTCTTTCCAGAACTGCTTTACAATGTCTGTAAAGATCGGAACCCCTTTCAGAGGATTTTAATCTTTTTTGTAGCCTTCTCAATCCTTTTTCGCCCCGGTAAAAAAAGGTGAAAAGAGAGACAATTCCATTCTTGATTATAGCTTTTAAATTTGAATTGGAAGCGGGAAATTTATACGATTGATAGACAGGATCTTCAAATTTTTTTTCAAAATAAATGAGTTCTGCCTGAATCTTTGCCCGTTTTAAAAGATCTGTCATTGGCCGTGGCCTGTTTTTCAATTTTATTTCATGAAACCCTAAAGTTGTCAGATCAAATGGGGTATGGTTCCAGAAAATTATCTCCCAACCCAGCATTTCACCAATTTCCACAAAAGATGTAAAAGCAAAATTCCGGAGGCCAACTCCATCAGGTAAGAGGATAAATATTTTTTTGGGTTTCAAATTGGATACAGGGCTAAATGGTTCTAAGTCAAAGATAAAAATAATAGTGAGGTTTTTGGGTTTTGTTTCACCTCATTGCAACCGCCGTCGCTGCGAAGTAACTGCAATTACCATTGAAGCCTGACAACCCCCATTGGGTAAAAAACCCAGCAAAGCAACCGCAATTATAAATCCCTGAATTGTTTTTGATGATTTATTTTCCAAACGGTATCCCCGTTCAGGGATTCTAAAAATAGCCGGGCACTATTTCCTTGCCCGAAAGCCCCCTGATGAGGCTTTACCCGGTGGTTATCGATACTTTTTAAGGCCTTTTCAATATTGTTTGAATCATAATCCACATGGATAATTTCCGGGTAAAGGGACCTGTTTTGTTGCCGGGTACCAATATTGATAATAGGTTTTTCGTAATAGGGCGCTTCCCGAATGCCTGCACTGCTATTGCCAATAATAAACTGTGTGTTTTTTAAAAGGGTCAAAAAATATTCAAACCTCAACGAGGGAATTATCCTGAATCTGGGATTCCCATCTAAATTCTTATATTCCTCAAGAATAGCCCTGCTTCCCAAATCGTTATTGGGATAAATAACCACATAATTATGCCGGTCATTTAGTAAAGCCGAAACAAAATTCCTTGCATATTGTCGCATGTCTTCCGCCTCTGTGGTTACAGGATGAAACATAACCACGCCAAACTTTTCAAAAGGGATCTCATAATATTCCTTAACCGTATCCAGATCGGGAAGTTGTTCCGAAAACATAAGATCCACATCAGGAGAACCAATTACCATGATGGATTTTTCGATCTCCCCCATTTGTACCAGTCGTTTGGCGGCTGCTTCATTGGCCACAAAATGAATGTGGCTCAGTTTACTAACGCTATGGCGGATAAGTTCATCAACCGTCCCCGATATTTCCCCACCTTCAATATGCGCTACAAGAATATTGTTGAGAGAGCCTACTATAGCGCCTGCCAGGGTTTCCACCCTGTCCCCGTGAACCACGATCAGATTAGGCTGAATTTCTTTTATATACCCCGACAAACCTTCTATGGTTTTTGCCAGGGTCAGATCCATCGTAGTCTCATGGGTTTGGTTTTCAAAAGTGTAAACGTTTGAAAATTTACATCTTTCAATTTCCAGTAAGGTGTACCCATATTCGTGTTGTAAATGCATCCCGGTTACAAATACAAAAACTTCAAAATCCGGAATGGATTCCAAAATCCGGATCAGGGATTTTATTTTGCCGAAATCAGCCCGTGTGCCCGTGAGGAATAGGATTTTTTTCATACTTTGAATCAAACGAATATTTAAATCTTTAGTTTACTATTGAGGTTAGTCTCTGATTATAACCTATTGTTAATTCACCTTGATTAAAATATTCAAAGTTATAACTCTTCAGTACATTGTAAATTTCTTCCCGACAATTATATTCATCGTGAATTTCAATTGCAATACATTTTGTGATTTTTAAAAAATCCAAATTCGATTTTAATGAGGTGAATATTTCCTTCTCTGAACCTTCTATATCAATTTTTAAAATGTCGATATATTTCAGTTTGAAATCACTGACTATTTGATTGATCGAATATGCATTTATGGAGTTTTCATCTTTAGTTTCTTCAACCCTAAAAGACCAATCCAATTTATCCCTGAAATCTTTAACTATTTTTATTTTGGAATTACCACTCCATATCGCAGCATTAATTTTGGTTATATATTTATAATTAACGCTATTTAAATTATAATCCAAGACCTTAAAATTCTCTATTTCCGGCTCAATGCTTATAATTTTAGAATTTACGAAATGTTCTAAAAAAAACAAAGAAGTCAAACCTATGTTAGCACCTGCATCAATAATATTCATTCGATAAGCATTATTATGAATAAAATTATCTTTGTAGGTCGCAACAACCGGAAGATATTCCGCCCAAAAATAAATTTGTTGAAAAACGTCTATATCACTGGAAGGCCTTTTCCTGATTTTTATTCTTTTCTGAAAATTGTTTTTAAAATCGGCAATAAAAAAATTATCAGTTTCCTGGAAAAGAGTTCCATTAAAATTTATCAAAAAATTATAAAAAACATAAACCTCAAGTTCCTTAGAACTTGGTTTTATTTTAAAAATTATTTTTACGAAGTAAGCACAAACAATTAATTTATTATAAAAATTCAGTCTTTTTAAATTTGAAATTTTTTTGAGCTTAATCATTGTTTTTGAGCTTTTCGTAAATTTTAAACTTGGTTTTTAAAATCGAGAAATCGTTGGCCAGAGTCTTAAAATACCTTGTGTTATTGGTTATAAGTATTTTCTTAAAAAAGGAGGCTACTGAACGTATTGGGGAAGGAAATTTTTTTTTGCTTAACTGATATTCGGCAATAGATTCATTTCTATACCTGTTTAAAATTGATTTTTGGTTACGACTTATAAAATAAAAAAATGTCTCGTTAATATCTAAAATTTTAAACCCCTTTTTCACTACCCTGTCAGACCATTCTTTATCCTCACTAAAAACCAGGTTTTCATTAAATTTATGCTGTTCCCAAATTTCCCTGTTTACAATACAACAACCGGCCATTAAACCATATTTTAAAGGTTCTGTAACTTCAAAATTATTTTGAATGGCTCTTTTATAATTTTCAATACTGTTTATATACCTTACTCCTGCTATATTAGCAGCGCTTTTAAGTGCAACTAAGGTGTTTTTAAAAAAATTAGATCCAACCGGAATAGCATGAGAACTCAACAATAGAACATATTTTGAATTTGAGGCTTGCATTCCGTTGTTTATTGCCCGTCCGTAACTAAAATTGTCTATCGTAATAACTTTACAATTATATTTTTGGGCGATCTCCACACTATTATCCGTAGAATTATTATCAACCACTACAATTTCATTGATCTCTGAAAAATAAAGTCTGCTTAAAATGCTTAATACATTTTCAAGCGCATCGGCTTCATTTTTATTTCTAATTACAACAGAGATCATATTATTCAAAATCTTTAAATTTTAATTGCACATCATTTTTTATATTCCTTTTTGCCTTTTTTCCCAAAACATCTTTAAATTGTTCAGCCAGGATCTCCCCTGTCCCGGGACGTTTTACCCAAATATTTTCCTTGGAAAGTATTTCTCCTTTTATAATGGGCGCAATGCTGCACACAGTTGCGAATGCAAAGTCAATGGTGACTTTTTCTTCTTTTGCCGGGTCCTTGGTCCCTCCCCGCATTTGGGCTATCTCGGCACTGCTGATAATGAGCTTATTGCAAGCTTGTTCATCCATGCTGCATATTATATCCGGACCTGTACGCTGCATATGATCTGTAAAATGACGCTCCAGGATTGAAGCACCCAAAGCTACCGCACCTAAACAGGCATTATTATTCAGGGTATGATCCGAAAGTCCAAAAACCTTCTCCGGAAAAGCTTCATGAAGTTGCTGCATTGCTCCAAACCGCACCAAATGGATTGGGGTGGGGTATAAATTGGTGGTATGCAGTAAAGCCAAAGGGACTTTAACTTTATCAAAAATTGCGACTGCTTTTTGCACACTCGCTAGTGTATTCATCCCTGTACTTAAGATCACAGGTTTTCCAAAAGATGCAATATGCTCCAGCAAAGGGTAATTATTGCATTCCCCGCTGCCAATTTTAAAGGCGGGTACATTAAAACTTTGCAGCCTGTTGGCTGCTGCCCTGGAAAAAGGAGTCGAAATAAAGATCATTCCCCTGGATTCCACATAATTTTTCAATGCCAGTTCATCAGCCTCATTCAAAGCGCAACGTTTCATTATCTCATAAATGGAAATATCAGCATTTCCCGGAATAATCTTTTTTGCGGCAGCGCTCATTTCATCTTCCACTATATGGGTTTGGTGCTTCACCATTTCTACCCCTGCCCTCTTTGCCGAATCTACCATTTGCTTTGCCACCTCCAAAGATCCCTCGTGGTTAATACCAATTTCAGCGATTACCAAAGGAGGAAAATCCTGTCCTATCTTTCTTCCTGCTATTTCAAAAATGGGGCTCATAAATAATTGTGTTTGTTCCAAAATAATTTGGATTTAATTATAAAAATTTTCTTAAATTTCTTTTAATATAAGTAGCTGTTTTTTCTTTAAACCAATATATTCTCATTCTAAAGTTGGGATTTGTAAAAATCAATTGTCCTCCCCCTACAAAATAAGTCGGATTTCCGTGAGAGTAAATTTCATTCCTCTTTAAACTGATGACCTGTACGTGTCTTGCCTTTGGAAATACTGACATTATTAATTTCGTTTGAGGCTTCCTGTCTCCTTCAATAAAGATAATAGCCCGTGATTTACACTTTGAGGCTATTTCCTGTAATGAGTTATCCTGCCCATCAATTATGATCAAATCAAATTTGCTTTCAGGACATATCTCAGCCAGATCTTCATATTGTTCGATCTTAGCATAATCCTCAACATTATTTTTAAGCGCATTATTACAGAATTCATTGGCCTCTGTACCAACATATCGAATTTCTATATTGGAATTTTTTGCCATTTTTAAAACCGTATCTGAGATAGAACCTATTCCTAAACCTATTTCAAGAACCGATTTAACCTCAAAAATTTTAATGATCTTAAGGATTTGAAGTAATGCAAATCCGGAGGCTATATATTCACTCCCTTCAAGTTTACAAAATCTATAATAGTTTTTTTTGACAAGCTGTTCTGGCGGCATTTACAAATATTTTTTTAAAATAAATTCGGCATATTCAAAATCTTCTTCTGTATCAATATCCACCCCGACAAAAGGATGATCAACTATAAATGGGCAATTATTTATCCCCAATAAAATTCCCTTTTGTATCAAAACTGTTTTGGTAATATAAAGCAATCCATTCTCAAAATACAAAGGTTCCAGATCCTGGCTGCGTTGCCCCATTTTATAATTGAAAGCTACAAAACTATCATTTATAATTTTTCCAAATTTCTGCCTGTTTCGGCTTACCGTCATTAAACTCTCAAAGCCTTCTGCCTCAAACTTATCAAACGCGTCTTTTAATAAATTTTCTGGGCGTAAGGGATTGGTAGGTTGCAATAGAATTACATTTTCAAAATTCTCCCCTATATTTTCCAACACATGTTTTAAAGCTGAAACAGAGCTTGAGGAATCTGTGCTTAAGCAATCAGGCCTGTCTATCACTTCCACCCCGGCCTTTAGTGCAATTTCCTTGATTTCAGGTGAATCTGTAGAAACAATGATCCGGTTTATGATCTGCATATTGGCCTTTGCATAATTGATGCTGTGTTTAATTAACGGGATCCCGTTTAGCGACCGGATATTTTTCTCGGGTAAGCGTTTAGATCCCCCCCGGGCTGTTATGATGGCTATGGTTTTCAGAATTTCATCGGTTTAGATCAAATTATAATTTTATGCAAAAGATAATGGTTTTTACATTCCCTGAAATTACAAATGAATAATTGGCATTGCGGTATTTAAAAAGTATTTCTTTAAGTACCATATCATTTACTTCCTTTAAGGAGCAATAAGGCTGTGTTTGCTTTCCTAAAAGCTTCTTGATCCTGTATCTTAAAGTATGGAAAAAAGGATCTTCCACAAATTCAACTTTAATGATTTCCCCCTTATGAGCAGGCAGTTCTTCCCTTAAAAAATGTTCCACATATGCCAGAATATTAAAAACTTTAAATGTTTTTGTCGGCTTTTTTAAGAGAGCCCTTTCCTCTTTGCTTACCACTTCTCCCATCCCATTCTGTCGTTTCGGTTTGGTAAGTCCCATTTCCCGGTTGCGTAAAAAATGTCGCTGATTGAGGCGCATGATATTTTTTATCCTGGGGTTTCCGGTGATAATTTCATCTTCTGAGCCCGCAAAGCTTTGATGCCAGTTATGATAAAAACAAGCATCATCATTGACTTCCCTTTTATAACCGGCATTTTCCATCCTCGCAAAAAGATCCTCATCCTCAGAACCATAAAAGTGAAAAAACTCATCCAACCCATTTACCTCCAAAAAAGCTTCCGTAGATGCCAGGATCATTCCGTTCACATTGCCAAATTTGTATGGTTTTATATCTTCAAAATTATATCTTTCGGATAATTTCTTTGATTCCAAATGATCCAAATACCCAAGTTTAAAAAGAAAGAACTTTTTTGGATCTGCCAATTCCTTTAATAATTCTGTAGTATCCGGTTTAAAGATCAGGTCCACATCTGCAATAAAAATATAAGGAGAATTAGCTTTTTTGACCCCATAATTAAGCGCTTTGCTTTTGTTCCAAAGCAGCCCGGCTGTTTCAAGAGTGTAATAGGTAACAAAACTATAGGATTGCATCAATAATTCCAGGGATTCTGCCAGGGGCTTTTCACTTCCATAATCCACAAAAATCACCTTAAAACTTTTGTTCATTTGGAGCCCAAGGGAATCCAAAGATGCTTTAATCCGTTTTAGTTCGCGGTTTCTATTTGCGTAAATTATAGTAAGCATTTTTGAATCAATTTAATTTTCACTTCTTCTTTTACCATAGATCCAACTATCCAAAATTTCATCTCCGGTATTCCTATAAAACAATTCAAAATTATTTTCAGTTAAGAAACCCATAATTTTATCCTTAATTCTCTCACCTCCACCTATATAAAGGAAATCGTGACAGGAGAGTGCTATATTTTCAATGATACCAATAGAATTTTTCATTCCATCGACCATATCGTATTCTGCTCCTTCAATATTTACCTTCAAATAATTAATTTTATCAATTTGATTGTCGGTAACAAACTGATCAAATGAATAAGAAAGTACCTTAATTCCCTTTGAAATTTTATTTGTTTTATTTTTATAATATTCATCAGTTTCCTCGATCCAAATCTCTCCATTACTGTCTGAAATTGCAATATTAAAATTAAAGCAATTCTTAAAATTATTTTTTTCAGCAAGAATTTTCAATTTTCTAAAACTATTAGGACAAGCTTCAATAGAATATAATTTCCCCTGTTCCCTTATTTTCCTAGAAAAGAAACACAACTCTGTCCCAATTCCTGCCCCAACATCAACAATTAGATCATCTTTCTTTGGAATATAATTTTGACAAAAAAAATCTAGAGCTCTCTCATCAAATCTATTTTTATGAAAATCAAAATATGGTTTTTCTACTGGAAGTAAATACTCATTCCCGTTTTTCAGCCAAAATATCTTATTAGTGTCATCATATTCAATTTTGTTTTTATAATCCAAAAATAATTTCGTGCTCAAATTCATCAAACCTAATCTCAACAGCTTGCTTTTAGTGATTATGTAAACCCTGGAGATAAACCTGTTAATAAATCTTTTTTGAAGGTTGTGCATTTTTTTGATTTTGAATTTTTTATTTGTCGAGAAAAAATCTCGACTATAATTTAGTCTAATTTATCAATTTAATTCATTTTCAATCAATCGATATTTTTCAAGTATTTGTTTTTTTATAGCTTCTCTCTCCAATTTCGGTTTGATATTTTTAAAATTATATTCAATTCCCTTTTTTAAAAATCCTTTATCGCTAATTGCCTCTTGTATCAAATTTTTTATATAAATGACATCTTCAGGCTTTTCAATCAAAAACCCATTTTTGCCATGCTCAATAATCTCAGCGGTTGCACCTCCGGGATTGGATTGGATAGGAAATGCTCCCATGATTATCGCTTCCAAAAGTGTGTTAGGCATTCCATCAGAAATGCTATTACCAATATAAATTAAAGATTGTCCCATCAACTCTAAAACTTCTCCACGCCCAATTTGTCCTTTTATTTCTAAATTTTTCATTGAATCAAATCTGGGGTTTTTCACGAACTTTGAAACTTCCTCATTAGCAGCAAATACGATAATTTTAAAATCTTTAATTTCATCTTCAATCTCTAAAAGAGCCTCTAAAACATTATTACATCTTCCAAATTTATTTTGATATCCTTTAATTAATATAGTTTTTCTGCTTTCAAACAAATTAATCCCAGATCTGTTAGAATCTAGCTCATATCCTCCACCTCCAGGAATAGTTCCTAAATATCTCCCTTTGAAACCATATTTTTTCGCAATTAAAAAATCCCGGGTCGAATCGGCAAACATATAATCAAGGCGGTTTAAAACTGCTTTGATTCCCTTTAATTTTTCCGGTTCATGTTGATAATAAAACAAATCACTACCCAAAGCTGAATAAATCCATTTTATTTTAGGATATACTTTCATTATCTCCAAAATAGGAAAACTTGCAGAATGCATCTCAAAACTGTGTACTACATCCGGTTGAATTTCATCGAACTTCCTTTGAAAAACCTCTATAAATTTCCTTTGATTAAATCTGTTTATAAATGTGTCCAATAAAGAAAAATTTTTTTTGATCCTATGCCTACCCGGGTATTCAAATTTATTTTTCCATTTTACGCTTTGATGAACAAAGTCTATTCTTTTAACGTATGTATTAGCATCGTGTACATCAAACCAAAACACCTCATGCCCCGAATCCTTAAGTTGAAGGGTCCAATTAATAAAATGATAAGAAAAAACCGAAACCATAAGTATTTTCATGTTTTTTCAAATATTTTATTAATCGTTTTTGACAAATATTTTACTGAAAGATACGCTTCCAAATCCGGTCTATTAAGTATTAATTGGGTTGGATCATTTTTCCATTGATGATAAAGAACTTCAAAAAGTTTCGCAATTGTATCAACCTCATCAATTTCAGCCCAATATAAATAATTGTCTCCTAATAATCTCCTGGATTCACTGTGATAAGGTCCTAATAATAAAATTGGTTTATCTGCACTTACGCAATGTGGAAACTTCCCCGGTAAAAAGGGACTTATTGTTGATTTAGCTTCCAAAATAATGTTTACACTACTTCCTTTTTGGATGGTTTGAACCATTTTAAAAGGCAAATAATAGGGACTTACCTTAAATTGGGGTATCTCCCTCTCATACTCCGAAAGTTCTGAAGAATAATGATTTGCACCACCTAAGAATATCAGCCTTGCATCCTTTCTTGCACCTGGGTTTGCATTCAAAAACTCCTGAAATCCTAAAATTAAACCACTGGGATCACGGCCCCATAATAAATTTCCTGCATGTACCAGGTTGAAATTTTGACGATTAAAATATTCGGGCAGTTCTTCATTCACTTCCTCAATACTTTCATGTTCCACTTGATGCGGTATAACGACTCCCTTGGTTTGATAGGGAGCAAAATGACTCCCCATCCAGTCCATTAAAAGTTTGCTCGGAAAAGCAGTGATTTTCGCTTTTAATGCAACTTCTTTCATAAACTCCTCTTTTTGACGAGCTCCTGCTTCAGTCCAGGTATAAGGTTTTGGATAAAAATGCATTGGGTAAGGATCGTGAATATAAGCCATCCACTTTTTATGAAGTTCAGGCATCTTCAATAAAGCATGGTGCGGCCGGAAGCTCCCTCCCTTACTAAGAGTTAGCACAAGATCGGGTTTAAAACCTTCCATTTCCTTCAAAGCGGCAACTATGCTGTTTCGATCATTAAAAAGAGTAAAGGAAAATCCAAATACTTTTTCCAGGGGTTTACTTAGAGATAATTTCAAAAAACTGCGAATGTATCTTTCCATCCGACTCAGGAAAAATAAAACACTCCGCCTTTTTTCCTTTATGGCTACGCAGGTTATTCCGGGTAGCTGAATTTCCTTCCGGGTGTAATGGTACACCATCACCTCAAACCCGGCTTTGTGTAAATTTTGGATCAGCGCTACATTTGCCTTGGAACCACTGCTGTCTTCCAGGTCAATGGATTCAACAACAATTAAGATCTTTTTTAGGGTTTGCAGGTTCAAGGATTTTTTGTTTGGGTAAAGATAGAAATTAGTTTCAATTGTATGAATATAAGACAATGAATCGCCCTTCGACAACCCTTCGACAACCCTTCGACAAGCTCAGGGTGACAAGTTGTAGTAACCATGTCAGTCTGAACCTGTCGAAGACTCGCCTGTCTAAGACTAGTCCTTGGAAGACCCATATTGTGTGTGATTTTTAGAGTACTCCACAAGTTTCTCCCAATTCTCCTCTATCAAGGCAATCTTTTTCCTTCTGCTCCATCCTTTCAATTGTTTTTCAAGCTGAATTGCCTGGGTAGGATTTGTAAACTGTTCAAACCATTTTAAAACAACCGGCCTTCTTTTAAATGTATAAGCGTCCGAATGCAGCCCTGAATTATGTTCATATAATCTTTTATTAAGATTTGAGGTAAAACCTATGTAAAAAGATTGATCAGAACATTCTACTATATAAACATAATATATTTTCATATACTAAAATAAGGATAAATTTCCACTAATCATCCTTCGATAACCCTTCGACAACCCTTCGACAAGCTCAGGGTGACACTTCCACTGCTCTGGGTGACATCCAACACCATGTCAGTCTGAGCCTGTCGAAGACTCGAAGACTAACCAATATTCGAGGTCAGAAACTCAACAATCTTAAAAGACGCTTTCCCATCTCCATAAGGATTTGCTGTTTTCTTAAAATCCGGAGGATGGTTTAATAGTCGAACTGCCTCTTCTACGATTCTATTTTTATCTGTGCCCACTAAAAAAGAAAAACCTGCTTCCACGCCCTCCATTCGTTCTGATACTTCCCTGGTTACGAGCACCGGTTTTTTAAAAGTAGGGGCTTCTTCCTGAATCCCGCCGGAATCAGAAATTATAAGGCTGCACTCTTGCATCAACCAAAGCATGGTGGGATAAGAAACCGGGGGAATAAGGTGAATATTCTTTTTATGACTGAGCAATTCTTGTACAGGCCCGGTTACGTTGGGATTTAAATGAACCGGATAGATCAATTCCACGTCCTCCCTTTCTGAAAGTTCCAACAAGGCTTCGCATATATGGATAAGTCCTTCCCCAAAATTCTCCCTGCGATGTCCCGTAACAAGGATCAGTTTTTTATTCGGTTTGAGTATGGCTTTTATTTCCTGGATTTCCTCACTTAATGGATTGGATTCCATTTTCTTAATTGCCCACTCCAACGCATCCACTACGGTATTCCCTGTTGTACAAATATGTTCTTTAGGAATTTGTTCTTTTAATAAATTGGCACTTGCTTTGGTTGTTGGAGCAAAATGGAAATCGGCGATCCGGGCGGCAAGTTGCCGGTTAACTTCCTCGGGAAAGGGCGCCGTTTTGTTATAGGTACGTAAACCTGCCTCTATATGCCCAACTTTTATTCTTCGATGGAACGCTGCAAGGGAAACCATCGCCGCACTTGTGGTATCTCCCTGCACCAAAAGTATGTCAGTCTGAGCTTGTCGAAGACTGGTTTGTCGAAGACTGATTTGTCGAAGACTGATTTGTCGAAGACCCACTGCATCAAACACAGAATCCATGGAAAGCAGAATTTTTGCGCTAAGCTCATTTAATGTCTGGTTTGGCTGCATGAGATCCAGATCATGATCCGGTACTATTTCAAAGAAATCCAATACCTGATCCAGCATTTCCCGGTGTTGCGCGGTTACACAAACTTTAAAGTCAAGTTTTTGTTTTTTGAACTCATGAATTACTGGAGCCATTTTGATAGCTTCGGGGCGTGTGCCAAAACAGACGAGAATTTTCAAGATTTCTTTAGTTTAGCTTTAAGATTAAAAAATGGTTTTAAAACAGGATAAATTCTAAAACCCCATAGATACTTATGCTTTTTAAAAGCACCTGCATTTGAATGCTTAAGCACATTTTCTATTACCGAAATTTCTTTTAAGAAAAATCCTGTCCTTATAAAATACTGCACCAAATTTGGCGATAATAACCCTTTTTTGGATAAATTATCTATTACCAATTTGATCGCCATCAAATTGGAAGCTCTTCTTACCGGATCAAAATTATAGAATTCTCCCGTATTGGAGCTAGGATGTTTCCTGTTGTAATAAAGCACTTTATCTATTGAAATGCCTTTAATTCCAGTGGATAATATTCTGGAATAACATTCCCACTCTTCCGCGTATAATAACTCTTCTTTGAATCTATGACCTTCAAAACATTCCCTTTTCCAAAGTACCGTGCAGGAAGCAAAAGGCAAATTCCCGATTACCACATTTTCAAGATCATTGATGTCGACAAATTTTAATGTAAAATCTGAGTCATGTTTTAATGTATCAGGTTTCCATTTCCCTCCAAACGGCTCTTTGTCGTATCTGCAAAAATATACATCCTTATCAGACAAAACTTCAATACAAATTTTGAGATTATCGGGATGCACGATATCATCATCATCAAAGAAAATGATAGCATCTCCCCTAGCCAATTCCAATCCCTGGTTACGGCAGCCGGGAAGCCCCTTTTTATGATCTTTGGTGCGTTCGTAATAATTGAACCGGAGATCTTTCTGTAAATACGGTCGAAGTATTTCTTTTGTATTATCCGTGCTTCCGTCATCAATTATTAAGCATTCCCAATCCTTAAAAGACTGATTCAGTATAGAATCCAACATCTTTTCAATAAGATGGGCACGGTTGAAGGTTGCAATGATTATTGATATTTTTGAAGGTATTTTGGTCAATTATTGATTTGTTATTTTGGTGTCTAAACTTTATTTATTTGTTTTAAGGTATACCCGTTTTCCTGAAATTTTGAGACATCTTAAAACTATCAATATAGAAAGCATAAAATATAATGATAAATTATGTATTACAAAATCGTAACTAACAGTAATTCTAAAAATTAAGGAGAGGGATAACTTCCATGTTTATTTTTTTTGGCTTTTTTAATACAATTATAATATTGATTCTTCAAAGATTATATTTTTTTTGAAAAGTTAAGCTAAAATCACTTTAATTTTCTTTCTTTGATTTAGAAAAGCTAATATGGATTTAATTGAAAAATCGGGTACCAGCCAAAGACATCCTTGGGAACTGGCTCGATTTAAAGTTGTCAAATCAATAATTGATAAACAGGTTGACGATTATAAGGGAAAGAATTTTTTAGACCTGGGATGTGGAGATCTGTATTTTTTAGATAAATTTTCTAATAATAAACCTGACGCAAAATTCTATGCTATTGACACTGCTTTTAATGAGTCTTTTATAAATTCCAGACATAACAGCTCTGTTAAACTATATAAGTCTTTAGAGCAATTGCCGGAGAACGAGGATTTGATTTTTGATGTTGTTTTTTTAATGGATGTAATTGAACATATCGAAAATGATATCGACTTTTTAATAAGCTTAGTTGAAAGTAGGCATGTATCTGTAAATACATTATTTTTAATTACCGTTCCTGCGTATCAAAGTTTGTTTTGTGACCATGATCGTTTTCTTGGACACTATAGAAGATATACCAATTCCACTTTAGAAAGTACAATTAAAAAAACAGGACTAGTTAGCCTTAAGAAAGGTTATTTCTTTTTTAGCCTGTTGCTGCCAAGATTTCTGGAAGTCTATAAGGAAAAAAAGAAACCCAGAAAAAAAGCTATTTCGGGTACTGGACTTACCTACTGGAACAGCAATAAATTTATAACTAATACCATAAAAAACTTGTTATTACTGGATTTTAAAATCAGCAAAACCATTAAAAAGCTTGGAATCACGACTCCCGGCCTTTCAAATTATATGCTATGCAAAAAACGTGTGTAATTATTCCTTGTTTTAACGAGGAACATCGATTGGAATTAGACATTTTCTCAGAATACATTGCTCAAAATCCTTATCATTTTTGTTTTGTTAACGATGGTAGTTCCGATAATACAATTAAGATTTTAAATGAAATAAAAGAAAGATCACCTATCCAGGTAACTGTATTAGACTTGGGTGCTAACTTTGGAAAAGCCGAGGCCGTAAGACAAGGCTTCCTGACTGCATTAAAAACTGGGGAATACACTTATATTGGTTATTTTGATGCTGACCTTGCCACCCCACTCGATGAAATTAATTATTTACTGGATTATTTTACAAAGGGTTATGTACTTGTAATGGGCTCCAGGGTGAAGCGATTGGGAGCAGAGATTACACGAAATCCTCTCCGACATTATCTGGGTCGGATCTTTGCGACTCTTGCAAGTTCTGTTTTAAAATTAAAAATTTATGACTCGCAATGTGGCGCTAAATTTTTTCAGCATGAAATTGCAAAAACGCTATTTGCAGCACCTTTTGCTTCAAAGTGGTTGTTTGACCTTGAATTGATATACAGGTTCAAAAGTTTTGATTTAGCCGGGTTTAATCGCGATATTATTGAAGTCCCATTAAGGACCTGGAAGGAAAAGAAAAATTCCAAAATGAATTTTGTTGATTTTATGGCAGCACCTTTTGAATTGTTTAAAATTAAAAATAACACCGCTTCAAAAGCAGATTCCAAATTTTGATGTTTTAAATTTTAGGTATTTCCTAATTTTTCCCTTCTCAGGGATTTAATAAATCTTAATGGTCTTAAAAAAGCATTTCCCAATTTAAAGTCGATCCGCTTTGTATTTTTGATTTTCTCCATTTCTTCGGTCTTCAGCCTTTCAATTAAATTGGATACAAGGGCTTCAAAATTATCTTTATAAAGTTCGGAATGCTTCAAAATGATATGTTTAAACTTATCCGGTTTGAAATCTTTGATTTTTGCTGTAGTTGAATTTTCCCGAACCTGGTAATTAAACAATACCTCCGGAAGTACATAGGCAACTCCCCCGGTTTTTAATATATTTAAATACAATTCCCAGTCTTCAAAACCTAAAAGCGGCAACTTTTCTTCATAACCGCCACGAGTTTTCCAATCTGCTTTTTTGAACATAGCACTGCCCAAAGCGGAATTGGAAAAAAGAAAGTTCTGTAAATCGCCGCCAAGAGGTGTAAAAACATCTATTTCTCCGCTCTTATTAAACCTTCGGGCTTTACAGGTAACAATTTTCACTTCTTTATTTTCGAGAAATATTTGAACCGCTTTCCCGCAGAATTCCTTCTCAAAATAATCGTCAGAATCCAGGTTTAAAATATAGTCTCCCGTGGCTTTTTTAATTGCATTGTTTCTTGCGATGCTTTGACCTTGATTATTCTGTGTGATAAGTATATCAATATATTCCCGAACAGATTGAAGCGCTGTTTGGGTTTGTTGATTTGAGCCGTCATCCACCACAATTATTTCCTTGTTCGAATAGGTTTGGTTGTACGCAGATCTTACCGCTACCACCACATCGGGATCATTATAACAGGCTATGATTATAGATACCTTAGGAATCATTGTTTTTTTATATTTAAAATTACCTTGTCGTATTCTTTTGCAACATTTATTGGTAAATACTTAGCTAAAGTGCTTCCTGCATATTCTCCAGACAGATGTAATTTTATTCCTTTTTCCAGGGCTTCGGTTACCGAAGATATAGAATTAGGATCAAAAACAGGGAAATTAAGTTCCTTTAATTGCTCTTCAATATTCCCGATGGCCGGTCCCACCGTCACTTTCCCAAATGTGAAACCTAAAAAAACAATTCCGGAATTCAATAAATCAGTCCGGGGCACTAAAACAACATCTGCAGCAGACATTTGCAAGGATAGCTCATCATTTGTCAGTGGATCATAGCTAAATAAGTATCCAGGAAGTTGATGCTTTTCTTTGAATTTTTTTATAAAGAATCTTTGCACATCAAAATACTTTCTCAATCTCACCCTTCCTGGAAAATCAAATCTTAACTCGGTTCGCATGTTGGTTGAGATAAGGACCTTATTTTCTATTTTGAGAGCCTTAAAAGATTTCAAAACCATGTTACGCTCTTTAAAAGATCGTATTTTACCCGGGGCTATAACAACCAAAGCATTTTGGTCGATTCCAAGTAAATCTCTGGCTGCTGTTTTAGGATAAACCTCAAAGCTGTTTTCAAAAATTGGATGATAGACGATCTCGTGTTTTACCTTCGGATATTTTTTCTCATAAAATCTTTTACTGAATTCCCCGAGATGTATAAAAACATCTGTGTTTTCCTCAACAATCTTGAAAAGTTTGGTGAAATTAGGAGTGGTTCCCTTGGTACGCTCAAAATCATGTTTTGTATAAACAATAATAGCAGAATTTTTCCAGATCTTTATTGTCTTTTTCAGGTTTTCAAGATTATTTTCCGAGGGTTCCTGCCAGTTAAAAATTGCCTCCGGCCAATGAATATTGACAATCTTACAAGAAGGATTATAATACTTCCAATCCTCGTAATCAAACACATGTTGAGAATATTTTTTTATCTCGTCCAGGTATGGATGATACTCTGCTTTCTTAAAAGGTGAGAAAATCTTCAAGTGTTAAAAAGAATTTAAAGATGGATGAAATTGTTTTTTATGAATTTAATTAAAAATAAACTCAATTAGTAAATCACGAATTTAAAATAAATTGATATACTATTGCTTTAATTAATATTTTCTTTGAAAAACTTATTTTTTTATTTGTATATCCGGTTAGCGTCCACTTGCTGTAATGCTAGCTATTACTAGCCTCTCAAATAATTTGTCTCCAAAATATCTCCTATTCAGCTTGTATACAAACTCATTGAGGTATAATTGTAGGTA
>Ga0307486_1000674_pt1 | contig 29607 bp, 18 predicted proteins | sample CBIW02metaG_FD_203663 | JGI IMG/M metagenome (GOLD analysis project Ga0307486, IMG submission 203663) | Sea-ice brine microbial communities from Beaufort Sea near Barrow, Alaska, United States - CBIW 0.2 | ecosystem: Environmental > Aquatic > Marine > Coastal | place: USA: Alaska | collected... | reverse complement strand
AGACGAGGATCATACAGTTCCCTCTATGGTTTATGACCAAGGAAAGGCGCTGTTTTTCCTTGTAGAGAAAAATTAATGCCCACGAAAAAGTCCGATACCCCAATCTAACTGACGCCCAGTGATGAACTGGAGCAGATGGCAGACAACGCATTTACTCAGTCATATGAGATTGCATCCTTCGGAGGCTCTGGCGTAGGCTCCGGTCGAATCAATTTCTTTTTCAATGGACGCCAAAATATTGCGGTATGCATGCAGTAGATCACCATACGGACCGGCCAAGTTAATTGTCGCGCTATAACCCGAGACGTCCTGAATTTGTTCCATGAGTTGGATGCCCAGGGCGCCTCGTTACGTGTTCTTGAGCCCGATATCACGATCAAGGGTGAAATGGGCCGTATGGTGATCACCGTTCTTGGTATGGTCGCGGACATGGAGCTGAAATTTATAAAGGAGAGGCAGCTTGCCGGCATTGAGGCTGCAAAGCGAAAAGGGACTTATAAAGGCCGCCCAAAAATGGTTGACGAAGCCGAAATCTGCAAACGGATGGCAAGTGGAAGCACAAATGCCCGGATTGCCAGGGACATGGGTATATCACGAATGACAGTTTACCGTGCCTTACAAACGTTGCCGTCTAGTGACAATGAGTCCGCTTAAGGTTTCCATCAACGATGTTTTGATGGAACTGTTTGTTCACAGCTCATCTGAATGAAGGATAAAAACGTTTTTTTCAAAAACGACAAAGGCTCGGAGTCGAAACTGCCGAGCCTTTGCAGGATTCGTCAAGTGCTTGCTACTTCTCGTGTTTCGAAGGAAAAAGCATTCTGTTGGGTACTCCAGCCGCACAGGAGGTATCGACAAAGCGACGAATGGGGGAAGGCCTGAATGGACTCTTCCAAGCGCTCGAAGGTCGACTTCACCTCGGCTTCAGTTTTCACCTGAAAGACCATCAGCTTGTGGTTTGCTTGAGCCTAAGCTGCTCCTGCCATCAGAAGTGCACCTGAATATCGATTTGCTCTGAGCTCACCCCGAAGTGAAGTGCCAGTCCTTGCTTGGCCTGCTCTACGGTGAGCGCGTGTTTAGGCGCTTCGTTATTCCCTGCCTCGGTATCGCCGCTACCCTTAACGGGCGATAGGTCTGACAGACGCTTCCACTCTAGATTGGGATCTTCGAAATTAATGCCTAGTAAGGCTTCTGCATTTTCCCGGCTGTTATATGCAACTGGGAAGCGCTGCCCGTCAGTGCATTTTTGCCAAGCGTTTGGAACAGCGATCTCAACATACTCATCGAAATGCACGATATAGCGTTGCTTTTTATTGGGGACACGGCGCGGTGCCTCTGAAACACCTGTCACCTTGGCGAGCAGAAAGGCCTGACCATGTGGCAAATCCTCTGCTGCCCATTCCTCATGTTCTCTTCGCCGGTTACGTACGCAAATGAGGTGGCTGGCCTTTCTCAAATTGTCGGGAGCAGCGGCCCAATGCCCTGAGCCACCGAGGGTTACCATACCGCTCAAGCTGCGCCCGGTAAATGTCATGATTACTTCATATTTCATACGATAGATTACCTATAAAAAGCCAAAACGAGACAATAGAATCGCACTTAAGAGAGATTTTATCAATTAATTTATTGATATTTTTTAAATTCTATTCGTTAGAATTTTTGGCTAGTTGTGGTCATTAGTGGTAAGTAAATTATCTATCATCCATCTGAAACTCGAACGGTGCGTATTCCGGCGAACGTGAACACAACCGCCTTCGCTGTCTGCAAATCGACACGGAATCACTCTCTTGGCCGGTACCGTCGGCCTTGGTGTTCGGTAAGGGTCACGTTTAGCTTCTGAGAGGGCAACATTGCATGAACCAGTCGCTCCACCGCCCGTGAGTTTACTCCATAGCAGTCATAAGTGGCCTCCACTTTTACGGGTGCTTCAAGGTAAGTAGAGGACCGCTGAGCGCCGGCAGTATGTTTCTCAAGCGCTTCCTCTGTCTAACCGATCTTATAGATATCTCTCATGGCGGCCAGCTCCGGGTTCGCACTCCTCGATGAAAGGGTATAGAGCACGCCCTTGCGCCAGTCGTGATGCGATATCCCCTGCATCTTTTCAAACACCCGATCTGGGTCTATCAAAATGCGCCGACCGTTGGGATCTTCGTAGAGTGCCCGGGGAAATGAGTGCAGTAACAGGTCGGATTCCGTTTCATTGTCAAAAACCACCCTGATTCGGAGGTTATGGCGGGAGTGGCCGACACCCTCGTTTTTCTCTCCAATTTTGTCTACCTGGCACATAACTCCATCAAGGATGAAAAAATCTCCTTCCTGGATCTGGGCGCCTTTGGCAAAACGCACCGTTTCAGCGATCCTTTAACACCACTCACAAAGGTGAGTAGCAAGACGTTCCTGAGCGAGCTGGAACGGGGGTTCAAAACCCGACGCTAGAGAAAATGGAAGCGCTAGCTACGACAATGAGCATCCACCCTCTCACCCTGCTGACCGAATACTTCTCGCTCATGGAAGATGCGCAAATTGAGGATGTTTTCGCTAGGATCACTCAAAAACTCTCAGATCTTGAAGGCGGACGGGTCTGCTAGAGGTGGCTAATTTCAAGTTGGCTATGGGGGATGGAGGTGGTGAGCTTCCAGCTCGTCATATCCATCTCGCCTTCTCTCGTTCGGAGAAACTCTTCGTATCGATCAAGCACGGTCCACTTGTCATCGCCGTTTTCGGTATCGATATCCCGAAATCGCAGACCGCTAATTCTGACCAGTACAGGGCGGTAAGTTTTTATCAGCGTCTGCTGAAGATCCATTGGCACGATACGATGAACGTCCGCAGTGTGCCCCTCGTTGTGTAGATGCAGGGACAACCCCTTTATGTAGTCTAGAATTTCACAACCAGCGGGAAACGCATATTGCCGAGCCATCACGGAGCTGGGACTGATGTAGGTCTCACCGTGCGAAAAGTTAAACCGCAAGTTGTCCCTGCTGAGTCCTTGTTCGACGATCGGCAGCAACTTAACTCTACCCTCCTGCCAGCGAGATTGATCCGAGAATTTCTGATCGGCGAGTTTAAATAGATCTCCGAAGCATTCAGCCCAACGGTTCACTTTAACCGGGTTTCGACCACCCAACCCTGCATCCCAGATAGAATCAATAAAGAGCGAGCTGGTGCCGTGATAAAAAGGCACCCGCAGATTTCCCTTCCGGTCGAGCAATTTATTGTGTTTCATCGTATTTTTCCTTTCCATTGATCTGAGCGGAGCATTGTCGCAAACCCCCGGCCAAGTTAATTGTCGCGCTATAATCTGGCGAGCTTCTCGGGTGACCACGGAGAACACAGTGTGCCACTGAGAGCCCTACGCTTTGTGAATGGTGATCGCGCAACCGAGATCCAACACTTCCAGTAGCGCGTGATTGATACCTTTCATTTCGCCATTAATCTCGGCGACGCCGTACCAACTTCCCGAGCTGACAGTGGAGAACACTTCGGTAACGATCCCCAGATCATCCTTACGAATGTCCAGTTCATCGTCGTAGATGTTTTTCTGTCACCAAGATAGGGTCTCCCTGCTTCAGGCGTTGATTGAAGCGGACAATCCAGGGTATTCAGCCTTTATTGGGTGCTATGTAATGCAGGTCGTCGCGCTCCGCTCCTTGCGCCCGCTGGAAGTGGGTATTGAACCTTGTCACGCCCCACTCACCCGAACGACGTAGAGACAGGATGATTCGGTCACTGAGAGCGCACGCATCACTCCAGAAAGCCGTCAGGCGATCCAGTAACGGTGGCGACAAGATACAGCAATTCGATGATTCAGAGAGCGTTTGTGAAACCATTTCTGGCATCAAGACCTCACCCTGTCTCACCGCCGTTGCGAAGCTGTGCACCGGGCTTCATTCTGACTGCCACCCGGGTTTTTGACATACTCATACCACCCGTTAGGGCACTAATATTGCCTATCTTCCCAGAACGATGTTTCGCAAGAACAAGCCGTTCAAAGGCCCAGCGTGGAACACTTGGGAGAGAGCTATTCTGCAACGCCTTTGCCTTTCCTACACGAAAGACCGGTGGCTATACTTGCGACATCGAGTGAAGTAACGCAAACAGGTCAGTATTTAGTATAAACATCGAAGTACATAGCGTCCGCGCCCTGTGGGCTTGAGTTACACTTTACGAGTTATCCGCACCAAGCTCTTGAGTCCGTGACAGAAGTTTCTACCTTGGTAAACTGCCCCCTTGAGGCGGTAGAAAGTGCAATGATCCATTTGAGCATCCAGAACAGTATTTACAATTAATCCAACCCTTTCGAAGATATAAGTATGGCCATTCGTTACTACGCCCCAGGAGATCATGGTTCCGGCTTTATTGGTTTTCGGGTTACCGTGGCTTTTAACCAAAATTACCGGCAGTCCTACTTTTCAACGTCCCGTGCCGACAACCAAAACGAATCCGACGTTCACTTTCGCTATGAAAAACTTAAAGCGGAATTGCAGGAAGCGACCTGGCAGGCCGACAGCTATTTGCACCAATATCAGGTTTTCGTCAGTCAAAACCACCCAACAACCAAACCTTTTCGTGGTGTCGGAATACATTGCATCACCTGCCACTTTTTTAGAGATCGCAGGAACTCTTGGCAAGCAGCCTTCAACGTGAAACCACCGGCAGGTCACCCTAAGACGTTCACCTTCTGCTCCAGGTCGTTTACGGAAACCTGGATGGCCGCTGTGAAATTTTGGGGAGAGCAACACGAGATATTGAACGATGACGTACAACGGGTTCTTACGAGTTCCCCTTTACCTGGTCAATTTAAGGCGTTACGCCGTCACCTCAACAATGAGCACAGTTATGACATTCCGGTGGAAACACTGTCATCCGTGTTTGCTGAGCAGCGTGGAGAGATTTTGCAAAAGAAAGCCGCCAAAAAACTGCAAAACCACTCCGGCAAGGATTTTGGCTCAGTTCAAAAAAATGTTTCAGCAAAAATTTCTGAATGGTTTGAAGCTGAGTTACTGCGGAGTTCCTGACGCAAAACCTGACTGCTCAAAACCCATGATGTGAGCATGTGCCAGTGTTCCTTCCAGTTGATGAGAGGTTGAGAGCGCCGCGCGCAGGTTAGTTACACTGCAATCACTTCGGTCAAGCAGTTTGTTAATTCCGACCTATTCTTGAGTCATTGCCCGGATTAAACGATCTCGAATTCTTGAGTTGCCGGCCTGCATAGCCATAACTGGCTGATCCCACCATTCCATGAAAATTCGCGTCGGCTGGTCTATGTCCACCATTGCCAATAAATCCAACATAACCACTGTTTGGGCAATGGGCTTAGCATTAGCGTAATGGGCCACCTTTATGCCGAAGTCAGTGCTCGCATTACCGGTAAAACTATTACCCGGAGGGCAGGCTTGTCTCAAAAAATCACACACATCAACGCCGAAGAACTGTTGGGCAAGTTCCAACGGCTGGTTAGTGGATTCAAATACACCCACTAAGCCGGCCAATGAGGCAAACTTCTCTGAAAGACCTTCCTGCTTCGCAATTTCACAGGCCTGCTCACTTCGTTCAGCGTCATAACTCTCATCTGGCGCCGGCATTTCAAAAATGAAACTCGTTTTAGCCTCTTTTTTTGCTTGGGCGTAGGCTGCGCTACTAAAGCCTTTGACACCTAACTCGATATCGCGCACGAGCACATCCAACTCAGCCCATTCAGCAGCTCTATCCTGCTTTTCCATCGCGTTTATTCCCTATACCACTAAAACATGATGCCTATAGCGCGGCGGCTCTGTAGCGCATTCTGGCCAGCTTGGTAGAATTTTCTTTTCCTGTATGCTGGTATAAAAGCAGGGCCAGCCGGCGGTGCCCGCTAATAACACCGGCTGCACGTCACGGACACCTCCGCCCGGGGGCGTGCACACTTTTCTCTTCAAAGCTCCAAGCCACACCTGTAACGGCATACTGAATCTAGTAACATCATCATTCGCTCCCTCCTGCAACTCTCGTTACCACCAACAACTGCTGTCGTGCGCGAGTAGCCGCAACATAGTTCTCAAACCGCTCCAGCAAGTTCTCGCCATCTCCAAAATCGAGGATAGCGACGGCCTTGAATTCCAAACCCTTGATGCGTTTCTTTGTCCCAAACCGAATACCACCCTCTTCCTGGCCGGGGTCAGCTTGACGAGCCTTTAGCTCCACAGTGCCTAAACCATTACTTTCCAGAGCATTAATAACTTTGGAGTTAGGAGGCGTCATGCAAATTTCATGGGTGGCAATTTCCCCGGATTCAGTCAATCCTTTAACCCAAGTAACCACCGCTTCGACCATTTCATCATCGCTGATACATTTGACCAACTGGGGTTTGGGGCCATGAAAAACGGAACGGTCGCCTTGAGTCAGCACCTCTGCGCCGTCTAGGTCATCAATCGTCATACCCTGCAGCACACCTTGAGCCCAGTCACGAATCTCTTCGCTTGTTCGATAGTTGATTTTCAGTCGCCGAGAGCGGCCCCGAACGTCAATACCAGCTCTCGCCATGGGAATCGGAACAGTATTGTAAATCCGCTGGTGGCCGTCACCGACTACACATAAAGGGTTGCTTAGACCTTCTTTAATCGGGCTGATGGCAGCGATCAGGCGAAGCGCTTCCAGGCCAAAATCCTGTGTCTCGTCTACAAGCACATAACGGTATCCTGGGAACTCTCCCTTCTCGGCAACCAGCCTGGCCCGATGAATCAAACCATCAAACGTCACCAATCTCCTGTATTCCAACTGTCGGCGAGCCTCCACAAACAACTTCCATAGCTGTCGTCGTTGCTTGCGCTTGAGAACCGGACGTCCTGATCGCACCATCGTAAGGTAATCGTCTTCGATGGTAATACCCATCGGATCGATCACCTGTTCAAACTCTTCTCGCACAAACTCTAGGGTGGAATCTGCATCCTTGGCCGCAGAAGTAGTCATGACCTGTTTCCAGACTGCCTCCAGATCATCAGGTTCTGCGATCTTTGCCTGGCCCTGGGCCCGGAAACAGATTGTCCGCGCCAGTTGGTGCAGGTTGGTTACCTCAATCCGATCAATTACATTCGGGGCCAGCTTCCCCATCAATCCCTTTATCGTGACCGAGAGATTTGTTGTGTAAGTCGTGATCAGAACTTTCTCATCGTCCTCACACTGATGACCCAGCCAGGCAGCCCGATGCATTAGCGCCACCGTTTTGCCAGTGCCGGCGGCCCCGAAAATTTTCATGGGCCCCTTGGTATTCCATTCCACCAGTTTGCGCTGGTAAGGGTGCAAAAATATGCGCCACTCTTCGATGTCCTCGCCGAGGATTTCCTGCAAGTGTTCCTCTCCCTGCACCAACACCAAATCCATATTGGTCATGTCGGCCAAATGGCTGAAGTCGCCCGGGGTAGACGGTTTCTCGATCTCATCAATACCGCCGAGCATCTCGTTCAAGGCATCATCTAACGACATACCTGCTGCAATGCCATACAGAATCTGGCTGGCCTCGGGGGGAAGATAATCCGACAGACGTTCAAAATCTTCGTCATTGCGCACTGCCCGAACGGCAGGAATCAGAGCCTCGGGCACACCCGCTTGGAATAATTCCTGATCAGATAGTTTCTGCAACACATAAGCTTCGGCTTCTGCCTGATAATGTGCAGCTTCTTCAGCGTCGGAAATCGACTGCTCCGCCAGTTCTACATCAAATACCTGAAACGTGCCCAAGGCCATGTGAGCCTCAAACTGCTTATTCATACACCACTGGTAAGCTTCGTCGTGATGATCAATATGCATCAGCAGGTAGGTGTCGCCTTTCTCTGGAGCGATCACAATGGCGCGGTAGTCGAGCCCAACGCGAACACTACGCGCTTTCTTGTCCTTTGCGGCTTCAATTGGTTCCAGGTGAAGGCTCGCCTGAGTGCTGTCGTTTTCAAATTTGTACGTGAGCTCGTACACTTTTTTCTGAACTTTCGTCGGGAGCTTGCCGAAGTTTTTAAGCACATCCCGGTGCAACATCATCTTAGCCATTGTTACTCTCCTCCTTTTTGTTTCGGCAACTGGTCAATACACCACTGCGCCCCACGCTCTTCAATGTCCCGGATTGTTATCGCCTGCCAGCCAGCCGTCTGCCACTGAGCAGAAAATTCTTCTTGGGTGCCTGCCAGAATGGCAATGGGAGTATCCGCATCCGGCCAAGCCAGTTCAGCAAAGAAATCATCCGGCAGATCATCGCTGTAATATTCTCCCACTGGCAGCGCACAACCTGCTGCCGCAAGTTGCGGGATAAGCTTCTTCGCTGGACCAACGGCATCATCCAAAAGCTCTTGCCATTGGTCGCTCAGACTCACCTGCGGACTCAAGGCTGGCTCGGGAATAACCCCGTTCTCAACCTCAGACGTTGTGTAAAACAGAGTGTTATCAAGGAACTGAAACAGATTCATCAATGCGTGAAATCGGCGCCAACGAAGCTTGTAGGTCTCTGTGCCTGAACGCTCAGAGTCGGAATCTCCCAACCGAAGCTCAACATGTAGGTTGGTGTAATCAAGCATGATGAGCTGTTCCGCCAAGCCATAGGTAAACAGGTCATTGCTGACACTCAAACCCTGAGCCAGCCAGCTCCACTCAGCATTATCCGACGGGCCAGGAGGCGGTACCGGATAACCCTGCCGCCACATCATCAACTTATCCGCAGCCTCCAGGCCTGGCTGACCTATTCCTTTCCCGGCCATCAGCATTAGTGTAAAGCCCACAGCCTCCTGACCAACCTTCCGCCACAAGCCTACATCCGGAACCCTAAGAAATGCCTTAAATTGACTAAGAGCATGACCGCTCATCGAGCGCAGTGCGGCGGTGCTGCTAAGACTGCCCAGCCTTTTGGGAAGAACAACGTCCGTTACCTGCTTGTCTAAAAAACGAAATTGTTCCCCATTCTCTTCGTGTAGATCTTCCCAGCTAATTGACCACACCCAGTACCCCTGGCTTTCCAGAATCGAACGACGTTTACGCAAATCATCCGCCAATCTGGAAGTCGGCTCACTGGGCTGCACATGAGGATCAAATCCATCCAAGAAGATGGCCACGGGCCAGCACACCTCATCATCCGCAGTCAGAAGGAAATCCGGTTGGCACGGCACGGATACCCCTTGCGCACTGCCTAGCTGAGGCTGGAGTTGCAACGACCAAATCCGCCCGTCACCCAATGTAAAACGAAAACCGGTTCCGCCGCCAATCAGCTCTTCACGCCAATCATCCGTCTTACCATTTTCCTGAACCCAGTCCTGCAGTTTCCCAACGAAGCGCTTCTCAAGAACGCTTTCGAACTTGGCTTTCGGTCTGATCCCATCAAGTTCGGCTTTGGTTTCTCGACTGGCGCCGGCCTCAATAAGTTTTCTCAAAAGGCGAATACCCCGCTCACGGGAAATTTCATCGGCTCTGAACTGCATGTAATAGGTTCTCAGGCAACGATAGCAGCCATCCGTATCATCATCAGTCTGGTGAAGCTCCCGACACTGGCAGGTCTCCAGTGCCGCCAGCGCCAGGCGTAGAATATCCATAACGCCTTCACCAGAGCGCCCGGCCTCATCACGAGTCTGAAACAACTCTTTTAGAAAGCCGGTGCCGCCTGGAACAGCATCCATCAATACCAAGTAATTCTGAGTGACGCCCTCATTCAAGTTCGGAACCGTTTGCTGCTTGACCAATAAGTGGCCGGGATCGCCTTGAAAACGCAGGCGCATCCCCAGATAGATGGCCGCTTCCAGAGTGGAGATATCCTCCGGGTCCACCTCAGGCAACAGTAGGCGTATGGCCTCCGAGCGAAGCTCCCGGTAAAGAAATAAGTTTTCCCAGGTATAAGCATCCTCAAGCCGCCCCTCACGCTTGCGCTTTTGGGTTTCCCTATGCCCAGAGCAGCTCCGGCGGTGGTTTACCTTTTCCCTGCTTTCGTTGGGCTTGGCGGCAACGCCACAATCGGAGCAAACAACAAAACCTTCACTCGAAACCTTCAGGTCGTCACCGAACGCCAAATCCCGATGTTGATCTTTGAACCCTGCGTTTACCTCACGCAAAATCATCGCCGCACGATATTCGATACCAAACGGTAGTTTGTCATTCGCCACAGCGCCGCTAGCTTGTTCAATCGTCTGGTCAAACGAACTGACCATCTGATAGACCTCATTCTCCCTTTCGTCGCCCTTATCACCCGACAGGCTGTCGTAAAACTCCATGTATGAGATAGCCTGGGAGCGTGAGAACTCAAGGAATTTGGCCTGCTGGCCTTTTACCGTCTGCCCTTCAATACCATCAAAACCACACTGGGGGCAGGCAGGCGTGGCATCCGGACGGTCAATTTCGGCGGTCAAGCGCATGTGGCCGCATTGGCCGCAAACACCCCATTCGGTAATCAGAGGCTGGGTCTTGGAGCCTATTTCGATCTGCTGAATATCGAAACGATGGCTATGAGTGTAGAAATGATTCCATGGTGCGAGTTCACGAATCGCTGAAGAACCCCCACGCACCAGCTCAAAAGGTTCCCGAACACGCAGTTCGTGATCCCCACTGTTACCCTTGGGCTTCCGATGGAAGACCGCTCCCGAGAATCGCACCCCACGTTCGGGAAATGCATAGTTCGGCAACAGGCCATGCTCCGTTAATACTTCCAAGGCGCTGATCTGATTAAGTTTCTGCTGCCTTGCGTTGAGTATTCGCTCCTCGCGCTCAATTTCTAGCAAATCAGCGTTATCAATTGCCCCATCCAGCTTCTGCTTCTGGCCCTTCAAGCGGCGTTTGGCATTTTCCAGCAGCATGCGCTGTTGGCGGAATTCATTGGCCGCCTCCTCAATCCGTTCGCGTAGCCGTTCTGTGCGGGATTCAGCAAGAAAACGCTCCTGAGTGTCCTCCTTGGTATTTAGCTCAAACCGTTTCAGAAATCGACTCTGCAACGTTTGCTCGTTTTGCAGCACCCACTCAAGCAATGTCGGAATGTGCCCGGACTTGTTCTGAATAACTTCATCAATCAGCTGCTTACCTGTGGCGGGCAGATCGATAAGAATGCCCTCGCGTACACCCTGATCAAAACAAAAAGCCAGATACTGACGCACCAATACTGCGCTGGCGTCTAGCCAACACCCCGGGGGTTCAATGTCACCGGAAATCAACGCATCTGGCCGGGAGTAGAAAAAGAGGTCGTGAGGACGCTGATTGATCACACTTAACACCAGCGCTGTACCGGTTTTGCGTCCCGCGCGGCCAATACGCTGCAAATAGCTCGCGGTCGTTGGCGGAATGGAACACAACATGGTGGTGGACAAATCACCGATGTCGATACCCATTTCCAGTGTTGAGGTAGCGGTCAGTACGTTGGGGTCATCCGCATGGCTGCCCTTGTTAAACGAGTATTCCAAAGCCTCACGTTCTGCGGTCGCCAGTAGCCCAGTGTGCTCATGGGCAAAAACCCGGCGCAGTGCCCCTTTCCGGTAACGGGTTCGATAGTAATCTTCCCTGTCTGTGAGCTCTCCCGGTTCATACTGACCCTCGTCATCCAGGTAAGCCAAGCTTGGTGATCCAGTCCAAAGACGGGATTCCCATTCCGGCCGGAAAAGCTTGTAACCCCGGTTCGGAGCTATCAATTTTTCGCCATTTGGATACAAGCGGGCCGCCCGATCACTGATGGCGTACAGTTTTTGGTCACCGTCGGAGTGAGCCTCCGCCAGCAAGCCAGCACTTTCAGCGGCTTTGAGAAATGCCCCGACCAGATCCACCAGTGTCGCGTCGTCAATACTCGGCAACTCCATCACTTTTCTTGCCCATTTGAGATGCCAGGGCAACATCTGATTCGGCTTCGCCGGCGCAAGGACATGGTCATGGTCCTTGTTTGGCTGCGTACACATAAGACGCGGCTTATACTTGCCCTGAGGCGGATAGGTCTCGCGGCCAGCAATGGTTTTACCAAAAGGATATTTTCCCCAAAAACGTTGGGCGGCAAAACTCTTCAGGTATGGGTGATAAAGCCCTCCTCGCTCACGTTGGCGATGCAGAATGCCCAACACCCACAAAGTGATGTCTTCAGAGGAGACGGCATCCAGCTGGGGGCTGATACCCGGCAATCGCGCCCTGAGCACCGACACAGTCTGCTCGATCAATTCTGGTTCCCATCCCAAGGTCGCGCTGGCATGCAGTTCCATGGTGCGGCCATGAGTCAGCATTAAGCTGAATTCGCTGGTGGCCTCCCAGGTCAACCGACAGGTAATATCCGCCAGCAGTTTGGGCGGGATCTGTCGAGCCCCAACTTGGTTGCGGAAGTTCAAGTAATCATCGTACTCCCGCAGATCCGTCGGAATCAGGGTTTCCAAGGCCTTTTTGGCATTTCCTGGTCTACCCGGTGTATCCACCTCCCAGTAATTAATTAACTGCTGTCCAATGTCCGCTAACGGCACACCGGCATCACCCGCCTCGTCAATCACATGCTGCAAGGCTGTGCGCAAAGTGAAATGATAGGTTCGAGCTGAAAAGAAACCGGCTCGATGGCTGGCATCCTGAACGCTATCAGTGAAGGCCAGTAATTTCGGATCGTTATTAAGCATCGAGCCGAATACTTCATCGATCGCCACACTGGATATGGTCGCAGCACGACTACCAATGAACATCAGGCTTTCGGTTTCATGGCAGTGAGGACATTGCTGTGTACCCCGACGTGCACCATTCTCCGCGCTGTAGGGCGCATGAACCATTTTTACCGGAAAGGTTTTCTCATCAGTAATTGGGCAAGGCCCAGGGCCTTCCCGAACCACCAGCGAGCCGGCAGCCAGATGCCATTTCACTGCATCAAGCTGCTGCTGGCCTGAACTGGACATCGGATCATCACCCTCACGCCAAGGGCTCAAAATAACCAACGATGCCGCGGGCGCTCGCTCAAATCCCCAAGCATCGTATATTTCCCGAACATCGTCCCTCAGCTGCATGCCATTGATGCCGTGCTGACCAATCACCGAATCCATGTCCGGGTCTCGCAGACCAACCCAGGCCACTTCGCCACACTCTGTGCAATGCACTATTGGCAGCTGGCGCTTTCCTTCATGCAGCTTGTTGTCCAGCCAAGTAAACATCGGGTGCTGGCTCACCAACGAGCCGATACGCCGTAATTCACGCAACCACAGCTGTACCTGAGTCGGTACTAATGGAAAGGGCTTGCCACTGCGCAGCTCACGGGCCTGGGCAACCAGCGCAAGAAACGCCATCAAAACCTCGCCCCGTGCATGGGAGTCTCCCAACGCGCGAAAAGCGAAGGTCATGTCAGACTTACTGATCTCACGCAGCAGGTCGCTTTCCAGCTTATCCAGTTGCGTTGTCCATTCCGCCCACTTGGGATCATCAGCCGCGACGGGATAAACCGGGCCGCCAAACAACTGTGACATCCGCAAGGAGTATGTCCGGGCATCCTCCCGATAAGCCGGCAAGCAATCCTGCGCAGGCGGGTAAACCTCCACCTCTCGAACCGGCGTTCGGATCACCTCGTCGATACGATAGCGATCTTCCTGAATCACCGATTCCTGAGTAATCTCTTCCTCAAACAACGTGCTGGCAAATTCGCAGAGCTTATAGATCGGCCCCATTTCGTGCTCATCATCCCCTCCGGCTACGGTGGCACTGGTTCCCACCACACACAGCTTGCCCCGAGGAAGCTGGAAGCGCTCTTTCAAGCGACGGATTAAACACGCAACATCCGCGCCCTGGGCACCGTCATAGGTATGTAATTCGTCCAGCACCAGGTATTGCAGCAACGCCGGGTCTTCCTGATTAAACCGCCACATGTTGGTGTCTTTAGGGCGCAGCAACAGATAATCCAGCATTTTGTAGTTGGTGAGCAAAATATCCGGCGGATTTTCCTGCATGGCAGTGCGGTTAGTAATCGACCGGTAGGCAATTTTTCCGCCGCCCTCTGGGTCAGGGATAATCGTCATCTCTTCGAAAGTATCTTTTTCTGCCCCTTCATCCTTACTGGAAGTTTGAGTCATACGCCCGGTGTACATTCCAACCCGGATCCGCGCCTTACGCTGGCCCTTGTGGTCATAGCTCAGCTGATCGGAGGTGAGAATCTCTTCAGCAAAACGGTTGGCCTGATCGGCAGCCAAGGCATTCATCGGGTAAAGCACGATGGCTTTGATGCCTTGGCTCTTTCCAGCCTGCTTCATACGCAAGCAGTGATCCAGCAGGGGATACAAAAAACATTCGGTTTTGCCGGACCCGGTCCCCGTTGTGACGATTGTCGGTTCTGGAATGTTGCCATTTCGAGTGGTCAGCTTTTTCCAGCTCTGGGCCTGATGCTTGAACGGCACCCAGGGCACATTGAGGTCAAAAAGGTGTGATGTGTCTGCTTTTTCCAGCCGAAATGGCCGTTTTAGTTGCAACCAGGGCCCTTTGAACAAGCCCTCATCCGGGTGGGTAAAAAACGCATCCAATGCCCGTTCGGTTTCCGAATGGCGAATCTGAAAGGTTGCGCCCAGATAGTGCAGAACTTGTTTTTTGACTTCCAATGCCAGCGTGGCGGGTAACATAACCGTACTTCCTGAATTCGATTAGTGAGGACTCAAATTGCTAACTGACGAACAGGCATCAGCCCCATCTGGGCTGCGGCGCGGGCCTGTTTGCTGTTACGGGTAATAGCAATTTTGCCGCTGGCCACCCAATGAAAACGACGGTTCACGTCTAGTTTTCCTAGCTCGGCGTTTTTAAGCCAAGCGGTCAGCCAGTCCTTTTTTTTCTTTATCTGGCTTACCTCAGAGGTATGCGCGGGATGCACTTCAACAAAGTGCAGCTTTTGATTGTGGGCAATCACGTAATCCCAGCGTGACGCCTGAGGCTGCTGCGCAGAAAGGCAGGAATCAATGTCAGCGCTTCCATGGCAAAGCCGTGAGTTTTCAAGTCTGATGAGAGAGCGATCCGTGGCCTTCAACGCCTGAAGTCCCTTTTTAAAGGTTTCTTCTCCCAGATCGCTCTCAATCGCAACCGGAAAATCCTTGTCCAACGTCACTCACCCGCCTCCTGCATCAAGCGGCTGATAACGTCAGAAGCGCGGCTGCTGAACTGGGTAATGCCTCCCCAATCGGCAATCGAATCATCGTCAGAGAAAGGATCAAGCGAGGAGATATCCCGGGTGGTTACACCTCTCTCACCCGGTTCAAAATAAAAGCTACGCACGGTCTTATCGAACAACACGGCGCTGAATACATCCCGCACATCGGATGAGTTTGGCAAGTCGAATAACTCAAACAAAGCTTCTGGCATACCCTTGTTTTCCTGAAGGGTGCGAATCGCCCAGGCAGCCTCTAGCAGCAAAGGAGAGTGAGTGGAAATCACCACTTTGTATCCGCGATACATCAGGTCAAAACAAATTAACAGCAACGATTGAATAGCTTGTGGATGAAGGCCCATTTCTGGCTCTTCGATCACTACCCAGTCCACACCCGCACGACGGGCAGCACCAGCAAAAGGCATTAGCCAATGGAGGCTGAACAGCAAGGGCATAAACTCCCGCTGCCCTGCAGACCACGCCATATAGGGCAAAGTTGCACCACCCGCATTGATTACAATGCGTTTTTTCAAGTCATGCACCTCTTGGGTGACAGTCGCCCCATGAAAAATGCTGTCGTTGATGCGGTCACGCAGTACTTCTTTCAAATGGCTTTTGATTGGGAACAGCTGGTTGTCCTGCCCACCCAAACCTTGCTCCATCAGCCGGCGTAGCTTCTCACTGAAGCTTTTCACCACAAACGGATCTAGCGCCGCAAAACTTTCATAACTACGTGGTCGCCCTTGGTCGAGAGTCAAAACCCGCTGCGCCGGTACAAAGAAAACCGATTCCTGATATTTGCCATTCCCTTTGCGCAAAGTCGTCAGGTCTACTTTGCGGTTATCTGACTTAACCACCGTGTTATTCCGCCAGATACTGCCCATGCCCTCCCCGAACATCAGTGTTAGCAGGGGGTCACCGTCACCCAATGCAACGCCGGGTTCATAACTATAACCATAGTGCTTTAATGTTTTAGTGATCGGGCCGTGATCCTGCACAAGCTTAAACAATTGAAGAAACACACTCTTACCACTGGCCTGGGGCCCTACCAGAAGCGTGAGGTCGCCAAACTCAACGTCTGCTTTTTCTATCTGGGCCAGCTGTTCAACATGTAACTGTTTCATGGTGACTTTTCCAAAGATTCTTTACGCAATACTGTAACCGACCCAACGCACCCAAGCATCAATAGGGCCATACGCCACTTGCCGCCTTATACATCATTCCACCTCTTGCCAGTATCGAACTCTCATCCCATTCCGCCAGCGGGTCTTCCCCAACCCCCACGGGATGGAAATAACGATTAAGGTTCAACTTGCTGTATTTAGCTAATTCCGGCCGCTTTTTCTGCCAACTTCCGTTGGAAAGGGATGGGTTCAGGCTGCCAGTAATCAGGGTCAGGTTGCCTAGCGTATGGACGACATGATCGCGCTGCTGAGTAAACTTCAACTTTGCTTCCGGGTCGGCCAAATGCCCTTCAGGAATTGGCCAGTTATGCGCCCACTTGACCGGCATAACATGCTCTATTGTCAGGTCCTTGGGCAGCTCCAGAGTTTCACTCTTCGGGTCTGCCTGAGTCTGGTCAATGGCTTCCAGAACGGCGCGAATTTTGTACTGAGCCAAGGCCTGATAGACACCGCGGTTCAAAATGCTTGTCTCAAACTCCTGATCGGTCGGGAAACGTACACTATCGCCCTCGCTAGACTGGAGAATGCTCTGTAGGGCATTGGCCGTAAGCGAACCCTCCCGATCCAGCGTCTTGATCACTTCCAGAAACAAGCGGTTGTAATTTTTGGAGGTCAGACCACAGACCATGCGGCGCACTAGGAAGGACTCCAATACAGTCAGAAACTGGTCGAACTCGCGCTGCTGCGACGGCAGTAGTTGGTCACAGGCCAGCAATAACAACGGGTAAACCGTCGCAGTGTCCACTGCTTCCAGGCGTTTCAAGAAGGTGGCGAGTCGCGATCCAGCAGGCGGCTCCGCAAACGTCTTGAAAGCGAGAGAATACCGAGACAGTGCTTTTAACTGCTCTTCCGTCGTCACCGGCATAACCGAGAGGTTGGGTTTGGAAGGCTGCTTCTCTTCCGACAACCCCGCCAGTGTTTGCCGAGTCTCTACGTAATCTTTGAAGGACTCGAACAGGTGAGCTGGGCGCACTTCCTCGCGCATCATCAGCGTAAGATAATGCTGTAAGAACAGGTCAATCCTCGGGCGTTTGGCGCGCCCCTGGGTCACTTCAGTACGCCAGAAATCACCGTCGAATGTCGACCAGTGGCGTTTGTATAGATCTTCTATATTTTGGGATTCTGCTTGAGCTTTGCGGAACAGATAGTTCTTAACCAGATCCGCCGGTAGCAGCTGGGTGCCCCGAGCGTTTAAGGTTTCAAAAATTACCTGGGATTCGTCGTCGTCATCCAGATTTATGACCACCACCTGCAATCCACCGCTGATGACTCTCCAGAGCACGTCCAAACGCTCGCTTAGTTTTATTTCCTCCTTCGATTCATCAATCTCATCGAACTGGCCGGCTAGCCAGTCACGAAGCTGCTTAAAGAAATAAAGATACCCCTGCGTCATATTGTTGGTTGCAGGCTTAGTTAGCTGATCGGAAAATAACTTTTCAAGGGTCAGATCGGCATAAGGGTCTTTTTCAACAGCACCGGACTCATGCAGAGCCTTGAAGGCCTCCCTATCCCGGTTGGTAGGCCAAACTTTGTACTTTTCGTGTTCGTAATCCACCTTGCTGGGCTTGTTGGTGACCAGATCATTAAAACGGTCGTAGAACTTTTCGCTATCAAGCCCTTTAGCCAAGTCACGAGCCGCCAGCATGATCAGTTGCAGGGTAGTAAAACGCTGCTGCCCGTCTATCACCTGATGGGTTTCAATCGACCCGGCCACATTTTTCAGCTGCTCCAGCACCACTGCGCCCAGAAAATGTTTACGGTGACGACCAAACTGCACTTCGTATTCCAGCAATCCCTGAATGTCTTCCCACAAGGGCTCCCAATTCTTTTCCTTATTCCAGACATAAGGGCGCTGGAATAAAGGAATCTGGAAAGAAATGGTTCCGTCAAAAATCTGGTTTAGATCTCTGGCCTTTGCATCCATCAGGCGGGTTCCTTGCTGTTTTCAGTCAGGCCGAGACGCTCGGAGAATACACGGTAGGCGGTGCGGTAATCCTCGATGCGGTCAACGTGGGAGAATGGTGGAAAAAAGGTTTTGGTGACGGTCTGATTGCCGTTGTCGATTTCCCAGCTGACGATTAGTGGGAAAATGTCGTCATGGTCTACTCGGGCTGCGCGGACTTCTTTTCCACCGGCATCCTTTCGCTTGGTGTTTGGCAGGCGTTGGCCGCGATTGTCATATTCATCAGCTTCTTCATAATCCTTCATCACTGGGAACTGAACACTGTAGATCTGGATGAGCTCTTCTTCAGACATGTTCAGCTCCAACGCCGCAAGTACGTCAATTTCGATTTGAGCATGCCTCCTTTCCAGGTCATTCCTAACCGTATTATGTTTACTGGGAGAAAAATCGAACTCAGTCAGACAGGATTTCATTAATTGAAAGTCTTCACTGACTTCAACATCCTTATAAAAGTCATCAAAATGACTGGAAAGACACTGTAATGCTAATGTTCTACTCACGATCGCATCGCATATTTCAGGCTTTTCGGGCATAACGATGCTGGCTAAATCGCTATTGTGAACATAGCCACGCCCCTTAAGTTTAATATAAAAATCCGCAACAACTGACGAGCAGAACCCAGAGAAAGCAAGCAGTTGATACGTATCGATAAGGGTAAGAATCCTCGCGGTATTAATAGCGGTTGCTCCGGGCGGCATCAGCGCCCCCATCAAGGTTCGCTCATTCGACGGCTGACACATATCTCTAACCATTAAACGTGGGTATGCAGATAATGGCTTAGGTAAGCTCTTAAATTGAGTTCCATCAGGTAAAACTTGTTCAACTTTGACATCAGGAAAACGCTGCGTGAATTGCTCCGAGTTTCGCTCAACATCCTTATGCTTTAGCCATAGTACTGCCTCTTCAACTTCACCCCGCCATTTGGAGAAAAAGCCAAATTGGCGAGCCGTCTTGGCTCCGGGCTTATTGGGATCTATACCATACAGGTTAAGTGGCTCACCCATTAGCGCCTCATATGCTGACAATTCATGCTCCCCCACCTGCCAGAACCCCGGTTTCCATTCCATATCAGTCTTAACGGGCTTCTGGGGCCTAGGCCATTCAGGTATCGCCTTGTAAAAAGCATCGAGATTGCCGTCTCCATCGCCAGGCCGATAAGGGGCTCTAGGCAAATAATCAGCGTGAATGCCTTCAAGATCGATGACTTCATAGTCACTCTTTTCTTTGCAAATAGTTCGAGCCGTTTTTGTGAATGGGGTTCCAACATAAAAGTGTGGACCTGACACTACCCAGTCATCAGATCTTTTAGCCTGAAAGCTTGGGTTTTCTTCTCGTGTAATAATCCCATCTCGCTGACCGTATGTTTCATCAATCATCACCGTTGCAAAATACTTCTCTTTCAAGTCACCCAAGCGTTTAGGCGATGCAGCAAATCTTTCTAAAACGAGCAAGATTTGCCTGCTATGTACTTGAGGAAGCCTCGCTTGACTGAATGGGGTTCCGTTCTCGTCTAGTAACTTGGCAAAAAGTTCTAGCTCAGTTGAAGTGACCGATATCAAGCGATCTGGATGGCCTCGGGTTTCCCACTTTCCATCCTCGTCTTTCAATGCAGGTATGCTCAACTGACGATCAGTAGTTTCACACTGAGAAATAACTCTAGGGTGGAAAACGTTTGCAATAAACCGGAAAGCGATCTCCATTTGGGGAGTAGAGGTTAATGTCATGCAAAAAGGTTTGGCAGCACCAACATCCGTGAAAAGCTGAGCCCAATTTTGGTATTGATAAGCACTTCGTAAGCGGGGATACAAAGCTTTCCGGAAATTACCGCCTTTGGCATCATCGAAAACGGCGTATTCATGGTAGAAGCCGACCATTGCGCCATCAGCAATTAAAGACCAAGAGCGTTCAATGAAATTCTTATAGAGATTAGTTTGCACACCGGCTAGGTTCGGATACAGGGTCACATCATTCAGAAAAACGTTAACGCCCTCGCCCATTTCGAACTGAGCACGATAAACTCTCCTATAACTATCATCATTCAATAGTCTCGGGCGTTCACTGTTATAGGTTGCCGATTTTGCGTCCCGCACACCAAGCAACGGCTCAAATTCATTGAGGAGTGGGGCGTCTTTCCAAGTGACTTTTAGCCACGGCGGGTTACCGAACATCAGATCAAAACCTTTCGGAGCCTCATAATCCCCCACCTGCGGCCCCAACACTTCAGTAAAAATCAGCTCCCAATGGTGAAAGTTCTGTTCTTCTGTGGTGCTACGCCCGACCCCAAACCAAGGCACCAACTCACTCAGGTGCTCAGCGTCCGGCAGCTTCTGTTCACTGGCTTGAAACAGCGCTTCCAGTTCGATTTCCTCGCCCAGTTGAATGTCCAACATGGCCCGAGTAGCCAGATCGTCGGTGCCAATTCCCAGCAGCACTTCGGTTGCTGCGAGCCAAGCTTCCCGGGACGGCAGATTGTCACTTTGATCCAAAGGCCAGAAGTAGAAGCTGCACCAGCTGTCCATCAGCAGCTTCAATCGTTGAAAAGCTCCGCTTTCCGCTTCCAAGCTGGCTTTGGTGACTTCTTGCCGGCGCAGGGTCGGTCCACCGCGAAGTGCGTCCAGACTGTTCTGGGGCATGGACCATACGGTGGAGGTGCAGGCAGTATCGACCAATGCCCGTTGGCGGGAGATGCTGTAATCCCTCCAAAGCTCGTCGATGCGCTCACTCAGTCGTTCCAAGCGAGCAACTTCTTCCACCGAGCATTTGGATTTCACCTGTTTGTTGCGCCACGTTTTTATGGCGTCGCACTCAGTCGGCCAGTGCTCTCTCATAAGCTTGTCATTGGCGGCCGGTGCCATGTCTTCGTCCCACACCAGGAAATGGTAGATCTCACCGGGTTTACGGTCTTCACCGGGCTTCAGTTGGCGCGGGATTTCAGCCTTCTTACCGAAGTGCTTGCCACGCAGCAGCTGGTCTTTCTTCCACACGCTGCGCCGGGCACCAATCAGGCTGTTACCAGCTCGCAGGCGAAGCCCGAACCACGGGGTGGCCGCCGGCTGGAACAGGGGCTGGTTGTCTTCGTCACCTTCCGACACTTTCAGGCGGTGGATGGTAGAAAGCCATAGGGACAAAGCTCCCAGCTCAACAGCCACTGGGTTCAAGTCAACGCCGTAGACGTTATGTACGGCAATGTAGTGGCGCACCCGGCGCAGCTCGTCTTCGTAGTTGCTGGGATCGATAAATCTGCCTAGCTGTTTTTGCTTGAGCTCTAGGTAGCGGTGGCCCAATTGGTCGATGGCTTCCACTAGGAAGGCGGCTGAGCCCATCGCAGGCTCGCAAATTTTCAGTTTGAGTATGTCGTCTGCCTGCTCCGGGACGAAATCTTTCAGGCGTTCCTTAAGAGCCTCTTCGACCAGAGTGCGAGTCAAGACTTCGGGGGTGTAATAAGAAGCGCTGTTAACGCGATCGACGCCATTTAGATGCAGAATGAATTCACCGGCACGGTAGATACGGTTACGCTCGGTGCGATGTTCCAGCACGAGTTCTCCGGCCTTAAATTCGTTTTCCCGTGTTGCCGGCACGAACCAAGTGGGCACCTTGGAGTCAATGGCGTTGTCTAGCATCGACTTGCTGCTCTTGGCCTTCTGATGCACTTGAATCAGGTCTTCGGTGGCGAAGAAGCCTTTGTAGGAGAGTAAGCCTTCGTAAACGGAGCCAAGTTGTACAATGCCAAGTTCTGCGTAATTAATGCGCCCAATACGCTTGCTCTGCTGTGAGGTACCCAAGCTAAGGCAGCGAACCACTTTGTGCAGTATTCGGTTGGGTAGTTTTACGCGGCTTAGTAAGGGTGTGGATTGCGGATCGAACAAGGTCGCGGTAAGGGGCTGTATGGCGAAAACCCTGCCTGGTGTGTATTTAGAGCGACCTCTGGCTGCACCTTTCAGGGCAAGTTGCTCACCGGCCGGAGCACCAAACAGGCTTTCCTGGCGTGGGCTCTGGCCAAAAGCCGACTCTGCCTCATCATCTTCGTTGCTTTCTTGCTCCGGATCGAAACCGTCGTAGATCAGCTGAAACAGCCGCTCCAGGTGTTCGGCGATGTAGGTGCCGTTTTCGGTGGTGGTGCCAGGCTCATTGGCATCCACCAAGTCCCGCAGGGATTCCAGGCTGTATCCCAAGCGATATACATCGTCGTTAATCGGCAGTATACCCAGCTCGCCACCCCGGGCTTCGGCGTAGAAACAGAACAGCAAACGGTACACATAGATCAGCGCATCGTGGCGCAGCTGGTCCGCAGTAATTTCCCGGCTGCCATCTGGCAGAAGTTCTTCCCGCTCACTGAGCTGTCGGTAGCCCAGATTGTTCCGGCGGCGGACTTCTACCCAGCCATTAGCGATGGCTTCAATCGCATCGCGTACGGCGCCCTGTAGTTTTGCAGACACTCCATGAGTGCTTTTCAGGCTACCCTCGCGCAGGCGCTCGTGCAGCACCTCATCGCTTTCACCCTGGGGCACCAGAGCTTCATCTGACAACAGCGCGGCAATCGCATCAAAGGTAGCAGCTTGGCGGCGACCAAACGCCTCGTCCAGGTCGATCCAGAGGTACCGGGCTTGGGCAAAGGTGTGCGCATCAAACAGATAAATGCGGCCACCGGCCAACAACATCATCCAGCGGGGCGCATCTTCTTGTTTAAACAGCAAGGCAATAGCCTTCTCCCAACTGTCACTCAGGGTGGGCAAGCCGTCCACGTGCTGGGATCGGGCGATCACGTCCTGTTCCAGCGGTTCTTCATCACTTTCACCACCGGTCAGGCAGAACGGGGCTTCAGCTATGACCAGCCAAGCTTGATTGTGGCGATTCAAGCGGTGAAGTACCGGAATCTGTTTCTGCGCGCTCTCCAATACCAAACCAAAAGGTTCCGGCCGGTAACCCAGAGCATTCAGTAATGCCGGGTGCCAACGATTAATAGCTTCGTTATCGGCTCGTACTCGAAGCAGTGGATCGTCGTAATTGAGGGCTTCAGTTTTGGCTTTGAAGTAAATTTCGCCCAGAGCGGCCAGTTTGCGCGGAGTGGACTGGCTACCCTGATCTCTCCAGCCTTTGACCTTGTCGGCGATGTCTTTGCTAAAACCGTTTTTGTCAGCCAGGTAATGGGCTGCGTAGTAATCACCGACGTTTTTGATAGCAGTATCCAGCGACATTACTTCACTCCCTCTACTACCAGAACCAGGCGGGTGGTGGCTTCATCAGTGGCGCGGTAGTGGGTTTCTTCCCAGTTTTCGCGGCGGTCTTCCAGGTACTTTTCCATTTCTTCGCGCTTCTGGCGCAGCTGTGTCGCCCGGCGGCCTTCCGGAGGCAAGTTGGTAAGCTGGCTGTCGATACGTTCAGCCCAGCGTTCGAACCAGTGTTTGAGGCGCGCAGTTTCTTCATCGAGCCGCGGGCGTATCTGCGCCCGACGCTGGTCTTTCAGCTTTTTCAGGTGGTTGATGCTTTGATCCACGGCGGAACCAAGAAAGCTCTTCAGCAGATGGTCTGGCAAGGTGCCGGTTTTGCCAGTGTTGGCCAGTTGTTCAAAATTCACCTCCGCCAGTGCATCCTTTAAGGGCCGGATCTGGAATTGGCCACCTTTACGAAAGGAGACCGCGTGGGGGTCCACAATCAATGGCGTGCCTGCCCGGGAACTGACCTGGCCTACAAAACAAAACAGCAGTTCACCCGGTTCTAGAAAGGGTGAGGCAATCAACGGGGCTTCGCCACGTTTTTGCAGCATCATCAGTTTTTCCGCCAGCCACTGCATGACTGGATGTTGCTCTGTTAATAACAGTTCTTTTGACCACTGACCCTTTTGTGCCAATGCCGACTTGATGGCCACATCTACTCGTTCGGGTTTGTCGGTAAAGAATAATTGCTGTTCGTCTGGCCAGGCTTCTTCCGGCATAGCGGATGCCCCGTACACCATCTCGCTGTCTACCCAGGGGGCGCCGAGGCGTTTGGCTAGCTCTTTTGGTGGAGTAAAAATAATCTGCTGACCGGTGTGCTCAAGCGGGTGCCAGTCCGGGCCACCGATTTGTTCTTTCAGTACGCGGTAACCCTGCTCGAAAAACTCGCTGTTATTGAGCAAGCGGATACGAGAGTTGTCTGAAATTTTTGCTTCCGGCGCGTGGTCCTCATCAGCCTTGCCCTCACCCCCGCCCAAGATGCGAGCGAGAAAGTCATCGTAGCCATCATGGGCAATCTGGTTGGCTGCTTTTAGGGTGGATTCCAGTTCGCCAGTTTCTGCATCGCCTGTTTCCCGGTCCAGCAAATCAGTGTCGCCTTGTACTAGGCCTTCCCCGAAAGTTTCTTCTTCTTTTTTGGCATCGTACAGCTGGAGAACGCTTTCCCCGGTGCGGGTGGAGCGGTTGATCTCTTCTACTTTGCCGACCAGGCGTGAGAAGAGTTCACTATCCCCCTCCAGAAGGCCTGCTTCAGTTTCCACCATCAGATAACGAATGATCGGCGGGTATTTCTGACCAAACCGGTCGATACGCCCGTTACGCTGGATAAGCGTGATGATGGACCAGGGCAGATCATAGTGAATAATGTTGTGGCACTGGTGGTGCAGGTTTACACCTTCCGAGGCCACATCAGTCGCCAACATCATACGCACTGGGCTGTTGCCAGTACCGAAGGCTTCCACTGCTCCGGCCAGAGCGTTATCTGACATGCCGCCATGAATGGCTGCGATGGGTTGCTCCGTTTGCTTATCCTGTTTGGGGCTGAAAGCCTGTCCAAAATGTTTAGCAAGTGCCGGAGCCAGGTATTCCTGAGTTACCCGGCTTTCAGTGAATACCAACAGGCGCGGGCTCTTGGCACTGCCATCCCAGCCCATGGCTTCAAGCTGGTTAACCAAGAGACTGAAGCGTGCAGTTTTCTGAACAGCCAAGCCGCTCAACCGCTTTACCAGTTCTTCCAACTCTTCAATTTCCCGGCTGTCGGGATCGGACTTACTCAGGTTTACAAGACGCTTTTCAGCAGTTGAGCGGCAAGCTTCTGGGCTAGAAAGGAAGGATTTGTACATGCCCCAACTAATAATGGCCTGGGCATCGATCTGTTTATCCAGCACCAGCTGGCGAATATGGGCAAGCTGTTTGTAGACCTGTTCTTCCGTCTCGGATGCCTGAACGGTGGTATGCGGCAGGGGTATCACTTGGCGATCAGAGAAGTTACTGCCCGCCTCTTCTTTTACATCTTCTTTGAAGCGCATTAAGAAGAAGGGAGCAATATCTCGCGCTTCGTATTCCTGCAGTTTCGGGTCTGGCACAGCTGAAGGATCCAGAAGGCTGATCAGGCGGCCGAAAGTTTCTCGCTTGCCGTTATGGGGCGTGGCGGTGGTCAGGATCATGCTATTTGTGCGGCGCGACAACCGACGAGCCAACCGATAACTGAGGTGACGTTCCGGGTTAGAGCCACCAGATACGTTATGGGCCTCATCAATGACCACGACATCCCAGCGAGTATTTTCAAGAAAATGGGCGTATCGCCCAATGTCTTTAAGGGTGTCCATGGAAATGATGACGCGGTGATACACCTCAAATGGATTCTTGGATGCCGGGATTTTTAACTGTAATTTTGAAAGCGTATTGGAGTCCATCCGCACCAATGGCAAAGCAAACCGATTCCAGAGCTCAGCCTGGAATTGGGTAAGCATAGATTTTTTCGCAAGTACCAAAATGCGCTGCCCCTGACCCCGGCGAATCAACTCGCTGAGGATCATGCCAACCTCAATGGTTTTACCCAGACCCACTTGGTCAGCCAGCAACAGACGCGGACGCATCTGCTGCAGTGCCCGATGCACCGCCTCCTTTTGATAATCCATGGGAGTGAAAGCGCCCATATCTTCAAAGTTTGGCTGTGGATCCGTCAGCGGCATTTGCCGAAGCTGCGCTTCCAAAAACAGGCGAGCGGTGGAATAGCCTTTGGTTTCATCCCGTACCAACTCAGTTTTGCGAGGATCAACTTCTTTTAGTTGGTCCAATTGCGTGAGAAACGCTGCTTCGTGGCCACGGTTGAGGTCGTCTACACCGGAGCAGAACACAATCTGATGCTGGTTGCTGCCTGCGGCATCTACTCGGGTGATCAACCATTCTGCGTCTCTACACGCTACTCGCATTCCTGGGGTGAAAACGGTCAAGGTCAGATCCTTTGTTGCGGTTTAGCTTCTTGAAAACACGATGCTTCTTAGCGCCTGCCGCCATAGTGCGCAATCTTTGACGGACTGTCGAGCCGAATCCCAAGCTCTTCAATGCGCATAGGAAATGGGAAGACACTCTGACTTTACTGACCATATGCGACATACCATCTCGCCGTCGGCCAGATTAGGACGAATCTTGTAATCAGGTAAGCTGAATCAGTATCGAGAGACTGAACTTTAATGGAGAAAGACTATGACTATTTTGCTTGTGTTACTCGGTGGTTTGGTTGGTGCTGCATTTGGCCCTATCGGGCTCATTGCGGGTTCAATCCTCGGCGCAACGTTTGCACACTCAGTTTTTGATGACGACTACGAACCACAGCACTTTGCCCTTGACGATGAAGATGATTCAGCCATATTCGATTCTAGCTTTCTAGACACTTACAGTGATGACTTTCAGATTAATCCTGCAACGGGACTTTCCATGTCATATGGTGGCACTGGAGGGTTCGACGTGGGCGGCAATCCATACGGATTTGATTTATCCGATGATTTTGGAACTGATCACTCAACTTTCATGGATATTGAATCTTCAGGTAATCCGCATGACTTCCTCTGAGTGACATTGAATTGTACTTCCAATGTACTTTCAGCTTCAACATATCAATACGTTATTGATTAGCAATCCGAGACGTATTTTGAAAGTGCACTTGCGGTGCGTTCAAAGTACATTCTCAATTTTACTCTTTGTTCCAGATGAATTTAACGTCACTATTTCGATATCAGCTTTCTGATAACAATCTCAGTGTTGTCGCCAGGCCCTAGCTCAGGCAAGACAATAATTGTAAAATAATTGTCTTGCCCAAGTTACCTATCCTATCTTGGGCACACGCCCCTCCCTTGAGATACAGCGTTAGCTGTATCTCAAGGGTTCGCACCAACCTTTTTTCGAACAGCCAACCGATCGGCTTCGGTAAACTCCTTAACAGGAAGAATTTCGCCAACATCATTGCTCTCGCACATGACTGACTTATCTGGTAATGCAGTCTTTTCAAGAGTTTTGCTCTCACAAAAATCTCTTCCGCCCACAATATCTACAAGAGCGTTGTGGGCCCTGTTAATCGCCAGCAGATTTAAATTAAGCTTTCGGATTTTTGCGAATCTAGATTCGGCATTAACAATAGCCCTCTTTTCAGCTCTTGTGCAGCCGTAAAACTGTGAGATTGGCAGTTGATAGTCTTTTACCGTCGAGGTTGGCACCGGGTCTGAACGTCGCCCCCGGCCAGTATACTTTCGCCAACGAATAACGACAGACGATGAGCCCCTTTCCACACTCGGTACATATGTCCAAAATCTGAATCGGGAATCACTTTTTTTATCGTCTTCTCGATACTGTTTAAACTCATCAACGATATCATCCGATATAATCATCATATATCTGAGAATTGCATCAAAATCATCAGCACGACTAATCTCTACTCGTGAAAATTCTTTTTTTAGAAAATACCAACACCTATCAATCGCCATATATGAGCTCCAATTTTGCATTTTAATTAGAGTATCATAGTCAAAAACATAAGATTTCTGTCTAATTGCATTTTTTTAGCGTTTACTGAAGTCGCTGGCTTAATATTTTTATGTATAATACTTGCGATACATTCAAATGGAAAAAATTATGTTTATCGTTAGCGCACATAGCAAAAATGGCGGGTTTATTGCCGCCATCAATGAATCCTTTATTGCAGACAGTCGGTTGGGAGAGTGTTCCATAAAAAGGACTCATGACGATCAAGTTTTTTATGTTTCAAAGAAAACGGATCAAGACACGGTAGGTTTTTTCATTCCGTGTTATACCCAAGAGCAGGCAATTGAACTGGGAATCGATGGCATCTTGGTTATTGACATTGACCGGTTCATTGACTCAATGGACAACTACACTCAGGAGGATTTTGCCAGGGACATCGAGAATGACAGCGATGACAATTTCGTTGCCGATGAGATCCTTGCTAGGTTAGATATGAACATGTCTGACCCAGCAATCATCGACTTCCTACCGATCATGTATTACACGCTGCGCCAGCCGGTGTTGCACCCCGCGCAATATCAATTGCTGCAGAGCGGACAACAGCCCATTCTAAACATGACAATCAACACTAATAAAACCGTTATCAATCACACCGTTTCTCAGAAGCAATAAAATATCGCGCTCTACTCTTTTGGGTAGAGCGCTCCATTTCGTACCAGAAAGCTGCGTATTCCGGCGTCTGACCGGGTTCTGCAGGCTCCCCAGCGTCCAACCGCTCCAGCCCATCCACGACGAGCCTTTTTACAAACTCAGTATCGGTTAAACCTAGCAATTGAGCCTCCCGAGAAATTTCGGTTGGCAGCGTTTCCCTCGGTTTAAAAAGAATTGTTATCAAACCTTGCATAACCGCCCCCTGATGGTGATCACGATGCAGGCAGGACCGACTGGCAAATTGCTCTGAAATACGCATAAAAGTAACGAATTGTAAATCGGATACCTAGATGCCGTGATTTACGATAAATTAGCCGGCAAATACCCCACTACCTCCTACATTATGACGCACATGCCTACCAGAGAAGCACAAATCGCTACGTTCATCGATCGCCATTACGAATATCGTAATACTCCGATCGCTCTAGAAAATTACCTCTATAACGAGGAGAAACTAAGCAGCTCTGCAGTACGGGTATTCCTAGAATACTGGAGATTCGGAAAAATGGAGGGCAGCTGGGAGTGCAACATCAGTGCCAAAAGCCTGCAGGAACGACTCAAAATCTCACGATCGTCTGTTGAGCGAGCGAATCGCGATTTGGTCGAGGCTTCATTGATAACCCGTATTAACAATGGAAAATCTAGTCTCGACCCATTCCGACAACGTGTTTCAACAACAAAAATTTTATTTCCGCAGCGATTACTTCAATATGTTGCCACTGAACGCTATCGCAGCGACCTCAAGAAAACGCCCAAAAAAGACTTTTTAAGTTTTGTGAAAAACCTAGCCGATGAGCAATCAGTCGCGCCACCGGACAAACTGCAAATTGAGATCAAAACGGTCCGACGCGTGCTTAACGGAAAACTACATCTAACACCCGATATCGAGCAGTTCGCTGCGCAGGTTTCCTGGAGCATTCTTCACGGTGACATGGCCCTAGACACTTATGGTTCAGCGGATAAAGCAATTAACACCGCTGTAGGCCTCTTTCGGAACAA
>Ga0307486_1000672_pt1 | contig 29619 bp, 27 predicted proteins | sample CBIW02metaG_FD_203663 | JGI IMG/M metagenome (GOLD analysis project Ga0307486, IMG submission 203663) | Sea-ice brine microbial communities from Beaufort Sea near Barrow, Alaska, United States - CBIW 0.2 | ecosystem: Environmental > Aquatic > Marine > Coastal | place: USA: Alaska | collected... | reverse complement strand
GCTATCTTCTTAACGGCTTCGGCTTTGAATTCTGTGCTATAAGTTCTGATTTTCTTGGTCATGGTAAACTCCTCATCGAGTCACTAGTTTACCAAGTTTATCTCTACGGTTTCTTCAGCATAGCTCAAACTGTATCAAGCGTGGATGGCTCAGAAAAATACTCTCTAATCTATAAGCTAAACCGCTCATTTAAGGTATTACCTATAAACCTAAATAATAATAAAAAGGAGAAAGCTATGATATTTCCCATTGAGAATAACGACACGTTTTTACTATTTTTCCACGGTTTAGATTCGAGTAATGAGACCAGTAAATATACTTGTATAAAGCGCGAGCCTAAATATTGCCAAACCGTCAATTATCGGGATAACTTTGAAGCAGTGTTTGAGATTTATGAGGCGTTGATTCAAGAGAAAATAAAGCAGTATCCTAGAGTGGCATTGGCAGGACATTCGCTTGGCGGTTGGTTCGCCAATCACTTTGCCCATAAATATAACCTGCGTGCGCTATTGATTGCGCCCTGTATTTACCCAAACGAGGTTTTAGCCGATCGTATTCCGCAAATGGCAGATATGAAACTATCTTTTCCAACGTCAAATACTGAGATGGTGCGAGTGATGATAGAGATCGATGATGAGCGTTTGGATGTGGCCGTCGCTAGACGTACTTTAGTGAACTTACCTGAAAGCTGGGAGGTGGAGTATTTTGAGCGTGGTCATCACCGTATTGCTCGTAGTGAAGATATTTGGTATCACTTAGTCTATCTGTGCGAAGACCCTATTATTTGGATGGATGAGGCCACCTTTCATGGTGAAGACTAAAAGCAGTCATCATTACCTCACTTCCATCTAGCGTTTAGATTTAAGTGTTTATTTAAAGCTTTTTGATGTGCTATGATTAATAAGAACTGTTATAAAGATCTATCGTGGGTTTAACTGTTTTGTAGATGCTAATTGTTATTGTGAATCAGCAATAAATTAATACTGGCGCTATAAACCTTGCAACTTCCAGCACGATATAAAACAACTCTGGTAAAGCGCATGAGCCTGTACTCCGACAAGGTCACCCATGCCTGATTTGATATGCCTACTTAGGTCTATCTTTATATCCTTATTGTCGGAGTTCAGGAGTCATTTATGTCCATTATCACAAACCAAAATACCAATCGCTCTAAATATGCCCGTCGTTATAACCCGCGTCACCCTCTAGCACAGCAGGCTGTCAGTCAAATAGATAAGCTTGAATTGCGCCCACAAGATATCGTCAAAGTGATGGGCTATCCCATCAAACATACCATTCCCGCCTGTGATCGTTTACGTTATGTATTGTCTAGTGACAAGCTTGGACTGGATGGTAGTTACATTGACGCCTGTTTTACGGCCTCCGAATTTCTAAAAGCGCTGCTTGTAACGCTTGAGATGCAATATGAGCCGTTTCATGATGACATTACTCAAATCGAATATGATTTAGCGCATTATCCCAATCCTTTGCCTAAATATACCTTAAGAGCCGATGTTGATTTTGAGTTTACGGCGGGCGCAAATTGGATGTCTCGTGGTGTTGCTGCTAGTAAAGCTAACGCATACCTGCCTGAGGATATTGCTAAAATGAATGAGTCAAAGCGTGAGTCGATCGTGCAGAAGTGTATTGATGAGCACTATAAAAGGTATAACGGTCAGTTACCGTATAACGGGGTTATTACAGGCTATCGATTGATTACAAAACAGCATAATGAAATTATCGATAGAGTGAAGTATGAGTTGCCAAAATGTGAATAGTATCTTTAATGACTTTGGCACTATTTTAGCATTGGCTGATAATAAATAAATAAAAATCGTATTGATTAGTGACTTCAACACCTTCAGTAGCCTTACTTTTCTAAATAATCAATGAAGGGAGCTATAAAGTAACGCCGCTTTTTAGGAAAGTCTCTGGATTCCTATGGTAACCCTCCCAAGCATAAGACACTAATCCAATAGAATTAAGCTGCCTGATTGAGTTTCTGTATAGGTTGCTCTACCTGTAAGGATTGAACGTAATACTTTTTTATGGGAACAGGAGTAAGTCTTTGGTAATGTATTTGCGATTGTCAAACTTACTTACATGTGGTTGATTCTAATCACTGTTCATTTGTGTACAGCATATTTTCTCTGAAACACAGTCCAATTTTATTATGCCGCTACATAGTATCTTGCCAATGCTGACAGAGGTGATAGTGGCAATGTCTCTAACACTACAGCCTCGTACTATCATCAGTCGTATCTTATGTTCTATTTTAGAGTGCCAACCCTTATAGGTAATGGCGTGGTCGCCAATGAATTGACGTTTACAGTCTTTGCATTGGTAGTTTTGCTTACCATAGCTTTTTATACCGTTTTTCTTTAGACTAGGACTATGGCAGTCGGGGCAATTAATCTCTATTTGTGTCTTCATAACCTCAAATATAGCATCTTTGCTTTGGCTGGCACCCCTCCTTTATTTACTCAGCATACCTTTTGATACACCACTGGCACTTTTACATGGTCCACTAAATAGTATACCGACACTGGCCCTCATTGCTCCATCCGTGGGTCAAAGTGCTGCACTTATTCAATGAAACCAAGAACAGAGCAAGAGGAAGCAATGACAGAGATTAATGGAAAGCGGTTATCCTATCTTTATGAGGCTGTAACTATGGGTACGATCCGGGCTGCAGCAGATAAGCTCAATATTGCTCCCTCGGCCATCAGCCGGCAAATATCTCTGTTAGAGGAAGAATTAGCATGCATTCTTATTGAAAGGCACCGCAAAGGAGTAACGCCGACAGAAGCTGGTAGTATTCTCTTACAGTTTTATCGGGAATCACTCTCCGCTGAAGAGACTTGTGTTTCCAAATTACAGGCGTTGTTGGGATTACAGCGAGGTCATATAAAGTTAGCGATGGGTGATGGTTTTGTTGGGGATTTGATGTTGGGCCCATTATCTGAGTTCGCCCGTCTATATCCGGCGCTGACACTTTCAATCAGTATTGGGGGATCAAACGAAGTGATTCGTCAGGTTGAAGAAGATGAAGCGCATATCGGGCTAGTGTTCCATCCCAGCAGTCATCCGCGCATCCGCTCACAGGTTGTCAGTTGTCAGCCAATGTATATTATTATTTCGCCCGACCACCCGTTAGCCGATCGAAATAAACCGGTGCAGTTGAAGGAGCTTCTAGAATACCCAGTGGGGCTGGCTGAAAGTCGTTTTGGCGTACGTCAGTTACTAGCGATGGCAGAATTTCAACAAAAGATTCGATTTAACCCTATCCTAACCACTGACTCATTCTCTGTACTAAAGAATTTTGCCCGCTCAAATATGGGGTTTACCTTTCTACCGTATTTTGTAGTGTCCAAAGAAGTGAAAGACGGACATTTGATGGCAATCCCTATAGACAATACGCTACTGTCAAGCGGTGAAGCTCATATCGTAACTCGGTTGGGTCGTCATCTATCCCAAGGCCCGCATGAATTACTACAGCATCTGAAGTCATGGATGAAAGATTTGTAAGCGGGCTGCACACCAGCAACATCGAGTTGCTGGGCGCTGTTTTGAGACAGCTGTGATGCGCCACCGATATTTACGTCCGTCCTTGTCGTTGCCGGAGATGCTGCAGAGCGATCTCGACATCGAATATGCCGTCGATGCCAGCGACCCATTCAGATCTATAGTGATTCGTTCTATCCGGCTGACCATTCATTTAGACTGCGCGAACTCTATGAAGCACTTGCCGATTCGCATTGGGCCAACCGTATGTGAACTTGAGGGGCCAAGGCCAATCTTGAAGATGTCAAGTACGCTTAGCATAGCAGAGCTCCTAATATACTCTGTCAGACTTTCACCAATATGTACCCGATGCTCGCAACTGTGAGCGTCGAACTGAACGACTTCGCGCCTTTTACAGCATAGCCTGGGCTATCATGGCAGAACCCAAGAAAGTGCCAGTAAAGGTGAGCAAGGCAACCACTACAATTTTAAATCCAGATTTTTTAAATAAATTCACTTCCATTTGCGATATTGCAAACCCTGCATAGGCAAGTACAGGAGTAATGAGTTGTAATACGCCAAGCTTCTCTGTTTCTACTAAGACATACTCGCTCATTGGAAACTGTGGCAAAGATATCAAAATAGCCACAATTGATATCCAAGCAATAGCAGGGACATTGACAGGAATAACTTCCTTTAATAAGACGCCAACGATACAACAAGCGAACAGAATTAACATGGCAGGTAGCGCAGAGATTGGACTGACGCCTTGTCCTACCCAATTACTTAGTAATAGGACTATACAGATCACTGCTAACAGAGATAAAGACTGCCTTACTGATAAAACAGATTGCTCTTGTATCTTTACACCAAAATCTGTTTGTGTAGCAGTGGTAGTGTCATTATTCTTCTTAAATTTGCTAATGACTTTATATAAAAACTCTGTGAATGGTAGGGCAACAAATAAACTGACGAATAGCCCTGTGGCGTAAGTTAGTAGGTTAGAGGTCGCTGCAAACGCAGTAATAGTTTCCGCTTGAGCAGGTACAGTTTCTGCGAGCGCTGCCGAACATGCACCCATCATACTACCACTACCAATACCACAAGCCATTGCCAACGCACGAATATCCATGATATCCATAGAAGCAATAATACCCGCCATTAATGAGAAGTAAATCGCGCCAAACAAAGTACCCATTACATAGACACCCATTACACCGATACCTTCGGCGCTCTGAAGTCCATACTTATCAGCAATTAGCGCAATATTAGGTTCACGAGCAATTGAGTGAGTGGCACCAATAGCCTCTCTCCCCATTCCAAACACTAATACCGCAACAGGTAAGGCGATAAGGGCAGTCATTACATTTCCCAATTCTTGTAGTAATAATGCAGGACCTGCGGCTATTATTTCCTCGACTTTAGGACCGACACCAACACCAAATTTTGCAATAAACGGCATAATACTTAAGAGAACAGCGTAACTTGCAAATTTTGCTCGATCCTTAGAAATTACAGCTTTCATTGAGGGTATAACGTTGGGGTTCAACAATATTGTAAATATGAATGCGTATAGCAAAGGCAGTAAGACTAGTGTACCAATACCAATAGGTATCTTAATTATCCCTATCCATTCTGCAAGTAGCGATGTAATAATCACTAGTAAATGTAGCTTCCAATCAAATAAGTGCTTAGTCATTGTACTTGATAGCACAGTGGTATTATTCATAGCAATTCCTTTTGCATTTTATGATTTCTACGTTTGTTTATTATTTGGTTTATACAGAAGTTTTTGGTAGTTGAGACTCAACTAAAGAAACCCATACTTTGATACCTGTCTCAATAGCATCGTCATTAAAATCATAAGAGGCATTGTGTAATGGTTTGGAGGGGCTGCTACCATCAACACCTAACCAAAAATAAGCGCCCTTAACGACTTGACTCATGAATGAAAAATCCTCAGAAGCCATGGAGGGTTCTACATCAGTTTTTACTTTATCAGCGCCCAGCACTTTAGTAGCAGCCTCTTTAATTTCAAGATAGGCTTGACTGTCATTAGTGGTTACTGGATAGCGAATATGATAATCCATCTCGCCTGTGACACCATATAGAGGCGGTAGAGCTGTAACCATTTCTGTGAGCATATCCTGCATGGACTGGCGTACGTCCATATCAAAGCTACGAACGGTTCCTTTTAGAATGGCGTAATCAGGAATAACATTGGTAGTATCACCACTATTCATCTGCGTTACGCTAATAACGCCTGATTTGAGGGGAGATATTCGACGAGATATAATAGACTGAATATTAGTAATTAATGCCGCTCCTGCTGCTATAGGATCAGCCCCTAAATGTGGCATAGCTGCATGAGTGCCTTTACCAGTCAAAGTAATCTCAAAGGTATCAAAAGATGCCATCATAGGTCCGTTATTGACTGCAATCTCTCCCACAGGTAATCCTGGCCAGTTATGTAACCCGTAGACGGCGTCCATAGGAAACTTATCAAATAACCCATCCTCAATCATTGCCTTTGCACCGCCTAAGACCTCTTCAGCAGGTTGAAATATAAAATGAATCGTTCCGCTAAAATCTTTATGCTGGCTAAGATGCTTTGCCGTACCAAGCAGAACTGAAGTGTGACCATCATGACCACAGGCATGCATACAGTTCTCGTGAGTGGATTTATAATCAACGTCGTTTTGTTCTTTTATTGGTAGAGCATCGATATCAGCTCGTATTCCAATAGTGGGACCTGAGCCGTTCTTTAGAGTACCTACTACCCCCGTACCGCCCAATCCTTGATGTACCTCAATCCCAAATGACTGTAACTTGTTGACAATAAATGATGAGGTTTTAAACTCTTTAAAACCAAGTTCTGGTTGACTATGAATCTGCTTACGCCACTGCTTTACTTCACCTAGTAGGGTTTCGTTAATTAACATTTATTTTCTCCTTTGATATAAACGGGTAACACAGTGATATATCGATCAAATCCTTGTTATATTTCCAAACAGGAAACAACAAAAACCAAAACTTGAAAAATTAAATTGCCCATTCCAAAATTAATTGCCTACAAAAGACATAGAAACATCGGAAAGGGCATCTTGAGTAATCTATTTAAGAAAGCCTAATGCCCGACCTTAAAATGCTATTAACCAAACGTACTATTGGATTGAATAACCAAATTGAATAGCAGAATCTTTTGCTGTTTCGATCCATACACTTTTAGTCTGTGTATATTCGAGTAAACCTTCGTAGCCACTAGATCGGCCATAGCCGCTCTCACCAAAGCCACCAAACGGCGACATTACATTGATTGCCTTATAACTATTCACCCAGAACGTTCCCGCATTTACTTGAGCGGCCATCCGATGAGCACGACCTACATCAGCAGTCCAAACAGCGCCAGCTAAACCAAACCGACTGTCATTTGCTAACGCTACAGCCTCTTCTTCATCATCAAATAAAATGACAGAAACAACAGGCCCAAAAATCTCTTCCTGTGCTACTCGCATATCATTTTTCACGTTGGCCAAAACTGTTGGCTGATAAAAATAACCATTTTCACCTCCACAAATTTCACCTGGCTTTCCGCCTGCGGCAACAACAGCACCTTCAGCAATACCGTCAGAAATTAACGAACGCACGTGACTAAACTGTTTCTGGTTATTAATCGGCCCCACCATCGTGCCTTCATCCCATGGCAAACCCAAGGGCAACTTACTGGCTGCTGAGGCAACACGTTCCACTACTTCTTTATAGACATCGCGATGAACCAATAACCGAGAACCCGATACACAGCTCTGTCCAGCGGCAGAAAAAACGGCAGCTTGCGCACCCACTACCGCACGATCAAGATCAGCATCTGGAAAAATTATGTTGGCTGACTTTCCACCTAGCTCCAATACACAAGGGATTACACGTTGCGCAGATGCCGAAGCAATGAGAGCACCGGTCTGTGGTGAACCTACAAAAACCACTTTTTTAGTTGCCGGATTAGCAATTGCAGCAGTGCCCGTAGTGTGCCCCAGCCCATTAATTACATTCACCAAACCACGCGGGATATCTGCTTGCTCAAGAATTTTAGCGAGTACTGTTGAGCTTAATGGGGTTAATTCAGATGGCTTTAGTAAGACTGCATTTCCTGCACAGATGGCCGGCGCGATCTGCCATCCTCCGGTAAATACAGGTGCGTTCCAAGGTGTGATTTGAGTCACTACACCATAAGGCTCATGACGAGTGTAGTTTAAGTGACTTGTTGGTACGGGAATAACTTGTCCCATAATTTTGTCACACCAACCAGCATAGTATTCAAACATATCAGCAACTTTTGCCACCTCAACCCGGCAATCGCGAATAGGCTTACCTGCAGATATGCACTCTAGGCGTGCCAGAGATTCCGCGGCTTCGCGTATTTTCATGCCGCACTTCCACATTAACTGACCTCTTGCACTGGCGGTCATTGACCACCACACTTTTTGAGCTTTTATAGCAGCATCGGCTGCTGCAGCAACAATACACTCCCCCGCATCACGATAGATTAAAAATACCTGACCGGTTGCTGGATTAATCAGCTCGATATCGTCCCCATTACCTGCAACCAATTCTCCATCAATTAAGCTGCCAAACTTTGAAGTACCCAGCAGTTCATTAAGCAATATTTCAACTTGCTGCTCACCATTTCCTTCTACTATAAAACTCATAATCTATTCTCCCAAGCCGGCATTTTTAATGATGCAGTTAAAATCATCCTGATCAGGTATGTTTTCTTCGCTCTGCGACCAAATTTCGGCTACCTGTTTAGCCAAAGGTAACTCTAATCCCATCTCACCGATCATATTTTTTGCCAGACGCACATCTTTACGCATCAGCTGCATAGTGAAACCGGAATCAAAACCTTTATTGAGAATCCAACGAGGGAAATTAACTTCACTGATCGCACTACGACCTGAACCGGCATTCAAACCGGCAATAAGGTCTGCAGGATCGAGTCCTGCCTTGATACCCAGAGCTACTGCTTCGGCGGTGGTCACTAGATGTGCGGCACATAGTAGATTATTGATCAGTTTAGCCGCATGTCCATTGCCAGATTTTCCCATGTAGACCACTTTTGAACTCAAGGCGTCCAAATACAACTGTGCACGTTCAAGGGAACTACTTTCACCTCCAACAACCATCACCATAGTACCGGCTTCAGCACCCGCCGGACCGCCACTGACAGGGCAGTCCAATAACTGATGGCCTAACTGATCCAGCTCTATTGAGAGTGCCCGCGTCACCTCTGGTTCTGAGGTAGAAGTATCAATAATTAGGGTTTTAGGCTGAGCACAGTCAATAATGCCACCTTTGCCTTTAACAACTGCTTGTACATGCTTTGCCATTGGCAAAGATAGAATGATGACGCTAGATTCAGCACACAGAGCTTTAATATCTGCAACAAGATTCACGCCGATTTCCTTGGCAGCTTGGCGTTGTGCTTCCCCTATGTCGGTGCCGAAGACTTTAAAACCCTTGCGAAGCAAAGACTGAGCCATGCCGTTACCCATACGGCCTAACCCGACGATACCTATAGTTTTTTTAGTCATGTCTGCCCCATTATTTTTGTATTTTCTGTCAGCTTTATTATGACTAATAAGCCATTAAGAAGAACCATAACAAACAACCTTTTGTGTTCTAAAAAAGGCAACGCCAACGTAAGCAATGAGATGGATTCCTCCTCACCTCATCTTGTTATTTATGGAAATTGGTGAGACGAGTTTACTGTAACTGATTGATGACTTGGCTTTAATAACGCAGTCCTTGCCGTCCTTGCGATCTTGGTGGGCGGAGTTTTTGCGTGGATGAGATTGCCTGAATGAATACTGAGACCGAGTACAAGGTCCAAAGAGTTGCCAGCTCGGTTGCCCTAGTTAGCCAGTTAACTGGCAATATCAAACCTTGAGTAGTGTGGTGGTACAGCGGGATGATGAAAAATCTTAAGGATAGGACACAGCCCTCGGTTGCGGTTGTATTCAGGGAGATGTTTGCGGATGGTTCACTTGGTGAGTATTTTGTCCGGCGTATTTCTCTCACAGCGTTTGTTGGGGCAAGCGAGAGTTGTGACAATATGGGAAAATAATCGGAGTCGACAATAACTAACCTTTGATACTCGCTTAGAAGTTGATGACTTTTGGACTTATGTGGGTCGAAAAAAGCGTAAAGTCTGGCTCATCTATGCTTATGATCGTGACACCAGTGAGATTGTGGCTTATGTTTGGGGTAAACGTGACTTAGCCACGGCAAGAAAGCTACGGTGCCGTCTCAAGTACCTTAAAGTGACGTATAGCTCTGTTAGCATGGATAACTGGAACCGTTTCTTAACCGCCTTTAAACCAGATAATAAACGGGGTGGCAAACAACATACCGTAGGCATAGAAGGCAATAATTGCCGTCTCAGACACCGACTAAAACGAGCCGTTAGAAGAACCTGTTGTTTCTCTAAAAAGCTCGATAATCACTTTAAAGTCTTTGATTTGGTGTTCTTTTATATCAATTATGGTTATGTCTGATGCCAGCATACTTTTTAGAACACCACCCATCAACTGTGCTTTGCGAAGTACGCCGTGGCCTTTTTTAGAATGTCTCGCTCCTCCTGAGCAACCTTGAGATCACGTTTAAGACGTCTATTCTCTTCTAGTATAGCTATGAGTTCAGGATCATATTGCTTAGTACCGATAAGCTTGCCTTCATTCGCTTTGTTCTGCCAGTTAGATAACGTTTGCATCGCTATTCCTAGCTGCCGAGCAGTTGCACTCAAGTTACCATTGTTGTCTGCAATTTTTTTGACAGCTTCTGCTTTGAATTCCGTGCTGTAGTTCTGCTTTTTCTTAGTCATGGTAAACTCCTCATCGAGTCGTTAGTTTACCAAGTTTATGTGTACGGATTTGACGGCAGGGGTCATTCTTAATAGAGGGTGTGATATCTGTTATTGCTTATGATGATGTCAAAATACCTAACGGCTCATTTACAAATACCAAAGCTAAAATTGCCAAATAGCTTGAAGCTATTGTTAGAATAATCTTGATTTATTTTTATATGTCTGTATTATTGGACATATGGAAATAACTAATGCAATCGCCAGCTTCGCTGCGCTATCTCAAGACACTCGGTTAAAGGCATTTAGACTGCTGGTCAGTCATGAGCCTGATGGACTGCCTGCCGGTGAAATTGCCCGTCAACTGTCTGTACCTCATAATACGATGTCCGCTCATCTAGCAGTGTTATCGCGAGCTGGATGGGTCCTCTCGCAACGCCACAGCCGTCAGATTATCTATCGCGCTTCATTGTCGCATATGGAAGCAGTCGTTCAGTTTCTATTGCAGGACTGCTGTGCTGGGCATCCGGAATTGTGCTCCTCTCTTATAGACCGTTTAAGTGGCTGTGGTATCAATAAATCTAACGATTGAATTGTTAATCTAGTCAAGAATCAGACCACTAAATACTCTAACGATAACATCAATAATAATAACTGAGGTCACTATGACATCGCTCATTTTTCACAATCCCAACTGTGGTACTTCTCGTAATACTTTGGCCATACTGAAGGCTTCAGGTGAACAGCCCAATGTGGTTGAGTATCTCAAAACACCGCCCACTCGTGAGTATCTGATCGAGCTACTGACGTTAATGAGTATTGCCCCACGAGATCTGTTACGTCGTAAAGGCACACCTTATGATGAGCTGAACTTAGACAATCCAGCGTTATCTGATGATCAGCTCATTGATGCTATGGTTGCGCATCCTATTTTAATCAATCGTCCTATTGTCGTCACAGATAAAGGCGCTGCCTTATGCCGACCTTCAGAGCGGGTTTTTGAATTATTGAATAATCCAGTGGCTACTTTCAAAAAAGAAGATGGAGAAGTCATCCAATCTGATAAAGACAAGGCCCTACATGCATCTATCGATTTGATAGACTTACCCAATATTGATCCAGAGAATATTCGCTCAATCGACATTGATTCCTTAATTGGTCCAAACGACCTTAGACATCCTCCAAAAATATTGGTGTTATACGGTTCCCTTCGTGAGCGCTCATTTTCTAAACTGGCCGCGCAAGAGGCAAGCCGTCTACTACGTTGGTATGGTTGTGAAGTTCGTACCTTTGATCCCGCCGGCCTACCATTACCTGATAGTACCGATGCCGATCATCCTAAGGTGCAAGAATTACGCGAGCTGGCAGCGTGGTCAGAAGGCATGCTATGGGTAAGTCCCGAGCGCCACGGCAGTATTACCAGTATCATGAAAGCGCAGATTGACTGGATTCCACTATCGCTAGGAGGCGTGCGTCCCACCCAAGGTAAGACGCTTGCCGTGATGCAAGTCAGCGGTGGCAGTCAGAGCTTTAACACCGTTAACCAGCTACGTATTCTGGGACGCTGGATGCGCATGATTACCATACCCAATCAATCCTCTATCCCCAAAGCCTTTTTGGAATTCGATGATGATGATCGCATGAAAATGTCGCCACTGTACACTCGCATTGTCGATGTATGTGAAGAGTTGGTTAAATTCACGTGGATGACTCGAGGACGCTCAGCGTATCTCACCGATCGCTATTCAGAACGAGTAGAAAACGCTGAAGAAGTATCACAGCGCGTCAACCAAAAACCTATTTAACATTTAATCTCTTCAACGTTATTGTTTTATTAAGGCGACTTCATGTTAGCACTAGCGATTTTTATCGTCACTTTGACCTTCGTCATTTGGCAACCTAAGGGTCTTGGTATTGGATGGAGTGCGGTTGGTGGGGCGTTAGTCGCCTTGCTATTTGGCGTGGTTCAATGGTCGGATATTGCTATCGTATGGAATATTGTATGGGATGCAACTTTCACCTTTGTGGCGCTTATCATCATTTCATTGATATTGGATGACGCTGGATTTTTTGGCTGGTCGGCCCTCCATGTCGCGAAATGGGGCAAGGGTCAAGGTCGGCGACTGTTCCCTATGATAGTTATTTTAGGGGCGTTCATTGCGGCTTTTTTTGCCAATGATGGTGCAGCGCTACTGCTAACCCCTATTGTTATCGCTATTCTGCTGCGTCTTGATTTTCCGCCAAAATCAGCCTTAGCATTCATCATTGCCACTGGTTTTATTGCAGATACCGCCAGCCTACCGTTAGTCACCTCTAATCTAGTCAATATTGTTAGTGCCAATTATTTCGATATAGGGTTCGGGCGCTATGCTTCGGTCATGGTGCCGGTAAATATTGTATCTGTAATAGCGACGTTACTGGTGTTATGGGTCGTTTATGCTCGCAGCATTCCAAAACACTATTCAATCGCTGACCTCACTTCACCACAATCTGCCATCAAAGACCCTTTGGTTTTTCGCTCAGCCTTTCCCCTTCTGGCTCTGTTACTGGTGGCTTATTTTGCGACTGAGTCGTTAGGTATCCCTATTTCATTGGTGACCGGAACAGCGGCTTTATTGCTTATGGCGATTGCAGGACGCTTTTGGCAAGGTGGTCGAGGTGCCATTGTTTCTGTGCCAAATGTCCTGCGTAAAGCCCCTTGGCAAATCGTATTGTTCTCAATAGGCATGTACTTGGTTGTTTATGGCTTGGGGAATGCCGGACTAACCGCATACGGCGCGCAGATACTCAACTGGTTAGGGCAACAAGGCGATGTCGTTGCCACATTAGGAACTGGATTTCTCTCTGCTATCGTAGCCTCAGTCATGAACAATATGCCATCAACCCTCATCGGTGCATTGGCTATTGATCATGCACAAGTACCCGCAGCGACGCGCGAGCTGATGATTTATGCCAATGTCATTGGAAACGATTTAGGGCCAAAATTCACGCCTATTGGCAGTCTAGCGACCTTATTATGGTTACATGTACTCGCAGAAAAAGACTACAAAATCAGCTGGGGTCAGTATATGAAAATTGGACTAGTCATTACCCCACCCGTATTATTAGCAACCCTTTTGGCCTTAGTATTTTGGTTGCCTATCATAAACGGATAAATCGGTTATCAAGCGTTTGAGTAAGATATTATTTTCTGCTAGCTGCTGACCAATCAACTTATTATCTAAATTGATCGCAATCAATACCTCACGTTCTATGGTAGAAATGCCATATAGTTAGTTCAAAATAAAAGAGAGTCGTTCATATCAAAGTGCTGCTGGTATAAATTTTTCTTGCGTGCTGTTTGCAAACGGGACAGAGGCTGCAAAAAATTCATTCCAGCAGCACTGTATCGTTTTTAAATGGGATCGACTATATAATCTTCTACAGTCAGTTCAAAATAAAAGAGGTTGTTACCTTAGTGTTTAAGCTATAATACATAAATGAGAATCATTAAAATTAACAGCTTAATAAGTGTCATTATCAGGTCTATGCTGTTACGTTAAATGGTTAGTTTAAGATAAGACTCTATCAGACGAACCCATTACCTAGGAGTCACCATGAGCCACTTAGTTATTCCGAGCCATTGGAAAGTGAAACGTTCTACTCATTTTTTTACTAAGGATAAGGTCCCCAAAGCCTTATTAAACCATCACAACACCGCTGAAGGTGTTTACGGTCAAATTTGCGTCATGCAAGGCACTGTCACTTTCTACGGATTTGCTGATGAAGCCGCTACTGAACCAGAGAAAACAGTGGTTATTCAAGCAGGACAATTTGCCGTCAGTCCACCTGAATATTGGCACCGCGTAGAGTTGAGTGATGACGCCCAATTCAACATTAACTTCTGGACTGAAGGGGATACCGGTAATAAATCGATATTTAATAGCTCTAAGATTCACAGTAAACCGATTGAAGCCTTGTTTGATAAACCAGACAATGATAAACCTACTGAGTAATAATTAACCACTCAATATATGCATATTTTCAAGGCGTTGACCCTCAAGAATCAACGCCTTATTTTTTTGTCATACTGATAGGTTTTAGTATACTTAGATTAACATATGAATACGTTTTACTCGGCTGTTAGCTCAACAAGCAGGTCATGTATTTCATTCTTAAGTTCTTTATCTTCAATTTTATTAGCACTGATTTTTGCATTTTGCAAGTTGATGACAGCCGCATCCGTTTGGCCCAATTCAACTTGCAATACCGCCATAGAAAAAGCAATCGAGGACATAAAATCTTTTGAATTAATCGCAATCGCTTTTTTTAAGGCTTTTTCGTAGATAACTACAGCCTCATCTAATTCCTCTGTAAAGTCAGCCAATGTCTCCCATTGTACAGGATGGTCTTTATCAGTATTTTCATTGTCGGTACATATCGCTTGCAGATCTACATAAAGCGCATCGAAAGCCTCTTGATTGCGTCTATTGTTCGCCTCTAATAGCTCTTCAGCTAACATATAGACTGACTTATATATTTTGGTATTGACCATTACTCATTTCCTTTTTCTACTACTAATAAAATAACAACAAGTGAATTAATAAATGGATTTACTTATTAATTGGGTACTAAAAATTTTAGGTTAACTCTTTTACGTTTTCCCAGATAAACGTGACTTTTTCTAGAGTCAGTTCAAAATAAAAGAGAGTCGTTCATATCAACATGCTACTGGTATAAATTTTTCTTGCGTGCTGTTTGCAAACGGGACAGAGGCTGCAAAAAATTCATTCCAGTAGCCCAGTAACATTGTCTCGTTTTCAAATTGGATCGACTATAACGTGCTATTTACACTACTCTTACTTTTTATAACCGACAAATTGCACAACTGCGCTGAGACCTTGATGGCGTGTGCCTTCTGAAATAGTCCGTTGCTTTTCAATACCTATAACTTCCTCTAACCCTGCAAGCTCACTCTGCAAGTCTTCTAATGACACAAATCTCTCTTTTTGGCTGGCAGGCGGCCCACCAACTCCTTCCATAGTCGTTTGCTCATAAGTATAAGCTTCTAGAATAAACACCCCGCCCGACTTCAACGCCGGTGCAATCTGTGCATGGACGCGTCGCTGTATGGCTTCAGGCATATGTGCCCAAATAGAAACAATGCCATCCCATTGCGCAGCACCTAATTTATAATCGGCCAAATCTGCAACCTGAGTCGAGATGCCAACGCCCTTATCGCTGGCTAATTTTAGCGCTTTATTTAAGCCGACTTCAGAGAGATCCATCGCAGTGACCTGATAGCCTTTTTGAGCTAAGAATACCGCATTCCTTCCTTCGCCTTCAGCTAAGCACAGCACACGCCCGCCTGCAGGTATTTTGTGCAATTCCTCTTTTAAAAAGTCGTTAGCTTCTGTGCCATAGGCAAAACCTGCCTCATTATAGCGTTCGTCCCACATTTTAATTGCCCTTATTGTCTTATTGAATATTTCGCTACTTAGGCTATTTTATAAATCACCTACGAAAAACTTTAACAAATAGACTAAATTCCAAATTGAACGATCTATGGAACAAGTTATTTAAGTGAAATAGTTGACTTAACCTATATATTCATAATATAAAATATATAGTATATTCGTTACTTTGAAAGTATTGGAGCACCTTTTTTTCTACGCGCGATTATAAGAGTATTTCAGGAGGAACTAATATGATGCATTTAAGCTACACTCTCAAATGCTGGGCGTTAGGCGTCACTTTTTTCTTAGTGTTTTACTTTATAGTACTAGTAAGCGATCCTAGTTTTAGTAAGTATATTTATATGTTGGGACTAAGCACCCTGCTGTTCCCTATTGCCAAGCATGCAGTCGATGTTGTGACTGATTTGTTTGCACCAAACATCCTTTTATTTAATGGGTTATTACCTTCATTATTAATTAATATTGTGATTTGGATGCTTACCCCATTTATCGTGGCACTGACAGTTATTGCATTCATACTTTATAGCATGGGTGTCCTGACAGAAAATATTAGTCATTAAATATTAGAGCAGAGGCAACCTGACGTTATCTTTGCTCTTTAAGTTTGTTGTCTTACTCAGATCAAAACAGCATCCTGATGAAGGCGATGTGCTAGGTATGGTCTCATTGAATGGAAACACCCATAGCGGAAAAGGTCAGAGGCTCTCTTCAAGTCAAATACAAGCGAATAGAGGGAATAGCTACCTTTATTACGACTTTAATCACTTTAAAATTGGCGGGTTACGCATTCGCTAACCCACCCTACAAAAAACTTCATCCTAACTCACCTTGTCCCACATCTTGCTTAGACGCTTGGGTGATACCGCCATGCGGGTTTTCATCGGCTGGGCAAACAGTTGAATGCGATATTCCTCGACCAGCCAGCGATATTCACTGATAGATTCAGCATTGGCGCGCCCTGACAGCCGCTCCATATGTAAATCCAGCGCATAAACCCCATCCAGATCTGCGTCAATATTGTGCTCAAGGCGCTCAAGGCGAACCTCCAGCGCTTCTAAATAACGCGGATACTGCTGCCAGTGACTATAATCCATTCGGTAAACAAAATTGGCCAAATGTAAATCTTCTAATTGGTCTTCCATATCATCGATAGACTCACCAAATATCTCCCGATCGAGCATGAGTAATCCTTGGCGAATACGTTGCCAACGGGTGTAGACATTTTTTAGCTGCTTAATGACAGTTTGTCCCGTTAATAAGAAATTACTGACCACCACTTCTGAGGTTTGCTGATACTCTGCTAACGTGAAGGGTAGCTCTTCAGCCAGACCTACAGCGATATCACCAGCGCTCTCAGGCAAGTCCTCATTGTGATCAAATAAGATATAGTGCTCCTCAAGAGCCGCATCTAGCGCAGCATCAATGACAATGGTTTTCAACTTTTCCATATCACCAAGTGGCGCAAAGGCCAACTTAAATATCTTATCAATTTGACTGGTCAGCTGTTTTTTCTTCGCGCCCAGCTGCCCTTTCATTAGCGTCAGCACGCCAATACGGTGCGCCTGCAAAGCTGCGGTTACATCAGTATATTGATGAATCGATACGGCCTCGCCAGCCTCATCAGTAACCAAAGCGGCAAACTGCTTCATAACTACGCCAGCGCTATGATGATTTTTGCTAAACTTAAAATGCTCAGGGAAGCTAGTATGCGCGCCTTGCTGTTCAGTGACGGCTTGACTGGTTTCGCTAGCATGACGGACTTGCAATGTCTGTAAGTCACGACCTTTTTCAATAATGCGATTCTTATCATCGACCACACAGATTTGCGGCTGTAGATAACGGTCGATAGTGGACGGATTAAAATTATCGGGCGTTACCGACATAATTCCGCGGCGATTTAACGCTTGGCACAGTTGCTTTAACAACCCTTGTGATTGCGCAGGCTGTAGCTCATCGAATAAACTGTCTGCCGTATCAGGAATCGGTACTATCTGTCGGCGGATGTCTTTCGGTAACGATTTCAATAGCTGTAACACCAACTCAAATCGCCAACCGGGTACGCCCCATAACAATTCAATCGCATCCAGTTGCGGTAACGCGGCTAATGGCACACGAATAGTCACACCATCTTCGTCGCTTGACGGATCAAAGATATAGCGCAGCGGTAGCTTTAAATCACCCAATTGCCATACTTCTGGAAAATCACCGGTAGTGGGTGCTTGGCTATTAAGAATGTCATCATCAGAGAAAAATAGATGTTTGTTGTCAGTTTTTTCAACTTCCGCACGCCAATCTTCAAACGCTTTACGACTGGCAATATGCTCCGGTATTTTTTGATCATAAAACTGATACAGGGTTTCTTCATCGACCAATAAATCACGGCGACGTAGCTTATCTTCAATACGCTCAACATGGGCGATTTTGTCCATATTGTGCTGTAAAAATGGCGCTTGCCGACCGAAATTACCGGTCACTAAGCCGTCACGGATAAATATCTCCCGCGCTTCAACCAGATTAACTTGTTCATAATTGGTTAGCTGTTTAGCGATGATAATCAGCCCAAACAAGCTAATCTGCGCGTAAGCTTTTACTCGACCAGTCTTTTTCGACCAATGCGGCTCGAAGTAATGGTACTTTAGTAGGTTGCCCGCCGCTGAGATAATCCATTCCGGCTCAATCTTGGCAACCGTACGCATAAAGACTTGTGAGGTCTCTACCATCTCAAACGCCATCACCCACGGTGGTATTTGCTTAAATACGGTACTGGCTGGGAAAATTTTAGCCTTTTGCTGGCGCGCGGCTAGATATTCACCACGATTTTCAGTTTTATGGGCGATGATTGACAACAATCCAGTCAATAATGCGCGATGCAAATTGGCATATTTAACCGCTTTTAGTTCCTCATCATCAACGCCCGTCGGATCACTATTAGTATCAAGCTCATCAAGGCCATTTTTAGCACCGTTTTTAGTACTGGCTTTTGAGCTGCTGACATCTTTAAGCTTCAGCTCAGTAACCATTTGTACCAATTGACGATGGGTTTGATGCCATTCTCGCACTCTTGGAAAGCTCAAATAGTTATTTTTGGCAAATTGCCTACGCTGATTGCCAGATAATTTATTGCCATCCTCATCTTTTTCAAACAGCGTTTTCCAAAGACTGAGATAAAACAAGAAATCAGAGTCATCTTGGCGGAAGACCGCATGCTTTTGATCTGCTTGCGTGCGCTTATTAGCGGGACGTTCGCGCGGGTCTTGAACCGCGAGCGCTGCAACCACAATCAGCATCTCACGAATACAGTCAAAATCGCTACCTGCGACCAACATGCGTGCCAGTCTTGGGTCTATTGGCATGCGCGCCATTTGTTGCCCAATACGGGTAAGCGTTAAATGGTCTAAACCCTTGCGTTTTGGCTTATGATTCGTCTGACTGGCTTCCTTGTCAGTTGCTTGCTCATTTTTGGGTGTAATTGCGCCCAACTCATTAAGCAATTTATGCCCATCAGTGACCAAACGACTGTCAGGTGGCTCAATAAAATCAAAGTCATCAACACTACCCAAACGCAGATTAGCCATCTGTAAAATTACTGACGCTAAGTTGGTTCGTAAAATTTCAGGTTCAGTAAACTCAGGACGGCCACTAAAGTCCTCCTCGCTATATAAGCGAATACAAACCCCAGGTGCAACCCGACCACAACGACCTTTACGCTGATTGGCTGCTGCTTGGGCAATAGCTTCAATCGGTAAGCGCTGCACACGCGAGCGGTAGGAGTAGCGAGAAATCCGCGCAAACCCTAAGTCAATCACATAACGAATACCGGGGACAGTCAAGGCAGTCTCAGCAACGTTAGTCGCGATAACAATACGTCGACCTCTACCTGACGGCTGGAAGATGCGTTGCTGCTCCTCATAGGTCTGCCGCGCAAATAATGGCAATATTTCCGTATGCTTGGGCCCATGACGTTCAAGCACTTCTTGCGTTTCACGAATTTCAGCTTCGGTGGCGGCAAATATTAAGATATCGGCTTGATCAGCATGGCCCTTGCTTTGCGCATCACTAAAGCATTCTTCTACGGCGGCAACCACAGCACGCGGCAGATTTTCTTCAAAGTCATCGTAACTGTCGTCATCTGAGCTGGTTACTGGCTCATCAGTGAGCGGACGATAACGTACCTCGACCGGAAAGTTACGCCCTTCTACATTAAAGATAGGCGCCGGTACTCGACGTTTTAGCTTATTATCGTAGCGGCTAAAATAATCACTAAAGCGCTGGGTATCTAAGGTCGCTGAGGTGATAATAACTTTTAAATCCGGTCGTCTGGGCAGTAGCTGCTTAAGATAACCCATGATAAAGTCAATATTTAAGCTGCGCTCATGGGCCTCATCAATAATAATAGTATCATATTTACTCAAGAATCGATCGTGACCCAACTCAGCAAGTAAGATGCCGTCGGTCATCAGCTTAATCACTGACTGCGCGGTACCTTGTTCATTAAAACGAATCTTAAAGCTGACTGTACCTCCTAACTGCTCACCCAACTCTTCAGCAATACGGTTTGCCACACTTCGTGCCGCCAGTCGTCGTGGTTGGGTATGCCCTATTTGTCCGCGAATTCCGCGACCTGCCAGCATCGCCAATTTTGGTAGCTGCGTCGTTTTACCTGAACCTGTTTCACCTGCCACAATAATCACTTGATTATCAATAATCGCCTGTACCAAATCTTCGGCACGTTGGCTGACGGGTAAATCAAGATTTAGCCTTGCGGGTAGATTTTCTGGAATACTATCCATACGCGCTTGCACCGCTTGCTGTGAGCGGGTTTTTAACTTTTCAAACTGCGCGCGTTTCTTCTCTAGGTTTTCACTATATTTTGCATCAGGTTTTTTATTAGACGCAGAGCCGCGACTAAGCTCACGCTCAAGTTTGCTCAAATAAAATTCATCTTTAGCAAGTACAGGTAGATTGCTTTTAATTTGAGGCTGAGCAGTGGTTTTATCCTCAGTTTGATTTTTAGTGTCCATTTTACTATTTAGACTGTCATCGTTCAGATTTTCAGTGTTCTTTGGAATATTAGTCATATTTGCTTAGGCTATTTTTTATATGAAGAGTGGTTAGATTATGGGGATAATTTAGCTACGATTCAAGACAGCATTAGACGGGATTATCTCGCCTATAAAAATTACTATTTCTTATGCTTTATTAAAACAAGGCTTTTTAAACTTCGTTGATTACCCTTGATACTTGTGAGGTTGAGTTAATAGCCACGTGCTACTGGTATAAATTTTCCTTGCGTGCTGCTAGACAGAGGCTGCGGAAAATTCATCTCAGTAGCACTGTATCGGTTTTACAGTGAACCAACTATAGTACCCGCCCCGTCCTTAGCGCAAACGCCCAATCCTCACGACCATTTATCGAAGCAAGCTTGGCTGCCGCTTCATGATCGTAAGGGACTTTAATATGCTGAGTTTGCCAGCGTCTGCCCTGCGTAGTCTCAATACATTCAATCAAGGCGTAACTGGCATGGGGAGTATAGGTCTGCATTTTGTGGGCAATAGGCAACTCATCCTCATAAGCGGGATAACCAACGCTGCCGGTGTTAACAACCATCTGACCTGACGACAGGGTTATCAGTCGTGGAATATGCGTATGACCACACACAATAATGGCGGTGCCAATACCCTTCAGCAAAGTTAGAATGTCAGCGTCACTACGTACATTAGGTTGGCCACTGCTCACATCTTCTAACAGGTACATCATGTCATCGGTTGGCGATCCGTGACACAAGTAGACATCCTTGCTTAAATAATAATCAAAAGGTAGCGAACGCATCCACTCGATAGCGACTGTTGGTAAATCATTTATGATAAAGGCCAGCGTTGGATTAATAGCGATATCAGCTGCCGTAGCATCATAAACTTGCCGATCCTGATTGCCGCGAATGGTAATAATATCGTCTTGATTTGCTATCAAAAGCTCATAAGTAGCCTTAGGGGCAATTGGGCCGTATAAAATATCACCAAGATTAACGATTTGGCTAACGTCACGTCGTTTGATATCTGCGAGCACAGCGTCAAGCGCAAATACATTGCTATGAATATCTGAAATGGCAGCGATTTTAACCGTGGATTCAACCGTTAAGTCAGTCATATAATTAGTCTTTTTTAATCAAATATAAATTCTGAAAGAGATAAAACGAGCCTATCAGCGCTCATATGTCCTAATATATCAAAATCATCCAATATTATTCACCTATTGGTTTTCCCGCCAAGAACTGTTTGACTACGGCGACTGTCGCAATGGGATTTTCTTCATGTGGCACGTGTCCTAGGTTATTAATTAAATCCATTTAATTATATTCGATTAATTATATTCGATTAATTTGCATAGCTAAATATTATTGATATAGCAGTCATAACAACGCTTATAATAGCAGCAAAAAAATGAACAACCCCAAGCGTTGTTAACTGATAAGTACAAGACCATCAAACCTCTATAAAAAAACCCGATATCCAGCTATAGCGCAGACATCAGGTTCTTACATTAATCATTACAATACTGAATTAACCAGCCATTAGAGTAAGAAAAAATATGCCCACAGACCAACTACAAATGTGGCAATGACATTAAGTATCACACCAGTACGTATCATCTCTGACTGCTTAATAAGACCCGTACCAAAGACAATTGCATTTGGCGGGGTGGCAACAGGTAACATAAAGGCACACGAGGCACCAATACCGATGATCATCACCAATACGGCAGGTGGTAAGCCCATTTGCTCGGCAATAGCCGCAAATACGGGTACTAACAGAGCAGCAGAAGCGGTATTAGAGGCAAATTCCGTTAAGAAGATAATGAATGCCGATACTGCGAGCACCACTAAGATAAGCGGTGCAGATGATAGCCCATTGGCGACCGCTTGACCAAGAACCAAAGAGGCCCCTGATACTTTTAGCACCGTTGATAGCGCAATACCACCACCGAACAACATGAGTACGCCCCAGTCGGTGTTGTCAGAGACTTGTTTCCATGACACCAAACCTAAGCTAACCACTGCTGATGCTGCTAACAATGCGACAATGGAATCAACATCATCGACATTCAGCGCGGCACCGATTTGTTTAGAGAGTATCCAGCTCAACGCGGTTACGATAAATACAATAATTGTCAGTACACGGGGTTTATTCCATGCAATAGGCTCATCTTCGTTGAGCGTGACCTGACGATTGAGATTGGGTTTAAGGAACAGATACATGGCTCCTAATAATAGTGGCAACAGCACCAACATCATTGGAATACCAAACTTCATCCAATCGATAAAAGCAATATCAAGCGCTTTGGCAGCAATCGCATTAGGCGGTGAACCGACAATCGTCCCTAAACCACCAAGGCTGGCAGAATAAGCAATACCTAATAGCACAAACACGAAAGTGCCACGGTCGTTTTCACGGTCAACCTGCGTTAAGATGCCCAGCGCCAATGGCAACATCATTGCCGCAGTGGCCGTGTTCGATATCCACATCGATAAAAAGGCAGTCACTCCAAATATCAAAAATACTGCAGTTCTGAGATTGCCACCTGCCATTGATAGAATCTTGAGCGCAATTTTTCTATCTAATTTCTGCACATGCAACGCTGCCGCTAACGCAAAACCACCAAAGAACAAATAAATAATCGGGTTGGCAAAGCTTTGTAAGCCGATTTCGGCATCGAAGTCTGGTATACCAATAAGCGCCCCTATTACGACGACCAATATCGCGGTAATAGTCACATGCACCGCTTCAGTCAACCACAACACGCCAATAAAGAACAGCAGGGTGAGGCCTTTATTAGCACTGATATCGTACGGTAGGACGTTGTAAATAATCATACTGATAATCGCAGCTATTGCCACTACTATTAGTCCTTTACCAGTGCCCTTTGGGAAGGTGTCGGTAAATAAATATTCGTTGCCATCATTAGGAAGATGGCTGTCTAATTTCTGCTCTGACATAAAATATCCTTATTGTGTCTAAAGACAGTGATAAAAATCATAGGGGGTAAAGACAAATTTTAGCCATTAGCAATCGCTCTATAACGGCCCTATCAAAATACGCCGTCATCATAGCAGGAATATTCTCCGCTCGAATGTTTTTTACAGTGTACTAAAAAGTACCTTATTAGCAATATGGCTTTGTCGTTACCTGATTGTAATAACTCATCTTAAACAGTTAAATTAGGACAGTGTGTCGTTACATACCGTCACTAAACAATTGCATATCATCCCTGTACAACTCACAGTCGATATAACATAATTGGTGAATTAACCCAAAGAATATTAGTTGATAATTAACTAATATTCTTTGAAAAATTAATAAAAACAACTGGGAGTACCTCATGGACAATCGCGATAAGACTGATGCAACGACTAAAATGGCACCAAAAGATATCAATCAAGATAGCCTTGCCAAAGAAGACCAACAGCGTACCGATGATTCGGCGCTTGATATGATGCAAGGTCTTCATGAACATGAAGACCACAAAGAAGACGAAAAATAGTCTATCTAATAATTTAGCCTGCTCAATAAAGCTATAACACGACCTTATAAATTATAAAGAAAGCGTTTGTCACTCTGATGAGCGCTTTTTTCGTCTGGGTTGCCGCTTCTCAGGTAAATTATCTGACGCATAGTTATATATAACGGCAGACATTAACACAATAATAATGGGTAAAAATAACGCGCCATAGCCAACTTTGGCGTACAAGAATGCACCCACTGCCCCGCCACCACAAAAGCAATACCAAATGATGGCTTGAAAACCTAGAGTGGGTTTGCTAATACGACGGCCTGCCAGCCAATTACCAATCGCTGCACCCATATCAGATGTTAAGCCCGTCAAATGAGTCGTACGTATGACCGCGCCGCTATACGTGGCTACCATCGCGTTTTGTAACCCACAGGCCATTGCTGCCGCTAACTGTCCTAAATAATCATGCTGCTGATATAAGAAATAGGGACCGATCAAGTCAGGGTTATTTAGGGTAACAATCCACACTCTATCGCCAGTTCAACAAATGCGGAACCGGTAAGATAATTTAGGTGAAAATGGGTGTTTTAGTGAGCGGTTTTTGAGGGCGGAAAGCCCAGCAGTGTCAGCCAATCATTAACACATTTCCCGGTTAATGATTCATACGCGGAGACCCCTTTACGCTGCCCATTACGACGTTCGCGCAGGTTATACCAAGCTTTAAATAATGCTAAGAAACCTTGATTAACTCCTTTTCTTACATAAAGATAAGTTCGCAAGGTTGCGTTAAATCCTTCAATGGCACTTGAACCGCCCCGTGATTGTCGGAGGCTCATTAATCTGAGAGAATACGACAATGAAAGCACGAAACTACACCCCCGAGATCAAAGAACGCGCCGTTCGCACGTTGATTGAAGCAGCAAGCGACTATCCCTCCACATGGTCAGCGACTCAAGCCCTTGCCCCTAAGATTGGCTGCAGCCCTGAAACGCTACGGTCATGGCACAAGAAGCATGTCGAGCAAAGCATACCAGCTATTGTACAAGCTCAAAGTGACAAAGAACGTATCAAAGCGCTTGAACGTGAGAACAGAGAACTCAAGCAAGCTAATGAGATCATACGTAAGGCGGCGGCTTTTTTCGCCCAGGCGGAGACGGGCCGCCCACCCAAGTGATGATTCAGTTTATCGATGATCATAAACATCATTATGGGATCGAGCCAATCTGTAAAGTATTACCGATTACCCCATCAACTTATCATCGTGCCAAAAACTTGGAAATCTGCCCTGAAAAGCGTTCACTGCGTCAGCAGCATGACGACTTCTATATTAGCAAGATTAAACGCATCTGGCAGGACAACAAATGCCGCTATGGTGTCCGTAAGGTTTGGCAACAGATGAAAGCGGATGGCATTCATGTAGCTCGTGTACCGTAGAGCGGTTAATGAAACAGCATGGCCTGCAAGGGGTTTGGCGCGGCAAGGGTAAAACCACCACCAACAGCCGTGATGACCAGCTGCGGGCGAACGACCTAGTCAATCGTAACTTTAATGCCCATCGTCCTAATCAGTTAGAGGTGATTCATCATAGCGATAGAGGGGTTCAGTACTTATCTATTCGTTACACTTCTAGTATGACGGACTCTGGCGTTATCGCCTCTGTGGGCACGACTGGTGATTCATACGACAATGCCTTGGCTGAAACGGTCAACGGGCTTTATAAGTCTGAGGTAATTGAGTATTTAAAAGAGCAATGGCATGGCGTAAACGATGTTGAACTGGCAACCCTTGAATGGGTGGCACTTCGAGCATAGCTCTCATCTTGCAAAGCTAAATCGATAATTAATCGATTTTTAACGCTTCTCAGGTTCAATAAAACACGACTGCATAGCACCATTGGTTATGTGTCACCTTTTTAGTTTGAAAAGCGCTATTATGATAATCTTAATCGGTTAAGCCTAGTGGCCTAACTTAAATAAACAGCCTCCGATATAGTCGGGGCGGTTCAGTCTGCGTAAGTCCTATAAATAAAACAATTATCAGGGACTATTCGCTAAGGTCGGTTTATTGTCGATTTAATCAAGATGACAGTCTATTGCTATAATTGACCCGAATGACATAATGATGGGCAGGTAAGTTTCGACGCTAACATCAAAGCTGGTAAGGTCATATTAGAGGATAACTGCAAATAAGAAGGTAACTGCAAACTTTTCGATGATCTTAAACCATGTTGACCCTTTTACGATGACCTTTGAACTTATCCCTGATACGCGAAGGAATCCTCGATTGATAAACCCGTTCAAGCAGAGTGGACTAACTGATTCGTCAGATGGCTGATCTTTACCTTACTTGCACCCTTTGACCCGCAAACAACCTATTTTAGCGGACGGCAAAAACGCTGTTTTGAACCGGGCGTTGGTTGTCTAACTTAGCAATTATCTTAACTAGGATAGTTAATATGAGACGATTATTTAATCAAGATAAAGTGTTGCCATTAGTCATATCAGACCCTTGAATTATTTGAACTGTCACATGACGTTGTCAAGATAAGGTGAACGCACAAGGGCATGTCTATTGTTTAATGAAAAATATCTAGAAATTAAGAATCAGCCTGCTCAGCCTGCATTGAAGGAGATTGGCAGGCATCTGGTGATACTGGATTCCTGTACAATACTTGATCACTTCATTAATTCTTTTGGTATAACGTTAATATAGCTTTCAAAATCAATTTCTAAGGCGTATAAAGTACACAAATCGTTTTAATAATTCAACGATTCTTAGCAAAGCTGACATGCTATCTCTACAAATAGCATCAGCGATTTACTATTCAAGTCTGATTAACTCATTGTTTATAAAAATATCAATATCATAAACAGCTTTATTAATCAGAGCAAGTTCGCATCTTATTAACTATGTCACCTGATCGCGAATCAGGCCAATAAGCATTCCTCGATTGCATAGGAAAAATCAGAGATAGCAGCGTTTTTGATTAAGTCATTGTTAGCGACGGGTGTCGCAACAAAGACTTATTCTTGATTTTAACCCACCAAATTGATTAGATTTCCCAGATTAGGGCGTTAGCGCTCAATAAGCGAGTACACATTGTTTTCAGCATTAAGAAAATCCTTAGCAAGCAAAATAACACTTTCAGATATTCAAGAGAATATTCTGTCAGGGTTAGCTGTCGGCGTGATTGCGCTTCCGCTATCTATGGCGTTAGCCATTGCAAGTGGTGTTCCACCTCAGCATGGACTGTACACGGCTATTGTGGCCGGCATTGTTATTGCCCTTAGTGGCGGTTCTAAAGTGAATATATCAGGCCCCACTGCGGCGTTTGTCGTTGTGTTATTGCCAATTGTTCAACAGTTTGGCATAGGGGGACTGCTCGTTAGTGGTTTTATGGCGGGTATCATTATGATATTGATGGGGGTTGGCAAGCTTGGCAAACTTATTGAGATTGTTCCCTACCCGGTTATTATCGGATTTACAGCCGGTATTGGTGTTGTTATCGGTACGTTGCAGATAAAAGATTTTCTAGGTCTCAATATAGAAGCATTAAATGGGGACTATCTGGATAAACTTTTATTGATAGTGTCTTCATTACCCACCATTAACTGGCAGGAATTGTTAATTGGTGCACTGACTATTATCACATTATTACTCTGGCCTCGCATGCGATCCAAAATACCGGGACATCTGATCGCACTCCTTGTGGGCTCCATCTCTGCATGGTTATTTAGCCTGCTAAGTCAGGATTTTTCTGTTGCAACCATTGCTAGTCGATTTCATTATGAAGTCAATGGTCTAATTGGTGATGGCATCCCGGCAATTTTGCCGGCATTTGAGTGGCCATGGAATTTACCCGATGCCAATGGTAATCCGATTGGCCTGAGTTTTGCTCTTATTAAAATGTTATTACCCGCCGCGATTACCATTGCCATACTGGGCGCACTTGAATCACTGTTATGCGCGGTCGTCGCTGATGGTATGTCAGGCAAAAAACATAATCCCAATGATGAGCTTATCGGGCAAGGGATTGGTAATATGATTGCCCCGTTATTTGGTGGCATACCTGCAACCGCAGCCATTGCCCGCACCGCTGCTAATATTAAAGCTGGGGGGAGTTTTCCGCTCGCATCCGTAGTACACAGTTTGTTTATTCTTGGTTCAATACTGGCGCTTACGCCTTTACTCGCTTATATCCCGATGGCGTCAATGGCGGCTTTATTATTGGTAGTAGCATGGAATATGAGTGAAGCGAAACACTTTATTCGCACTATTAAAGTCGCGCCAAGGGATGATGTTATTGTCTTGATTTTATGTTTTTCACTGACGGTACTCTTTGATATGACGGTTGCTGTCGCAGTGGGAATGGGATTATCCGCTCTGCTGTTTATCCGTAGAAGTATTACGCTGACCCAGACAACCGAAATGGAAAAAAACCATGAACTCCACGGTGAGCTCGCTGATAATATTGTCATCTATGATATTAACGGGCCATTATTTTTCGGATCTGCGCAAAAAGCGCTGCAAAGTATTTCCATTGTTACGCCGGATCTTCGCGTTGTTATACTGGATATGTCTGAGGTTAATATGCTTGATATGAGTGCAATTGTCACCATTGAATCGATTAAGGATAGTCTTGCCAGACAACATATAGGATTAGTTATTAATAACTTAGAACCAAGAATGGTGGTGAAATTACGCCGTGCTGGAGTCCGCTATGAACCGGGGAAAATTCAATTCTCGCGGACAATCAAAGATGCTGTTGCCATCGCCAATGAAATGATCTCGCAATAATATTTATCGAAAACGCGCGGAATACGGCATCCACAGCCAGTGAGCCTAAGCGAATTGGTTTGGGTGGTTGTAGTTTACTTAATATGATCTGCTTACGTTCTTCGCTATAGCGTGGCATGATGTGTCCTTGATGCCCCCATTTGGATTGTTTTTTAAGGGGTGACAACTATCCTGCCATAGGGGGCTAGCCCGACGTAACTGAAATTTATCGACAGCAACACTGACAATGCAGTCTGATTTTTCCTTATCAGAAATTAACGCATTCAATGCTGCCTGCAGAGCATCGCGTGCTGCGTAGACTGCTTTTCTGGAGATAGAAAAATCATTGGCTAAAGAAGTAATGTTGCCATGAGCTTGGCAAAAGAGGGTTTTTGGGTGTAATGGACAAAATTCATGCTGGTGCATGAGCTAAAGCTATATACTGTCTATATTTGCAAGGAATCAAAGCCATGAATCAAAAAACTGCCCTTTTTGTGGTGACAAACATACCAAGAAGAACGG
>Ga0307486_1000670_pt1 | contig 29637 bp, 30 predicted proteins | sample CBIW02metaG_FD_203663 | JGI IMG/M metagenome (GOLD analysis project Ga0307486, IMG submission 203663) | Sea-ice brine microbial communities from Beaufort Sea near Barrow, Alaska, United States - CBIW 0.2 | ecosystem: Environmental > Aquatic > Marine > Coastal | place: USA: Alaska | collected... | reverse complement strand
ACTACTTTTATCGCTAATAAACCATCTCCTGAATTCTATTAAATATGGAAATATTCCTTCAACTTGACACCTGGATTGCCCTGCTCACGCTAACTTTTATGGAGATCGTTCTCGGAATTGACAACATCATATTTATTTCCATTGTCGCAAGTAAATTGCCTCAAAAACAACAGAAAAAAGCTAGGTTGTTGGGACTTTCATTGGCTTTAATAGTGCGAATTTTACTCTTATTGAGCATTACCTGGCTAATAGGGCTTACCACTCCGGTTTTAACAGTTGCCGATTTTGATTTGAGCTGGCGTGATATAATCCTGGCTGCAGGAGGTATCTTTTTGCTTATAAAATCTATTTTGGAAATACATCAAAAGGTAGAAGGAGATGAACATGAACAAATCACCAAAAATGTAAGCTCCTTTGGATATGCTATTTTACAAATTGTGTTGTTGGATATTATTTTTTCTTTTGATTCCATTCTTACGGCCGTAGGTCTTACAGATCAAGTGATGTTGATGATAATTGCCGTAATAGTTTCCATTGTTGTCATGATGATTTTCGCCAGGGCTGTTGGCGATTTTGTAAATAAATATCCAACGATTCAAATCCTGGCGCTTTCATTTTTGATCCTTATCGGATTTATGTTGGTGATGGATGGCCTGCATTATCATGTGCCAAAAGGCTATATCTATTTTGCGGTGTTCTTCTCCTTGTCCATTGAGATGATTAATATTCGCTTCCGCAATAAACAGACTAAAAAAATTGAAAAATAAATAGCTGCGAAAAAAGCAGGTTCAATTAAGACTTGTTTGAACGTTATTGCTTCATAATTTCATCCAATTTTTTCCTGGCTGAAGTTATGGAGACCGAATGCCTGTCCATATTCTTCCAAGGATCTGATTTTTTTCCAAGCCTTAAAAAAATATTTTTGATGTTGTAAGTTTGTGATGTCAAGGCAGGGTTTTCAAGCTTGGTTTGCCAGATAAACCAGCGTGGCGGTATTATTACAGATCACATAATTTGTGGTGCCCCCCTCTTGTTTTTTCACTTGTTTTACCTCGATCCAATCCGGGAAATAATCAGGAGTGTCTTTCTGATAAAATTGCTTGTCATTGATCCCGTCCGGGAATCGCAACATGGAAATCGGGCGATCTTTCATATGAGGGATTATTATATCGGAGATTTTTTCATAATAATCTATGAGATGCCCTTTGGTATATTTAGAATTGGGGAAGAATACTTTATCCCGGTTACTAATTTCAACGGAATACTTTCCGAATTTCAATTTTTCTTTCTCTTCCATTATTTCCCTCAATTTTCTCTTATCACCTCCCTTGGCTTTTTACTGCGCCTTAATCCCAAATATCGGGGATGACGGAGTTTATAGGTATTTGTCCATTCCGGCTGCTCCTTTTTTCTGATCTTCTCTTTTTCCTGATCGCTTAATTTCTTAAGTAGATCATTCATTTTTCCCTGAATCTTTTTTTATCTGATCCATGGTCCTGCCGGTTAAAACCGATTTATTCTCTGTACTGGTCAGATTTTTTCTTGCATCTGCTTCCTCATCATCCACCTTTTTTAAGAGCCATTTTTCGTCCTTTCCTTTTTGAAACCGGATCAAAGAGAAACCTCCCTTAAGTTTCTTGCCCTCGAGCTCAAATGTGATATGTCCCTTTTCAATTTGGTCTTTCATAGGGACAAGCTTACCATTGGCATCTTTCCTTGTATTCTTATATGTCCCTGCATCCCATAGCATCACCGTTCCACCGCCGTATTGGCCTTCGGGAATGCCCCCTTCAAAGTCGGCATATTCCATAGGATGATCCTCTGTGGGAATTGCGAGTCTTTTCTCATCGGGATCTGTGGATGGCCCCTTGGGAACTGCCCAACTTTTTAAAACGCCATCTACCGCCAGCCTGAAATCGTAATGAAGGTGGCTTGCCTGGTGTTTTTGAATAACGAATATTTCCTTATCCTTTTTATTTTTGCTCTTCCCGAAAGGTTCAGATGAAACATCAAAATTTCTTTTTTTATGATACTCTTTTAAGAATCCCTTGTTTTCCATTTTGTTGGTTATTTAAAAAGTTGTCAATTTTTCAATATAAAACTCAAAAGGGGGAAATCCGGTAATTTATTTCTCGTTTTTATCCGAAGCGGAAATATCAAATTTCAACAATGCTTCATCTTTATTTCTAACAGTTCCCAGGGCTCCGCTGAAGGGTTTAATGTTATAATCGCTTTGCAGAAATGCAAACCCGCCTTGCAACTTCAGAATTCCATTTTCAACTGAAATTGTCACCGGAACTGCAATTAATTTTGTTACGCCATGAAGTGAAAATTCACCTGTAATTTTGAAGCTCTCTCCTTCAATTCTTTTAAGACTGCTGGAACTGAATCTTATAATTGGATACTTTTCAATATCCAGTTGCCTGCTGCTTCTCATGGTTTTGTTAATCTCTATCCAGTCTTTCTGGGAAAGCACTTCAAGCCCGTATTTTCTTCGGATTTCCGGAAGATCGGAAGCGATTGAATTTGCGGGGACTTCAACCGATATTTTAAACTTGGTTGGATCAACTTCGTCAAATTCGACCGAACCAGAAAATTCCCGGGCAAGGACGATATGATCATGCGCAAATCCGGAAAAAATTCCTTCTTTGTAAAGCCTTACGATCAACTCGCTCTCATTTCTATCTATCGCATAAACTTTAGCTTCAGGGGCAGTTATTTTGGGGAAGTCATTTAGATTTTCGGGGGAATTTAAACCTGATCCGGGTTCAAGACTACTTTCCCGGTCGCCAAAGGAAACAAAAGCAATTGCCAGCAAGCCGATCCAGAGAGTTATTGTCAGAAACCTATATAAACGTTTCATGGGTTTTTCACCTGCTGTAGGTGGTTTTTAAATCGGTATTTTTATTTTTTCTTTTGATGCGCTTCACAGTAGTAAGAAAATCTTCCCGAATATTTTTCGCGTTTGATCCTGCCTCCACAAATTGGGCATTCTTCGCCCTCACTTCTTTTTAATAGAAGAAAATTCTTTGGAAATTTCTCTTCTTTAACTTCAGCTTTAATTGCCTGTTCGAAAACCATCTTCATTTTTTCGAAAATGGTTTTTAATTCCTGTTCATTTAACTCGTTTACCTCGGTAAAAGGGTAAATGTTGGAATGAAAAAGAATTTCGTCTGAATAAATATTTCCGATGCCTGCCAAAAGTTTTTGGTCCATAAGAGTTGTTTTAATACTCCCCCGTTTTCCCTTCATGACCTCCCTGAAATCTTCCCATTTAAAATCATCCGAATAGGTGTCGGGACCAAGTTTATTTTCCTCTATGAAATCGGCTTCATCTTCAACAAGGCTTACCCTTCCAAGTTTTCGGGGACATACATAATAGAGATTGTAGCCGTTGTTCAAATTAAAAATGATCCTGGAATACTCAGGTTCTTTCTCCCCGTATTTATAATACTCTAAATGCCCGGTCATCCCGAAGTGGATCATCAGGGTTTTCTCCGTATCAAGTTCAACAAACAAATACTTCCCGTGCCTGTGAGTTGCCTGAAAAGTCGCGCCTTTCATCCTGATCTCAAATGCCCGCGAACTTATATTTTCAAGGATTCCATCATCCAACACATCAACCTTCGCTACCTTTTGATTTAAAGCAGTGGAATTAAAAATTTGTCTAAAAACTTCAACATCAGGCAATTCTGGCATAACTCTTCTTTTTATTTTTGAAAACAATCCAAATTATACAGATTCCAAAATAAATTCGAGATTGACCTGTCTTGATTGATTTCCCTGTTAAATTTAATCTTTATTTCACTATGAATCAAACACCTATTCTTTTTTTAAAGATTTTTCAAATATTTCTGTTTTGATATTTTTGCTCAATTCTGAAGCCAAAGGATCTTCAAGGGCTTCCAGATTTTTTGTCACTGAAATTATATCCTCTTTGTGAGCTCCCTGATGCAATTTTGCTACAGCTTCAATTTTAAAAGGCTCGCACCAAAACCCGGTAATCAGCGGAAGGTGTTCCTTCAACATTTGTTCAGGAATATCATTATAAAAAAGCGGATTTTTCTGAGGTGTTTCAAAATGGCCGACTAACTTTTGAAGGGAGTTTTCCAGTTCTTTCCTAGTTTGTATTTTCAACCTCACATTTACGTGAACAGCGGAATAATCCCAGGTGCTGATGTCTTTCTCCCGGTACCAGGAAGAGGAAATATACCCATGGGCTCCCTGAAAGATCAGTAGAGCTTCGGTCCCGTCTTTCAAAAACCGAAGTTGCTCATTGTGATTGGCGATATGTGAATACAAGCTGAATTTTTCGACAGTACCTTCAGTTAAAACAGATACATGAGTGGCTAAAATGCGATTGCCATTTAAAATAAAAGTCGCAAATGGGTGCTGCCTGATAAATTCAAAAATATATTCAGGATCTTCTTTCAGGTATTTTTTGGGTTGATACATAGCTTAGATTTTAAATTTAAATACAGATATTTCCGTCAATTCCGAATTTTTCCCCGGAGCCAATTAAATTCTTCAAAAGCGGGAATAGCACTGCTTAAACTGGATTTATATGAAATTATTACTTTCAAAAATATTATTTAATAATTAAGTTAGTGACTTTTATGAAGCTGTTTAATTAAGAAGTGGTATTTACAAAAATTAGCCACTAATGCACGAATAATCTAATGCTGGGGGCCTTAGAAGTATTAGATTATTCGTGTACTTGCTTCCCGGCAGGCAGTTCGTGGCAAATACAGCAGAATAAAATGCCATTTTGGATTCCGATAAAAACACGGAACTAAAATTCATTTAAAAATTGGAAGAAAAGTAATTTAAAAAAACAACTATTTAGCTTCTGAATTAAAAAATTCCGGGTTTTCAAGCTAATTAAATACCTTTGCATTATGGGAACTATTCAAAAAATTGGTCACCGTGGCGCGAAAGGTCTTCTGGCGGAGAATACGCTGGAAAGCATTGAACTCGCATTGAGTTTTGGTGTAGATGCCATCGAAATTGACGTGCACCGCTGCAAATCCGGGGAACTTGTGGTGATCCACGATTACACTTTGGACCGAACCACCAATGGCAGCGGGGAAATAACCGAATATAATTTAGTCGAACTGAAAGAACTTTTGGTTGAAGAAAAATATAAAATCCCCCTGCTTACCGAAGTTTTGGATCTGATAGAAGGAAAATGCGAGATCAATATTGAACTGAAAGGGACAAATACTGCAGAAGGAACCTGTGATATTGTAAAAGATTATGTCGAAAATAAAGGCTGGTCCTATTCCGATTTTATCCTGTCCAGTTTTCAGAACAATGAACTCTTTGAGGTTTTTAAGACCGACAAAAAAATCCCGATCGGAATATTGAGCAAGGCCAGCGTAACTGAAGCTATTGAATTGGGGGAAAAACTGAAGGCAATTGCAATTCACCCTTCCATGGGAATTACAAGCAGGGACAACGTAAAACAATGCCACCAGGCCGGATTTAAAGTCAATGTCTGGACAGTGAACGATTTCAAATCCATTGAAAGAATGAAGGATTTTGGAGTTGACGGAATCATTTCCGATTTCCCGGATCTTCTTTTTTAGATGTGAGACAGGAGATGTGAGATATGTGACAAGAATTAAGAACCAAGAGACAAGACAAATTAACGTTTAAACGAATTCCGAATTAACAAATTGACAAACTACAACATCATAATAATTGGCGGCGGTGCGGCAGGATTTTTTGCGGCGATCAATGCTGCTGAAATGGATCCGGAAGCGAAAATCCTCATCCTTGAACGCGGGAAAGAACTGCTTACCAAAGTGCGGATTTCCGGCGGCGGCAGATGCAATGTTACCCACGCCGAATTTAATCCCGGGGAACTGACAAAAAATTATCCCCGCGGGGGAAAAGAACTCCGTGGCCCCTTTCACTCGTTTATGACCGGCGATACAATTGCCTGGTTTGAAGAACGCGGGATAGATCTTAAAATAGAAGAAGACGGGAGAATGTTCCCGGTCTCAGATTCTTCCGAAACTATTATCAATTGTTTTCTAAATGAAGCAAACCGATTGGGAGTTCAAATCCTGAAAAATCATTCGGTCCAACATATTGAAAAGAGCAATGATCATTTTAAAATATCCACCAATAACGGCAATTTTTCAGCAGAAAAGATCCTCGTCGCCACAGGAAGCAATCCCAAGATCTGGAGTTTGCTCGAAAATTTAGGCCATTCCATAGAACCTGCGGTGCCTTCACTTTTTACCTTCAATATAAAAGATGCACGTATCAAAGCCCTGCCGGGAATTTCAACTTTTGCTTCGATAAAAATTATTGGAATGAACCTGGAGGATGAAGGCCCTTTGCTTATCACGCATTGGGGAATGAGCGGCCCGGCTGTTTTAAAACTCTCGGCCTGGGGTGCCCGGGAATTGAATGAAGCAGACTATAAATTTCAGATCTCGGTAAATTGGCTGTCCAACCAAACTTCCGAAGGAATTTTAAAACAACTGAAAGATTTGAAACTGGCGCATGGAAAACAACAAACCTCAAAATATGCCCAATTTGAACTTCCAAAGCGATTGTGGCAAAGCCTGGTGAAAGCATCGGGAATTGAAGAAACCTCAATTTGGGCCAATCTCAATAAAGATCAGCTTAAAAATTTGAGTTTGCAGCTCACCGAAGCTGTCTTTAAAGTCAACGGAAAAAGCACTTTTAAGGAAGAATTCGTGACTGCCGGCGGCATAAACCTGAAAGAAGTCAATTTCAAGACTTTTGAGAGCAAACTTCACAAAAACCTGTTTTTTGCCGGCGAAGTCCTTGATATTGATGCCATCACCGGCGGATTTAATTTTCAAAATGCATGGACCAGCGGTTATCTTGCTGCCAGGGCGATGAGTTCTTTCTAAAAGGAACACGGGTTTTGTTTGTGCATCGGGGGTAAAATTTTCAATTTGTTTTATCAATTCAACCTCCAGATCTCAAAATTGAGCACTGCTGCGAAAAGCACCCAAACAGCATAGGGAATAAGCAAATATCCTGCTATTTCGTTTACAACTTTAAACCATTTTATGGTGAACAGCAGGATCACAAATAAGGCTATAATATCCAGTAATGCCAAAAATGGCTCTTTTAAGCCAAAGAATAGCAGGGACCAAAAGCCGTTGAGCAAGAGCTGAAAAGCAAAATGATACAGGGCAATCTTGACCCATTTATGATAAAAGCCTTTATTCCACAAAATTCCAACAGAGATTCCCATTAAAATATACAATATGGTCCAAACCGGGCCAAAGATCCAGTCCGGAGGATTAAACCAGGGTTTATTTAGGGAAGGATACCAATCTTCAATACTTGCCTGGGTGGCAAGCTGCCCTAAAAACCCGATAAAGAAACATATTCCCATCGCCACCAAAATCCGTATCCCCAGTTTAAATGTCATCTTGATTGGTTTATAATACTAAAATAGGCTTTTATTTGAAAACCTTATTCAAACCCTCTGAACTAAAAAAGTATATTTGCTTAAATTTCCTGAAGAATGACCGAGAAAGATTTTATACCCCAATCCTATCAGCTTGAATTAATTGGCGGCAGCGTAACCTGGCAGGCTCCCAGCAACATCGCATTGGTAAAATACTGGGGGAAAAAGGAACCGCAGATCCCGGAAAATCCATCCATAAGTTTTACACTGGATTCCTGTAGGACCACTACAACGCTGGAGTTTAAGAAAAAGAAAATTACCGATAAGAACATTACTTTCGAGCTCTATTTTGAAGGGAAAAAGAAGGAGGATTTTAAACCTAAAATTGAATCGTTTTTCAAAAGAATCGAAGCTTACTGCCCGTTTCTAACTGATTATCAGTTTGTGATAAAAACCGAAAATTCCTTTCCGCACAGCAGCGGGATTGCTTCTTCAGCTAGTGGAATGAGCGCGTTGGCACTTTGCGTGATGAGCCTGGAAAAAGAACTGAACCCCGAGCTTTCAGAGGAATATTTTAATAAAAAAGCTTCGTTTTTGGCCAGATTAGGTTCGGGAAGTGCCTGCAGAAGTATTGAAGGCGAACTCATCGTTTGGGGAAAACACAAAAACATCGAAAACAGCAGTAATCTCTTCGGAATAAAATATCCGTATAAAATTCATGAAGTTTTTCAGAATTACCAGGACACCATTTTATTGGTGGATAAAGGGACAAAACAGGTGAGCAGCAGTCTTGGTCACAACCTGATGCAAGACCACGCATTTGCAGAAGCGAGATTTGAGCAGGCTCACAGGAATCTGGACAAACTCAGGAATATTTTCGAAACCGGGAATTTAAAGGGATTTATTGAAATTGTGGAAAGTGAAGCTTTGACATTGCACGCGATGATGATGAGCAGCAATCCGTATTTTATCCTGATGAAACCCAATACCCTCGAGATCATTAATAAAATATGGGCCTTTAGGGAAAACTCCGGTCTGCCGGTTTGCTTTACCCTTGATGCAGGAGCAAATGTGCACGTTTTATATCCGGAAAAGGATGCGGAAAAAGTTTTTGAATTCATTAAGAATGAGTTGGTTGCGTATTGCGAAAATGAACAGTATCTTTGCGATCGGATAGGTGACGGGGCGAGAAGAATTGACAATTCACAAATGTGAAGGAGAACATAATAAAAACAAAAAGTGTCCTTTTCTCCATTAAAATTGTTAATTTGTATAAAATTCTTTCTGTTGAAAAGAAGGAATATGTAATGTCTAAACAATTACTTTGATCTGGAACTGCAATTGGGGCTTTAGTTAGAGAATTGAAACCAGTTTTTTTAGATGCCTCAACATTTGTGGTGTTTTATCAAGACATTAAAGAATTGTTGAAAATATTAGTAAGTACTATTAAAATTACAAAACAAATTTAATTATCAATTTTCAATTGTTAATTACTAATTTACTTCTATGAAAGGACCATTATTCTACTCAAAAATTCTGCTTTTCGGGGAATACGGTATCATTAAAGATTCCAAAGGATTATCAATTCCCTACAATTTTTATAACGGAGCTTTGAAAGTGGAGGAAAATCCTTCTGAGATCGCGATCAAATCCAATATAGGCCTAAAACTCTTTGCTGAATACCTGGTTGAACTTCAAAAAAACAACCCGGAACTAGTCAGTTTTAATATGAATGCCTTAAATACCGATATTGAAAGAGGCATGTATTTTGATTCTACCATCCCACAAGGTTATGGAGTAGGAAGCAGTGGCGCTCTTGTTGCAGCAATTTATGATGAATATGCAACCGATAAGATCACGGTTCTTGAAAATCTTACCCGAGATAAATTATTAAAGTTGAAGGAGATCTTTGGGGAAATGGAATCCTTTTTCCACGGAAAATCTTCCGGCCTTGACCCCCTGAACAGCTATTTAAGCATTCCTATTTTAATAAATTCCAAAGACAATATTGAACCTGCCGGGATTCCTTCCCAAACCGTGAATGGAAAAGGCGCTGTATTCTTACTGGACAGCGGAATTATTGGGGAAACGGCTCCAATGGTCCATATTTTTATGGAAAATATGAAGTTGGAACCTTTCAGGAAAATGCTTAAAGAACAATTTGTAAAACATACTGATGCCTGTGTGGACGATTTTCTGCAGGGTGATGTGAATTCCCTGTTCGGAAATATCAAAAAACTTTCCCACGTGGTTCTGAATAACTTCAAACCAATGATCCCGCCGCAATTTCACAAACTGTGGAAAGCGGGAATTGAAACAAACGATTATTATTTAAAACTTTGTGGCTCCGGAGGCGGCGGCTATATTTTAGGTTTTACAGAGGATATTGACAAAGCCAAAATAGCCTTAAAAGATTACAAATTAGAGATCGTTTACAACTTCTAGAATTCCCTGAATTACATGGTGGCTGCAAAAAACAAACGTTTATTGCTTAAAATACTGAGCTTGTTTTCAGTGGTTCGGGGCTATAATATCCTGATCCTGGTAATGGCCCAATATTTGACCTCTGCAATTATTCTCGCTCCGAAATTGCCATTGCGCAAGGTTCTTTTTGATGCCAATTTATTCTTTCTCATCCTTTCTTCGGCCACTGTAATTGCCTCTGGCTACATAATCAACAATTTTTACGACAGCGAAAAAGATCTGATCAACCGCCCTAAAAAAACAATGCTGGATCGGTTTGTAAGTCAGCGTACCAAACTTTCAGTTTATTTTATACTAAATTTTGCCGCGGTTTTCTTTGCGAGTTATGTCTCCTTTAGGGCCGTGGTCTTTTTTTCGATCTATATTTTTATGATTTGGCTTTATTCACATCGATTAAAAAAGATCCTTTTTTTGGGAAACCTGGTTGCCAGTATTTTGACAATGACCCCGTTTTTTGTGGTGTTTGTGTATTACAAAAATTTTGAAACCGTCATTTTTATTCACGCTACATTTTTGTACCTGATGATCGTGATGCGAGAATTGGTGAAAGATCTGGAGAATTTAAAAGGTGACCTCGTCCTTAACTACAAAACAATTCCCGTGGTGTATGGGGAAAAGTGGAGCAAATTTTTCCTGTCGGTATTAACTGTTATAGCGATAATCCCTATCCTGCTTTTAACCACGAGATTTAACACCGGGCTGATGGAATATTATTTTTATATTTCATTGCTACTGCTCATTTTTTTTCTGCTTTTTTTGTATTTCAGCACGGCAAAATGGCAGTATTTATTACTTCACAATATCCTGAAACTGATAATTGTTGCCGGGGTTTTCAGTATTCTTTTGATCGATCTTGATAAGGTGATCAATAGGGTATTTTAGGCGACCTGCCCAATCATCAGACATTTTTTTCTGCATATTTTATTATAATTTTTGCGATATCCTTTTTGGTGACTGCTTCTATTTGTTCTAAACCTGAGGAAGAAGTTACCTTTAAAATTAAAGGTCCTTCAAATGATTGTAACATATCAACTCCGCAAATCCCAAGGCCCAGCACTTTGGCGGCCTTAACTGCAGTCAATTCCTCTTTTTCCGTAAGTTGGATGATTTGAGTCGTGCTCCCCAGATAACGATTGGATCGAAACTCTCCTTCTTTTGCCTGTCTTTTCATAGCACCCACCACCTTTCCATCCACCACAAATGCCCTTACATTAGCACCCTTGGCTTCCTTGATGAATTTTTGAACGATAACCCAAGTACCTAAACCCTTGAAAGCTTCTATTACAGATATTGCGGCATTATTGGTTTCAGCAAGGACCACCCCCAATCCCTTTTTTCTTTCCAATAATTTTATGATCAGTGGCGCTTTATCTACAAAATCTATGATGTTAATTAATTGACTTGAATAATTGGAGATGGCAGTTTTAGGTAAACCCAAATTTGCCTTTGACAACATCTGAAGGCTTCGGAGCCTGTCACTGGACCTAGTTAAGGCCTGTGATCCGGCTGTTGTAAATACCTTCATCAATTCGAATTGTCTTACAAGTGCAGTTCCATAAAAAATGTCAGATACCCCAAATCGCGGGATCACAGCATCCACATTTTTAACCTTTCTGCCTTCAAAAAAAATTTCCGGGTCCTTTTTTTCAATTATGAGGTCACAATAAAAAGGATTAATTACTTCAACATCATGTCCTCTTGCATGCCCAGCCTCTACCAATCTTTTTGTAGAATAGGCTTTTGAATTCTTGGATAATATCTTAATTATCACCTTAATAATTTTTGAAATTGTTGCATCCTGCCGATATTTGAGAAGTTCTCCCTTACTAAGTTAATCGAATTTTGTATTATTTAAAAAACATTCAACCTCTTTAACTTTTTTGTTAATTGTTTTCCTGCCTTCTGTTTTTCCAAATTAATTTTTTAAAATATCTTATCATAGTTGGATAAATGAAATTAGCCCTTATGGGGAAATATAAAATTCCTTCATAGTTTTAAGGGTTCAGAAGGATTTTTATAAAGGCTGAAGATTACTTTAAAAACAGAGGAAAGGGCCACCTCTAACATATTCTTACCAGATCACAATTCTTTAAAAATAACTTAGTAACATAAATATCAATAAAGTATCTTTGCAAAAAAATTAACGGTATGGGCAGGGACGAAAAATCTTCAAAAGGAAAATTTACAGGTAAACAAAAAGGAGAGAAATCGAATAAACCGACTTCCAGGGATAAATTCCCGGTGAAGAAACAAACTGCATCCAAACCACCGGTAAAAAAACAAACCGGTGAAAAATCATCAGAAAAGAAACCTGCTGTTTCTAAGGCAGAAGGAATCCGATTAAATAAGTATATCGCCAATTCCGGGGCCTGTTCGCGCCGTGATGCCGATATTTATATAGGTGCCGGAAATGTGACTGTCAACGGGAAAACCATTACAGAAATGGGTTACCGCGTAAAATTGACCGATGAAGTTAAATTTGACGGTCATAAAGTTATTCCCGAAAAACCGGAATACATCCTGCTCAATAAACCCCGGGGTTTTTATACTACCGGTAGCACCGAGAGGACCAGTAAAACCGTAATGGACCTGATCGCCAATGCCACAAAATCCAAAGTGGCACCGGTTGGCAAACTGGACAGACAAGCCAGCGGACTTCTACTTTTTACAAATGACGGAGCTCTGGAAAAACAACTTGGCAAACCTAAAAACGGAATTCGCCAGATCTATCACCTAGAACTCACCAAACCTTTGGCTTACGAAGATTTTAAAAAAATTAGCGAAGGGGTTTTATTGGAAGACGGAAAAGTAAACATCCAGGATATAAGCTATTTAGACAACAGACCTAAAAATGAAATAGGCCTGGAAACCAATAGCGTTAAATTACACGTTGTACAGCGTTTGTTTAAAAGAATGGGTTACGAAATAGAAAAACTTGACCGCGTAGTATATGGTGGACTTACCAAAAAAGATCTCCCAAGAGGCAATTGGAGACCACTTACAAGACAGGAAATCATAAACATTAAAATGTTGTAATTATCCCGGAAATTTTATTTGATAAAACCAATATTTTTTTAATACTTTTGTAATGCAAAAATATTTGAATTTCTGCAAAAGGAAATTTAATGCATACAAGCTCACTGTTTTAAAACAAAATTTTAATAAAACGAATTGATATTTTTTTATAAAATAAATACAACCAATTGAACCCGTTGATTTTATTTTCTGTTAACACTTTCCCGGTGCAACTTCGCGAGATCGCTTTTGGCTTTCTAAAAAATCGCTTGTTTACCCCTGTTCCCTTTCGTTATTTGTATCTTGACAAAGATTTTCAAGTCCATAACTATTGGCGCCCCAAATTAATTCCTAATTTTTTATTTTAAAAACACCAAACAAAAGCTTTGAACACAAAATATAAAGATTTAATTAATCAGACCTTTTATTTTCCACAGGAAGAATTTAAGTTGGTAGATAATAATCTTCAATTTCACGATATAGATTTGATGGAATTGATTGAAAAATATGGCAGCCCGCTAAAGTATACCTATTTGCCAAAAATTTCGGAAAACATCAACCGGGCAAAAACCTGGTTTAATAATGCTATTGAAAAACACGATTATAAAGGCAGTTACAATTACTGCTATTGCACCAAAAGTTCGCATTTCAAACATATATTAAATGAAGCCTTAAAAAATGATATTCACATTGAAACCTCTTCGGCATTTGACATCAATATTGTTGAAAGCTTAAAGGCTTCCGGAAAGATCAACGATAACACCTATGTGATTTGCAACGGATTTAAACGCAATCAATATATCCACAATATCGCCAATTTGATCAATAGCGGGCATAAAAACTGTATTCCTATAATCGATAATTTTGAAGAAATTGATTTGCTTACCGCTGAAATAAATGATCCTTTTAAAATAGGGATTAGAATTGCTTCGGAAGAAGAACCTAAATTTGAATTCTATACCTCGAGATTGGGAATTGGTTATAAAAATATTGTTCCTTTTTACAACCGAAAGATCAAGGATAATGAACAAATAGAGCTAAAAATGCTCCATTTTTTCCTCAATACCGGGATTCGTGATACCGCTTATTATTGGAATGAGCTGAACAAGTGTTTACAGGTTTACATCAACTTAAAAGAGGTCTGCCCTACTCTGGACAGCTTGAATATAGGCGGTGGATTTCCAATAAAGAATTCCCTGGCCTTTGAATATGATTATCAGTATATGGTTGATGAGATTATCAATCAAATCAAATTAACCTGTGATGATGCCGGGATCGAAGTGCCCCATATTTTCACTGAATTCGGTTCGTTTACCGTAGGAGAAAGCGGTGGTGCTATTTATGAAATTTTATACCAGAAACAACAAAACGACCGTGAAAAATGGAATATGATCAATTCCTCTTTTATCACAACTTTACCTGATACCTGGGCAATAAGCAAGAAATTTGTTATGCTCCCCATCAACCGATGGAATGATGAATATGAACGGATATTATTGGGAGGATTGACCTGTGACAGTGACGATTATTACAATTCAGAGCAAAACACAAACGCGATTTACTTGCCCAAATACAAAAAAGACAAACCTTTATATATAGGTTTCTTTAATACCGGGGCATATCAGGAAACCATAGGTGGATTCGGCGGATTACAACACTGCCTTATTCCCCAGCCAAAACAAATTTTGATAGACAGGGACAAGGACGGGAATATCACCACAGAAGTTTTCAGTGAACAGCAAACATCCGAAGATCTTTTATCTATATTAGGTTATAGCAAAAAATAATCAGGTTTTAAAAAAAATTCTAACTTTAAACATTTATATTCAACTTTTCAAATTAAAATTATTAAAATAAAGCGATGAGCAAAAAGAATTACGCCGGAATACCTGACAAACACGCACGTCTTGACGATGCTAAGGTGGTATTAATCCCGGTTCCCTATGATGGAACCAGTTCCTGGCAAAAAGGTGCTGATAAAGGTCCTGATGCTTTTTTGGAAGCTTCGGAAAACATGGAACTTTATGACATTGAAACCCGTACCGAGGTATACAGACAAGGAATTTATCTTGCCCCTCCGGTAACCGAGGATTCTTCTCCTGATAAAATGGTGGAAGCAGTTTACAAAACCACCAAAAATTATATCAATCAGGATAAATTTGTAACTCTTTTTGGGGGTGAACATTCGGTAAGTATCGGTGCCATTCGCGCTTTTAATGAATCTTTTCCCGAATTGACCGTTGTGCAAATTGATGCCCATGCCGATTTAAGGCCGGAATATGAAGGTTCCCCTTACAATCACGCTTGTGCCGTTCATGAAGCCAGCAAAAAAGCCAACCTCGTCCAGGTGGGAATACGTTCTATGGATGTTTCAGAAGTTGAACATATGGATGAAAATCAGGTGTATTTTGGACATGATCTGTATGAGGACTGGATGGAGGATGCTATTGGCCAAATGACCCCAAATGTTTATATCACTATAGATCTGGATGCTTTTGATCCTTCTATTATGCCTTCTACAGGAACTCCGGAACCGGGTGGAATGTTTTTTTATGAAACCCTTGAATTCATTAAAATGATGTTCAAGAAGAAAAATGTGGTTGGTTTTGACATTGTTGAACTTTGTCCAAATGATATCGACAAATCATCCGATTTTCTCGCAGCAAAATTATATTATAAAATGTTGAGCTATAAGTTCAAATTTGAAAATCATACACCCGGAGACGATGAGTAAAGGCCCAATTTCTCAATTTATTTCGAAATATTACCTGCACTTTAATTCCGCAGCTCTTGTAGATGCTGCTGAAGCTTATGAAAAGCAGTTGAAGGACGGCTCAAAAATGCTGATCTCACTTGCCGGAGCCATGAGTACCGCTGAAATTGGCAAGATATTCGCCGAAATTATCCGCAAGGATAAAGTGCATATCATTTCTTGTACGGGCGCTAATCTGGAAGAAGATGTAATGAATTTGGTCGCGCATTCACATTATAAACGCGTTCCAAATTACCGGGATCTTACCCCACAGGATGAATGGGACCTAATGGAAAAAGGATTAAACCGTGTGACCGATACCTGTATTCCGGAGGAAGAAGCTTTCCGAAGAATTCAGCAACATATAGTTAAGATCTGGAAGGATGCCGAAGCTGCCGGAGAACGTTACTTCCCGCATGAATTTATGTACAAATTACTGCTTTCAGGCGTACTTGAAGAGTATTATGAAATAGATATCAAGGATTCCTGGATGTATGCTGCGGCCAAAAAGAATTTGCCAATTGTTGTTCCCGGATGGGAAGACAGCACCATGGGAAATATTTTTGCTTCCTATGTTTTAAAAGGAGAATTGAAACCCGGAACAATGAAATCCGGGATTGAATATATGGCATTTTTGGCCGAATGGTACACCGAAAATTCCAAAGAAGGAATAGGTTTCTTCCAGATTGGTGGCGGTATTGCCGGGGATTTCCCAATTTGCGTGGTCCCTATGTTATATCAGGATATGGAACGCACAGATACTCCTTTTTGGAGTTATTTCTGCCAAATCTCAGATTCTACCACAAGTTACGGATCTTATTCCGGAGCGGTTCCCAATGAAAAGATCACCTGGGGAAAACTGGACGTAAATACTCCTAAATTTATTATTGAAAGCGACGCCACCATCGTAGCTCCGCTTATATTCGCCTATTTACTGGATATGTAATAAAAAAATAAATCCAAAAATCAAAGGGGCTGTTTTAACAGCCCTTTTCTATTGACTGTTTTGAGTGATTTTAAATTTGGTTAATTCTAAACTTTTATGAGCAACTGGTTAATTTATGGGATTGGGTTTCTCGCGCAACTTTTATTTTCAGTCCGGTTAATAAACCAATGGTTCCTCTCTGAAAAGGCAGAAAAAATAAAAACCCCCAGGCTGTTTTGGAAATTGAGCCTGTTTGGATCAATTCTCCTGTTTATTTACGGGTATTTACGAAACGATTTAGCTATTATGCTTGGGCAATTCCTTGTGTATGCGGTTTATTTCCGGAATTTGCAATTGCAAAATCAATGGAAAAGTTCCAATATCGTTTTAAAATTAACCGTGATCGGCGTTCCAATACTCATCGCAGCCTATTTGATCTTTCTGAGTGAATTGAAATTGCAGGATCTGTTGGATGGCAAAAACATTGCACCCTGGTTGATAGCACTTGGCATCCTCGGGCAAATTGTTTACACCTCCCGGTTTTTCTATCAGTGGATCTATTCTGAACAACATGAAAAATCGTCTTTGCCCTTGGGATTCTGGATACTGAGTTTAGCAGGATCCACCATCATCTTCACCTATGCTATCTTCAGAAAAGATCCCGTGCTTTTGGCCGCTCATTTTTTTGGTGGGATGGTATATATCAGGGATTTATTTCTGCTCAAGAAATCAAAGAAATAAAGCTGTCTTATCCTTCCTTTTTTCGTCTGATATTTCATAAATAAACATTCCAATTACCACAATATATTCCAAAGCCACCAGCCACAAATTCTCCCGGAAAACAGCATCGCTATAGGCAAAATAGCTTAAAATAACCATAAACGACCAGATTACGGCAAACCTATACCGCGTGAATACAGAGAGCAACAATGGAGTGGCGATATACCAGGGATGCACCGTGGTTGAAAGGAAGAAATAAACAGAAACCCCCAGAAGCATTGTTGTTATAAGGCGCTTTGTGGAATTATTTTTTCTAAAAATAACTAAGCTCCCTAAAATAAGGATAACGATAACAGGGAGCACTTTCCCGGCGGTCTCAATGACATTGTAACCTTTTACCTGAAAACCAATCCACCGGATGAGATAGTAAATACTCGCATTGAATTCAAATTTCTGAAACCAGAGGCCAATGCTTGCCGAAAAATTTGAAATAAGGGCGGAAGATAAAAAAGGCAGAAAACTAAAAATTACCAAAACAACAACTATCAAATAATATAAGCACAGCTTCCAAAAATTCAATCTGTTTTGGGAATTTTCAGATGTGAAATACCTGAATAACAGGGGTAAAAAAAGAAGGGGAACTAATTTCAGGGAAACCGAAGCTGCAAAAACAACCGCGCTCAGGATCCATTTTTTCTTGTGCAAAAGATAGAGGGACCAAATCAGAAAAAACAACATCACGCCCTCAAAATGAAGGTTTCCGGTGAGTTCTATAATTATAAATGGATTGAGAATATACCAGAAGATCCTATTGACCGGCAGATTTAAGTTCTCAAGCAGTTTTTTTCCGAAGTAAAGCGTTCCAAGATCGGCACCAATAATTATGAACCGCATTACAATTACAGATCCAAGTATGCTTTTTCCGGCAAAAAGCCCGGCAATTACAAAAATAAGTTGATTGAGAGGCGGATAATTAGTGTAATTACTTCCGCTTAATTCACCCATTCCTTCGAAAAGTTTTGAAGCCTGGGCAACGGGTGCGGTTCCTTCTTTTATGAGGTTTCCCGGTAAATATAAATAGGGGTTCCAACCTTCAACGATCATTCTTCCCTCCCAGATAAACCTGTAAAAATCCTGAGATAAATTGGGAAGGGCCGCAATAAAGATCAATCGGAATAATAATGCAGCGCCGGCCAAAAACCAGAAATTGTTTTTTTCCAATTGCAGAAATTTCCAGCTGAGGAAAAACAGGCCGCAATAAAGTGTGATTAATTTTATATAATCGCTTCGCACCAGGTCATAGGAAAAGGACGCGTAAAATAAACAGGCGGTAAGAACCAGGAGTAAAGGTATTTTATGGTTTCGGTAAAAATTTTCCATAGGCCGGGTTCAGGTTAAGATATCAATAGTCGGAATCATTTAAGTTCCGATTATTATATCCATAATTACAAGTGTAATAAAGGGATCATTTTTGCCACTGATGCACTAATAAAAATCAGGATTCCTCAATCTACAATATTCATTTTCTTCAACAGAAAAGACGCATTCATATTCTGGCAAATTCCATCTTTAAACTTGTAATCAAAATACAACTGATCCTCAATAATTTCAGCATCAAAATAATGATTTTCAACCTGCGGCAATTCTTCGGCAACTTCGCATAAACTCAAGTCATGTGTTGCTATAATTCCGGTAGATCTTGATTTGACCAGTTTTTGGATAAATTTTCGGGAACCAATGGCTTTATCGGTACTGTTCGTGCCTTTTAATATTTCGTCTAAAATGATGAAATATTTATCCGTTTTAATTTCATTGACAATAAACTGAAGGCGTTTTAATTCTGAAAAGAAATAGGATTCATCATCATTCAAGGAATCGGTGGTGCGCATGCTGGTGATAAGCTTGATAGGATTATAATCGCAGGTAGTGGCGCAAACCGGCATTCCGAGATTTGCCATAACTATTTGAAGGGATACCGTTCGCAGAAATGTGCTTTTCCCGGCCATATTGGCTCCGGTAATTATAAAAAATGACTCGTTCTTGATCTTGAAGTCATTCGGGATCCTTTTTTCAGGATCCAAAAGCGGATGGGCGATCCGGCTTGCTTTAATCACATATTCCCCATGAGTGATATTGGGAAAAACATAATCCGGATGATTAAACGCAAAATTTCCCAGGCTGTTGAAAGCATCCATAAATTCGATCACCTCAAACCATTTATTTACATTTTCCTGGTATTCAGAGATCCATTTTTCCAGGCGATAGGATTGCCTGAGATCCCACAGCAAAAACCCGTTCCCTACAGCCATGAAGATCATATTGTTTCTCTGGTCCAGAGAATCTATTGCCTTTGAAAATTTCTTTAAAACCTGGGAAGCTTTGTTCTTTTCCGAGAGTATTTCCGCTTGTTTCCCTTTTAGGAATTCCGATTGAAATGTGGTGTTCTCGATCATTTCCAACAATTGGTAATATTGGTGGAAAGTGTCCTGTACCCTGCTCACGCTTCCGGAGAGCAAGTTGATTTTTTTAAGATATATTCCGCTAAAAAGCCACCCTGCTATAAACCATAAGAACAATTGCAGCCCGGTAATCAAATCGGTAAAGAAACCTATTATCAAAGTGAGGGATACTGCTGAAACCACCCAGGGAAGCCAACTGATGAATTTGGGAACGAAGATTTTGTAATTTTTGAACCAGCCTGCAACCTGGCTTGAAGGCGTTTCGGTCTTTACCAATTTTGCCACCGCCGAAAATTCCTGTCGCCACAACACTTTTTCGGATAATTCCCTTATTGCATCCTGTTTTTTACTGATTTCAACAATTGAATTTTCGGTCAACAAATGCGCCAATTTGTTTTTTCCTTCTTTTAAAGCCGACCTGTTCAAATACTGAAAAAAGGATCCTTCCCCAAACAGATCTATATCCTGACTAAAGGGATGCAATGGGTTTGCAAACTCGTTTCCCGCTGGAAGATCTGCGAAATCCCGTTTTAAAACCCTGAGTTCGGTTTCATTTAGTTTTACAAGTTCAAGGATCTTATCACCTTTATATTTTAGATCGGTATGTCGGGAAACCAGGAATAAAAAAACAATGATTCCTATGATAGCGATCAGGCCAGCTAATTTAGTATCCGCGAAAAAATAATAAATTCCGAAAGCCGTTGCCAGAAACACGAGCAATCTTACCAAACTGGAAATATTGAGCCGGCTATTGGCCTTATCTAAATTCTGTTGCTGATTATATTTTTCGCGTTTATAAAAATCGAATACGGTCATAGATCTTTTACTCATTATTTACAGGGCTTTCAGCTCCTGTTGAAGTTTCTTCGGCAAGCTCTGAAGTACCAGGTCATAGGAATGATCTACAAGCCCGAAGATAATTGATTTTTGAAGAAATCCGCCCAGCACAAGGGTATTCCAGTGCATTTTACTCATATGATACCCGGGCAGGATCCATTCGGGATATTCCTCCCTTAAGCTTAGTGCACGTTCGGGATCGCATTTAAGGTTGACTCTTAGAGGAACCTCATCAAGCGAAGCCAGGGCGAACATTTTTCCCATAATTTTAAAGACAAGTACATCGGGGCCAAATGGAAGACCCTCAGTAACGCCTTTTTTGGAAAGGCAATAATTTCTGAAAGTTTCAATATCCATAGGAACCCAGTTTGATTACTCCCCAAAGGAAAGCCAGTTATTCTTTTAGTTTCGGATTTTCCGAAACATTTGTTTCCAGTGCGGTATAATCCAGTTTCCAACCAATGGTTTCAACGATTTTTTCTATGAGCAAAATAGTGCCCAGAGCTTCTTTATTGGCTTTTTCTATCAATCCACTTCCCGGAATTTTATCGACAATATGCTTTTTGGCATCCCGGGTGATATCCGTTAGATCTGAAGTGGTAAAAGGATTTGCCCAGCCTTCCTGCTTATCATAATATTTAAAATCGGTTTCTACGGTCAATATTTCCGGCTGAGGAAAATTAGTGAGGATTATTCTTCTAGCCTCATTATCGCTTTCCATCCTTATTTTACTGAGATCAAAACCTATATGAGCTTTCGCATTTATAAGGATAATGGCCTTTTTCTTTCCAAAGAAAAGACTCACGTATTTTTCCTTGAGATTTTCATAATGATAGATCTCCGAAAAATCGCCCTCAACAGTAATTAACTTGCAAACGCTTTTGATCTTATCGATCAAAATCAACGATTGTTCATCGGTGCGCTCTTTTCTGCGGAATTTGTTAAATCTCGCAAATATAAAATATGCGAGTATGGCTCCTGCCGCAAGTCCTATAAATAGATATTCCATATATCAAATATAAAGAAAAGCTTCAATAGAATTACATCTTCGTTTTACGCTAAAATTACCCCACGATATTCACGATCTTCCCGGGGACAACAATAACCTTTTTAGGGGTTCTTCCTTCCAGTTGATTTTTGGTTTTTTCATTTGCCATCACCGCTTCCTCTATCTCGTCCTTGCTCAAATCCAAAGGTAATTCAAGGGTAAACCGCATTTTTCCGTTAAATGAGATCGGGTATTCCTTGGTGCTTTCCACAAGATATTTTTCTTCAAATTCCGGATAAGCAGCAGTTGTAACCGACTCATTGTGTCCAAGTTTTTGCCATAATTCTTCGGCAATATGCGGTGCATAAGGCGCGATTAAAATCGCCAATGGTTCCAAAACTTCCTGCTGATCGCATTTTTGGGCCATAAGCTCGTTTACACAGATCATAAAACTTGAAACCGAAGTATTGAAACTGAAAGCTTCAATATCTTCCGTGACTTTTTTGATGGTTTTATGCAGTGTCTTTAAGCTTTCGGCTGAAGCTTTTTCTTCTGAAACTTCAAAATTATCTTCTTTGCTGTAAAGTTTCCAGAGTTTTTTCAGAAAATTATGCACTCCTGTAATCCCCGCGGTATTCCAGGGTTTTGCCTGTTCCAGTGGCCCAAGGAACATTTCGTAAAGCCGCAAACTATCTGCGCCATATTGCACACATATCTCGTCCGGGCTCACTACATTGTACTTGGATTTGGACATTTTTTCGACCTCGCGGGATACCAAAAACTCTCCTTCAGAATTCATAATAAATTTTGCTGTAGAATATTGGTTATCCTCTATTTCCAACTTTTTCGTATCCAATTTGTTTCCTTTAACAAAATGAACAGGTACATGAGATTGATAAGTTTTTAATAGAAAAAGACTTGGGACTATTGCTTTACCTTCCAAACCTTTACTTTTTATATCAGCTTGAATTTTTTGAACAAAAGGAAGTAGTATTTCGTCCCTCATGTGTGAATTTTTTAGTTCTCTTTCAGTTTCTGGATTACTTGTTGAAGATTTAATTGCATCAACAATATCACTGGAGAAGTAAATATCCTTTAAAATGTTATATTTTTCTTGGAGATTTTGATATGACTCATTTTCACTACTGGACATTTTAGATCCATGAATTTTTGCCAGATTGAAACCTATCCTTTTAATAAACGCACTTTCCCCTAGGATCATTCCCTGGTTGATCAGCTTCTTAAAAGGTTCTTCCACGGTAACGAAATTGCGGTCCTTTAAGAATTTGGTCCAGAACCTGGAATACAATAAGTGGCCGGTGGCATGTTCGCTTCCGCCAATATACAGATCTACATTTTCCCAGTATTTTTGAGCTTCTTCTGAAACAAAACGCTCCTTGTTTTCGGAATCCATATATCTGAAAAAGTACCATGAACTTCCTGCCCATCCGGGCATGGTGTTGAGTTCGAGGCTCCCTCCTTTTCTGATGGAATTACTCTCAAATTCTTTTTTAGAAACTACCTCTTTCTTATCTTCATCCCAGAACCACTTCTCTGCTCTTCCCAAAGGCGGCTCGCCTTCTTCTGTAGGCAGGTATTTTTCTACCTCGGGCAATCTCAAAGGCAGGGATTTTTCTTCTATCATTTGCGGCATTCCATTTACATAATACACCGGAAACGGTTCCCCCCAGTATCGCTGACGGGAAAATACCGCATCCCGCAACCTGTAATTTATTTTCCCTTTTCCCTGGCCTATTTTTTCAAGTTCTTCAATTGCCTTTTTCACCGCTTGCTTATAAGGCAATCCGCTTAAAAAAGCTGAATCGGCGATCACGGTTCCCTCTTTTCCTGAAAAAGCCTCTTCGGAAACATCTACATTTTCAAATATATTTTTGATTTCCGCCATTCCGTTTTGCCCTTTAAAAAAGGTTGCAAAAGCATGGTCGCGTTCGTCTCCACAGGGAACAGCCATTACCGCTCCGGTCCCGTAACCTGCGAGCACATAATCCCCGATCCAGATGGGAACGGGTTCTTTGGTAAACGGATGCTCTGCATAAGCCCCGGTAAACACTCCACTAATGGTTTTTACATCGGCCATACGTTCGCGTTCGCTGCGTTTGGCACTTTTCTGAATATAAGCTTCAATTTCTTCCTTTTGTTCCGGCGTCGTGATTTTTGAAACCAATTCGTGCTCCGGCGCCAGGGTCATAAAAGTAACTCCAAAAATAGTGTCAGGACGGGTAGTAAAAACACCAATTTTAAATTCTGAATTAGGAATTTTGAATTCCACCATCGCCCCGACCGATTTCCCGATCCAGTTGCGCTGACTTTCCTTCAGGCTTTCGCTCCAGTCAATATTTTCCAGTCCCTGCAGCAATCTTTCGGCATAAGCTGAAATCCGCATGCTCCACTGTGTCATTTTTTTACGAATAACCGGATAACCGCCACGTTCGGAAACGCCGTTCACAATTTCATCGTTCGCCAAAACGGTTCCCAGCTGCGGGCACCAGTTTACCTCAGATTCTGCAAGGTAGGTGAGCCTGTATTTCAGTAATATTTGTTGTTTTTCTTCTGAAGAAAATAATTTCCATTCCCCTGGTGAAAATTCATCGATTTCATCATCACAGGCTGCATTTACCTTTAAATTTCCTTCCGCAGAAAAAATTTCGGTCAATTCAGAAATTGGTCGTGCTTTATCGGCTTCAATATCATACCAGGATTCAAAAAGCTGGATAAAGATCCATTGTGTCCATTTGTAATAATCGGGATCACTGGTACGCACTTCCCTGCTCCAATCGAATGAAAATCCTATTTTATCCAGTTGTTCACGGTAACGTTTGATGTTTTCTTCGGTAGTAACAGCGGGATGCTGGCCGGTTTGAATGGCATACTGCTCTGCCGGTAATCCAAAACTATCATAACCCTGTGGATGCAACACGTTAAAACCTGTGTGGCGTTTATAACGGGCGTAAATATCGCTGGCGATATAACCCAACGGATGACCTACGTGCAACCCGGCCCCAGAGGGATAAGGAAACATGTCGAGCACATAATATTTTGGTTTATCCGACTTGTTTTCGGCTTTAAAAGTTTGGTTTTTGGCCCAATATTTTTGCCATTTGGCTTCAATCTCATTAAAATGGTAACTCATTGCTCTAATTTCTGAATAGCTGCAAATTTACAATTTTAAACTTCTTGGGAGAATCTATCTTAGACAGAATCTTTTACCTGTTTCTGGCTTCATTTTCCATAGGCAGCAAACATTCGTAAATAAACCTGTTAACAGGAGTTGGAACGCCAAGCCGTACTCCTTCATTTACAATATAACCGTTGAAATTTTCCAGTTCAGAAGGTTTTCCAGCCATAATATCCCTTTGCGTAGAAGCTGTGGTTTCAGGAGGTTGTTTACCGATCATTTCAAATATTTTATCCACGTGTTCAAGGCTTAAGGCCACATGCTTTGCATTTGCAACCGCCATTATTTCAAGTGCTGAATTTCTCATTACATCGAATAAATAATCGCTTTCCCTGATTTTTCCAATTGGCACACGCGTTAATCCCCCAATTCCACTTATGGTAGCTATGAAGAGGAATTTTTTCCAGATCTCGAGCTGAATATCTTCCGGAATGTTATTGGTGATTTCAGAATTATTAAAAATTTCCTGTACTTTTTTAATTCTTGGGGACATAATATTGTCTACTTCCCCAAAAGTAATTAGCGGTTCAAAAGATGCGTGTTTGATTTTTCCCGGAGATTCAATAAAACTGACAATGAAACACAATCCGGCAAGTACATTTTTCTTCGGTAAAATTTTTAAAAGTTTTTCTACATTATTAGCCCCGTTTTGAAGGGGCAACACTATTGTTTCTTCCCCAATAATGGGTTTTATTAAAGATGCGGCTTCTTCTATTTGCCAGGATTTCACTCCTAAGATCACTAAATCCGGTTGTGACACTTCCTTTAAATTATCGGTTGCCAGTTTTGGAAAAACCCTGAAATCCCCGTTTATGCTCTCTACTTCCAAACCATTTTCCCGGATGGCTTCCAGATGCTTTCCCCTTGCGATCATAGTCACCTCATAACCCGCTTTGGCCAGTTTTGCTCCAAAATATCCTCCTACGCCACCAATTCCGTAAATTAAGATCCTCATAATTTGTTTGTGTTTTTTCAAATTTAGTCATTACAGAATAAAACAGAAAGATTGAGCGTTTTAAAGATAGGAAATCATTTTCTTTCTTATTTTTACACAAAATCTGAAACTACTTTATGAGTACATCTTTTGAAAGATATCAAAAACGCCGGTTGATCTCGTCCTATTTTTCTGTAGTCATTAGTATTTCATTAGTTCTTTTTTTACTGGGCTTACTGGGATTATTGGTATTGAACACCAAAAAAGTAGCCGACCATTTTAAAGAACAGATCGCCCTTACCATTTACCTGAAAGATACCGCCAAGGATGTAGAAATAGAGCAGTTGAAAAAATCCCTTGCCCTTGCGGAATACACCAAAATCAGCAACTTTATTTCAAAAGAGGAAGCTGCAGAAGAACATAGCAAGGAAATTGGCGAAGATTTTATGGAATTTTTGGGTTATAACCCGCTTCAAAACTCCATTGATGTTTATATGAAAGCCGATTATGTTTCCCCTGAACAAATCGATACTATTGCAACCGACCTGCGTTCCAAAAATTTTGTGGATGAAGTGGTTTATGACAAACCCTTAATAGCACTGCTGAACGACAACGTGAAAAAGATAACTTTCTGGGTTTTGGTAGTGAGCGGAATATTCACTTTTATAGCCGTATTATTGATAAACAGTTCTATCAGGCTTGCGGTGTATTCCAAACGATTTATAATTAAAACCATGCAAATGGTTGGTGCAACCAAGAGTTTTATACGCAGCCCGTTTATCTGGCAAAGTGTAAAACTGGGGTTTATCGGGGCAATTCTCGCCTTAATAGGAATGGCGATCGTATTATATTATTTAAACAACAGCTTCCCGGAATTGGAATTGCTTAGTGATATTGGAATACTTGCCGGTTTATTTTTCGGCATATTTTTTATGGGGATTTTGATCTCCTGGCTAAGTACATTCTTTGCGACTTCCAGATTCTTAAATCTTAAGACAGATGAGCTTTATTATTAAAAATAAAAGTCAAGAACCAAGAATCAAGACAATAGAATATAGACTTTCGATTAATATCCCTCAATTTTGGTTAATTTTGAAGCCGATAAAAAAACCATCAGGAATTATTTTATCGTTTCTTAAAACATAAAAATGAATAAAAACAAAAAACCCCTACATAAACAAGACCTGAATTTTGTCTTCGGAAAAAAGAATTACACCTTTATGTTCATTGGCCTTGCGGTTATTGCATTGGGTTTTCTCCTGATGGCAGGTGGCGGAAGTGACGATCCAAATGTTTTTAATCCGGATATCTACAATTTTAGAAGGATCCGGTTAGCGCCGGCTTTGGTATTGCTTGGATTTGGAATTGAAGTGTACGCTATTTTGGTAAATCCGAACAAAAAATAAATGAATTATATTCAAGCTGTTATTCTGGCCATCATTGAAGGCATCACAGAATATTTGCCTGTTTCTTCTACAGGTCACCTCATAATTGCATCCTCCTTTTTTGGAATTGCCCAGGAATCGTTCACAAAACTTTTCACCATTGCCATCCAACTTGGAACGATCATGTCTGTCTTTGTGCTGTATTGGAAACGATTTTTTCAAAGCGTGGATTTTTATCTGAAACTTTTAGTGGCTTTCATGCCGGCAGTTGTACTCGGATTATTATTTAATGATGTGATAGATGAACTTCTGGAAAGTCCGCTGGTAGTTGCAATCTCCTTAATTATTGGTGGGTTTATACTCTTGAAGGTAGATGAATGGTTTAAGTCTTCAGATGGGGATAAGATCACCTATCTCACGGCATTAAAGATTGGCTTTTTTCAGACCATTGCCATGATTCCCGGAGTTTCCAGGAGTGGCGCCTCAATTGTAGGAGGAATGAGCCAAAAACTTTCAAGAACCACCGCCGCGGAATTTTCGTTCTTTTTAGCGGTACCCACAATGTTTGGCGCGACATTAAAGAAAAGTTATGATTATTACCAGGATGGATTCGTATTGAATTCAGAGCAAATAAATCTGTTGATCATTGGAAATGTAATTGGTTTTCTGGTCGCGATTTTCGCTATAAAATCTTTTATCGGTTATTTAAGTGAACACGGGTTCAAAGTTTTTGGTTATTACCGGATTATTTTTGGATTTTTTATTCTCTTTTACAACTATTTTATCAACCCACTCACCGTAATATAATGGAAGCCGAAGATTTTAAAGAGGGACAAGTACTGCTTTTCGACAAACCTTTGGGATGGACTTCCTTTCAATTGGTAAATAAAGTGAGATGGCTGATCCGAAAAAGTTGCGAAATTAAAAAGATAAAAGTTGGGCACGCCGGAACTTTAGATCCGCTGGCTTCAGGTTTACTTATAATTTGCACCGGGAAATTCACCAAAAGTATAGTTGAGTATCAGGGGATGGAAAAAGAATACACCGGGACTTTTACCTTGGGCGGCACTACTCCATCTTATGATCTGGAAACTGAAATTGACCAGGTTTTTGAAACCGGTCATATTTCTGAAGAAAATATAACTGAAGCTACTTTTGGTTTTATAGGCGAAACAGAACAAGTTCCACCGGTATTTTCAGCATTAAAAAAAGACGGAAAACGACTTTACGAATATGCCCGAAGCGGCGAAGAAGTAAAAATAGAGGCGAGAAAAATTGAGATCACCGAATTTGAAATCACAAATGTTCGTTTTCCGGAAGTTGATTTTAGAGTAGTTTGCAGCAAAGGCACTTACATTCGAAGCCTGGCAAACGATTTTGGAATAGCCTTAGGAAGCGGCGCGCATCTTTCAGAATTAAGACGGTCAAAAATCGGCACATTTAATGTAGATGATGCTTTGAACCTTTCCTCTTTTGAAGATTTGTTGCCCAAATTGCAGAAATAAAAACAGGTTGAGTAGTTTTAATTCTATGGATTTTTTTGACAGACATAAAGCTTTAATTATCACGCTTCTGTTCTTTGCGGTATTGCTGCTGGGATTGTTCAATTTCAACCTGGCAAACAAAAACCGGAAGGCAAGGGAGTTTTTAATGGATCTGGATAATTTAAAAATAGAAGAGCCGGTGGTTGAAAAACCGGAACCGGAAGAAGCAACCAAAAAAAACACCAGGGAAACTGCGCAAACACATCGGGCATTCAATGAGAATCTGGAAGACAGGGAAGAAAATTTCGACCAACAGCTGAAGGAAATTTTTGAAAAGAACAGCGCCTTGCAAACCGAAGCCAGCAAGAATGAAACTTCAAATTCTTCAGAAAATTTCAATTTTCAGGATAAAAAGAAAGAGCAGGTTCAAGAAAAATCTGATGGAAACAAAACTTCAGCAGTAACTTCTACAAAAAAGGGAGGTATAGATCACAGTTCCATCTCCTTTTCGCTTTTAGGTCGAAGCGCAGTGGATATTCCAAACCCCGTTTATACCTGTGACAGATCAGGTAAAATAGTCGTGAATATTTCGGTGAATGCGGAGGGCAGGGTTACTTCTACATCGGTAAATAAGGGCAGTTCTTCAACTACCAATGAATGTTTGACGGATCAAGCCCTTGAATATGCAGCTCAGGCTGTTTTTAGCCGTTTGCCCGGCCGTAATTCACAACCCGGTACTATTACATATAATTTCAAACCTTAAGCTAATGAGCGAATTAAAACGCTGCGGATGGTGTGTGGGCGACCCGCTTTACGAAGCTTACCACGACGAAGAATGGGGCGTGCCCGTATTTAACGATGATACCTTATTTGAATTCCTGGTACTGGAAACTTTTCAGGCCGGCTTAAGCTGGATCACAATTCTTCGTAAAAGGGAAAATTTCAGGGAAGCTTTTGATGATTTTGACTATAAAAAGATTGCGGAATATCCGGAAGAAAAAATTCAACAGTTATTGCTGAATGCAGGGATCATAAGAAATAAATTGAAAGTTCGCG
>Ga0307486_1000669_pt1 | contig 29641 bp, 29 predicted proteins | sample CBIW02metaG_FD_203663 | JGI IMG/M metagenome (GOLD analysis project Ga0307486, IMG submission 203663) | Sea-ice brine microbial communities from Beaufort Sea near Barrow, Alaska, United States - CBIW 0.2 | ecosystem: Environmental > Aquatic > Marine > Coastal | place: USA: Alaska | collected... | reverse complement strand
CGACCTCATTCGCACAACGGAGGACTGCAACCCGCGGCCGCGCTGGCCGTTCATCGCGACCGCCGCCAAATGGCTGCGGCGTAGAAGTAAAAAACATCAGATTGTCTCAATAACTTGACGGGCGCAGGCCGAGCTCGATGGTCGATGCGTTGGAAGCCCGCTCTCAACGCCTTCGCCATCACCTTCCACGACCGCTGGCCGAACGCAGAATCCTACTAATGAAAAACGCCGGAAACACCGTTTACGAGACACACCCGGTCGGGTCCTTGGCGTTGATGAGGTTGCAGGCTGCGTATCCGTAGGGGTGTGCTTCTTGGCTGGAGGGGTCGTATTGGGTGAACCTGCCGATGGTGGGGTCGTAGTTGCGGGCGCCGAGTTTGTAGAGGTTGGTGGCGTCGTCGTAGTAGCCGCTGATGTAGCGGAGGTGGTTCCAGGCGGTGGCGGTGTTGGTGCCGGTGGCCCTGGCTTCGCCGTAGGGGCTGTAGGAGTAGCCGCCCATGTAGGAGCCGGTCTTGTCGAACAGGCCGACCACGGAGCCGAGGGAGTCGTGTGCGTAGTAGCACTTCGTGCTGGAGGCGTGCACGCCCAGTGCCTGGCCGGTGGGGGTGCGGGTGAATGCGCGGTTGGCGGTGGCGAGGTTTTCGCTGAAGCCGGCGAAGTAGTCGACGCGTCGTGCCGTGGCGCACTCTCTCTGCATCAGACTCGACTACCAGGTTCTGAGATTGAGGATCATCGCAATGAGGACGATTCCCATCGCGATCGATACAGCGATGCTCAGAATCCGCCATCGCTCGAGTCGCGCGTCACGCGTTCGGGGGAATGTTCTCGTCAACTCAATGATGAACAGGTTGTGCAGAAAAAAGAGAAGCAGGAAGGCCGAGAATAGTATGATCTGCAATGCATTCATGAGCGCGCCGCCGCTCTACAAGCCCAGGCCACAGGCAAAGAGAGCCTCTAACCCGAAAACAAGGCTGACGAATCCTGCGCCAAACGCAATGGCCTCAAATGTGACCCCTCCGATAATCGTGATAGCGCCCATCGCTGCTGCGACCTGTGCTCCAAGAGCAACCAGGCCGGCGGCCCCAAAAAGATTCGTGTAATAGGAGCATGCGGACGCTAACCCGGTAGGGTCTTTGGCGTTGATGGGGTTGCAGCCTGCGTAGGCGTAGGGGTGAGCTTCCTGCCCGGACGGGTCGTATTGGTCGAAGCGTCCGATCGCGGGGTCGTAGTTGCGGGCGCCGAGTTTGTAGAGGTTGGTGGCGTCGTCGTAGTAGCCGCTGATGTAGCGGAGGTGGTTGTAGGCGGTGGCGGTGTTGGTGCCGGTGGCGCGTGCTTCGCCGTAGGGGCTGTAGGAGTACCCGCCCATGTAGGCGCCGGTTTTGTCGAACAGTCCGATCACGGATCCGAGGGAGTCTTGTGCGTAGTAGTACTTGGTGCTGGTGCCGTGCACGCCCATGGCCTGGCCGGTGGGGGTGCGGGTGAATCCTCGGTTGGCGGTGCCGAGTTTCTCGCTGGCGAGGCCGAGAGGGCCATTGAGGTAGGTGGTGGTGGAGGCGCTTCGGGAGAGCTGGTTGGTGTTGCCCTGGCCGAGGGCGGTGTAGGTGGTCGCGCCGATCGCGGTGACGGCGCCGCGGGCGTTGTAGGTGGCGGTTTGCCCGGTGAGGCCGTTCTTGGTCTGGTTTCCGGCGGCGTCGTAGGTCCAGGTGGTGGTATCTCCGGTGACGGCGGTGATTCGGTTCGCGGCGTTGTAGCTGTATGCGGTTGTCCCCGCGGTCGCACCGGTCGCGCCGGCCCTCACCTGCTGGGTGCGGTTCCCGGCCGGATCATAGGTGTACGCCCAGGAGGCGGTCGTGGCTGCACCGAGTTTCTCGGTGGCTGTGGTCAGGCGGCTGAGGGAGTCGTAACCGTAGGTACTGATCGCACCGGCGCTGATGCCCTGTTCGAGATAGCTGGTGCGGGTCTGGATGTTGGTCCTGTCCGCGGTTCCACCGGGGACGATGTAGGAGTAGCCGATGTCGGCTTTGATCACGCCGGCACCATCCTTCGCGGTGATCCTGGTCGCCCGGCTGGCCGCGTCGTTCACGGTGGCGACGGTCGCGTTCCCGGGCAGGGTGCGCAGCGTTTCGGCACCGTTCGCGTCGTAGGCGAACTTGATGCAGCCGGAGTCGGTGGGCGAGCCGGCCGCGACCGGGCAGGTGCCGAGGGGTTCGGTGAGTTGGGTGAGTTGGGTGAGTTGGGTGAGTTGGTTGGCGTCGTCGTAGATGTAGTTCACCTCGCCGGTCATGGCGTCCCGGAACCGGGTCATGTTCCCCGCGGCGTCGTAGTCGAATTCCTGGTTCACGGTGCTGGTGACGATGGTCTGGTAGTTGATGATCCGGCCGAGGGCGTCGTAGGTGTACTGGGTGAACGGGCCGGTGCTGTCGGTGTCGCGGTTCTTGATGCCGTTGCTGTAGAACGTCGTGGTGAGGGTCTGCCCGCCCTGGAAGGTGGACAGCGCAATGTCGTCCCGGAGGTCGTACGCGTAGGTCGTGGTGTCGCTATTGCCGTCGGTGACGGTCAGCACCCGCCCGAGGGAGTCGTAGGTGTAGCTGGTCGCCCCTTGTGGTGCGGGCGGGGTCACCGAGCTGAGGTTCCCGTCATACGTGTAAGCGGTGGTGTTCCCCTTACCGTCCTTAGTTGTGCAGACCTGCCCGTCGAAACCGCCGCAGACCGCGCCACCATTCTCGTAAGTGAACCGTTGTGGGACCGCCCCGGTTCCACCGGCGGTGCTGTCGGTGACTTTCGTCGGGTTGCCCTTCGCGTCGTACTCGAACGCTTTCCCGTTCCCGGCCGCGTCGGTGGAGCACTTAGCCTGGAACACGGTTCCACCGGTTCCGGCGCAGCCAACTCCGGTCGCATACGAGGCCGAGGCCGCCGCTCCGGTTGGCAGGGTCGCGCTGACCGCGTTGTTCAACGCGTCATATGAGTACGTGGTGCTGTTCCCACCGATGCCGCCGGTGGCGAACGCGTCCGTGACGGTCGCCACGTCACTGTTCGCGGCGTAGGACTGCGACCGGGTACGGTTCAGCGGGTCCGTGACAGAGGTCATCCGCCCGGAGGCGTCGATCGCGTAGGAGAACATTTTCCCGCGCCCGTTGGTCAGGACCGTCTGCCCGGCCCTGTAGGCGTAGGAGGCGGTCGTAAGGAACGTTGAGGAGGACGCCAGCCCGCGTTTGATCGACGTCAGCCGGTGTTGGGTGTCGTAGCCGAACAGGGTGCGGGACGTCGCCGCCGCGTTGGTGCCGCGGGCCCGGAGTTCGGAGATCCTCCCGGTCGCGTCGTAGTCATATTCTTCCCAAAGCCCACCCGGGGAATCCACCCGGCTCAGCTGCCCGGCCCCGTTCGCGGTGTAGGTCGTCGTCCGGCCGGCAGAGTCCACAATCTGGCTGATCCGCGACCCACCCGCCCACGTCACCGAGTACGAGCGGCCGGCCGCTTCCGTCACCGTGGACACGGTCCCCGTCGACGGGTCGTAGCTGTACGTCGTGCCCTCGCCGTTCCGGTTCAGGTTCTTCGTGATCCAGCCTGAGCTGTTGAAAACGAACTGCTCACCGGTCCGATTGAACGTCACCGTTTTCGTGTAGGGCTGCTCGGTAAGCGTGGCGTTGAAACCGGACGGAGTTACCCAGGCCTCACCGGACTTCGTGAACACCGCCTTGAACCCGTTCGCCCCGGTGTAGGTGGCGGTGCTCGAGGTCACCGCGAGACCCACATCGAACGCCGACAGGGGTGACGACCAGCCGCCACCGAGTGAACCCTCCGACGATGACAGGCCGTTGTAGAACCGGTCGTTGCGCACAGCGAGTGCCGGACCGTTCAAGACGCCGTCGTTCGAGGTGAGCAACAGGTTCCCGTTCGCGAGATTCACCCGCGCCACAGTCGCGTTCGAGACGTTCGCCTCATCGAAGGCGAAGTAGGGCAGAGCGCCCAGGCCTGGTGCGCCCACAACAGTTCCCGCCGGTGCCCGGTTCGCGGTCCCACCCGAACCGTTCGACAGCGATCTCGTTGCCAGTGGCGTGGCCCATGTGCTCGCAGGGGCATTCGACTCGCCGGCTGCACCCTTCGCAGCGTCCTTCGACGTGACCACACCTCGTCAAACTCTGTCGGCGGCAGGTACTCAACCCCCGGGGGGAGAGACCGACTCGCCAATGGTGAAACCGGGGCGGCGACAGCGGGAAGCGAGGTAAACAACATCGCGACGACCGAAACGGCAGCGACAAGAACAAAGACCCGACCACGCGACATGTGCGTACCGTTCCCAAACGATCCGGGGCAAATATCGCCGCCATGGCGCTCGGCAAATATACGATGTATGTCGGGAATGTCCACACCCCCCCTTCGGGCACAACATGTGTCGCAGGGAGAGCCCCGGCGGCACGTGCGCGAGTTGTCGCTTTTCGAGGTCGTCTGCGAAGGTTGACCGTGGATCCTGACGCTTGGGCGGGCAGGCGGGCAGGCAGGCGGGCTGGCGGGCTGGCGGGCAGGCGGGCAGGCGGGCAGGCGGGCAGGCGGGCAGGCGGGCAGGCGGGCAGGCGCGAGACGCGGTGACGAGCAGCCTCCCGGCGAGCCAGGTTAACCTCCTCGACACACGGAATTGAATATCGATGACGCACCAGCACGATGCGTTCCGGCTACCGTGTGAGCACGTGGATCTCCGCCGAGACAGCGTTCCTTACGATCTTGTGCCGACCTAGATAACGGCTATTGCGACCGCAATTACTGTCGTCGTCGCCATCGTGTATACCTATCAGTAGATTCGGTTTACATCTCGTCAAATGCGTGAAGCTGCGCTCCGTGTCGGCGGCCATGACACCGTTCTTCATGGCCCTTGACACTCCGCGAGGCGCAAGAGAGCGAGGACCGGACCCGACCGTACGTCGGCATGGATATTGTTCCCGGTTTGGCTGGGCCGCCGACATTCGATATTGTGACCGAAAATTTGGTGACACCACCGCTCAAGACGTGCGCCTTAATCTAGTCGGCGATTCCCGCGGCGCACAATCCGAGGGAGATGAGAGGCGCCGCCGCCAAATAGCGATCACAGAATGCCGCCATGGAGCGCCAAAAGTCACACATCTGGCGCTGTCCGAATAGGGTCGAATTCTGATTGGTGGACACCCCTCACGGCCGGGTCTTAGACTTCAACCTGACAGAATAGGTAGGAGGGCCACGTGACGGGTCAACGAGTGGGATATGTGCGCGTGAGCACCCTCGATCAGAACACCGTCCGCCAGCTTGCTGGCATTGACGTTGACCGGGTGTTCGAGGAGAAGGCGTCGGGGAAGGATCAGAACCGGCCTGAGCTCGAAGAGATGATCAAGTTTGTCCGAGACGGCGATACCGTTCTCGTGCATTCCATGGACCGCTTGGCCCGCAACCTTGACGACCTCCGCTCGATCGTGCGCCGACTCACCGCGAAGAAGGTCCGGGTTGAATTCGTGAAAGAGCAGCTCTCCTTCACCGGTGACGACAATGCGATGGCGAACCTGCTCCTGAACGTTTTGGGAGCTTTTGCTGAGTTCGAGCGAGCACTGATCCGCGAACGTCAACGCGAGGGCATCGCCCTGGCGAAGAAGCGTGGCATCTACCGTGGCCGCGCCCCATCACTCGACGCGGCCCGGGCCGCGGAGTTGCGCGAAAAGGTCGCCGCCGGCGTATCGAAAGCTGAACTTGCCCGACAGTTTGGGATCAGCCGCGAAACCGTCTACGCCTACCTCCGCGCTGCCGAGGCCTGAAGACGCTTTCCGCTGACGCCCTGACGGTGGTAAGAAGGGGGCGCGTTCCCGCAAGGCTCACACGGCCGCACCGCGCAACGGGGACACCGGTTGCGGCAATCAACGCGACGTTTCTGTGGTGGTTAGTGGCCGATGAGGAGTGCTTCGACCTGATCCGCGCACGAACCCGGGAGGGCATGGCCGTCGCCAAGGCAAAGGGCCGCCTACGAGGGAAGCGACCTAAGCTCTCCAAAGCACAGGAGACGCACCTAGTCTCAGTTCACCTGGCGGGGACGCACACGACAGTGGAACTGGCTGAACTCTTCGGAGTAGCCCGCTCAACCGTCTACCGTGCCATCAAGCGCGCTGGCGACACCACCGTCTAGAACCGGGCGATTCCGCCGTCCAAAGCCGGAATTCGCGCCGGCCCCCCTAAACGTGAATTTCCGTACCGATCCTCCTCAGACCCCGAAACGGCAGTGGACACCGGAGCGCTGAACCAGGTCTGGGTCGGCGATGGCACCTACCTGCGCACCTGGAGGACTGAGTGTATTTGGCGATCGTCCTTGACGCGCACAGCCGCCGCGTGATCGGTTGGGCGATCGCTGACCACATGTGAACGGACTTGATTGAGGACGCCCTCCGGATGGCGTTGGGGCTACGGGAGGCCTGCCGGATCAGACATGCACGAGGACGCTGCCATTGCAATCGGCAGCGTCTTCCGGCTCAGGAACTCGCCCAGCCATTCCCTGCGCGCGACCTCCGCTTCTCTGCACTTTGCAAGTACTACTTCGTTAGGCCGTCTGCCAGCGCGCCAAGCACGTCGGCGAGCCAGAGGGCAGTGCCCTCGGGGCCAATACCCTCACACCGGGCACCCGAGTATCTCCGGTCTAACCGCAACGTCCGAAATAGCGATACTGGCCAAAACGCGTCAAGGCGACCCCGCACTAGGATTTAGCTGACGAATTTCATGCGCTCGTCTGGCCGGTTACTCTCGTCACGGCGATTGAAAGGAGAGCAGGACATGACCGCAACAAGTCAGATCGGTCCCACGACATCTACCGGGCCGAGGATCTATCTGTTCGCCGTTCTCCGGGTTGCGATCGTCGCGCTGGTGGTGGTCGCCATCGTGGCAACTTTCTTCGACACAGCGACGCGAGCGACCATCAACCCGTTCAATTTCTTTGGCTTCTTCACGATGCAGAGCAATATCATCACCGCGGTGGTCTTGTTTCTCGCCGCTCTAGCCACGTTCACGGGCCGCCGGCAGACGCGACTTCTCCTTTTCACGCGCGCCTGCGCGACGACCTACATCGTGATCGTCGGCATCGTCTACAACCTCCTCCTGGCCGGCCTGGAAGGTGGCGTCTCGCTCGCATGGGCGAACTGGGTCCTCCACGTCGCCTTCCCGATCTACGCCGCAATGGATTGGATCCTTTTCGGCGACCGCACCACCCTGCCGTGGAAGAGGCTCTGGGTCGTCCTGATTTACCCCGTGGTGTGGATCATCGTGGTGATCATCCGCGGCGCAACCGATGGCTGGGTGCCTTATCCGTTCCTCGACCCGGCAACCGGCTATGGAAGCGTCGCGATCTATTCCATCGGCATCTTTATCGTCACCATCATCGTCGGTGCCATCGTCTTCGCCCTTAGCCGTGTCCGGATCATCAAGACATAACCGTCAGCTGGTTGCTAACCTCGACTGTTCGCGGCACTGTCCTCATCGCGCTCATCGAGGTGGTGAACCGTCGATCTGGGTCGGCGACCGACGGGTAGCCCCGGTGATATGGCCGGCCTACCCGCAACGCGACGCGCGTCAGCGATCTTCTCTTCCGGAAGTCGTCGGGTGAGGTCGATGCCTCCCAGCCGGTTAGCTGATCTGAGGCAGCGTTGGCAGATTTCAGCTACCAGTCCGGGTAGAACGACCGGCCCCGACGTGATTCAGGCTGTCATTGAGCCTACTGTCAACTCGGCCAAACGCCAGAGAACGACACTCGTTACGATAACAAGAGCGGCCGCACGGGGGGGGCCTATATTTTTGTCAAGCGGCGAGTTGGTGTTCAGTTTCGTAGAGGGTGCCGTCTCGCAGCATGGCGAATAGAACATCACAGCGGCGTCGGGCGAGTGCGATGAGGGCTTGGTTGTGGCGTTTGCCTTGGGCGATCTTTCGGTCGTAGTAGGTCCTGGAGACGGGGTCACGGAGCGCGGCAAAGGCGGACAGAAACAACGCGCGTTTGAGGATTTTGTTTCCCCGTCGCGAGGGATATTCGCCCCGGATCGAGGAGCCGGAGCGTCGGGTCACGGGTGCGAGGCCGGCGTAGGAGGCGAGGTGGCCGGCGGTTGCGAAGTGCTTGCCGGTGACTTCGGTGAGGAGCCGGGCTGCGGTCCTGACGCCGACTCCGGGCATGCTCGTCAGGACGGGGAAAGAGGGTGCGCCTCCACCAGTTTCTCAACCTCGACGGCGATGTCGGACCGTTGCCGGCGTAGGGCAGCGAGTTGTTCGGCCAAGCGCGGGAGGACCGTCGCGGCAGCATGGGTGCCGACGACCACGACGGTCTGTTCGCCCAGTGCCTGGGTGATTTCCTCTGCCAGACGACGGCCCATCCGTGGGGCCAGCTTCAGCAGCCGGTTGGCCAACCGCGTGGTGCCGGCTGCTTTCATCGCCGCTGGTGACGGGTAATGCTGGAGCAGATCCAGCATCGCCGGGTGGTCCAGATGCGGGCCCACGACCCGCTCCAACGCTGGGTGAATCTGGGTCAGCAGCCCGCGAACTCGGTTGCTGGTCGCGGTCATCTGACCCACGATGTCATCGTCAAAACCACACAGCATGGACAGCTCCGCGACGGACTCATCAGCCAGCTGAATCGACCGCAACGCATGCGGAAGCGTCCGGGCGGCTTGGGCGATGATCGCGGCGTCGCGGGCATCGGTCTTCACCTCACCCGCGTGGAGGTCGGCGATGCGCCGCATCGCCAGGCCAGGCAGGTAGCCGACGAGGACTCCTTCGGCTTGGGCGACGGCGATCGGCAGGGCGCCGATCGTGGCGGGCTGGTCGACGATGACGAGCACCGTGCCGGACTGTTTCAGCTTCTGCAGCACCGCCCGCATCTTGCCTTCGTCGTTCGGTAATGCTTTGTCGAAGAGGACCTTGCCTGCCCTATTCAGGGCGACGGCGTGGTGCTCGCCTTTGCCAACGTCGACACCGACGAACACGTCGACGCTGTCATAGTTTTCGATCATGACTGCTCCCATCCACTTGGTTTCGTGGCCTGGTCTACGGCGTCAAGTCTCGGCATCCACGTTACGAACGACCTCGGCTTTACGCCTAGTCGAGCCCCTATCAGCGATCACCCGACGCCAATCGAGTCCGGTGACAACACCCCCCGGATCATCAACGACTGGGGGCAACAATCATGCCGGACCCGACAGGCCAACTCCCTCAGATACTCACACCATCCGAGGTTACGAACAAGGTAACGGGGGTATGTACGAGGGCGGGTGCGGAGAGTATAACTAGCCAAGGTCCTCCCACCGCAGAAGCTACTATGCCAAAAATGACGAGTAATGCCAGCCCTATGGTGGGGCATTACTCAGGCCGATCAGTGCCGTGACGTAGGTACGTTTGCAGCAGTTCCAGGTCGCTGGGGGAGATGGCTTGCACGAAGTGCATCATGGAGGCGGCGTGATTGGTGCTGCTGTCCAGTGCAGGACGCATAAGCAGAGCCGCATATACCGGGACGAGTAGTGGACGGATCGATCGCACCCCAGGGCTATCAAAAGTTCTTGCGCACCAAATTGCCCAGCACTGTAGCTATTGTCGTGTACGCGGGATCACTCGAAAGGCTTTCAATGACCGAACGAATAGTGGATGCTCCCAAATCCCACAATACGTTCATTACCTGTCTTTCGAGAGCCCCCAGACGCAGCGGCTCGAATACCCGCGTCACGTCAGACTCACTCACGCGTGAATCACCTCGCGGATCGTCGTCGATGGCAGGCAACTTGTCCGCGCAGGCGCCACAGCCGTGCAACGCCGGACAAAACGATCGCTAGCAGAGCAAGGTAGGGCTGAATCGGTCCGAACAACGTGGTGGCGCCCGTATATCCGAGCGCGATTACAGCTAGTTTGGTGCAGACCGGACAGCCCACCGCGAACCAGGTAAGAAAAGCACCGGCGAACCCCATTCGGCTGCTCCGCCGTGCCTCATCAATACCGTGCTTGGCGATTGAAATGTCATCGGCGCAGCCCGCCACCTTTTCGGCCGCTTCCGGTGCCAGGGGCGCACGTACGTGGTGACGAGCAATCCTGACAAGACAGAAGCGGCGATCCACGCCGGTTAGTTCCAGGGTTCAGGAGGAAGGTCGCGCGCGAACACCGAGTTGGGGATCGAAACCGTTCCGCGCCCCATGAGCAAACCGACGACAGCCGTGGCTAGGATCGCGACAAAAATTTGTGGGCGACGCCACTCCCGAAGCGCCACAGGTGCCGCTCGCGCTGCTGGCGTGCAGGGACGTTTCTGGCAATATCAGAACGCAGTTTTCTCCAACGCACCAAAGCGTGGCCACCTCGGTATCGATCGCGCAAAAAGGATCGAGTTTGCAGGGCAGGCCGGAGTCCCCGATCTCGCGGCGTTCGAACGTGCGCTGGATGATCCGGTGCATCTTGCAGCCGTGCAGATAGATGCCACCGAGGCTCAACGCATCGGTGCCACATCTACTCCAATCTTCATGATCGGCACCACTCCTGCGATCGGCGCGCAGCCGTTAGAGGTATTTCGATGGGTTATCGACGACGAAATCGCCCTCGCCGAGAGGAAGTGAGAATAGATTTTGGCTTTGCCGGGGCGGTGCTGGGAGGAGTGATTTCGCTTCTCAGCCCGTGCTCTGAGATGCTCCTTCCGGCATTCTTCTCCTACGCTGTCGGGTCTCCCGCCAAACTCATCGGGCGCACCGGCATCTTCTATCTGGCGCTGATTACCGCTCTCGTTCCGCTCGGAATATTTTCTGCGGCTCTGGGATCTCTGGTCAATGAGCATCGTGTTGCGCTGGTCGCGACTGCAGCTGGAGTGGTGATCCTTGCGGGCCTGGTTCAGCTGCTCGGAATGCCAATTCCTAGTTTATCGCGCACCGAAAAAGCTGGTGAGCGGACCTCGGCTGTGTCGGTTTTTGTTCTGGGCACCGTTTACGCTGTGGCCGGAGTATGCGCCGGTCCCGTAGTGGGGTGTGTGCGGATGGTGACAGCGCTTGGAGGTAGCCCTGTCTATGGCGGAATCAGGCTAGCGTTGTACGGACTCGGAATGGTCATTCCGCTTTTCCTCCTTGCGGCCGTTTGGCAGCGAACGGGCGGTCGATGGCGTGCGTTGGCGCGTCCACGCTCAATTCGTATCGGACGCTATCGGAACAGGTGGGTAGTGATCGTTTCCGGCCTCCTTTCGATCGGAGTGGGTGTTTTGGTCATTGCCAGTGATGTCACCGCGTCATTGGACGGATTTTTCACGATCGGAAGGCAGTACTACGCCGAGTCCTGGGTGACCGAACAAACATCAGCGATAGGTGATTTGTGGTTTGTTCTCGCCGCAGCGCTCACCCTTGCACTTATACTCGGCCTACACCTGCTGCGAGCCAAAGGCTCGACACGGTACAGGCCTCTCAAGCGAAGGAACCTGCAGGAACGTCGTGACTTTTTAGAGAGTACGCCGCAGCGGCTGGTGGCGGCGGTGATGGTTGTTCACGCACCTCGTTGGCGTGGTCGACCGTTCCTCATGGCTCTTGACGCTCGTGCCCAGTTATGACCGTCGACAACTGCCGAAGTCTTACGGTTGGTAGCTACCGAGCATCTCTGAAGTGGTTACAGAGAGGCCATGTTTGGCGGACTCAAACAGAGGCATCATAGGCTGCGAGGTGATTCCGCTGTGAAAGAATCCCGCAGTATCGAAAATGGCGATGGGTTCGAGATTGCGAAGCAACGCCCAGAACGGTTGATGGAACAGTCGAGTTCCGCCGTTCACGGGTCTGATTTTTAGTGATTCCCGATAGGTTAAGATCGCCTCTGACGTCGAGGGAAAAATGCTCAGATAGTCAGAGGCTTTATGATCACTGCCCACGGATTCGAGAACGGGTATTGGAGCCGGGACGACGTCCCACTCGTGACCGTCGTTTATCACCGAGTGGAGAAAATTCTCAAAAACGCGATAGACGAGCGCGCGGCACGTAGTGTTGGGCATCACTCCGGGGCGCTGGAGTCCGGTCTGCCGTTCAAGAAGCGTAACAATTTCTTGAGATGAACTGGCCGAAAGAATTTGCATCCAATCAATCTGTCCTACAGCCTCACTCGCCACAAAGTGGATGCCGCCCACCAGCTCGAGTTGTATCCGCATCCCGTCTTGTTCATCATGCACGAGCAGCAGTGGTGCTCCGTGTGAGCTCAATACTCGGGAGATGAGTAAATGCGGATGTCTTCGCACCAATTCACTGGCAATCCACCACATTTGCGCAGTGAGAAACCGATCGGCAGGCGCGCGGTAGTTATCCGAAGACGTCTGGCCGCAATAGCCGCTCATGCTGGACCAGCCATATCCCCGGCAGACGACAGTGGCGACGCAGCGGCAGCGCCCACTTCCAGTTGAGTCAAGAAGATCATGTTGCCCAATCGAGAATGTGGCGCGGGGACATGGTGCTCGGGTTCACCACGCGAAAACGGTGGGAAGGCTGGTGACAGTGAGGGTACGGGGATCCAGCACTTCCGTCTGTCCCACGTTCGAGGGTGGCAGGGTCGTTCTACCTGCGACAGCACATAGGTTTTAGGTCGGTATTCCGATTGGAGAGCCAAACGCAAACCGGGTCGCAGCGACCGAGGCGCTCACGCACCATCAGCTCCGTATGGCCGTACGGCCGTACGGCCGTACGGATGGGGGCATCGGGCATGAGGGGCGCCTTCAGTGTGAGGTATCGAGATCTGAGCAATCACAAATTCTAAGTCCCTGGCGATTCTTCTTCGCGTTAGCGACGTGCGGGGGAAGAACTCGTGCTGGCATTCAGGTCCGCTGCGATTGCACGCCCGAGCGCGTCACCAGACGCCCATGCAGTGCCCACTGAGGAACGTTTTCCCCACGCATCTCCACAGAGGCCGATGCGATCGTTTAGCAAAAATATTGCGGAATGCTGCGCGGCCGGCCGAGCGAACGTCCACCGATGCGTGAACGATCCAATAGGGGCATTCGGAAGCGACAACGCACGGCGAACTGCGTCGGTGACCAGAGAGATCGCCCCGTCAGGATTGTCCAGGTGCTGACGGGCTAGTGCTGCTGTCGTATGCGCGACGAGCACCGGCGCGTCGTCGCCGCGCCGATCACCATCGTCGGCGATCGACGTTATCTCCGCCACATCATTGACAAACGCGCAATGGAACGGGTTCCAGGTGCGTTCCGCCCATTCCAACACAACGGCAATGGTCGGCTCCCAGCCGAAGCCGTCGTTCAATTCGTCGTGCTGCGGGGTGCCGACATCGAGCAGGCGCCGCGCTTGGGGATCGGGCATCGCGAGCACGACTGTGTCGTACAGCGTGCTGTCGGCTTCGCCCGGCGATACGTGTTCGATCGAGACGCCCTGATCGACGTCAATTCCATGTGAAAGGTCCGTGACGAGTGAGCGCAGACCATCCGGGGCTGCGTATCGCATCGGACCGCTGCTCAGGCGTTGAATGCCATCGGCTCCGGCCACCGTGATTGTGTCGGTCCACGGCCGAGCGAGGCCGCGTCGAAGCCAATCTGCTACGACAGTACCGAAAGGGGTGCTCGGCTCCGCCGTGAAGTAAGAGGCACCGAGGTCGACCTTTCGGCCGTTTATCGTGCGGCTTGCCATTCTGCCACCGGGCGTGTGACCCCGATCCACGACTCGCACAGCAACACCGACGTTACGCAAGGCCTGGGCGCACGCAATCCCCGCGATACCCGCGCCGACGATAAGTACTTGAGGTTGTTCCACGCACTCATCTTGCCAGAGTGTGACTGCTCGGTTGCTCGGTAGAAGGATCGATATCGAACAGTAAGAGCCGAAGCATTCGGTTATCCCATCTGTTGAACTCGCAGAGAGATTAGTTCGAGTGAGGCTCCTAGCTTGGATTGCAGGGATCAGATCTTTAGGTTGTGCGCAACCTAGTTGTGTACAATTATTTTATTATGTCCGTAACCGATGAGATGGTGTGCTTCTCGCTCTACGCCGCCAGCAGGGCAACAACAAACGCCTATCGCAATCTACTCAAACCATGGAACCTGACGTACCCGCAATACCTCGTGTTGGCAACGCTGTGGATCGAGGGCGACCAGACAGTCTCTTCGTTGGGAGAGCACTTGCAGCTCGATTCAGGAACTCTTTCCCCCCTTCTGCGCCGGATGGAACACGCTGGCCTGGTCACACGTGACCGTCTCAACCCCGATGAGCGCATCGTGACGGTGACGGTCACTCAGCGAGGTTCCCTTCTCCGGTCCGAACTCGCGCATATTCCCTCTACGATCGGCGCTGGCACTGGATTACCTGATCATCAAGCAGCCACCACACTCATCCAAACACTTCACCATCTCACCGAAACAATGCACGTCGTGAGCAACCAGCTCACGGTCGATAACACTGAAACGAAAGCAGATACCCACAGATGACCGCTCTCTACACTGCAGAAGCACTCTCCACCGGCGCAGGACGTGACGGGAGAGTGACGACGAGCGATAATTCCTTCGCACTTGACCTCGCCATTCCGAAGGAAATGGGTGGATCTGGTATCGGCACCAATCCTGAACAACTCTTCGCAGCCGGATATGCGGCGTGCTTCCACTCTGCCCTACAGTCAGTCGCCCGCATGCAAAAAGTGGCGCTCGAAGACTCCTCGGTGGGAGGGCGTGTAGAGATCAGCTCTAACGGCGAGGGCGGGTTTCAGCTCTCCGTCCTGTTAGAAGTTGTTCTGCCCGGTATCGAGCCAGACGCGGCTCACGCGCTGGCGGATGCTGCCCACCAGGTGTGCCCCTATTCCAACGCGACGCGTGGAAATATTGAAGTGACAATCACGGTTGCGGGAGACTAGCTCCGTAACTAGGACTCGCGTGCGCACTCGGCGTCACCACCAATGCGGCGTCACCACCAGTGCGGCGTCACCACAAGCAGCGTGATCCCTGACCCGCTCTTCAACACGCGAGCCGTGGTTTTCTCAAATCCGTGAGGCCAACTTGTGTCACGCCCGCGGCGATATGTCCCACAAAAATTGTGAGGTTCCACTTGACGAAAGGTAAGTAGTGGCAGGACACTCTTCAGCACCTATTACCCAAGGAGAACCATGCATCCATTCGGCAGTGAGAACTACATGATCTTTCTCAGCACTGTCATCGCGCACGAGGGGTTTGACTATGGACTCGCCTGATCCTCAGTGGGTGCCAGCGCACGACGGCCCTGATGCCGCGCATCGTCGTCCTCCAGGAATGACTGGTGCCGAGGTGGAGGCCCTTGGTAAACTTTCCGAAGCACTCGAAACCATCGAGCACGCCCGCGGGCTTCTCTACGGCTTTCACCGGTTGACAGGAAAGGGTGATTTAGCGCTGGGGGAGGCCGTTGTGTTGCTCCGTGAGTCGGGTCACGCTGACATCGCTTGGGACATCGACCACCGGCTAGTTGGTCGCAACGTGATCGAAGGTCGCTGGACCTTTCAAATTGTCGAGGACTACGACGACAACTATTACAACGAGTTGAAGTTGACAGAGAAACGAGTACGCGAGCAGATCTCCGGAGGCCGGCGGCATTTGTTCGAAGCAGAGATGAAAGAAGGCCGGCGAACACCGGGCCTTCGACATCACGAGGCGAAACCAGAATCGCCGTCCTAAACTCCCGCAATTTAGCACGCTGTATCCGCGCAGAGGACGAGAACCATGACCGAAACGAAAGCGCGTCGTCATCTGGATTCCGCAACCGTTACGGCATCTGTGCACGCGCTCTACAGCCTCGTCCCTAACTCTCGCGGCAACTAAGTAGTTCGCATATTCGACGATTATCTGACGAATGTCGCTAGCGACGCGTTGTTTCGGAGGAAAAGGCTCAGTATTGGCGGCCGCTCTCTGAAATCCCCGACTCGTGCCGGACATGCCTCATTATGAGAAGTGTGACTGACACCGAGCGCGAAAAGCGGATGCGCGAACTCGTCGCCCTCGTAGCCGACCCCGTGCGTCGCTACCTGTACCGTCGCACCGATCCCGCAACGGCCGACGATGTATTTGCTGATGCTCTGCTGGTCTGCTGGCGCCGCCTCGACGATGTGCCATTCGATGCCTTGCCCTGGGCGATCGTTGTTGCTCGCCAGTGCCTCAGCAATACCCGTCGGGCTGAGCGTCGTCGCAATCGTCTTATCGGGCGTATCATCGCCCTCGAGCCACCGTCGGGGGCGGCCGCCGACGCTTCGTCCGTTGTCGAGGGTGCCGTCGACTATCTACGTGTGACGACGGCACTTAAAAAACTGCGCAGGGTCGACGCGGAGATTTTGCGGCTGTGGGCTTGGGACGAACTCACGAGTCCGCAAATAGCGGTCGTTCTAGGCGTCAGCACTAACGCCTCGGCGATCCGGCTGCATCGCGCGAAGGCCAGGCTCAAGCAGGAGTTGCTGAAATCTGAAACAGCATCCGGACATGTACATCAAGAGGAAGGAACCGCTGATGCGTGAACAGGACCCCGCGCTGCTTAACAAGTTGCGCGCCGTCGATCCGGCCCGCCGATTGCTTCCTCAATCTTCGACCTCGCTTAACCAGAGAATGGAGCAGATTATGACTGAACAGCCCCCCACTCCGGCCGCGACTGTACCGGCACGGCGCCCTGCCTTCCGTCGATGGATGCCGGCGATTGGCCTGTTAGCGGGCCTCGCGATTGCCGCTGCAATTATCGTGCCGCTCTTTGTTGGCGGCGCGAAACCTTCTATCGAGACGCTGCGGCCTCCCGCGAGCGGAGGGCTGGCAAGCGTTAGTTGCATGGTGCTGGGTTCGGCGACCGTTGCCGCTCAGGAGCAGGCATTCGCCGCCACTGTCACGGAGCTTCGGGGCAAGACTGTTGTGCTGGAGGTCACAGAGCGCTTCGCCGGCGTCGTTGCAGACCGGGTGGAAGTGCGGCAGGTCGACGCTATGGATTTCGACTTCTCCGGTGTGCCATTCGAAGTGGGGCAAAGCTATCTGGTCGGCGCATTTGACGGCACCATAAGCGGATGCGGTGTCACGGGGGCGGACAGCGTCGAGTTGCGCGCGGTCTACGACGCAGCTTTCAATCGGTAGCGCTCGGTTACGGCGGCGACCGTGTACCGAATCTGTTATTCCAGCAGCTTGCCCGCTTGACTGACATCTTCCATTAGTGTCGCGATCTCCGCTGGCACCGGGGGGATCTGCTCGTGGGCGATCGTACCGTCAGCAGACCACACGAGGTTTACCTGCAAAGAGGGGTCCATGTTGGGAAAGTCACTGCGATTGTGGGCGCCTCTACTTTCCCTGCGTTCCACAGCGCATTCGATCGTTGCGCGCGCGGCCATGAGGGAGGCTCGTAAGTCAAAGGCATGCGCCAAACCGGAGAAGCCCGCCACATCTGGATGCACACCGATACAGGTCTGGCGCTCATCGAGGTCATCAAGCTGTAGGAGTCCTTCTCGCAGGCCAGCCTCGTCACGCACGACTCCGCAATAGTCCGTCATGATGTTACGGATGTCCCTTTGCAACGCACGCACATTTTCTTGGCCATCGGCGGCAAGAGTGTCGGTCACCTCTCGTGCGGCGGCGTCAATGACTTCTTGGGACCGGTTTTGGGAGGTGATGCCCGCGCTGTACGCCGCCGCAGCCTCACCAACAATTCGACCGAAAACGAGCAATTCGATAAGCGAATTGCCGCCGAGTCTGTTTGCCCCGTGCAGACCGCTGGAGGCCTCGCCGATGGCATACATTCCGACAACATCGGTGGAGTGGTCCTCCGGGCGCACCCACACGCCGCCCATGGAGTAGTGGGCGGTCGGGGCGATCTCCATGGCCGTTGTGGTCACATCGAGCACCTGCAGTTCCAGCATGGTTTGATAGACACGGGGCAGGCGCGTCAGGATTGTTTCGCGGGGCAGGTGGGAAATATCAAGGAGGACGCCACCCTTCGCGGTGCCGCGCCCCTCCTTGATCTCCGTGTATGCGGCGAGTGCTACTCGGTCGCGGGTGGACAATTCCATGCGTTCAGGATCATAGTTCACCATGAACCGCTCACCGAGGGCGTTTCGCAGCACTCCGCCCTCACCTCTGGCTGCCTCACTGATCAGGGTTCCAGCGGCGTTTTCTGGTTCGAGTATTCCGCTCGGATGAAACTGCACCAATTCGGCGTCGCGCAGTCGGCCGCCGGCATCCACTGCCAATTTGAAGGAGTCGCCCGTGTTCTCATCGCGGCGACTGGAGGTACGTCGCCAGATGCGGTTGTGTCCGCCAGCGGCAATGATGACAGCATCGGCAATGATGGTGACCCGGCTGCCATTGCGAAGATCGAATCCGTATGCGCCGAAGACTACATTGTCGCGTACCAGTATGCGGGTGATGTACACCGAATCCAGGATTGGTACCTCAAGCTCGGCGGCGCGGGCCACGAGGGTGCGCTGAATCTCCAGTCCCGTATAGTCACCGGCGAAGGCGGTGCGGCGGTACTTATGAGCCCCGAAGTACCGCTGGCTGATTCGTCCATCGCTTTCGCGGGCAAAAGGCATACCCCACCGCACTAGGTCTTGGATGCCGCGGCTGGCGTTCTTCGTCACGATTTCGGCAGTGTGCGGATTGGCCAGAAAGTAACTTTCCTGAATGGTGTCTGCCGCGTGCTGCTGCCAGCTGTCCTCTTCATCCATCGTGGACAGAGCCGCGTTGATTCCACCAGCCGCCAACGACGTATGCGCGTCGTTTTTGGGACGCTTACCAACAGCAAGAACATCAACACCGCGCTCGGATAGCTCGATCGCTGCCCTAAGGCCTGAACCTCCGGTACCGATAACGAGAACGGAGGTGGAAATTCGGCGATCGATAGCTGGTTTCACTGGCATCAGAGGGCCCTCCCAGGGCATAGATACAGAGCCACTCGAGACGAGGACGCTACATTGACGCTAGTTCGCGATGCTGGGCTTTGTCCTCAATACAGTGGGGTATCACCCGTGAGCCTCGCGCTTCCCGTACCGGCAAATTACACTTCTGCGGTGGGTATCAGGCGCCATCTCCATCAGGAATCATGTCAAAGCACACGGTCTAGATGGTGACCTCCATGCGGCTCGACCAGCGCGTCACGTTGCAAAAAACAATGATGTCCGATTGACTAGCTGGAGGTTGCGACATCCATTTCGCGCCTCGGAGAGGCACAGCGACGTGACGACTTCAACCAGAAAAACCGACCCCGCACAGCCCGTTGCTGGCGGGCTGCGAGCACCGACGCAGAGCACAAGCGAGCCCAATGGTTCCGTTGTGCTGGAGGGCGTCACCAAAAAATTTGGTGGTGCGACCGCCGTCGATGACATCAGCCTGCACGTGCGTCCCGGTGAGTTCTTGTCACTGCTGGGGCCCTCCGGTTGCGGCAAGACAACGACACTGCGCATGCTGGCAGGTTTTGAAGAGCCAGATACTGGGCGTATTCGAATTTCCGGACAAGATGTTTTAGGTATTCCACCCCATAAGCGCAACGTCAATACGGTATTTCAGGCCTATGCTCTGTTTCCGCATATGAGCGTTGCCGAGAACGTCTCCTATGGTTTGCGTCAAAAAGGTACACCCAAATCGGAGATTCGCCAGCGGGTCACCGAATCCCTCGACCTCGTGCAGATGCGGTCCTTTGCCGATCGAAAGCCTACCCAGCTATCGGGTGGCCAGCAGCAGCGGATAGCCCTGGCTCGCGCCCTTATCAACAGGCCGTCTGTGTTGCTCTTAGACGAGCCCCTCGGTGCACTGGACCGCCAACTTCGTGAAGAGATGCAGATTGAACTCAAACTTTTGCAGTCCCGGCTCGGAATCACCTTTATCTTTGTCACCCACGATCAGGGCGAGGCTCTGTCAATGAGCGACCGAATTGCCATTATGCGCCGAGGGCGTATCGAGCAGCTGGATGATGCAGACTCAATCTACGATTCACCCTCCAGCGCCTACGTGGCTGGCTTCATCGGCCAGCAGAACTTTATTCCCGGTACAGTGTCAGCCGACGCGCTCGTCATGCAATCACGCTTTGGCGTCGTGCGAGCTAGAAAATCTCACCCAGAGCTTGACGCGGGCTCATCTGCTCAAGCCGCAGTTAGGCCGGAAGCCGTCACGCTAGCGGCATCGTCCGCGCAAAATGTAGAAGCGTTCGCATCTACAGAGAATTCGACTGCTGGAGACGTGATTGGTGTTTCCCATCAGGGTGAGACACTGCAGTTTTTGATAGCTATCGGTCACGACCAAACGCTCCTGTCGCGCGTACCGCGTCCCAACGCGCCGCGTCTAAGTGTTGGTGACCGGGTCATCTGCTCGTGGGACGCGGCCAGCGTGCATTTCTTTCCCAACGAGCAGGCAACGCTGGCGCAGGCCGACATCGCAAACGCAGTGTCGAATCCAGCACCCCCAACCAGCTCGATCGCCCTCTAGAAGGAGCCGTTAAATGTCGCACGAAACTCCCATTCGCATTCTCGCTTCCACCTCGGCAACCAAGATTATTAAATCTGAGCTCAACCGCCGCCGTTTTCTGGCATTGACGGGAACGGCTGCCGGTGTAGCCCTTCTTTCAGCGTGCAGTCCACAGGCTGGTGCTGGTTCCTCTCCGCAAGCCACCGGAGGAGCGCTGGAAAGTGGATTGTCTATTTACAGCTGGGGTGACTACGACGATCCCGACTTGGTGGCCCAGTTCTCCAGCGATCTGGGGCCGACGCTCACTTTCGACTCATTTGCCTCCAACGAAGAACTTATTTCTAAGCTCATCGCCGCCCGCGGTACCAGCGGCTATGACATCGTGGTGCCGACCGGACCCTTTATTCCGCAAATGATCGAAAACGGCCTTCTGAGCAAACTCAATCTCGATCTCATTCCGAACATCGCCGACATGGATCCGGCATTTATGGGCCGGGACTGGGATCCCAACAACGAGTACTCCATTTGTAAGGCTTGGGGAACCACCGGGTACGTCTATGACAAGACGAAAATTAGCCGGGAATTGACCACGTGGGCAGATTTCATCGATGCCGCGCAAAATGAAGCCAGCGGAAAGACGTCCGTGCTGGATGATCCCTCGCCCCTGCTGGGCATTTACTACTGGGCCAATGGCATCGACTGGAATACCACTGACCCAGCAAACCTCGATGCGGCAGAGGCGTTCCTCACCAAAGAACTGGCCCCCCACATCTCGGCATTTGATTCGTATCCGGGGGGTGCTGCAATTCCGCAAGCGCAACAGATTCTCATGCAGTCGTGGAACGGAGATGCGCGTATTGGAATTATGGAAAGTGACGAGCCAGACCGCTGGCAATGGGTGTTGGGGTCGCCGGACACGGAACTATGGATGGACAACTGGGCCATCGCCGAAGGTGCCACAAACCCGGAGGCGGCTCACGCGTTCATCAACTACGTTCTCGCCCCCGATGCGTCACTGCGCGAGCTCGACTACATCGGTTATCACACCGGCGGCGCTGGCATTGAGAATGCTGCACGCAGCGCAGAGTTAACGATGCTCGACCTGGTCTTCTTCAATGCGGAGCAGGTCAAAACGATGCATACGGGAAAACTCACCGAAGCTCAGCAACGAATCGTGAAGATTTGGGATATGACAAAGGCGGCTGCTGCCGGCGCTTAGCCACGCAGCTGGGGTAAAGATGACCGTCACCGATAAGCGTCGTGCCACTGCACAGCCGGAGTCACCAAAAAAAGTATGCGCGTCCACCTCGTCGGGTAAAACTGCCAAGTTTTTTTCTGGCAATTCCAGCGTGGGCCTGGTTGTTTGCTTTTTTCGTAGCACCGGTTGCGCTGGTCGTGTGGTTTAGTTTTGGGTACAAGCCCGGAATTTTTGGTACCCACGCCAATGACGTACTTTCGCTGGATCGCTACGCCGAAGCGCTGTCTCCGACGTTCTTCGCAACCTTTCAGAACACTCTGTGGGTTGGAGTGGCAGGCACGTTGATTTGCCTGGCCATCTCCATTCCATTCGCGTACTGGCTGGCGTTCAAGGCGCCGGTATCGCGCCGCGGCGTGCTGTTGGCCATGGTCATGATTCCGTTCTGGACAAACTTTCTCGTGCGCACCATTGGTTGGCAAATCATCCTTGCCCCGAATGGGTTGCTCTCTAACGGTTTGCAGTCAATTGGTCTCCTCGACTCGCCCCTGGAAATCTTATTCACGCGCACCGCAGTCCTCATCGGTTTGGTCTATAACTACATCCCGCTCATGATTCTGCCAATGTTTGTCGCCTTTGACCGGGTGTCCCTTCCAATGCGCGAAGCGAGCAAAGACTTGGGGGCTGGGCGCTGGTCGACCTTCATAAACGTGACGCTGCCCCTAGCGAAACCTGGCATCATCGTGGGAATTTTGCTGGTCTATATTCCGCTGATGGGCGACTACATTACCGCTACCGTGCTCGGCGGCGCGAAGGGGAACATGGCCGGCCAGATGGTGGCCAACCAGTTTCAGACAGCTCAGAACTGGGCCTTGGGATCCGCCATGGCGGTCGTTCTGGTGCTGACAATTCTCACCACGGTTGTCATTGCGGCTCTCGTTTCCTGGCTGGCAACCTGGCCGGTGAGAGCTCGGCAAAGGCTCGTTCTCGGGGGTACCTCATGATCAGAACCAGTTTCACCGACATCTCGCTCAAAGTCTGGGCCGTTATCGTTTTCGGGTTTCTCTTCGCTCCCATAGCCATCATCATCTTTTATTCCTTCAACGAGGGACGACTCCTCGTATCGTGGAACGAATTCGGTTTGGGCTCATTCGCCACGATCGTAACGAAGCCGGCTATCACCAATGCGGTTCTCGTATCAATTCAGACGGGAATTATCGCGTCACTCATTGCCACGTTGCTCGGCACAATGGCTGGGGTCGCCCTGGCCCGTCGCGCTGGCAAGTGGGCCCCGTGGTTTCTCGGTCTACTTATTTTGGTCACAGTCACGCCCGAAATCGTAGATGCCGTGTCGCTACTGCCGTGGATGGTTTTTCTCGGGCAAGACGTTGGGCTGAGTGTTTTCAACGACGGCATCGTTCGTCTCGTCGTTGGTCACTCCCTCTTCTCGACTGCCGTCGTGGCCTACATCGTTCGTTCTCGGTTGATCGGTATAGATGAAAAGTTAGAGGAGGCGGCAGCCGACCTGTATGCGCCTCCGTTTAGAAGGTTCACGCAGATAACCCTTCCTTTGGTCATGCCCGCAGTCCTGGCGGGAGGGCTCTTGTCGTTCACTCTGAGCCTCGACAACACCATTGTCTCGGCGTTCGTTCAGGTTTCTGGAACCACCCCGTGGCCCGTATATGTTCTCAGCGCCGTGCGGAGTGGTCTGCGTCCGGAAATTGCGGCCGTTTCCACAATTATGCTGCTGCTCACCCTCGGGGCCCTTGCCTTGGTCGCTTTCGTGCTGCGCCGGGCCGGAGACTCAGCCACGGACATCGCCAAAACAGTCGGCGGCGGTTAGGTCGCACCAGACAAAGTGCCCAGCGATGACTCTGGCAACTTCGCAGGTTCCAGAACATTGGCAGCGATGTTCTGACGGGTGACTATGGCGGCGTTACTGGGACCCACCAAGGCAATCTAAGCCGGACCCACTTCGGGCGAAGCGGGGTGTCGCGGGCAACCTAACCGCGACCCACCTCCACCGTTGTTGCAACGTGTTTTCTGGTTGCTCAGGGTGGAGGTTCGGATGGAGTCTCGGGTGGAAATTTTCGCGCAGATCCGGCGTGACGCAAGGGTGGAGGGCGTCTCGATCCGGGAGTTGGCCCGACGTCGTGGCGTCGGGCGGCCACCGGTGCGGCAGCCCCTGCTGCGGGCGGAGCCGCCGCCACGGAAACCGCGGGTCCGGTCCGCGCCGCGGCTGGACGCGTTCAAGAGAGTGATCGACGAGGTGCTCCGCCTGGACACGGAGGCACCGAGGAAGCAGAAGCACACGGCGCGGCGTGTCTTCGCCCGTCTCGCGGAGGAGCACGGTGCGATGGATCTGTCGTATTCGACGGTCCGGAACGACGTCCGTCGGCGCCGCCCTGAGATCGATGCGGCCGTGGGCCGGCTCCAGGAGGTGTTCGTCCCGCAGGAGCACATTGATGCGTTCGAGGACATCGGCGGGATCACGATCCGGCACATTCGTTACGACAACTTGACGGACGCGGTCGTGAAAGTCATTTACGGCACGGGCCGGCAGCGCACCGAGAACGACCGCTGGGTGCTGTTTCGGTCGCACTACGGTTTCGACGCGTTCTATTGCCACCCCGGAATCGAAGGCGCCCAGGAGAAAGGAGGCGTCGAGGGTGAAGTCGGCCGTTTCCGGCGCACACACCTGTACCCGATGCCGGTCGTGGATTGTCTTGAACAGTTGAATGAGGAGATCCGTGGCTGGGATCTCGACGACGAGAACCGGCGCATCAGCGACCGAATCCGCTCTGTCGCTCAGGACTTCGCTCTCGAACGACCGCTGCTCGCTCCGGTGACCACGGATCGGTTCGAGCCTGGTTTGTCGTTGACTCCGCGGGTGAACCGGTCGAGCCTGAGCCGGGTGCGGATGGCGAGTTACTCGGTGCCGGCCCGGTTCATCGGACGGCCCGTCCGTGTTGCGCTGCGGGCATCGGAGGTGATCGTTTTCGACGGCCGCACGGAGATCGCACGGCACCCGCGGGTGGTGGCTCTGCATGGTCAGAGCGTGAACCTTGACCACTATCTCGAAGTTCTCCAGCGCAAGCCCGGCGCCCTTCCCGGGTCGACTGCGCTGGCTCACGCCCGGGCGTCGGGCGCGTACACCTCGGCGCATGAAGCATTCTGGGCTGCCGCCCGGAAAACGGATGGTGACGCGGGAGGCACCAAGGCCCTGATCGACGTTTTGCTGCTGCACCGGACAATGGCAACGAACGACGTCGTCGTCGGGATCATGGCCGCCCTAAAGGTCGGGGCTGTCACTGCGGACGTTGTCGCGGTCGAGGCCCGTCGCCACGAAGCCTCGGCTGGTTCAGGCCGTCCTCCGGTCGAGGAAGTTCGAGGCCCTGAGCGGCGGGTCGTCAGTCTGACCCAGCGCCGCCTCGCAGACCCAGCCGCGGTGATAGCTGGCCTTCCCACTGACACCAGGCTGTTGCCGAGCGTTTTCGCCTACGACCAGTTGCTGCGCTTGCCCGATCGCAGGACCCCACCCACAGCCGTCCCGGCTGGACAGAAAGGAACAGGCTCATGACCTCGGCTACCACCAGCATTACCACCACCACCCTCCGACGCCGCCGAGGGTTGACCGAAGAAGCCGCGAACGCTGCCATCGACGGCGCCTGCCGAAAGCTTCGACTGCCCACGATTCGCACCGTCGCCGACGTGGCCACGATCGCAGCCGAGAAAGAGCAGCTCTCCTATCAAGGGTTCCTCGCGGAGCTGCTGCTGGCCGAATGTGATGACCGCGACCGACGCTCCTCCGTCCGCAGGGTGAAGGCCGCCGGGTTCCCCAGGGACAAGTGGTTGGGCGACTTCGATTTCGACGTCAACCCGAACGTCAACCCCGCGACGATCAACACCCTTGCCACCGGAGAGTGGGTGCGGAAAGGCCAACCTCTGTGCCTGATCGGGGACTCCGGGACCGGAAAATCACACCTGCTGATCGGTCTTGGAACCGCGGCGGCAGTGAAAGGGTTCCGAGTGAAATACACCCTCGCGACCCGGCTCGTGAACGAACTGGTCGAGGCCGCAGACGAGAAGAATCTCGCCCGCACCATCGCCAGCTATGGCCTCGTCGATCTCCTCATGATCGACGAACTCGGCTACATGGAACTCGACCGGCGAGGCGCCGAGCTGGTCTTCCAAGTCCTGACTGAACGGGAAGAGCAAAAACTCGATCGCGATCGTGTCGAACGAGTCATTCTCCGGCGGAACGGAGACCTTCACCGACCCCCGCCTTTGCGCGGCGATCGTGGGCCGACTCACGTTCGGCGGGACGATCATCGAAATTGGCACCGACTCCTACCGCCTCGCCCACATGCAAAGACAGCAAGAGCAGATGCCCGTCAGAAGGCGTTGGTCAACAGAAGCAGTCGTCGTGTTCGACGGCTGCTCGCCGGAGAGGGCTGACCGGCACGAGCCCGACCGGGCGGGGTTCCACCTGAATCAGGACGGGGGCAAACCGGCCAGACGCAGAACAGCAGCCAGACCAGCCGGCGTCCCCGGCCAGTGCTTCGTGATGGAATCGCTGCCCGCGCGCCTGGTCGCGAATCGGAGAGCGATCGCTACGACCAACGCGTCGTCGGCATATCCCAACACCGGGATGAAATCCGGGATGAGGTCGATAGGCGAGATCAGATACAGCAACAGCACGCCCATCCAGATCCGGACCCCGATCGGCAGGGAACTGTCTGAGGCGAGACGCTTCAGCAGGCGCACGACATCCGGGGCGAGACGAAGAAGATCCACCAGCGACGCACGACCCGAGTGTTTGCGTTGCTCGAACCACAGAACAAGAACAAGCACCAGCCAGAACAGGACCAGCCCGCCGCCGACGCCGATCACAACCTGCCACCACTCCGACACGACTACGAATCCTCAGGGACTGCGCCGGCGTTCGGATTGATGGAAGTCCTCATGACACCATTCTCCCAGAGAATGATCGGAACAGCTGGAGGTAGGTCCCGGTTAGGCTGCCCGCGACACCCCGCTTCGCCCGAAGTGGGTCCGGCTTAGATTGCCCTGGTGGGTTCGACTTGGGTTGACATAGCCAGACGGGAGTCCTTGACAGTGGAGTGGGCAGAAGATGGTTTCACACGCGACGATCAGTCGACAGCCGTCGATACGGGATTCTCTTTGCACCGCAAACTGAGCTATTTAATACCGCTGCGGGCGAAGCCCTGCACGAAGAAGCGCTGGAAAACCAGAAACAACACAACCATTGGCACCACGTTAATGAGCGCGAATGCCATGGTCGCACCAAAATCTGAACCGAACTGCCCTTGCAGGTAAAGCAGGCCAATGGGCAGCGTGAAGAGCTCGTTTTGTTTCAAGGCGATCAGAGGCCAAGCAAAATCGTTCCACGATTGTAGGAGTGTCATGAAGAACAAGACGGCAATGAGCGGCTTGGAAAGTGGAAGGACAATCCTCGTGAAGACCCTCAAATGACTGGCACCGTCAATGCGCGCGGCCTCGATTAAATCGCGCGGTATGGAGAGGATGAACTGGCGAGACAAGAAAAGTCCGAAGGCGCTGGCAGCCGTGGGAAGAATGACAGCCCAATAGCTTCCATACAAACCCAAATTAGTGACCAGTTTGAACAACGGCACCATAATCACCTGTACGGGGATCATGAGTGTCGTCAGAGCGATGAGAAAAACGACGTTGGAGCCACGAAATTTTAGCTGAGCCAAAGCGTACCCACCAAGAAGATTCACCAGCACCGTGAGAATAGCGACGGTAGCGGATATCGCCACAGAGTTGCTGAACCACGTCGCTACCGGAAAGCCTGCCAGCACGCGCTCAAAGTTCTGGGCCGTGAGCGCGCGTGGCCAGAGTCGCAGCGTGCCGCCGAGCAATTCAGAGCGCGACGAAAACGCCACCACAAGCATCCAGTACAGCGGAAACAAAACGATGATGCTAATGAAAATAGCTCCAACTATGCGGGCGATCAGACCTCTCTTCGTGCCTCGTCGCGCCCGCGGGGCTGCAAATTTTGATGCGCGCTGCAAACGAGGTGCGCGAAGGGACGGCGTTCTGGATGTAGTCACGAGCGCTCCCTTATTCGACCAGATCCCGACCGTGACTGGTGCGCCAGCGCAGTGCGGTAAAGACAAAAGTGACAAGGAGAAGGACTACGCCAATAGCTGCCGCATAACCCTGATCTCGAGTAACGAAGCCCGTGTCGTAGGCATAGGTCACCAGCACAGACGTAGCGTTCTGGGGACCGCCGCCGGTCATCACGAAAACGATATCAAAGACCTGGAACGAGTAGATGACGTTCAAAATGAGGAGGAAGAACGACGAGGGCCCGAGGAGAGGTACGGTTACGTGGCGAAAACGCGCCACAGCCCCCGCTCCGTCAAGTTCGGCAGCTTCATAAAGCTCCGGCCCGATGCCTTGGAGTCCAGCCAGGTAGATGAGCATATTGAACCCAACACGCCACCACAGGGTTACGAGAATAACCGACGCGAAGGCGGCCAACCCGCCGGACTGCCAATTAACGCTTGGCAAGCCAACAAATCTGATCAAGTTGTCGAGAATACCGTTGTTCTCATCGAAAACAAGCACGCCGATCAATGCGGTGGCGACACCCGAAATAGCCATGGGAACGATAAGGATCGAACGGAACAAACCGCGTGCAGGCAGGATCGAGTTAAAAAGTACGGCAGCACCGAGGCCGAGACCCATCGACAGGGGCGTAACAATAATTGTGAAGAGCAGTGTATTGACCGCGCTGCGCCAAAAGAGCGGATCACTCATCAGTCGCTGATAATTGGCAAGTCCAATGAACTCGCCGACGCCAAATCCATTGGTCTTCTGAAAGCTGATGACGACGGTCCACAGGAGGGGAACCAGTACGAATAAGCCCAGCAACAGCAGGTTCGGGGTGAGGAAGAGCCAACCAGCGAGTGCCTCACGCACGGCTTCCAGGCCACGTCGGGGTGTCGGTGGAAAATTTTGCGCACGCACGGCAGCGATGTCCGGAACGTGCTCATGGTCAGTCGCCAGGGTGGTCACGAGCCGCCCGTCGCCTCTGAAATTCCCGCCGCCACAGCTTTGAGAGTGTCAGCGGTGCTCGTGGAACCGGCGAAGGCCGACTCCAAGTTGTCTTGAAGCACGGTGATAATCTTCGACATATCGGGGGAGGCGACTTGGCTGGAGTCTTCAGCGCGAACAGTGGATGCCTGACCGAAAAAGATGGGCGCGAGCTCGGGTCGAACGTCAAAATCGATCCCCGACTCGGTCAGATCCTTACGAGTGGGCAATAGCGAAGCGGTCTGGCAGAAATCCCGCATCTGCGCGCTCTCGGTGACGAATGCGAGAAAGGCGGCAGCGAGTTCCGGGTTGGTGGTGTTCGCAGTGGCAACGAGCGCGTTGCCCCCGAAGTCACCGCCGCCGCGCTCATTGCGCGGGGCGAAGGTCGCGCCCCACTCAAAGTCCAGTGTCTTTGTGGCGTCGGGTATAGCAAACGCTCCAGACCAGACCATTGCCGAGGTCTGCGAATACCAGGTATCACTGGCATATGTGGCGGATTTTATGGTGTCGTTGGGAGGAACGAAGTTCTGGGTAAAGAAACTTCTTGAAAAGTCGAGGGCCGCGGATCCGGCAGGGGAGTCGATGGCTGGGTCGACGAGGTTTTTACTCAAAAAACGACCGTCAGCCTGAAAGAGCAGGCTGAGCCAACGCGTTACACCGTTGCCCTGCCAGTTGTACGCCATGGGGTACGTGTCTGCGGGTTGGGACGCGCGCAAGGTCGCCGCCACCTTTGACAGCTCGTCCCAAGTCCAGGCGTTATCAAGCGACGTCGGCACCGAAGTGATCCCGGCCGAATCCAGTGCGGATTTGTTGTACAAGATCGCGGAGGTGTCGGTGTGGTGTGGCACACCGAATGGCTTGTCCTTGCCCTGAACCGCCGCCCAGGCCGCGTCGGTGAACTGGTCTGCAAACCCTGACTCAAGGAATGGGCTGAGGTCGAGCAGTTGGTCACGGCCTGCATAGCTGCCGAAGGTGTAATACGGCACCCGAAAGATGTCTGG
>Ga0307486_1000668_pt1 | contig 29669 bp, 29 predicted proteins | sample CBIW02metaG_FD_203663 | JGI IMG/M metagenome (GOLD analysis project Ga0307486, IMG submission 203663) | Sea-ice brine microbial communities from Beaufort Sea near Barrow, Alaska, United States - CBIW 0.2 | ecosystem: Environmental > Aquatic > Marine > Coastal | place: USA: Alaska | collected... | reverse complement strand
CGCGTCATTGTCGTATGGCAAAACCTCAAGCCGGGCTGCAAAACCCTCAACATCCCTAAGATTACGGCGCACTGCCGCAGATGCCTCAGCTCCGTATATCAGCTCCATGAACGTTACGACTGAAATACACATCTGACCGTCGTGAGCAATGAACGCTTCACGGACCTCAGCAGGCCGATTTTTGATGGTGTAAATCGCGATGTTGGTATCAAGCATGTACTTCAGCATCAGAGCGTCTCACGCTCTTGAGGGGCCGGCTGTTCGCGGCTTGTCATAAAGTCACCGGAAACCCCTTCACCGTCAAACCAGCTATCCCATGCCTCTCCGGCGGGCGTTATGATGCGAGCACGCCCAATGACCACGATGTCCACTTGTTTGACGTCATCAGGGTAGGCCACCGGCTTTGGAAGCCGCAGTGCCTGACTTTTGTTGCTTTTGAAAATGCTTGCACGTTCCATTTTTGCCTGCCTCGCGACGTATATCCCAAAGGTATATCCCAGCTTAAATAGTGAGCAGGAAAACGTCAATGGTGTATTCATGAAATCCGGGGCGGACGGCCAAAAATTACCAAGCGGATCGTGTGTGTATAGTAATTCAACAGCCGCAAGCGGCTATTTCTTCCAGAAGGGCCTAAGTGACTTCACATTGTCAGCGGGTTCTTTTTTTGGGGAGGTCCCTTCGGGTGACATCTTCGCCAAGCGCCCATCAATACTCTCCAAAGCACTGGCAATACGCTGCAGGGTTTTTGCCATATCACCGAAGCCTTCGGTCGATTGCGCGCTAACTGGGGCAGAGGAGACATTTCTTTTGTGCTGCGCAGCCTCCGACGTTTTCACTGTAGGTACGTCGTCTTCGCCTAGCAAATCCTTGCGGATGTTTTTCAAGTCGTGGGGGTCTATAAACGGCCGGTCTTCAGCGTAGGCGCACATCATCATACCGTCGCACAGCTTGTTAATCAGGCGCGGAATGCCATGGCTCAAATCGTGAATCTCTTGAACCGTGTCTTTATCAAACAGCTTATTGCCACCGTGGCCAGACACCAGCAAGCGGTAATCAATGTACTCGGCGGTTTCTTTTGGCGTTAGCCCTTCCAGGTGGAAAAACAGCTTTACCCGTTGCGCCAATTGGGGAATAGAAGTAACCGCCTGTTTAAGCTCAGGCTGGCCCAGTAGAATCACCCGCATGGATGGCCCGCCCATACTTTCCATGCCGGCCAGCATGCGTACGTCTTCCAGGTTTTCCCGAGTCAGGTTTTGGGCTTCGTCGATGGTCAGCACCACTGGCGTGCCTTCGGCGGCCGTCTTCTCCAGATACTCTGTAATCTGAAACAGCATGCCCACCTTGCTGTCGTCTTCGGCCTTCAATCCCGCCTTGCGTAGAATCAGGCTGAACAGGTCCTTGGATTCCAGGTTGGTGTAGGCCACGTTCAACAGCTTCAAATCCCCATCCATATTGCGGATGGTTTTCTTCAGCAGGGTAGTTTTACCAGAGCCGATTTCGCCACTGATCACCACAAAACCTTCTGAACTCCAAATAGCCGACGACATGTACACATAAGCCCGCGAGTGCTGCTTGCTCATGTAAATAAAGTCGTCTTCCGGCGTAATCCGGAACGGGTGTCTGTGCAGGCCGAAAAATTCTAAATACATGGGCAATCCCTGTCAGTTTCAGACCAGTCCGACCATCTGTTGCGTGGTCAGTCGCGTGCCCGGCTGAGGGCTCTCGAGTTTATACGCATCGTAGCTTTGTGACACTGTACCAAAGCGGAAGTCTTGCATCAGCTTTTGCAGGCGGTGCTCACACTTATCCAGATTGGTGTAATGACGGAAGCGGGAAAACCAGCTGGCGTTGTTGTAGCGCGGCTGGTCTGGGTCTATCTCCCAGGGGTGCAGGTAAAACATTTGCGGCCGGCTGCCACCGCCAGAGGCGTTATTGAACAAATAGCGGAAAACAGGGTAGGGGAACTGGCTAAAATAGCCCCCGGAACGCTGGTAAACCTGGCGGCTGGCGGCGGTGACCGCAACTCAGTCACCTTCGGTCATCCCTCAGGCACTTTGCAGGTAGGCGCCGAAGCCAAAGAAGTAAATGGCCAGTGGACAGCCACCAAGGCCATCATGAGTCGCAGTGCCCGTGTTTTGATGAAGGGCTGGGTCCGCATGCCAGACGAAGCCTGAACCTCAAAACATGCACTTCAGAACCAGAGCCCGAAAAGAGGAACCAATATGTCTACAACATTCGATCTCAACGAGCGGCCCGATTGCGACGACTTTCTGCAACAGATTGCAGGCTATGTTCTGACGTATCGGGTGAAGAATAAAGAAGCCTGGAACACGGCGCGCAACTGCCTGATGGACACCGTCGGCTGTGGCTTGCTGGCGTTGCGCTTCCCGGAATGTACCAAACACCTTGGGCCCCTGGTGGAGGGCAAGGAGCCGCTGACTATGCATGCGGTTCTGGAAGCCATGATCATGGCCCACGAAATCCAGGGCGTGCTGGCACTGGAAAATTCGTTCAACCGGGTAGGGCTGGATCACGTAGTGCTGGTTAAGGTCGCCTCCACGGCGGTCACTGCCAAGCTTATGGGTGCTAACCGAGAGCAGCTCCCCAGTGGGGCTTCTACGATGTGTTGTTCAGCAAAACCAATAAAGACTAGGCTCTGAAGCCCGAAGACAAGCGTGGGTTTTCCTTGTCGCAGGAATTTGGCTCCTACGTAATGGAAAACATTCTGTTCAAAATTTCCTTTCCTGCGGAGTTCAACGCCCAGACGGCTGCCGAGGCGGCTGTAACGCTTCATCCACACGTTAAAGACCGGCTCGACGAGATCGACCGAATCGTTATAACCACCCACGAATCCGCCATTCGTATTATTTCCAAGCAAGGCAAGCTGGCAAACGCGGCTGACCGTGACCACTGCCTGCAGTACATGACAGCCGTGCCGCTGATTTTCGGCAATCTAACCGCGGACCATTACGAAGACAGCTTCCACAATGCGCACCCGGAAATCGATACGCTGCGGGAAAAGATGGAAATCATCGAAGACGAGCGGTACACCCAGGAATACCTGGAGGCAGATAAGCGCTCTATCGCTAACGCCATTCAGGTGTTCTTCAAGGATGGCTCCAGCACAGACAAAATTGCGGTGGAATATCCCATCGGCCACCGTCGGCGCAGAAAAGAGGGTATTCCGCTGTTGGAAGAAAAATTCAAGGCAAATCTTGCAACCCGCTTTGTCGGGCAGCGGTGCCAGGAAATTTTCAGCCTCTGTGATAACCAGAAATTGCTTGAGAGCACACCGGTTAATGAGTTCGCAGGGTTATTTGTTATTTAGCCGGATCGGAAATAGCCCGAGGTTTCACATCCTGCTATAGCTGGGAGGGCCCTCGAAAACCTGAGGATGCTCTTCTAACCAACCCCTTTGACTAGGCGCAGCCAATGGCGAAGGCGTAAATAACTGCTTGCCGAGGACGAAAAAAAGCGATCATACGTTTGTCGGTTTTGCAGATAATAACTGTCCAGTCGGGGAAGCTCGGCTGCTCTGAGCATCCGTCCCAAGGGCAATAACGCCGTGGTTACACAGGTCTCATATTTTTGCCCGACGACCTCGGCAACCCTCACGTCATATATACCGTAGGGATATGCAAAATGTCTGGGCCGACGCCCCAATTGCTTCTCGATACACCGATCAGCAGATTCACACTCCTCTTCAATCTGTTCCTGGTCAAGCAGGCATAAATTGGGGTGAGATACCGTATGGCTTTCGATCTGCATGCCAGCTTCAACGCAGGCTTCGATTTCCTGCCAATTCATCATTTCGAAGGCTGGGGCACCAGCGGGTTGAGTGGGCCAGTTATTCTTGCCGCCAACATAGCCCGTCGTCAGATAGAGGTGCGATGGGACATTCGCGTCCTTTAAAACCGGTAGCGCATTTTTATAGACTGAACGCATGCCATCATCAAAGGTGATGGCGAGCGCGTTATCGGTATCCGGGCTGAGCAGTTGGTCCAGGCTGCAGATTTCGACGTCGCCTTCCAAGATCTCCCTGATCATCCGGGCGAAGGTTGCGGGAGAGAAGCTAAGTACCGTGCCCCGGTCATCAATGCTGTGGAATGTGAGGATCGCTTTCATATAGGCACCGTTTTAAGAGAGGGCTGCGCAATAACCTGATACTAGGCGAGCTTTTTCCCCAGCTTGATTTCGATCAATGCCCAGACAAATGCGGAGGCGCTGTAGAGATAATAAAGCTGGTGAAATAACAAGCCTCTCAACGAAAACCAGAATCCCTTGCGCCGATAGAACAATCGTAAAATATCCTTGTTCGCATACACCACCAATATCACAGCCAGCACAGGGTAAACCCAGGAAATGACGCTCCCAAGCGCCAGGAGGACTGTTAAAACCAGCAAGGCTGCCAGAACCGCTTTGATCCGCTCACCAACGCCCACGTTTAAATCGTTGTCCAGGCTTCCACGGCTTAGCATTAATCTGGCCCACGGGATTGCCCGGCAGAACACCTCAGTATGAATAAGGTTGATGAAGCGCCACTCTTTGAGATGTGTGCACTGAAGATCGGTCAAAAGTAACAGCTTCCCCTCTTTTTCGAGCAGGCGGTAACCCAGCTCGATATCTTCGATCGAAGGGCGGTTGAACATTTCAACATCAAAGCCCCCTTGTCGGAGGAAGGGCTCTTTTCGAACTGCGCCACACCCCGACCAGAATGTAGAGGCTTCTTTCCGTGCGCGTTGGTGATAGTAGTGGTGAACCAAATTTTTATACTGGGAGAGAAAGTTCTGGGCCGGCGGCTTGTCGTCGTAAGATCCGAATACACCAACCACACCTGATTCCTCGAAACCCGCTAGCAACACCCTGGCAGCATCGTCATGAACAATCACATCCGCGTCAATAAACCACAGGATATCGCCTTTCGCCTCACTCGCCGCGACATTACGGGCAGCGCCGGGGCCAAGACGTCCTCCGGAAGGCATCACATCTGCCCCGAGGCGACGGGCAACATCAGGTGTGTTATCGCTGGAAGTGTCATCCACGACGATCACTTCAAGCACTTCACCCCGGTCTCGCATGCCCACCAGTGGCGGCAGACTCTGCTGGATAAACTCAATGCCATTATAGACGGGCATAATGACACTGATCGACAGTGGCGCTTTGTCTTCTGCTGTTCGTTGCTGGCCATCCACGCTATACACTCCTGCAGTAAGAATTCCCTTCCGTCCACTTTTTCCATCTTCGAAGGAAACAGGGGAGACTGATGACAAATGAGACTCTCAAATCAACTGCTCATTTCTTGATGTACCCAACCGTCTCACCGGCTGACCAGGCCAATACGAAAACCAGCAGCCAGCCCATCTCACGATTCAAGCCCAGGTCAAACCGTTGATCTCGGCGAGCGGCGGCTATTATTTTGCGGGTAAACACCAGCGGAATTAAAGGCGACAGGGCTATCATTATTAATCGTTTGGCGCCGCTCATGGCTTTAGCCCTCGCTATGCCGAATTCAACGCCATGGCTATATCGCTGGAGTACAAACTGTTTTGCGCTATAACAGTTGTGATGGACAACGATCAGTTCGTTATCGAATTTCATCGATTTGCCCTCGGCCAGGAATCGCTCATGAAATGAGGGTTCCCAAAAACCAATTTCCAGTAAATCTTTATGGGCCAGTATATCGGCTTTACGGTAAATTGCATTGTCGGCTGCCAGATCCTCTGCGGGCCCACTGAGCCTCGATTTGGTGTAGCGGACATAGCGTAACAGGTAAATCACCCGCCCGATTCTGGTATCGTTTTGGGCATTCTCGATTGCGCCCCCAACGGCGACTTGATTCCCTTCCAGTGGATAAGCCAATAACCTTTCGAGCCAGTCGTTCGAGGGAACGCAATGGGCGGTCGTCAGCGCAACTTTCTCAGCTTGGGCCGCCCGAATTCCATCCCTCCATAACAATGGAATCCTATTGTCGGATTGGGCGCGAACGATACGGACGTTTTGTCTGTCCGGCACGACACCAAGCAGTGAGCTGTCACTTCCGCTACAGACCAGGAATTCAACAGCGGGATAGTTCTCTGGCTGTAAGCGGATAAAAACCTTCCGAAGGTTGACTGAGGCCATTTCTTCCGCAATTATGACGGTCAGGTCATAATGATTTTTGGATGACCTATTTTCCGTATTATTAACCATTGCTCGACCGCGCGCCTTTCTGTGCTGCTGTTTCCAAATAACCCAAGGCAAGCTTGGCTGCTCGCTCCCAGGTAAAGCTCTCGGCTCTTGGAACGGCAATTTTCGACAGTTGATCTCTCAGTTCGTGATCGATTGACATCTTTAATATTGCACGGCTGATCGATTTGACGTCATAGGGATCAAAAAATACGCCTGCATCACCTACCACCTCAGGCAGAGACCCCTGGTCACTCGACAGGATAGGGGTCCCGCAAGCCATCGCTTCCACTGCAGGCAAACCAAACCCTTCGGAAAAAGAGGGCATAGCCGCAGCCATAGCATCGTTATATAAAATAACCAGATCTTCGTCTGAGATAAAGCCGGTAAAATGGACCAGACCCTTTAAGCGTTTGTCATTCGCCAGTTGTTGCAGTTCGCCATAGTTGGAATGAAATCCGGCCCCGCCGTAGTCGCCTACCAATACCACATGTATGTCATCAATTCGTTGGTCTTCCCTTGCCAACGCAAAGCCTTCCAGGAAACCTTCCAAGTTTTTATGGGGCGCCAAGCCCCCGACATATACGATGAGTTTCCCCTCCCGGGGAAGACCAATTCGCCGCCGCAGGTCTTGACTCATCGTTGAATTGTCTCTTTGACGAAACAGCTTATTTGGCGCTTCGCTGATAACATCAATCAAATCGCCTTTCACGCCAATATACTGTTCGATCTCCGCCTTAGCCGCGTGAGAAACGGTCATCACACGTTGGCATTGCCATAAGGCGAGTTTTACCTTCAGCGTCCAGAAAAGTCGCCCCTTCCAGTCAGGAAAGACCATTTCCGGGAAGTGCTCGGCAATGGCATCGTGCAAAGTGACCACCGTGGGCAGTTTTAATGGGACGGGGAACCATGAATAAACAGCCGGGAAAAACATCAAATCAACCGGAGAATTCGATACCGCTTTGTATAGCCGCAACATATCGCCAATAGAACGGCTATCATTGGCTACGGCGGCATCTGTCGCGGGTCGCTCGGAAAAGACCTGCACTATTTCGGTGTTGGTTAATTTCATTGACTCGTCCGGTGCCTGATCAATGAACAGGTAGAACCTGTGCTCGGAATCGAGCGAAAACATTGCAGACAACAATTCACGCGCCATGCGGCCAAAGCCGCGCTGGTTCCACCAGCACGTCGCATCTATTCCAATGTTCATCAACGCTAATGCTCCGTGTTTTTGGGGCCACCTCACACTTAACCAGCTGCTTTGGGACCTGTCGATCTCGTTGAGAACCCAAGTAAAAGGGAAGAGAACCCGTTTTCCCGCTTGGTAAAATATCCACTTCACTATATCATCACATTTCCAGCGGAAAGGACAAATCCTTTGCTAAGCTATCATCCTGAACAGCGGAAACATTTCTCGTTTCAATGCCGCTAACTCTGGTGCGGAGTAACGATGACCTCACCCCCTAAAAAAATCGCGCTCGTTGGGTTGGGTGCGGCGGCAAAAACCATCCACCTGCCCGCTTACAAGAAGCTCGCCAACCTGGAGCTTGTTGGTGGCCATGATCCTGCCATCACGTCCGCGGCCGGGAAGGACGCATTTCCCTTTCCCGTGTACGAAGATGTCAACACACTGCTGCAGCAGACTAAACCGGATATCCTGGCCATCGCCAGCCCGACCCGGTTTCATTATGAGCTCGCAGAGCAGGGACTCAAGCAGGGTTGCCATATCTTTTGTGAAAAGCCCTTTACCACCACATTGGATGAAGCGCATCAGTTGATCGCCCTGGCGGAAAGGCAGCAACGCTGGATCGTGGTTAATAATGAATTTCGTTTCATGAATATTTATGAAGCGGCAAAAGATAAAATCGGCAGCCCCGAGTTTGGTGACTTACTGTTTATCAACGCCCAACAGAATTTTTATGTCAACGAGAAAACGGAGGCTGGGTGGCGCGGAAACGATCCCCAGCGCACCTGCAAGGAATTTGGCATCCATGTACTGGATCTGTGCCGTTATTTTTTTGGCGAGGAACCATTGCAGATTAGCGCCAAAATGCCAAAACCCTCTAACCCTGAGGGACCGGATTATCTGAATCTGATCCAACTCGACTTTTCCGGTGAACGCACTGCGCAGATCACGCTGGACCGACTTACCAGAGGCAGGCACCGCTATCTTGACTTGAGACTCGACGGCAGCAAAGCCTCTATCGAAACAGAGTTTGGCGGCAATGTGCAGTTTACCGCCGGCATTCGCGGCGGTGACCGAAAGCCCTTTGTGGACTTTGACATTTCATTGGGCGGGAGAGCTCTTCAGTACCATGCCGAGAAGGCCAAAAAAATTGCCAGTGATCCGCTCGATATTTTTGCCAACGCCACCAGCAAGCTCTTGAAGAACTTTATCGACGCGATAGACATGGGTGGGGTCCCCGCATGTAGCGCACAGGACAATATCAAGACACTGGCGCTGATGCTAGCGGCCTACGCCTCCAACGATCAGGGCAAGCCTATCCCGTTTGCCGAGCATTGGAACTAAGCGTGCACTTAAATACTAAAGAGGAAAATTGTTTTGTCTGCCCGCAATGCCGAACACAGCTGTCAGCGCAAGCAGAATGTTATCAATGCTCACACTGCAATAGAGAGTACCCTGTTATTTTCGGAATCGCTGATTTCCGTATCAGATCCGATCCTTACCTCAGCTTGCAACAGGAACGCGCAAAAGCGAAACGCCTGGCGACGGAAATTGAGCAGAATTTTCCCGCCATGCTGGATTATTACTATGAGATCACCGACGATGTTCCGCCAGTCTTGGCAACCCGCTATAAAGCCTATCATTACAATGGCCCTAAGCAGGCCCGCCAAAGTTTGGCACGCTTGGGCATTTCCTCTGACGATGTCATTCTGGATGTAGGGTGTGGTACCGGAGGCGCTCTTATTGCGGCCGCGGAGAATTGCTCCCACATTTACGGGATGGATATAGCGTTACGCTGGCTCGTCATCTGCCAGCAGCGATTGAAGGAGCAGGGGATAATAGCGACTTTGGTGTGTGCGGACATTGAGGCATCTCCGTTTCCCGAAGAGTATTTTTCAAAAATCACCGCAACCGATCTATTGGAAAACGTCTACTCGGTGGACAAAACCTTGGCGGCACTGGGACGGCTTCTAAAAACAGATGGCAAGCTATGGCTTGCCGGCAGCAATAAATTCTGCCTTGGTCCTCATCCGAGCACCAGGCTTTGGGCCATCGGTTATTTTCCCGGAAAATTGCGTAGCAGACTGGTAAAGCGTCTGCGAGGCGTTGACTCGCTGCGCTTTATCAATTTGATTTCACCAAGACGTATTATCCGTTACGCTAGAAAAATCGGACTGCATGCCCATATGCTATCGCCGAGAATGGTGGCTCTGGATGAGGAAGGAAATTACCCGCCAATTGACAGACTGCTGATTAAGACCTATATCGTAGTCGCACGTCTGCCCTTATTGCGCCAGTTGCTGATCTGGATCGGGCCTGCATTTGAGATGATACTGTGGAAATCACCATATTCAATGGAATCAAAGGGAGATGATAAGGGATGCTGCGTTTTGGACTCATAGGGCTTGGTGGTATTGGAGAGGTGCGCAGACAGGCACTTGAGGTGTCGACTGAATGCAAACTGACAGCCGCATTCGATCTTGATTCGGCTGCGCTGGCAAAGTTACCGGATCACGTCAGTGTGTTCAAAGACGCCGAGCAGCTGATGAAATCAGACGCTTGTGACGCGGTCATCATTTCTACACCCACTCACTTTCATAAAGACCTTGCGCTGACCGCACTGGAAAACGGTAAGCACGTTATTGTGGAAAAACCGATGGCCAGCTCACTTGCGCAATGTGAGCAAATGGTTGAAACAGCCGAACGTTGCGGAAAAATTTTGACAGTCGGTTTTAACCATCGCTATTTCGCGGCCATCCGGGACGTGAAAACCGCCATCCAAAGCGGTGCTTTAGGGAAGCTGCGCTATGTTAAAGGGTTCGCCGGGCATACCGGGCTATCAGAATTCAAAGCGGAATGGATGTACGACAAGGATAGCATGGGAGGGGGCACGCTCATGGATAACGGCATCCATACCCTGGACCTGATCTGCTATTTGATGGACGATACGGTCAGCGATGTTTCAGGCATGATCAGCACCAAAACCTGGCAACTTGACCGAACCGAAGACAATGCCTTTGTTCACCTGCGCACTCAGTCCGGCATCATGGGAAGTCTCCATAGTAGCTGGACTGAATGGAAGGGCTACCACTTTTATATTGAAGCCTATGGTGATCTGGGCATGGCTCGCGCCTATTACGCCCCGATGAGTTCGACCATCATTACGATGGACAAACCAGGAGGGCAAGCCCACAAGAAAAGAAAGTTCTATATCCCCACTATTTTTCGGGAAAAATTCAAAGGCTGGCAATCAACCGTTGTGCAGACCTTTGTCGAAGAGTTGCACGACTTCGTTAGCCTGGCGAACGGAGGGCCAGCAGGTGCTATCGCGACAGCGGCAGATGGCCTTCGCAGCATCGCAATACCAAATGCCGTCTATGAGAGTGACAGAGACCGTAATGTTGTAACGTTGACCGCCCGGACTAAAAGCGAGTCAGGCCCAACAACGGAATAAAGATGCGCAACAGAATTTAAACAGGTGGGCAGATAGCATGAAAAACAGGGTCATTGTAACGGGTGGAGCAGGGTTTCTCGGTAGTCATCTTTGTGAGCGTCTTCTTGCTGAAGGCAATGAAGTGATATGCGTTGACAACTTCTTCACCGGGCAAAAGCGCAATATTATCCATTTGTTGGATAACCCCTATTTTGAGGTTGTTCGTCATGACATCTGCTTTCCTCTCTACCTGGAGGCCGATGAAATCTATAACCTGGCGTGCCCCGCCAGTCCGGTGCATTACCAAAGGAACCCAACACAGACCACCAAGGTTAATGTCAACGGCAGTACCAATATGCTTGGCTTGGCCAAACGCATTGGCGCCAAAATATTGCAAGCGTCCACAAGCGAAGTCTATGGAGATCCCACTGTTCATCCGCAAACGGAAGACTATTGGGGCAATGTTAACCCTATAGGTCCACGTTCGTGCTATGACGAAGGCAAGCGCTGCGCTGAAACGCTATTCATGGATTACAGGAAAGAGCATCAGTTGGGCATTAAGATCGTTCGTATCTTTAATACTTACGGCCCCCGTATGCATCCCCACGACGGGCGCGTTATTTCGAATTTTATTATGCAGGCCCTGAAGAATGAAGCGATCACCATCTACGGTGATGGCAGTCAAACGCGCTCATTCTGCTATTGCGATGATTTGATTGATGGCTTTGTCAGGATGATGCGTACGCCGGATGACATCATTGGCCCGATCAACCTGGGTAATCCGAATGAGTTTACTATCAAAGAGTTGGCAGAGCATGTCATTGATCTCACCGGCACAGGATCGCGCATCAACTACCTACCGCTACCTCAGGACGACCCTAAGCAACGCTGCCCAGATATCACTAAAGCCAGAACCGAACTGGATTGGCAACCAACGATTGAATTAAAAGAAGGGCTGACAAAGTCGATCGCCTATTTCGAAGCGCTTTTGGCCGAGAACCCTAACCTGTAATGTAACCTGTTGGACGGCAGCGGGGCCGGCGTCCATCCGGATTCGACAGAGAGAGTCCGGCGCTGCTATTCGATTTCTTGTAGTGCATCCCGTGGCCCAAACAGGTAGCCCCAGGCTTCCCCGACACCCCAGACAAGATAAAACAACATTAAATAAGGTGCAGCCTTAGCCAGGTGGGAGCGGACACTGGCTTTATGGCGCGCGTTCTGAAAAAATCGGAACGTTAACAGGGGCGGCAGAGCGACCGATGCCATTGCGTATGCCAGCCGCTTCGCTTTCTGCCCGGAGGTGAAACGTATCCCCGCATAGTACCTTGAATAAACAAACCGCTGCCTCAGGAACAGACCAAGACTGAATTTCTTGCAGTGAAAAATGCGCACGTTGTCGTCGGCAACAAGAATATGTCCCCGTTTGTGCAACAAGGGATGCAAGGTGGTTTCCCAGAACCCCGATGTCAGTATCTGCTCGTCCACCTCGCCGAAAACCTCGCGCCGGTAGGCGACATTCATGCCTGCAAGATTTGGGGTGGGTCCGCTCTCGATCGGGGGAGACATGGGCGCGTATTCACACAGGAAGGTGGCCCAGTCGAGAGCTGTATCCGTTACGCCATTGACTACACTGCCACCAATCGCGGAAGCCTCGGGGTGTTCGGAAAATGCCCGAGCAAACTGTTTTAGCCAGTCCTGGGGCGGTACGCAGTGATCTTCGGTCACCAGCACGAAGTCCCCCACTGCCTGCTTCATGGCCAGCGTTCGCATTGTAGGCAGATCCGTATCCTGCGAGCACTCGATGATCTTCGCGTCCGGATAGTCACTTTTTATACGCTGTGAAACATGATTGCTTATACGATCAGCAAGCAGCACTTCCAGTGAGGGATCGTCCTCCTGATTGTAAAGGGACTCAAGAGTTTCCAATATACGTTCATCATCTTCAGTGCTGACCCGACCGATGACGACGGAATAGGTAACGGCACCGTTCTTTTCGTTTTGTATATGACTCAATGTAAAGCCTCTCCCTGCTATCTCTAATCAAGAAACACCCCGTCGGCCGGGACCCCAGCGATATAACCGGCACATTCCCCCACGGACCAGGCACACTCCGAGAACAGAATGGGAACGGAAAAACGCAGTACACTACAAGACAGCTCCGGCGCCCGCCTTGACGCTCGCAGTATACGACTGTATCTGAGTAAAGGAAGTATGAATATTCCAACAGCGTAGAGGAACCGGCGAACACCCAGTGTTTCGGCATGACTTGCGCCGTAAAGGCGACCATGACAGTAGCGCCTGCGCAGGTAATAACTCCATGAGAACTGTTTTCGATAGGTTGCGACCATGTCGTTGCATGCAGCGGGTGTTATGCCCAGTCTGTCCTGCACCTGGCGCAGGAAAAAAGTTTTCTGAAAACCCGAGCCCACGAGGGAGACCTTTTGGAGCAACTCACGCTGGAACGCAATATTGTTGCCCGGGTATTCCGGTAACTTTAGATCGAGGGGCTCCCGGAATTGGGCATATTCAATCAGATAACCGATGTTACGCCGATCTTTGCGAGGCCAGCCACTGTTGACCGGACCATAAAACACCGGCGTCTTGTCCCGCATCATCTGGCGCGCTGCAGGAAGCCACCCTTCTGTGGGGGGGCAGGCAGCATCCAATAGAGCGATGTAGCGGCTACCGGTCTGTTGGATGATAGTCGCATACTGTACAAAGAAAGGCGTGTTGCTGGAAAATCTGAACAGCGATAGGTTGCCTTCAGAGATATCCATAGCTTGCTCGTCTGCCAGTGCAACACATACCCTGATATCAGGCTGATTCAGCAATCCGGCACTCGCCAGGCTTTCACGAAGGCCGGCATGATCGGCCTGTGTACTGGAAGCGATGGCAATCGTGAGCAGCGGTTCGGATGCAGTTGGCTGGTTTCTCATTTGTTATGAACCTGAAGTGTCTTGGAATGTTGCTCGTCTGCTGTCCCACGGATTCTCCGGAGCTCGTCAATCACGGCCAGATAATCATCCAGATACCGCTGACGGGTGTAGAATTTCTTGCTTCCGCTCTGCGCCAGCTCCGACAATCTCTGACGCAAACCCGGCTCCCGGACAATCCGGTGCAGTAAGGCACGAAGCTCACTGTCCTGCCGATAAACAAAACCGGCTTTGGTCGTTTCGATGATTTCTGCGCAGCCACCGGCATCCCTGACAATCGCGGGAGTGCCACAGGCCATGGCCTCAACCGCCGTCAAGCCGAATGTCTCGGGCGCAAGCGACGGAAAGACCAGTGCCGTGGCACTGCTGTAGAGCTCGATCAGGGACGTTTCATCAAGCCGGCCGGCAAAATGGATATTCGGATACTGGGCGAAACGGCCTTTTAATCGCGACAGGGCATCACCTTCACCGGCAAGTATCAGCTCGTAATCCTCCAGTGCCGTGAATGTTTCAAGCAAGGATTCCACGCCCTTGGATGCAGTGATCCGGCCGCTGTAGACGAAGCGGGGAGGTTCCTGATTGCTCCATGTGCCAATCATTTCCTTTGATGGCTCCAGGCGTGAGTAAAGTGGGATTATGCGGGTCGGTACGCCGGGATAGAGTTGCTGGTGCTGGTCTGCAGTGAATTGACTGGGTGCAATCAGACAATCAATCTTTTCGAGATGACGCTTGGTCAGGCCTGTATATCTCCAGAACTGGGGCGGAGTGCCGGAACGTAAGCAACATTGCAGGCACTGACGGGAGTCACAACGTTTGACGCCATTTTTCCAGAATATGTGGGTAGCACACACCAGCCAGTGTTCATGCAGGGTATAGAGCTTTACCGGGGCGTTACCGAGAGATAGTACGGCAGGCCCCCCAATCAGCGAAATATTGTGATAGTTGATAACATCAAAATCGTCCTTGAGCAGTTCGACAAGGGCGCCGGTTTTCAGGGCGGGATGCCCGAGTTGCTGGGTCAACAACGGAGATAGCGGGCCCATGGAGCTTTTTAGCCGGCATACGTCTACGCCCTGATCGTCGTATCGCTGGGGGAGCCCCGGATCGCCTGGATTCGCTCCGAGCCGGTAAGCATCCTCGCAATGGATAACGCGCACGTAATGCCCAAGCTTGGCCAGTGAGAGGGCCAATTCCCGGACGAATATGCCGTCCCCGCCAAAGTTGTACGGCGGATAGAAGGTGGTCACCATGCAAAATCGCACGACTATCTCCGCACCTGGCGCAATGTTTTCGCTACGGAATCCGATCCATGCCTGAACCGTCGATTGTGTCTATGAAGAGCGATTCGGTAAAAGTATAAAATCATGGGAATTGGATTCCGGTGAAATGTGGGTCGTTGGGTCCGGCTGATTCCGCCTTCCACAGGGCAGATGTGTATTCCAAATAGATTATTCACTCCAGCTCCGGGCAGAATCGGTTACGGTAGCGGTAAATAACGAAGTAATCGTTTTTGAAAACCGATCTAAAACAGTTACTTGGGCGCTCCGAATTGGTAAGTGGGCGCATCCACAAAGAGAGGTTCATGTCGACGTAGTAATCGGCGTGCACAGCTTCGAAGAAAAGGTTCATCGCCTCAGGGCTGCTGTATCTCTTCGATGGCCATGTCGCACTGTTGCGACCAGTCATCAATGCCATAATCCTGGGCTTAATAAAAACAATGGTATCTTCTTCTCCGGTCTCCTCCCTGATAAATCGGAACATGGCTGTTGCACCCGGATGGGTAATGCCGTACTGCAGTTGCGGATACTCCACGGTGGTCATGACCGGTAAACTGATAATCGCCAGAAGCAGGAAACACCCTCCGGCCACAAAGTATTTCAGCCTCGGCACACGAGGAAAAAGCTTCTCCTGGCAAAAAAGAAATCCGTAATACAGGAAAAAAGGAAATATGGGGGTTAGATAGCGTACGGTCGGAGGGGCACCGAAAAGCAATAGTACCGCGATATACCCGGCAAGAAAGATTTCCACGACTGTTATCCTGCGGATCAGCGCCAGAATATAGCCACCAATAGCAAGCAGGCTGAACAGGTTGAACAGCAGTTCATTCAGTGTGTTGATGAAGGCGCTGGAGGAGGATGGCCAGAACCTCTGTAATGCCCACCGATAACCAATAATCCGGTCCAGGATATTTCGCGGATCAAGGTCCACAAAGTTCAGGTGATTCATTTCAGCGGGCGAGGATGGCTTGTCAGTCAGGTGTTTCAGGTTCTCCTCAAAATACTCGGGGATAAATGAGGCTGAAAACCAGAGGCTCTGCAACCAGGCAAATATTACGAAGATCCCCAAGGCAACGATGCTCACCAGCGAGATCCGGCGCCGGCACACAATGTCGTACGTCAACAGAGTCAGTGGCAGAACAACACCGATTTCACGGGTGCCGTATGCTAAATACATGGAGAGCCCGATCAGGACGCTTGCCGCTATTTGTCTGCGGGGAGCCTGAAGCCTGTCCTGATCGCCGGCGAGGAAATGCAGCATCAGGAAAAGCGAGAGATAACAGAACACCATAAAGGTGAAATCTGCGTTGATAACGTTGGTGACATCCCATAGGTAAGGGGTGAGGCCGACAACAAGCACAAGGAAAAAAACAAAGCGTCGCTCAAGACGGATCTCGAATATCTTGGCCGCCAGCCATAACGAGAAGCAAAAGGAAAGAACGCCAACCCATTTAAACGCCTCTAAATCGAGGCCGAAAAAGGCATATACCGGGGTAAGCAGTAATGGGAAAACAGGGGGGTAACCATAGGGGCTGACGAATTGTGAAACCGGATTCAACAGGTAACCGGTATCGAGATAATGCCTGCCCTCCACCAGGTTTTGTGCATGAAGAATATAGAGGCTGCCATCGCCGCTCCAGTTCTGCCCTTTCACCAACGTTACAAGGTAAAAAACTGCCAGGGCCAGAATGACCAGCGGAACAGCCGCGGGATGGTCTATCCATTCCGCGATAGCATTGCCAAGTCTCGATGTCCGTATCTTATTCATCAATGGCCGTGGCCTTTACCCGGGCGGGGCGGAGCTGTAACCAGCCCCTCCGGTTCTGGTTCAATATCCAGTGGCTGCGTATACCACTGCCGAAGGTCACTATTTCCAGTCCGCCAGGCTGTTTCCACACCCGAGAAGATAACCGGTGCACTCGCCGCAGCTCCAGACGGTTTCGAACACTAGGATCCACGCAGCCGTGGAGGCGACATGTTCACGGGTGCCGGCCAGCGCCCGCAGTGAACGGAGGGAAAGGATGACTGGTAGAAGGAAGCAGGCCAGCACCCGCACCAGTCGCGCAGTGACGCTAAGGTTGCGTGATTGCAGGCCGCCATAGAGTCGGCCGTGATTAAAACGTGAGCTGCAAGATGCTCCAGCTGCGTCGGCATAGCGCAGTGTCACAGCGAGGTTCTCATGGATATACAGGGTATGTCCGTCCTCCCGCATTCGGCGATTGGCCTCCGATTCGATCAGCCCCTCGTCATCCATGTACCCCAGTAATGTTTCGCGCCGGTAAAGCAAATTAACGCCCGGCAGGGTGTCCGTCGGTGATAAAGTGCTGTGTTCGCCTTTGTGCCGGGCCCGAAGGGTGGCCGGGAAGAACGGTCCATAATCCGAACAGTACAGGGCACGGGCCCGCCTGTCGAGCGGGTGACCCAAGTTGACCGGGCCGGATGCACCGCTGGCATCCTCCATGGCCATTACAGCCTCACAACCGAAACGCCAGGTATCGTTGAGCGTGCAGGTATCCTCGACTAATGCGATCCACTCCGACGCGCAATGCTTGACAGCCAATGCGCGTTTCACCGGCACACTGCACCCACTGCCATCAATAAATTCGAGGGAATTCTTGTGAATCGTGTCGCGGATTTCCGGCGTAATGGCTCTGGGATCCGCGACAATCACGCAGCGCAAGCCGGTAGCCGCTATAGAGCGAACACAGTGCTGCAGGGCGGCTCCCCCGATGACGGAGATGCAAGCGATCGTCAGCTGATTTTCAATTTTTGATGTTTCCCAACACACGATAATAGGCACCGAAAAAAGGCAGGAACAGTTTCACCAGCGGTATATCAACCAACCAATTGTAGATAAGCGCCAGTCTCTTCTTCGATGTTGTGAAGTTCGAAATCTCTTGCTCCGGAATAACCGGGAACACAATTCTGGCCTCGAAGCCCTTTGGCCCGGAAAACAGCCTTTTCGTGTCCCGAACGCTCAACAGACGGGTAAACGTATAGGACTGATTCCTGACAAATTTTACGTAGCGGGCCTGGAGAGACCGGGGCAAATAGCCAACACCCCAGACATTGACATGCGGCTCTGGCGATAGACTGTAACGATTCGGTGTCGACAGTGCGAAAAGCCCGCCCGGCCTCAACACGCGTCTCAGTTCGTTCACATACGCATTCTGGTCACCAACATGCTCGATGACATCCAGGGAAACAATGGCAGCGACCGAGCCGTCCGCAATGGGTAGCCGTTCTGCAAAACCCGCGGCCAGTTTAGGACGGCCGCCATAATGCTCAATAAGGTGCCGGGCGATCACCAGCCATTCCATGGAAACATCGACCCCTGCCACCTCACAATTCCGGGTGGCTGCCGCAGCTAGCAGTTGACCAGGACCACATCCGATTTCCAGGATGACGCCATTAGCTTCAAGGGCGGGCCGCAACCAGTCCGAGCATTGGGATTGACATTTTTCAACACCGGAAAGTACCTGGCGTGTACGGTAATCGGCCTTTTTTTCATCCATACCGCGGCTGGAACGAAAAATATGGCGGATCGCAGACTCAAGCCCATCACGCGCGACCCGGTCAGCTGCCTCTCTTGCTCTCTCGCGATCCTCATCCAGATCAATCCAGCATTCCAGTGTCACGCGCAGATCGGGAATGTCATGGATCACAGGATATAGCACCTGGCAGGCCTTACAATGCAGGTTCCCGTTAACTGGCTGGAGCGAGCTGCGGCAGGTGGGGCAACACCAGAACGTGGCGATTGAATCATTCATGGCAGCGGTTGATCTCCTCAAGAAGATTTAGTGTATTTCGATTCGGGGACTAAGTCACGCGGTCACGCGCGCGTGCAATGGCCCGAACGTATTCAGCCCATTGCTTGTAAGCGATTTTCGGAACGGCTGCTTTGACCAGTTCACGCCAAGCGTTCCTCATGCCCTTAATCGTGTGATGGTATCGATAACCATCCTTTTTTGTTCCCCCGGCAGTAATTTCCAGAGAAGGGGGGCCAGCAATGCGACATACAACACTCTCGCCAAAAAGCCCGTAACCGAGAACTCTTCAAGATAAGAAAAAATCAGCCCGGTCAGGATGATGCCGCCAAGGCACAAAATGATCCTGAGCCAAACACCGAGTGGAATGCTTGAGTGGAATCGCGTTGACAGCCTGAAGGGGATTACCAGACCGCTGAGGAAGACGCTTAACGAAAGCGAGAAGGCGGCACCGGAAAGCCCGAATCTCCCAACCAGGTAGGGGGTAACCACAATAGCTACAATGTAGGAAACCAGTGAACTGATGGAGAAAAACTTCACATCATCGAGTCCCACCAGAAGCTGTCTGTAGACATTGACTATGACATGCATGCTTTGCCAGAAAATGAACAGATAAACGTAGTCGGATGCGGGCCTGAATTCGGAGGAATATAAAATCGTTAGGGCAAGGTTGGGAAAAAGAAGAAATGGAAGGGAAAGCATGAAAGTGATGAGAATCATCAACCCCTGGAATTCATGAGCTTTTCTAAACTTCTCTTCGTTCGAAATATTTCGGCTCAGAATCGGCGTCAGGTAAAGAAAATTGAGTGGGCTCGATATCGCCCCCAATGCCAGGGCGATTGCGAACAGGGCCTGCAGCAGTCCCGCCTGTGTCTCGCCCATGGTCGAAAAAACCTCATAGCGTGCTATCAGCATCGCGATCGAGTAGGCCGATAAAGCCATATGACCGTACAGGGAAAAGGAAATGATTTCGGGGCTTCGTCGCAGCTCCTTCAGAATACCCGCGGATGGATCGCTGACATGTAATGACAGCTTTTTTCTGATATACCAAACCGATCCAATGGTGGTCGCCACGCCGGTAATGGCCACACTGATATAAATAGCCTCCATTCCGAAAAGCCAGGCGGCGCTGCTCGCGGCGAATGCTAGACAGAAAGTGACCACAAGATTCAGGGTTGCACTAGCCGTCGTCATCTGGGCCGCAGCCAGCGTATGAACAAAAAAGATTCCCAGCATAATTGCCGGAACGTTGAGAAGTGCGATCAGAATGAACAACTTGTATGGGGCCAGCTCGACCCCAAAGATCGCGGGATGCCAGTAAGTGATGCCGATGACCAGGCCGGTAGTCACTAAGGAAAGTAGTAACAGACCGGACAGAAAACTGGAATAGACGGTTTGGAAGCGCCGGTTTCCCTCGCTGTGCGCTCGCGACATGAATTTCAAAGAGAAGAACGGAATACTGAATCCTGCCACCTGTACGACGGTAAGCACGACCTGGTCAATCGTTGCAATGATCCCGAAACCTGTCGGCCCAAGGACCACGGACAGGATTTTGGCCCGGACCATTCCTGTCAGAATAATAAAAACCTGGATAACTCCTACGGAGATGAGGACCCTGGACATTCTGCACTGGCCTGTATCAAGATTGGTGGAATCGATGGAAAACGAACCTACTTGCCATCATAGACTCGAGAAAACCTTTTACCAGATTCTGGTTCCGGATCGGGAGAGCCGAATGTCCGGATGCCGAGAGTATACCGGTGCAGAGCAGCTTGAGTAAGGTGGTGTTATCTGTGGAGGCACGCCGGCGTTGGTCATGGAGATGGCGGGACGTTTGCGCATTGTCAATTGGGCTCCATTGCATAGAGAAGCCACTTTCATCAGAATAATGTGTACTCCTAGGTAAGAATGCGTATAGTAAGGTGCCATGTGTGTCCACCTTTTATAGCTCGCGCGGCCCGCACAGGCTGAATGTCGTCGAGACGGCGGTTTGAGTGGTATCCGGGCTCGCTCTGCATAACGGGCATAAGGAAATGGATGTCGGCTGGCAATGCGCGACAGCAGCTTTAGATAGCATGCTGAAAGCCATCGATCGGTACAAGGATAATCTCGATAAGGTTCGGGCACCTATAATGAATATGAACCAGATATCCTGGATCGGTGTTTACCCCCGAATCACTGATGAGATGATCAGTTACATGCTGGAAATCTTCAAAAATTACTTGGATAACCTATGACGACCGGCTCCAGCCAAGCCTTGACTCGGGCGCACGACAAGCTGTTCAAGCTTGGCGATGCAGACAGTTACAACGAACTGGTTGATCTGTTTGACAAATACACCGAACAAGTCACTCGGCATCTTCCGGCTCCCATGATGGCAATGGCCGCTGTACAGGCCAACCAACACATACTGGATATCGGCACCGGCACCGGGATCGTCGCGTTGGAGGTCGCCCGGAGTCTTGGTGAAGGAGGCAAGGTTGTCGGAATTGATCTTTCCGATGGCATGCTGGCCACAGCGAGAGCAAAGGCGGAGAAAGAGGGCCTGGCCGAACAGGCCGAATTTCTCAAAATGGATGCCGAGGCGCTCCAGTTCGAAGACAATGCGTTCGATAATGTCCTTTCCCTGTACGCCCTGCGCCACTTTCCAAACCCTGAAAAAGCCGTCGCTGAAATGCACCGTGTTCTCAAGCCCGGCGGCAACGTGGTGGTCGCGGTTGGAAGCCGACCGGAACTGCTATCCAGGGGGGGCGTGGTCGCAATGTCCCGGAGAATCAGCAGCATCATCAGGCGTCTTACCGGCCGGGAACTGGCTGCCTGTGAGTTCCTGGATCAACTGGTTAATCAGCATATTCCTGAAAACGCCACCAGTGAAACGGCGCATTGGACTGGCCATCGTCACGGATTTACGGGGTCAGTGAGGGGCCTGCTTGAATCTGCGGGCTTCACCGGTATCAACAGTACCTGGCGCGGACAATATTCAATTATTGAGTCGCCCGAGGAATTCTGGGAATTGCAAATGACCTTTTCCAGCCTCGCCCGAAAACGTATAGGGCAGGCGGAAGAATCGGTGGTGGACGGATTGAAAAACGAATTCATATCGACTTGCGATGGTGTTCTGGCCAGGAAGGGGAGGCTGGTTTACCAGTCCGGGGCCGCAATCATCTCTGCGGTAAAGCTCTGATGGGATCTACCGTGATCGGGCAGTCATTGCTGCCGTCTCGACTGTTACAGCAGTTTGAAACAGAGAAGCTATTTAATCCGGGAAGATACGATAATGAACTCAACAGATAGCAACGTTCGCTGTGTGATCATCGGCGGCGGTCCCGCCGGGTTGACCGCCGCTCTGGAATTGTCGCGGGCCGGGGTGGAGCCAATTGTCTTCGAAATGGACAAGCAGGTCGGCGGGATATCACGCACGGTCGAATACAAGGGCTATCGCTTCGACATTGGTGGTCACCGGTTTTTCACGAAGGTGGACAGGGTTCATAAATGGTGGATGGATATTCTTTCGGACGAATTCCTGGTACGACCGCGTCTGTCGCGTATTTATTACCAAGGCAAGTTCTTTGATTATCCGTTGAAGCCAAAGAACGCGTTGCTCAATATCGGATTAATGGAAGCCATCCTCGTGGGGTTGAGTTACCTCAAAGCGCAGGCATTTCCCAACCGGGAAGAGAAAAACCTCGAGCAGTGGGTGACCAACCGCTTCGGTAAACGACTGTTTACGATGTTCTTCAAGACTTATACCGAAAAAGTCTGGGGTATGAAGTGTACTGAGATTGGCGCGGACTGGGCGGCCCAACGCATCAAGAACCTGAACCTGGGCAAAGCCGCGTTATCGATGCTCGCTCCCAAACTTCTGACCGGCAAAAATCAGATCACGACACTGATCGAGGAGTTCTACTATCCCAGGCTCGGTCCTGGTCAGATGTGGGAGCGTGTGACCGAAATGCTGGAAGACAGGGGGCATCCGGTCCGCCTGGAACATCAGGTGAAAAAAATACACCGCGATGGCGAGCAGATTATTGGCGTTACGGTGGCCGATGGCGATGGCAATGAGGAACGCTTCGATGCCGATCATGTTATCTCTACCATGCCTATCAAGGATCTGCTTAACGCTATGGATCCTGCGCCGCCGGCGGATATCCTGGAGGCGGCTAACCGGCTCAGGTACCGTGACTTTCTTACCGTGGGACTGGTGATCGATTCGCCCGAACTGTTTCCGGATAACTGGATTTACATCCACTCGCCGGACGTGAAAGTTGGCCGCATCCAGAATTTCGGCAACTGGAGCCCCTACATGATTCCGGATAAATCAACCAGTTGCATTGGGCTGGAGTACTTCGTCCAGGAAGGCGATGAGTTATGGACCGCTGATGACGAAGCGCTCATCGAACTGGGCAAGAAGGAAACCGCAAAGTTGGGCCTGATTGATCCGGATAAGGTCATAGATGGTGTTGTGATACGGATGCCCAAGGCCTATCCGGTTTATGACCATGGTTACAAGGAAAACATTGATAGCATCCGTGGATACACTGACAAGATGCCAAACTTGCACCTGATTGGGCGCAACGGCCAGCACCGGTATAACAACCAGGATCATTCAATGGTCACTGCCATGTATGCGGCGGAAAACATCCTCGGCGCGAATCACGATGTGTGGGATGTCAATGTGGAAGAGGAGTACCACGAGGAAGCCCAGGTTGAAAAGGGTCATGGTGCGAGTGGTGAACGCTTGGTACCGCAACGAGTGCGAGAAGCGTCACCGATTGAAATTCTCAACGACGTCTTCGCAAAATACGATCCGGTCGCACTGGGCGGAGCGCTCGGCACGATGCTCGGCTTTTTGGTGCTTTTGGCGACTGCAGGCCTGCTTTTGAAAGGAGGCGAAGATGCCGGGGCGACCCTGGCATTGCTGGGCAATTATTTTCCTGGCTATGACGTCACTTGGGCCGGTTCTTTAGTAGGTGCTCTTTGGGGCTCGATATTCGGCTATATCATCGGATTCGTCATCGCTGTGGCCATTAATATCACAGTATCGATACACCTTGGCAAACTTCTCCGGCGCCTGGGTGTGCTGGATGGACCAATTGGTTAATGTTCAAATAGGGATAAAGGGGCCGTTTCATGAATAAAGAGCATTTTTCAGAAGATGAATGGAAAACCATTGGTCAGGCTATCGCCCGCCTACGGGCGTCCGTGATGGCAGCGACCTTCGGAGTCGTCGGTGGCCTGATGTTGTTTGTGGCAACCATCTGGCTGCTCATCCTTGGCCCCACAGGAGGTTCTGAACATGTTGGGCCGACACTGGGCTTGCTGGCAAATTTCTTTCTTGGCTACAGTGTTAGCTGGTCCGGGGCGGTAGTTGGGTTGTTTTACGGCGCGCTGAGTGGAGCTGTCTCTGGCTTTGTGTTGGCGTTCGTCTACAACCTTATCGTCGCCTTCCGGAAGCACTGAAAACGTTTTAGGCCAGTGAAGGGAATACGAAGCAGGGTTTAGCTTCCATTCAGTTACTGGTGCGTTTTCATTTCGTCGAGAAAAGCTTCGCGAGCCTGAGACTGGGATATTGAAAGGCCTTGCGGTACCGGTTCTTCGGTGCCGTCTTCTATGCAATGGTAAAAGTCACCCAGCAGGTTTTTAAGCCCCGGATAGGCGGGCTCCCGGTAATACAGCCTTGATACCATGTTGATGCCGGCTATAAAAAACTGGTGTATAGAATCGGAAAAAGGGTAAATCATCTTTCGATAGCGGGAGACCTTGCCCGGATAGTGCAGACAGTAGCCGTGGAAAAAATCCAACAGCAGAGTTCCGCGATCACCCCGAATTTCCATGCGGCATCGGGTGGGCTTGGCCGACATGCTGAACGTCATTGATAGCGGTACCCCGTCGAACAGGCATTGTGCCCCGACCTCTCCTGCCATTGGGTGTTGCATCTGCCAATCCAGATTGGCAATGGATGTGTCCGGCCACAAGGCAGTCATGACGGAAAACGGGTGCGGCAAAACATCGGCTACCACAGCATCCTTTTCGGCTTCGCTCCGCCCGTCCGCACCGGCGGAGCACACGAGAAAATCGATACGGACTGGTTTTCCAATTTTCCCGAGGTACTTCTTGGCCTTACGGACGCCATTCTGAAAGGCAAACTGATGAACCGGGCATATTCTTTTCCCGTTTTTGCGCGCCACCTCGTAAAGCTCGCGCACATCTGCGGCCGAGCCCGCAAGGGGCTTCTCACAGACAATATGGGCCCCGCGATCGAGTATTTGTTCACACAAGGCTTTGTGTGTCTGAAGGGGGGTACAGACATGTACAACATCCGGCGAGCAGGCTGAGAACAGCGCATCAATCGAACTGAAAACTTCCACTCCATGCGCCCTGGCCGCTAGCGCCCGTGCAGATGTTTCATTGACATCAACTATGCCCACAACATCTGCACCCAGTCTGCGTGCTGTATTCATGTGCCATCGACCCATGAGCCCGGCACCAACAATTGCGATTTTCAAATTATCTCCGTTGAATTAATTATCTGCCTGTGCTCGCTGCGTAGCGGCTAACTATCCCGTTCACTGACGCGAGGTCTTGATTCGCTGGTACTGTATAAAACCTGACATCTGAACAGCAAAAACGGTCAGCGTTATCGCAAGCAACAGCACGGTATAAAGGCCGATGCGTTTTTCGAGGAGCTGATAGATCAGGCCATGAATCGGTATCGCCAGAGCCAGAAAATACGTTAATCGTTGCCATTTTTTCCATGAAGTCGCTCCCATCATACGAAGAGAGCGATTATTGGACAGACAAAGAAGCGCAATCATTATGAATGTACAAATCAATCCGAGATAATTGGTCAACCCGAACGCATCGGTTCTGAAAGGGATGGCGTGAGATTCGCCCGGGGGGTAGATAAAATAATGGACAAACCGCCCCCCCATGTGGGCTTGTAATCCGACTAACGTATGAACTATCGCCAACAGGGCGGCCCAGATCCCCAGATCCCTTCTAAGGAGACTCGACACCGGGTTACGTCTGGACAGTATCAGGTTCAGGGGGCCGATAGACAGGGCAGCGGCGAAATAGAGCAAGCCCATGTAAGCCGTGCCAATGGAGATCGCCCGCACCAATGGTTTCTCGGGTACCAACTGACGAAAGGCGTAAACCAGAACGCATGCTATTATGAACAGGAAAAGATACCTAAACCCTCTCATCATATCCATTGATCTGCCTTTGGCCGGTATTCGGGGATTAGAAGGGGAAATCCGCAGGGAGTATACCATCCGGACAGGTGTGTCAGAAGCGGCAACATTATTCACTGTTTCGGCACGGCGCTTCCAGGCATGTTGAGAAAACTCATGACGCTGAACAATAAAAACCTCCCCCATCTCTGTAGGCCGAAGCTGGCTTCGGCTAAATGGTCCGGATTAATTTCACTCCTGGCAATCGTATCCTTCTTGATTTTGGCGGCCTGCAAGGCAGTTCCATTGGAACCGGATTCCGAGAAAAAGGTTAAGCCCGTCATTGTACGGATAGACAATGCCATCGAATACCAAGAAATTGCCGGATTTGGCGCCACAACCCTCGCCGGCATTATGGTGACGGGAAACGGAGTGCACGACCTCCTGAGCACAAGCTTAAGGGATCAAGCCTTAAAGGCTATCTACGGTGACGTGGGACTGAACCTCGGCAATCTGCGACTGTGGCAGGAGCCGAGCAATGACAATGACGATCCTCTGCTTATTAAAAAGGATGGTTTTCGTTGGGCGGCATCAAATGCGATGTACGAACTTCTCGTGCGTCCTGCAAAATCCTACGGATTCAGTGATTATTCCCTCGGCCTCACGATAGACATGCGCCGTGAATTACACTGGATGAAGGAACTGCGCAAAAGTGATTACAGTCGTTATCTTCAGGAAGTCGCTGAATACGTGGTCGCTGGCGTTGCACACTGGCAGGAAATAACCGGGACCGTACCGCGACTGATTACCCTGTTTAATGAGCCGCTGAGCGGCAACCAGGAACTGCAAGGTGGCTCAACCCAGGAAATAGTGGACATTATCAAGTCCGCAGGCGAGCGTTTGCATAAGGAAGGGTTTACCGAGACGAAATTCATTGTTCCCGCAGAAGAGACAGTCACTAAATCCATCCATACCAGCCGCTTCATACTCGCCGATAAAGTCGCTAGATCCCACATCGGTGCGCTGGCTTATCACGCTTATCCATACGATTCTGCCTACTCCAGTGTCCACCATATCCTAGAGGCCTCAGGGAGGGGGCGGCCGGATCATGATGAGATACGGAATCGCCGCCAAATTTATGAGCTCGCCGCTCAGTATAAGCTGTCCGTTTGGATGACAGAAACTTCCGAGGGGCCGGGTCGCGCTGATTATCCGTTCGGCTCTCCGGAAAACCTGCGGGCTCGTGCCAATCACATTCATGATGAGCTGGTTTACGCCAATGCATCAGCCTATTTCGCGATGTATAACCTGTGGGACAGGCAGAGTCACGAGGCCCATTTCAAAAACAGAGGCATCGATTTTTTCAGTGAGTCCAGTCATATCGCACTCGTCGACCAGAAAACATCTGAAATTCATATAAGCGGAATCGGATTCGCCATTGGCCACTTTGCCCGCTGGATTACGCCAGGTTCATTGCGGATTGATGCCGTATCAGACAATAAACTTGTCAAAGTGACAGCATTTCGCTCTGACAAGCAGAACGAGCTCATTCTGATAGTCATCAATAACTCGAATTTCGAGGCCGAGATGGATTTTGCTATGGAAAATATGGAATTGCAAGGAGCTGTAAAAGGGGAATATTCGGACAGGTCAAACCGCTGGAAAAAACTTCCACCCCTCACGGCTTCAGATAACGCGAGCTTCAAATTAACCGTCGGTCCAACAAGCGTGACCTCCTTGTCCGCAACCCTGATTAATCTGGATTAGCCACCGTGACAGAGAGGGTTTCCCGCAAAGTATGACCCATACATCGGAATCTCCCCCGGCGCTAGTTTACGGAAGGTTCTGCTTTTGAGTATCGCGGCCTCTGACAAAAAGCGTCGGGATCAGGCTGTAATGTCGTGCTTAAGCGTATTCTTACCAACGATTATGAGCAGGGTCTCCGTACCAATTCCGTAATAATTCAGCAGGGTATTGCCTTTTGCCGAGCCGCCGTAGCCAATAATCGATTTCCCCTGGGCCTTTACCAGAGAGACTATGATTATTTCTATCTTTTTTGCAAGGAGGTATATGCTGACTCTCCTTATTCAGAGAAGAACGATCAAATGTTTGACTTATTTGGGAGTTCTTCTTTTTACAAATACGCCGAACAACTAACTGCCCATTTGAAATTAGATGCCTTGGAACAGTATGACACCGTACTGTTTGGCCAGCCCCTATCTAATTTTGATAATGTCATGAAAAGATCGGATGAGGAGGAAATTCTCAGAGATATTATTGGTGATAGAAAAGTATTAGTTCTTCCTCACCCTAATGAAATTTTAGGCGCTGATAACAAATACCAGGTACTGCCAAATGCAACTGTTCTGATTGCAAATGTACCCAGCGATTTAATAACAGCGCTACTAAAGCCTCGGAAGACAATTACTTTCTCTTCTACTATTGGAATCACCTACGCGTTGAGTAATCCAAAAACAACTAACCATTTTTTTCCAATTTATGGGTCACAGGCAACAATGTTATTTCGTTATCAACAATACATACCCAATATCATCATTGATGAATCTCATGTAATTGCAGAATTTCGGTATTAAAAATGAAATTATTTTCAATAACTGCGTTTCGATCTTGGGTTCGAGTAATAAGTGCCGCACCGCTCGTATCCAAACCTCCTGAGTATTCGCCCCAGAAAACTTCCGCCACGGTGTTTAGCGCCAAATGATTTTACTTTCGCCCAGGCGACAGCGGCTTCACATTATCCGGCTTGCCAATACCATCCCGCTGGTTGGAGCGTTCCTCTGGGACAATGCCCGCCAGGCGGTTATCAATCCGCTCCAGCGCTTCCGCCATGCGCAAAAGAGCGCTAGTTACACCAGCCATCTCGCTCGCCATATCACCCTTGGGCGGCCCGCTTTGCCCCGGAGCGGGATGTTCCCGCTTTCTCAGATCGGCTGTTTTAGGCGTATTCACCGGCAGTTCGTCTCCCAGCAAATCCTTTCGAATGGATTTGAGGTCGTGAGGATCGATAAAAGGCCGGTCTTCGGAATAGGCGCACATCATCATGCCGTCACACAGCTTGTTAATCAGCCGGGGGATGCCTTTGCTCAGCTTGTGGATTTCGCGAACGGTGTCGGTATCAAAAAGCTTGTAACCACTGTGGCCGGAAACCAGAAGCCTGTAATCGATGTACTCGGTCGTTTCTGCGAGAGTCAGGCCTTCCAGGTGGAAAAACAGCTTTACCCGCTGTGCAAGCTGGGGGATATCCAGAACCGCCTGTTTCAGTTCCGGTTGGCCGAGCAGAATAACTCGCATTGAAGGCCCGCCCATACTTTCCATGCCGGCCAGCATGCGCACGTCTTCCAGGTTTTCCCGGGTCAGGTTCTGGGCTTCGTCAATGGCCAGCACCACTGGCGTGCCTTCGGCGGCCATCTTCTCCAGATATTCCGTAATCTGAAACAGCATGCCCACCTTGCTGTCGTCTTCGGCCTTCAATCCCGCCTTGCGCAGAATCAGGCTGAACAGGTCCTTGGATTCCAGGTTGGTGTAGGCCACGTTCAATAGCTTCAAATCCCCATCCATATTGCGGATGGTTTTCTTTAGTAGGGTGGTTTTACCAGAGCCGATTTCGCCACTGATCACCACAAAACCTTCTGAACTCCAAATAGCCGACGACATATACACGTAAGCCCGCGAGTGCTGCTGGCTCATGTAAATAAAGTCGTCTTCCGGCGTA
>Ga0307486_1000665_pt1 | contig 29746 bp, 28 predicted proteins | sample CBIW02metaG_FD_203663 | JGI IMG/M metagenome (GOLD analysis project Ga0307486, IMG submission 203663) | Sea-ice brine microbial communities from Beaufort Sea near Barrow, Alaska, United States - CBIW 0.2 | ecosystem: Environmental > Aquatic > Marine > Coastal | place: USA: Alaska | collected... | reverse complement strand
GCGCAGCCTCACTTTGTCGACACTCTTCGAAACACTGGCGGATACAGCGCGTACTTCTGCGATGCTGTTTGCCGTGGTGATCGGGGCGCTGATTTTCTCGGACTTTATTAACCGGGCCGGGCTGCCAGGCATGTTGCTGGAGTTCGTGACTGCGCTGGATGTGGCCCCGATTGTCGTGATTCTGGCAATTTTGGGTATCTACATTGTGCTTGGAATGGTGTTTGAAAGCCTGTCGATGATCCTGTTGACAGTGCCGGTATTCTATCCGCTTGTGGCGAGTATGGGCTTCGATCTGGTGTGGTTCGGCATCGTTGTCGTTGTCGTGACTGAGATCAGTCTGATCACGCCGCCCGTGGGTATGAACGTCTTTGTGCTCAGTGCAGTATTGAGAGATGTCAAAACGGGCACTATCTTCAAGGGTGTTACACCATTCTGGTGTGCCGATATTGTGCGTTTGGCGCTGATTGTGTTTATTGCTCAGATTGCACTGTTTTTGCCGGAGCTGCTGTACCGCTAAGCGGTACAGCCTTGCCGGTCCCGAGAGGATAGAGGAGAAGAACTATGTATCATGATGTTAAAAAGATTTTATATGTCTCCGATCTTGATCAAGGTTCACGTCCGGCATTCCGTGCAGCGGTCAGCCTGTGTGGGCACTACTCCGGCGCTCAGATCACTTATCTGTATGTGATTGAGTCCCTGTCGGGTACCGCCCGCAGTTTGCTGAGTAATATGATGGAGGAAAAAGAGCTCGACGACATGCTGCACAAGGGCGTTGAGGCGCTGAGCGTCAAGATCCGCGGGCGGATAGAGCGCTTCTGTGAGGAAGAGCTGGAAGAGCACGAAGTGTTAGGCATGAAGAACATTGAGGCGCGCATCGAGGAAGGCACGCCCTGGCGAAAAATTCTTGAAGTTGGCGATGAGATAAATGCCGATGTGATCGTTATGGGGACCCGCAAGCACAGCGCGCTAGGGCAGGCACTAATGGGCTCTACCGCGACCAAGACGTTGACTCACTCTAAGCGTCCGGTGCTGATCGTGCCGCTGGGTGTTGCCTGATCTAGCCTGCCCTGCTTCTGGCAGACGGCCACAAAAAACCGCCAGAGCCTAACGCTGCTGGCGGTTTTTTATGGCCGGAAGACTTACTCCGGCTTCTTGGCGACCAGCGTCAAAATATCATAGCTGGCAACCAACTCGTCGTTCTGATTGGTGACCTGAACATCCCATACAACTACACCTTGCGGGTGGCCATCCGGTGATGTGCGGCCCTGATCGATCTTGCGCTTACAGGTCAGGCGGGCGCGAATGGTATCGCCCGGCGCGACCGGCTCGATGAAGCGCAGAGTATCCAGACCGTAGTTCGCCAGCACCGGGCCTTCGGCCGGGTGAACGAACAGGCCAGCGGCCGCAGACAGCACGAAGTAGCCGTGTGCAATGCGCTTCCCGAACTGACTGTTGCGGGCGGCAATTTCGTCAAAGTGCATGTAGAAATGGTCGCCGGACAGACAGCCGAAGTTCACCAGATCTGCTTCAGTAACCGTGCGACGGTGGGTCAGAAGCGACTGGTTAATCTGCAGGTCTTCGAAGTGAAAGCGGAACGGATGCACCTCGGTTTCGATGAGCTTGGCGCCGCGAATGTATTCACCGGTTACAGCCGCCAGCATGGTGGGCGAACCCTGAAGGGCTGTGCGCTGCAGATAGTGATGTACGGCGCGGATGCCACCGAGCTCTTCACCGCCACCGGCGCGACCCGGGCCACCGTGCTTCAGCATGGGCAGGGGAGAACCGTGGCCTGTAGATTCTTTCGCAGCTTCCGCATCCAGCAGATGCAGGCGGCCATGGTAGGCGGCCAGCGCCGGTGCCAGCTTGGCAATGATAGCTGGGTCGCGGCTGGTTACGGTGGTAACCAGCGAGCCACGACCCTTGGCGACCAGCTCAACGGCTTCGTCCAAGGAGTTGTAGGGAATAATCGTGACAACGGGACCAAAGGCCTCAATATCGTGAGCGCCACAACCGTTTTCCGGATTACGACATAGCAACAGGTGCGGTTCGATGAACGCGCCCTTCTCGGTGCCTGCGCCGGTAGGTTTGAAGTTGCCTTCGCCGCCTAAAACCAGTTCGCTGGTTTTCAGCAGTTCCTGGATGTTGGCTTTAACGTCTTCCAGCTGATCCATCGATGCCAGGGCGCCCATGCGCACGCCGTCAACCGAGGGATCGCCTACAGTGATTTTCGACAGCCGCTCTTTGAGCTTGTCGCAGACCGCCTGTACCTGATCCTGAGGCACCATTACCCGACGGATTGCGGTACATTTTTGGCCCGCCTTGGCGACCATCTCGCGACCGACTTCACGCACAAACAGGTCGAACTCTTCGTGTTCCGGCGTTACATCAGGAGCCAGAAGTGCACTGTTCAGTGAGTCCGCTTCGGCATTGAACGGAATGGAGCGGTTGATGATGTTCGGATGAACGCGCAGCATGCGCGCGGTTTTGGCAGAGCCTGTGAAGGTAACCACATCCTGCTCTTCCAGGTGCTCGAACAGATCGCCGGTGCTGCCGATGATCAGCTGCAGGCTGCCTTCGGGCAATGCGCCGGATTCGTGCATCAAACGCACGGCCAGCTCGGTAACGTAGCAGGTGGACGTAGCCGGCTTCACAATGGAGGGCATGCCCGCCAGGAATGTGGGCGCAAACTTTTCCAGCATGCCCCACACAGGAAAGTTGTAGGCGTCGATATGAACGGCTACCCCGCCACGGGGCACCAATATGTGGGTGCCGGCAAAGTGGTTGTTTTTGCCCAGAGGCGTTACCGGGCCTTCGTGTATGACGTTGCCGGATGGCAGCTCACGGCGGCCCATGCTGGCGTAAGAAAACAGCGTGCCGAAGCCACCATCAATGTCGATGCCGTTGTCCGCTTTGCTGGAGCCGGTATGCATCGAGAGCGCATAGAGTTCTTTCTTGTGCTCCTGCAGGTAACTCGCCATGGCCTTGAGGGCCAAGGCGCGTTCCTGAAAATCCATGGCCAGCAGGTTTTTCCCGCCAACCTTGCGGCCGTATTCGATGGCCTTTTTAAAATCCAGAGTATCGTCGTGCGTATGCGCAACGATCTCGCCATTGATGGCGCTGGGCAGTGCTTTGGCTTGCTGCTCGCCCACCCATTCGCCGGCAATAAAGCTTTTAAGAACTGACATGTACAAAAACTCCAGAATTACTATTCGTCGTAGTCGAGGGTAACCTTGTCGCTGACGGGGTAGCACTGGCACGACAACACGTAGCCCGCTGCCACTTCGTAGTCTTCCAACGCAAAGTTCTGGTCCATTTCAACTTCGCCTTCCACCACTTTGGCGCGGCAGGTGGAGCACACGCCGGCTTGGCACGAGAAGGGCAGGTCGGCGCCTTCGTCAATGCCCGCCTGGAGAACGCTCTTGGTGTCGCGCACCAAATCGAAGGTCAGGGAGCGGCCATCCGCCTTAACGGTGACAACGCTGACGGCTTTCGGGTTGATTTTGGTTTCCGCACGGTCTTTGCGTGCCTGAGGCACACCACCGGCAGGGGTAAAGAGTTCGTAGTGAACTTTCGATTTGTCCAGGCCGTGACGTTCAAGCGATTCCCGTATGACTTCAGTCAACATCTGAGGGCCGCAAAGGAATGCGCCGGTCAGGTTCTTGGCGTCAATCCAGTGGTCAAACAACTGGTCACACTTGTCGCCATCGATGCGCCCGTTATACAGGTCTATGTCCTGCTCTTCCCGAGTGAAGATGTACACCATGTTAAAGCGGGTCATGTACTCGTTCTTCAGATCCTGCAGCTGGTCGCGGAACATGGTACTGCTGGTGCCTTTGTTGCCGTAGAACAAGGTGAACTGGCTCTTGGGCTCGGTTTCCAGCGTAGTTTTTATGATGGACAGAATCGGGGTGATGCCACTGCCAGCGGCGACCGCCAGGTAGTTGCCTTCCCGTTCTGGATCCAGGTCGATGCCAAAGGTGCCTTGTGGAGGCATGACTTCGAGGGTGGACCCGGGTTTCAATTGTTCGTTGGCTAAGCCGGAAAATACGCCACCGGGTACACGCTTGATGGCAATGCGTAGCTCTGCGTCGTTCACGCTGGAGCAAATGGAGTAGGTGCGGCGTACTTCTTCGCCGTCCACTTTGGTACGCACCACAAGGTGTTGACCTTGCTTGTACTTGAATTTTTCTGCCAAATCTTCGGGCAGATCAAAGCACAGGGATACGGCGTTTCTTGTTTCCGGCCTGACTTCTTTGAGGGCCAGTGAGTAGAATTTATTCATGATCGTATCGGCTCTATATGCATTTGAAGTAGTCGAAGGGTTCAAGGCAGTCGCGACAGCGATAAAGCGCCTTGCAGGCAGTAGAGCCGAATTCACTGATGCGCTCGGTATGCTCGCTGCCACACAGTGGGCAAGCAATCACTTCATCGGCGCCCAGCAGGCTCATTTTACTAGCGCTGCCCTGGGGCGGTGCTATGCCAAATACCCGGAGTTTTTCGCGGCCTTCTTCAGTTATCCAGTCGGTAGTCCAGGCTGGCGTCAGCACGCGATTGATCTGCGGATCGCGAATGCCGGCTGCGCGCACGGCTTCGACGATCAACTCTTCGATCAGCTCGGTTGCGGGGCAGCCAGAGTAGGTTGGGGTTACATCTATACTCAGATGTTTGCCATCCCAGGTCAGGTCACGAACGATGCCCAGCTCCACCACGCTGACTGCAGGCACTTCCGGGTCCAGGACGTTATCCAGCAGTGCCCAGATTGCGTCTTCTGTCAGCAATTCCGGGCGGGCGTTGGCCGGTACCCGGTCGCTGGCTATCAGTACGTCTACAGCCGATGGTTCACGTTCATTCACCGGAGGTGCTCCCTTTAACAGACAGACTTACCAGGTGGTTGCATCCGGGTAGGCGCGAGGCAGGAACTGCATCACGGCCAGGAGATGTCCCAGGTGCTCGGTGTGCTCGCCGCTCTTGCCGCCCATGTACATCCAGGCGTCTTCCGCTCCGGTTGTCAGGGTGGCCTGTGCTGCGACTTCACGCACCATGCCAAACCAGTCTTGCTTCAGCTGCTCAGGATCCGGGCCGATGCCGGCCTTGAACATGGCGTGGTCGGTATCATCCGGAGTGATCAGTTCGCCGGTGAAACGCCAAAGCAGATCGAAGGCATCCTGAATGCGGCGGTGGCTTTCTTCGGTACCATCGCCCATGCGCTTGACCCACTCAGAGGAGCGGCGCAGGTGATAGGTAGCTTCTTTGACAGCCTTGGCCGCGATGTTGGCAATACACTCGTCGCTGGCATTCACCAGGCTTTTCAGCGTGAAGTAGTGCCACACATCAAAGAAAAACTGGCGCGCCATGGTGACCGCGTAGTCTTCGTTCGGCTGCTCGACCATCAGCAGGTTGCGATAGTCGTGAGTATCCCGCAGATAGACCAGCTTGTCGGCGTCGCGGCCGTCATCGATCAGTTCGGCAGCATACTCGTACCAGTTGCGGGCCTGGCCCACGAGATCGAGTGCCACGTTCATCAATGCCAATTCTTCTTCCAGCGCCGGCGCTTTGCCGGTCAACTCACTAAGGCGCTGGCTCAGAATGATGTCGGAGTCCGCCAGGCGGAGCAGGTATTCCTGTAGAAATTGTTGCTGAGTCATGGGTTGCTCCTCACATGTTTCCGACTTCGTCAGGCAGCTTGTAGAACGAAGCGTGCCGATAAACCTTGTCTTCGGACGGATCGAACAGTGCTTCCTTCTCGTCGGAAGCAGAGGCTGTAATGGTGGCGGAGGGAACGACCCAAATGCTGACCCCTTCACTACGACGGGTGTACAGCTCGCGGGCATTTTCCATGGCCATTTCATTATCTGCAGCGTGCACGCTACCCACGTGTTTGTGGTTGAGGCCGTGCTTGCTGCGTACGAAGACTTCGTAAAGGTGCCATTCAGACATTATTGTTTCTCCTGTTTACGCGGCTTCGGCTGCGCGCTGTTTTTGTTTTGCGGCGTAGGCAACGGCAGCTTCCCGTACCCAGGCACCCTCATCAATTGCTTTGCGACGTGTGGAAATACGCTCATGGTTGCAGGGGCCATTGCCCTTCAGCACGTCGTAGAACTCTTTCCAGTTGATGTCGCCGAAATCGTAGTGGCCACTCTCTTCGTTCCACTTCAGATCCGGATCCGGAACGGTACAGCCGAGGAATTCGAGCTGAGGAATGGTCTGGTCAATGAACATCTGGCGCAGTTCGTCGTTACTCTTGCGCTTGATCTTCCAGACCATGGACTGCTGTGAGTTGGGCGATTCGTCGTCGTGCGGGCCGAACATCATCAGCGCCGGCCACCACAGGCGATTAATGGCATCCTGCACCATATCTTTCTGGTCTTGGGTGCCTTCGCGCATCATATCCAGCAGGATCTGGTAGCCCTGACGCTGGTGGAAGCTCTCTTCCTTACAGATACGCACCATGGCGCGGGAATAAGGGCCGTAGGACGTACGCTGCAGCACCACCTGATTCACAATGGCAGCACCATCAACCAGCCAGCCAACTGCACCCATATCGGCCCAGTTCAGAGTCGGATAGTTAAAGATGCTTGAATACTTGGCTTTGCCGTCGTGCAGCTTCTGGATTTCTTCATCGCGATCCGCGCCCAGGGTTTCCATAGCGCTGTACAGGTACAGGCCGTGGCCTGCTTCGTCCTGAATTTTAGCCATCAACTGCAGTTTGCGCTTGAGCGTAGGCGCGCGGGTAACCCAGTTGCCTTCCGGTAGCATGCCAACAATTTCTGAGTGGGCGTGCTGGGAGATCTGGCGGACCAACGTTTTGCGATAGGCGTCTGGCATCCAGTTCTTGGCTTCAATCTTGGTTTCGGCGTCTACCTTTTCCTGGAAGTCTCGCTCTTCGGGAGACATTTCTTCCAGGGTCTTGAGGCGCTTCGTGCCGGTCTCAACCATCTGTGCGTACATAACTCTCTCTCCGAATCTGGCTTATTTGGGCTGCTGGAGTTGAACAGCAGTGCGCCGTGACGGATCACGGGCGATACCTTCATACTATATGATACTGAATAAATATCAAGGAGTCGCATTCTGTATCATGTTCGCGCTATTTTATTACTCTTTTCGGCGATCAAATACCCGCTTGGCCTTGCCCTCAGAACGGCTCAGGGTTCCTGCGTCCTGTACGTGTATTTTGGTGCTGATGCCGATGTAAGACTTGATGTGATGTGCCAGTTCTTTGGCCGTGCTTTCTTTGATGTCTGCGCCTTCCGCGCCCACTTTCAGCTCGACCCGGACATCCACGCAGTCCAGATTGCCCTTCTTGTACACTTCTATTTCGTAGTGCGGTGCCAAGGCACGGCACTTCAGTACCTGTTCTTCTATCTGGGTGGGGAATACGTTTACCCCACGGATAATCAGCATGTCGTCGCTGCGACCTGTGATTTTGTCGATACGCCGCATGGGACGGGCCGTGCCTGGCAGTAGGCGGGTGAGGTCTCGTGTACGGTAACGCAGAACCGGCATGGCCACTTTGGTGAGCGAGGTGAATACCAGTTCGCCGTACTCACCATCGGGCAGCACTTCACCGGTGTCCGGGTTGACGATCTCCGGATAGAAATGGTCTTCCCAGATCGTCGGGCCATCCTTGGTTTCCAGACACTCCATGCCCACGCCTGGGCCCATCACTTCAGACAATCCATAGATATCGAGGGCCTGAATGCCGAGACGATCTTCCAGTTCCGTGCGCATTTCGTTGGTCCAGGGCTCCGCACCGAAAATACCCAGTCGTAAGGGCAGTTTTTTGGGGTCGACGCCCTGGCGATCCATTTCATCCGCGATGTTCAGCATGTAGGAAGGCGTGACCATGATGATGTCGGGCTCAAAGTCTTTGATCAGCTGAACCTGTTTCTCGGTTTGCCCTCCTGACATGGGAATGACAGTACAGCCCAGACGCTCGGCGCCGTAGTGGGCACCAAGACCGCCGGTGAACAGGCCGTAGCCGTAAGCAATATGAATCTTGTCTCCGGCGCTACCGCCACCGGCACGGATGGAGCGGGCGACGATGTCGGCCCAGGTTTCAATGTCGCTCTGGGTGTAGCCCACGACGGTGGGTTTGCCGGTAGTGCCGCTTGATGCGTGTACCCGGACGACTTTTTTCATGGGTACTGCGAACATGTTGAACGGATAGTTTTTCCGAAGGTCGTCTTTCCCGGTGAACGGAATTCTGGCGATGTCGTCCAGGCTGTTGATGTCCATCGGCTTCAGGCCAATGGCGTCAAAAGCATTGCGGTAATGAGGCACGTTCGTATACGCATGCCAAACGCTCCAGCGCAGGCGTTGAAGCTGCTCGTGGCGCAATTCGTCCACGCTGGCGGTTTCCATCCGGTCCAGCTTTCCGACTTTTTGCATGGGTAGATTCATGGTTTTTCCTGTGTTGTTCTTGTTGCCCCGGCTTGCCGCCGGGCCAGTTTCAGTTCGTATCATCAGCCCGGAATCATCCGGGCTGATTGGATCATTCAGCGCTGTCTACGCGTTCGATAATCAACGCAATTCCCTGGCCTACACCGATGCACATGGTGCACAAAGCATAGCGGGCGCGCTGGCCCTGCTGATGGCGGCGCTCCAGTTCATTCAGCGCGGTGGTCACAAGGCGTGCACCGCTCATGCCCAATGGATGGCCGAGGGCAATGGCTCCGCCGTTGGGGTTTACGTGCTCGGCATCGTCTGGCAGACCCAGATCGCGCAGCACGGCTAGCGCCTGAGCGGCGAAGGCTTCGTTTAGTTCGATAACATCTATATCCGCCAGTTTCAGACCGGCGACCTTCAGCACCTTGCGGGTGGCGGGCGCCGGGCCCATGCCCATAATGCGCGGTGCAACACCGGCAGTGGCCATGGCAACTACTCGAGCGCGGGGCTTGAGATTGTGCAGCTTCAGGGCATCGCCGCTGGCCAGCAGCAGCGCGCAGGCTCCGTCGTTTACGCCGGAGGCGTTGCCAGCAGTGACGCTTCCGCCATCACGGAAGGGTGTTCCCAGGCTGGCGAGCTTTTCCAAGCTGGTTTCCCGGGGGTGTTCGTCGGTATCCACAATGAGCGGATCCTGTTTGCGGCGGGGCACGCTTACGGGCACGATTTCATTATCGAAACGGCCGGCTTTCTGGGCTGCAGCGGTGCGCTGCTGACTGCGCAGGGCGAAGGCATCCTGATCTTCCCGGGCAATGCTGAAATCGGCCGCGACGTTCTCGGCGGTTTCCGGCATGGAATCAACGCCGTATTGCTTCTTAAGCAGTGGGTTTACGAAACGCCAGCCAATAGTGGTGTCGAACATTTCGGCTTTACGGCTGAAGGCGGAGTCCGCTTTGCCCATCACGAAAGGTGCCCGCGACATGGATTCCACGCCGCCTGCCAGCATCAGGCCAGCTTCGCCCGTGCGTAGTGCGCGGGCGGCGCTGCCGATGGCGTCCATACCGGAGCCGCACAGACGGTTGAGGGTGCATCCCGGTACATCAACCGGTAAACCGGCCAGCAGCAGCGACATGCGAGCCACGTCGCGGTTGTCTTCACCGGCCTGGTTGGCGCAGCCGTAGAGCACGTCGTCTATGGCGGCCCAGTCCAGTTCGCTGTAGCGGTCTTTAAGTGCCTTGATGGGAATGGCGCCCAAGTCATCGGCGCGCACGGTTGCCAGAGAGCCGCCGTAGCGACCGATCGGTGTGCGTACCGCGTCCACTATGTAGGCATCTTGAAGACGTTTTTCGTTGCTCATTGATCGTTCTCCGACTGGATGACTTCGCCGCGTACCTGATAGGACTTGCCGCGAAACAGGGCTATCACATGGCCGTTCTGGTTGGTGACAGTAATATCGTACACACCGGTGCGGTTGCCCCGGGATTGCTCAAGCGCATTGGCAGTAAGCACGTCGCCTTCACGGGCGCCGAGCATGTAATCGATGGAGCAGCCTGATGCCACCGTGGCTTTGTTGTAGCTGTTACAGGCAAAAGCAAAAGCCGAATCGGCCAGAGTAAACAGGTAGCCGCCATGACAGGAGCCGTGGCCCTGAATCATGATGCTGGTTACCGGCATGGTGACGGTGGCTTTGCCCGGGGATACGTGGGTAATCTTCATGCCCAGGTTGCGGCTGGCTTCATCCCGCTCGTACATGGATTCGGCGCAGTCTTGCGCCAGCTTTTGCGCATCGGGTGCGTGATGTTCGTTGCTCATGAATAGAACCCCTTTTCGGCAAACCGGTTTTTCCGCAGCAGTAATGCCGGGCGGTAGCGGTCTTCGCCATAACTCTGCTGGATGTGTGTCAGTACTGTATGCACAAGGCTGAATCCGAGATTGTCGCTCCAGCGAAGCGGGCCTTCCGGATAGTTCAGGCCGGCTTTCATGGCAAGATCGATATCGCTGACAGAAGCCACGCCGTGCAGAGCCGCGTCGGCGGCTTCATTGGCCAGGGTTGCAACGGTGCGCATCACCACCAGGCCCGGGCGGTCCGCGATCTGGCTCACGGCAATGCCGGCTTTTTGCAGCAGGGCGCAGGCATCGCTCACAGCCTGTGAGGAAGCCTGGTCGGCAGCGGCAGTAGCGAGGCGGCTAGCTTTGGCGTAATCGAACGCCAGATCGAGCAAAATCAAGTTGTTGCAGGCTTCCGCGGCGGCGCGTTCTGTGGCCATACGGCCATCGGTCAGTGCCAGTACGGCTTCACCGAAATACAGGCGGCCTGGGCCGTCCCGCTCGATGATTTTGAGGCCGCTTTCACTCAGGCGCGTTACCAGTGCCGCAAGCGGGCCCGGGTTGCCTTCCACAATGAGTGTGTCTGCATTGCAGCTCGCAGACTCTGCTGTAGCCGGCTCAGGTTTTTGCGAGCCTTCGGCGTAGCTGTAAAAGCCTTGACCATTCTTGCGGCCCAGCCGGCCGGCTTCGACCAGCTCTTTCTGCACCAAAGAAGGCAGAAAGCGGGTGTCCTGGTAGTAGGAGTTAAATACTGAGGACGTCACCGCATAGTTCACGTCGTGTCCGATGAGGTCGGTGAGCTCGAAAGCTCCCATACGAAAGCCGCCAGCTTCTCGCACGATGGCGTCCAGTGTCGCACTGTCCGTTGCTTGCTCTTGCAGCAGGCGGAAGCTTTCGGCATAAAAAGGCCGTGCGACCCGGTTAACGATAAAGCCGGGTGTGGACGTGGCAGTGACCGGCTTCTTGCCCCATTGGGCAGCCGTGGCATAGACGCTTTGTGCAACCTCGTCGCTGGTTGCCAGCCCTTTGATGATTTCTACCAGGGCCATCAGTGGCGCCGGGTTAAAGAAGTGCATGCCCACCAAGCGTGCAGGGTGCATCATCTTGGCAGCCAGAGCTGTGACGGATATGGATGAGGTATTCGTAGCCAGAATGGTTTTCTCGCCACAAACTTCCTCAAGATTGGCGAGCAAGCTGCGCTTGATGTCCAGATCTTCAACGATGGCTTCGATCACCAGGCCGGCATCTGCAAGTTCACTGAGTTCATTAATCGGTTTGATGCGATCAAGAAGGGCGTCCAGCACGGATTGCTCCATCTTTCCCTTATCAACCCGGCGCTGCAGCTGTTTGGCGATACTCTGGCGGCCCGCCTCAGCGGCGCCCTCGCGTTGGTCGTGCAGAAAAACCCGGTGGCCCGCCTGGGCGGCTACCTGAGCAATGCCGGAGCCCATGGCGCCGGCGCCGATAACGGCGACGGGAATATCGGTGGCAAGTGGCTGCATTTTTATTTCCCCTTGAATTCGGGTGTACGCTTGGCCATAAAGGCGGCAACACCTTCACGGTAATCGTCGGTGCGGCCCGCCAGCCGCTGCAGGTCGCGTTCTACCAGCGACTGCTCTTCGAAGCTGTTATTGGCGCTTGCATGCAGGGCACGCTTGATCATCGCCAGGCCTTTGGTGGGCTGGGTGGCAAAATGGCGAGCCAGTTTCATGGATTCATCCTGCAGGGCATCGTCTTCTACGCACTGCCAGATCATGCCCCACTGCTCCGCCTTTTCGGCGCTCAGTTTGTCACCCAACAAGGCCAGGCCTTTTGCCCGGGCCATTCCTACTGCACGTGGCAAGGTCCAGGTGCCGCCCGAGTCGGGAATAAGGCCAATCTTGCAAAAAGCCTGAACAAAATTTGCAGAGCGTGCTGCAAGCGTAATGTCACAGGCCAGAGCGATGTTGGCGCCTGCCCCGGCAGCAACACCATTAACGGCACAAATCACCGGCATGGGTAGGTCCCGGATGGCTTGCAGCATCGGGTTGTAGTATTTCTCGATGGAGAGACCCAGGTCCGGAGCTTCGTCGCCAGGTTTGACGCTGCGATCTGACAGATCCTGACCCGCACAGAAGCCACGGCCGTTGCCGGTAAGCAGCATGACCCGCACGGTGTGGTCGTTGCGAATGGTTTTTAGCGCAGCGCGCATTTGCTCATGCATTTCAACGTTAAAGCTGTTGAGGCTCTTTGGGCGGTTCAGGGTAACTTTGGCAATCCCCTGATCGATATCGAGAAGCACACTCTGCTCAGTCATGGAGAAATCCTTGTGATAGCAGTGGAACCCGGGTTGGTCGCTTCGGGCGGGTGTTTTAATCAGACAGGTAATTGCCTTGATCCGGCCCTTCCGAGAGCAGTATCTGCGGCATAACGGTTCCGGCATTGCGTTGTTTTAATGGTTTGTCGGTAAGGCCTGATGGTCTTCAAGGCGACTTCCGCAGGGCGATGTTCTGCCTTGTTCGATATCAGGAAAGAGTATAGGTTTGAATTGATACCGGTCAAGAATCTGAAACCAGATTTTTGTATCACGTTATTGTGAGGTCGATTGGCATGCCTGTATATTTATGATTTTAATGGTTATTTTATTTGTTAGCCTTTAGTCTTAGGTAAGGGTAAAAGAAGCTATGCTTGGCCCCGTCACCTTGTGAGCCGTGTATTATCTGTTCCGATACAGAAAAATTGGCTTAAAATATAAAAAAATAAACACGTTGTGAGGAGCGTTATATGCCCTGTTACCGGATTGATGGTGTGACGCCAGTGGTACATCCATCGGCGTACGTGCATCCCACCGCAGTACTCATTGGTGACGTGCACGTAGGGCCGGATTGCTACGTTGGGCCCTGTGCGTCCTTGCGTGGTGATTTTGGCCGTATTGTGATGGAGCATGGCGCAAACCTGCAGGACACTTGCGTAGTTCATGCCTTTCCGGGGCGTGATGCGATAATCCGGCGCAATGGCCACATAGGGCACGGCGCGGTTCTGCATGGTTGCGTCATAGAAGAAGATGCCATGGTGGGCATGAATGCCGTGATCATGGATGAGGCCGTCATTGCCGCACGCTCTATCGTGGGCGCTGCGGCCTTTGTAAAAAGTGGCTTCAGTTGTGAGCCGGCGTCATTGATTGTGGGCTCACCGGCCAAGGTACTGCGCCAGCTGAGTGATAAAGAAGTCAGCTGGAAACAGCGCGGCACTCAGGAGTACCAAACGCTGACACGACGGTGCCTGGAGAACATGAGGGAATGCTCGCCACTGACTGAAGTGGATGCTGACCGGCCGAAGCTGCAGATTGGTGAGCATGATCTGAAGGACCAGTAGCCGACGCCTGATGTGGAGAGCACCTTTTTTTCAAGCGTTTTGCGCAGAACCCAGCGTTCGATTTTTACAATTTGCCGTGAGTTTTCTGCATGCGGAATGAATTCACCCGGGCCGAGAAGGCCGCGTTCGGGATGATTCCAACGGATCAGGATTTCCAGCCCGTCCAGAACCCGTACCGGTGAGAGCTGAGGCTGTGCGTAAAGTGCAAACTGATCCTGCTCAAGTGCCTGGTTGATATCTGACTCTATCTGAAGCTGGTGCCGAATTTTTGCACTCATAGAATCGTCAAAGATAGCGATAGGCCGGCGACCTGCCTTGGCACTGCGGTGAGCGGTTTCAGCGTGTTGAAGAGCGGAGGTTCTCCAGGCTAAGCTGAGGATCAGGGGCGCTATTCAGCGTCGCGTAACTGCGATTGAGTACATCTTGTTGGGAGTATCCCGTAATACGGAAAAGGCAACGTTAACCGCTACTATTTTGCATTGGGCATCCAGAAGAACAATACCTTCCGAGGTGGCCATGAAGACGCTCTCAAACAGGTCTCTGCCGGGATCGCTGGAATTGTCGAGTTTTTCAAGCCGTTTTTTGAGGTCCTGGTTGAGCGTTATCATGTGATCAAGCATTCCGCTCATTGAAATATGCGTGCGCACTCTGGCTCTGACCGCAGGCAGGCGGATCGGCTTGTGAATGTAGTCGACGGCGCCGGCGTCAAACCCCTTCTCTTCCGATTCCGGGTCGCTCAAAGCCGTAATAAATATAACCGGTATGTGCTGTAGATCGCGGCACATTTGAAAGCCATCTGTGCCAGGCATCATTATGTCCAGCAAAATGAGTCAGAACGCGAGTATTAGTGGGCTCATCGTCAACAATCAGAATTTTCGGGCTGCAATCCGGCTTTAAAACAACAGGCTCAGCCTGCTTGGATAAGTCAAAGTAAAGGTCTGACACAATCGCGCCCTCCGTCCTCCTTGGCGACATAAAGACTTCTGTCTGCGGCTTCAATTAATTCGGCAGTATTTGATAAAGATGACGGCTGAGTTGCTGAGCAACCTACAGATATGGTGAAAGGTGTGTAGGTTTTCGCGAAGTCCAGGCAGTTCTGGAGCTCCGCTTTTACGGCCTGGGCAAAGTGGTTTGCTGCCGTTATTGTGCTACGCAGGTCCGCCCCGGGGATAAGTGCGGCAAACTCGTCACCACCGAGGCGTGCAATCACTTCTCCGGCCCTTGCAAAACTGGAGTTCATGGCAGAAGCGAGCTTCTGCAGGCATAAATCGCCTTGGGCGTGTCCATACTGATCGTTAATCTGTTTGAAGTGATCCAGGTCGATCAGTATCAGGCCAACAGAGCTGTCCCGGCGCATGGCACGCCGCCACTCCAGATCAAGTTGCCGATTGAACAGGCGCCGATTGCCAATACCGGTTAACGGATCAGTCAATGCGGCTTCTGCCAGCATGGCTGTTTTACGTTTCAGGTCAATGAAAGTGGATACTTTGGCGCTTAGTATGGTTTTGTTGAACGGTTTCAGCACATAGTCTGTTGCGCCATGCCGGAAGGCTTCTTCAATATCCTGTGTTTGATCAGAAGCTGAAATGCAGACAACAGGCACGTATGCGTACGATTCAGAAGCTCTCAGCTCATTCAGAAAATCGAGCCCGGAGCCATCCGGCAGGTACAGATCGAGAAGCACGATATCTATTTCTTCAGACAAAAGCCGCCTGGCTTCCGCAAGGCTCTGGCTGATGATCAGCTCGCAGGCGTCCCCGAGGATGCCTACCAGGCTGGCAATGCCTACCGGCTCATCCTCTACGATTAGCACCGAAGGTGCGCTATTTACGTCCATTAGACTGACTGCCCTGGCTTTCAGAGTCGATCTTCGTTAGCAGATCGATTGCCTGTTCAAATTTATAGGTTTCAAGTGCCCTGCGTAACTGGGATGCAAGAATGGTTTCGTTCTTTTCTTGCAGAAATGCCAGAACCTGGTCGGCGTCGCTATCCTTTGCAATACGGTTGGCTCCCAGCCGCTGTTTCATCCGGGCGATGATGAGGTCAATCGGCTCTCTCCGGAGACTATCGGCCAGTGCAGGGCTTTCTGCAGCAAGGGCCATTTCCGATAGCTGACGGACGTGTTCCTGCAGTGTTGTCATAAGCGTTTCCAGGGCGGATATTGCACCTTCTGAGTCAGCAGCTTCTTCAACCTGCTCTGAAACGCGCACCAGCTCCGTATTGGCGATATTGGCTGCAGCACCCTTGATTTTGTGGGCAACGGCCTTGGTCATTTTCGGGTCGTTAAGATGCAGGCAGTTTTCAATGTCAGCCGTCATTTGCGTGGAGCTGGCCAGAAAACTGCGTACGCAACGATTGAAAAGGCTGGGGGTGGTTCCGAACATTTCCTGGTAAAGAGAGCGGGAAATGAAACCCGGCAAGCCCGCCTTGCGGGCTTGCTCTGGCCCGCCAGTATCAAGGCCTGAGCCAGGGGCAGGCTTGGTCATCGCATGCTCTTTGAAAAAAGCTTGCAGCAGCCTCTGAATATCCCCGGGAAGAACAGGCTTGGTGAGGTAGTCGTCCATGCCTGCCGCGTAAGAACTGCTGCGATCATGCTCGGATATCGATGCCGAGAGGGCTGCGATAATCGGCTGATTGATGTTATCCCGGCCACGAATCTGCATGACGATGTCCTGCCCGGTTTCACCGTCCAGGTGCAGGTCCATAAGAACAAGATCAAACGATTGGGTTTCAAGCTGATGCATGGCCTGAGCTCCGTTGTGGACAGACTTGGAGTCCACCCCAAAGGAGTTCAGATAGCTTGCGACGATTTCGCAATTCAGTTGCACGTCGTCAACGATCAGTGCCTTCAGATTTTGGAACACAAGGCGAGGAGTGGATATAACCGTGTGTTCGTCGAGTTGCTGTGGTGCGAGCTGCTCAAAGAGCTTGGAGGGCGTCAAAGGTTCGGATGCAAGGCGCCCACCCGCGTCCTGAAACTCGATCATCCAGTCATGTACGAAGCCAGCGGGGGCGACTATAAGAAGCCCCTTCAGAAGATAGTGCTCCGGAGCCTTCAATAAATCCTGTACAAATGCTTTGATGACGCCTGTTTCGATACTTTCCATATCGACAATTACCATCGAAGGGCTAGCGCTTCCATTAATGGGCGCTTCTGCCAGTACGGACTTGACCTCCTGTAGAGATGCAGCCGGTATCAGTTCCAGCGACCAGTGCTCGCGATAGGTTTCCAGCAGCGTGAGGTTATGGCTCAGGCCATGGTGATAGACGCGCATAGGGCTGGAAACATGGCGAGTACCGATGTTCTTTTCGTTCACTGCCAAGCCAACAGGAATCAAGAGCGTGAACTTGGAGCCCTGATTTTCAGCGCTTTCCAGCGTGAGAGTCGCGTTCATCAACTGTGCAAGATGGCTGCTGATGGCAAGGCCAAGGCCTGACCCGCCAAAAACCCGACTGGTGGATTCGTCAGCCTGGCGAAAATTCTCGAAAACCCGCTGCTGATCCTCTTCCCTGATGCCAATGCCGGTATCGTTCACGGTGATTTTGAGCATTCCGTGGGTGTCATCGCTTCTGCTAAGTCCGATGCTCACACTCACGCTGCCTTCGTGGGTAAACTTGATTGCGTTTCCGACCAGGTTGCTGCAAATCTGGGAAATTCGCAGAAGATCGCCGATTACATATTTAGGTGTTGAGGGCGCAATGTTGACGCGCAGTTTCAGTCCTTTTCCTTCGGCAACGATGGCAAATAGCTCAACGCTGCGCTGGATAAGGGCCTCAATCTCAAACGGATGATAATCCAGCTCTATATGATCTGCCTCGATTCTCGACAGGTCCAGAATGTCGTTCAGCAGTTGCAGCAACACCTCCGATGCTGAAAATGCTTTGCTCACCAAGCGCCGGGAGTAGTCGTTAAGTTGTGCTTCTTTTAGCAGCACCAGCATGCCGATAATGGCATTCATGGGTGTGCGGATTTCGTGGCTCATGTTTGCGAGAAATGCGGTTTTCACCTTAACGGCGGACTCCGCTTCTTGTTTCTTCATGTTAAGTTCAGCGGTTTTCTCTATGACTTCCTGTTCGACACGCCGTTTCGCGTTGGATAACAGCATGAGTGAAGCCAGTATCAACCCGTTAATAATCAGGCCGCTTATAAGGATGGCGGCGGGTTGCCGGCTTACGTTGTACTTTTCGAACAGCTGCGTTGATTGCACATCAAACGTCCATTCCCGGCCATATATACCCAGCGAGTAGGAGGATTGGAACATGGGGGAGGTATCGTAGTTGTTTTCCCCCGTTGCACTGAATTCGTTGTAAAGCTCGTGCTCGCCATCACTGATACGGAAATGCAGGAGCCGGTTGGTATTTGCCAGTGTGCCTTCCATTAGCCGGGAGACAATAAACGGTGCGTACACAAGGCCCAGGAAATCTGCTTCCTTGTTCTCTTTTTGCCGTGCTTCCGAAGTGCGGTAGAAAGGATGGAAAAACAGAAAGCCCGGTTTCTTCTCGTCGTCCTGCACCAGCGTTATGGGGCCGGTAATCTGAGTCTCGCCGGTGCGCATTGCTTTCAAAGCAGCGGTAAAGCGGTTTGATTCATGGGCCATGTCGAGGCCGATGGCGGCTTCGTTTCCGGCTAGCGGCTCAAGATAGGTGATGGGCCAAAAGTCCGTTCCTGTATGAGGCGGGTGAACGCGGAAACCCGGACGTTCTTGCCGCTCTTTCGCAAGATAGGATTCGAGGCCACTTTCCGGCACCCTTTTAATAACGCCAATTCCGCTGACTCCCGGCAATCGGTCTTGTACTGCTAGTGATTCTGCGAAGCGATGCCATTGGGTGAGTGAGACGTCGCCATCGTTTGCGCGGATGGTACCGACCCCGGAAAGCAGAGCAAATTCGTATTTTTGCATCCGGTCCATCAACAGTGCATTGAGCTGCTCAACCCGCTGATCAAACTGGTCCTCCGCCCTGGCGTCGGCTATCTGTGCAGAAATCTGCCAGGCCGTGACGGTCAGTAGCAATGAAAGGCCGACGACTATCCAGTGCAGCTTTGTTATCTGAGCGGTTATCTGAGCCGCAAAGCTCCGGATTTTTGCCATATACTGGCTTTGCCTCAGTTATGGGTTGGCGTACGACCTATCAGGCTAGTTGACGTTAAATAAAGGTTCCAGCATGGCAATAATTTACCACACAGCTGGACGCTCGATGCAGTGGCATCGTGTAGCGAGTGTTGTATTTGAGTAACACGCTTTGGTTAAATACCGGTTATGAAAGTGTGCATCAGAAAAGGATGATTATGAGCCCCGAAGAATGGCAGAACGTTCTGGACGTTATTCCGGATGTGCGTGACGGCCTCACTCGCACTGAGCGGCTTGTTCTTTACCTGATACATAAAACGCAGAAAGAGCTGAACGGGCGTAATGTTCCTACCGTCATGCTGTATGGGCGGGTGCTTGAGTACGTTGATATGAGTGAAGCCGAACTGCATGTCTATCTGGACCGGTTGGGTGTCAGGGGTGATGGCACTCAATAGCTGCGATGCTTGGCTCTGATCACTGATCCAGCACGTAAAGCCTGCGACCGGCTCCGAGCCCGGCAACTATGGCGGCAATGGCAATCAGGCCAAGAAAGCCCCCCGCAACGTTCCAGCTGTCAAACCTTTCGTGCAGAACACCGACAAACAGCGGGCCCAGGGCAGCCATTGTGTAGCCGACGCTCTGGGCCATTCCTGACAATCGCGCGGCGGTGTCTGCATCGCGTGCCCTTACAGCAAGCAGTGTGAGCGCGATGCTGAATGCGCCGCCCTGGCCCAGCCCGAGCACGACAGCCCAAAGCCAGACCCCTTCGATGGGCGCGAAAATGCAGCCCCCAAGGCCAATGAGCGCCGCCAGCATAACCACTACCACCATGGCCCTCTGATCGCGCATATGGCTGGCTATCCAGGGCGCTGCAATGGCTGCTGGTACCTGCGCAAGAATCGATATCGACAGGGCTAGCCCGGCGTTAACCGCGTCAATGCCCCGGTCTTGCAGGATCGTAGGTAACCAGCCAAAAGTCGTATACGCCAACGATGACTGAAGCCCCATATAAAAAGCGATCTGCCAGGCTAGCCCGTCTTTGAACAGAGACTTCTTTGCGGCGCCGGGCGCTTTAGGAGTCTGCTTGCCATCCAGCTGAAGCCACCAGGCGGCCGCTGCGATTACTGCAGGTATTGCCCAAATTGCCAGTGCAGGCTGCCAGGTACTGCCAAAAGCCATACGCAGCGGCTCAGTCGCTCCTGCCGCCACGGCCGCGCCGGTGCACAGTACAGCCGTATAAATGCCGGTCATCAGGCTTGCTGATTCGGGGAAGTCGCGCTTAACGATTCCCGGGAGCAGAACACTCATTACCCCAATGCAGCCGCCGGCCACTGCCGTGCCCAGGAACAAACCGCTAACGCCAAGGTAAGGGCGCGCGACCAATGCCAGCCCGAGAATTATGAGGGCTACCAGTACCGCCCGCTCCATGCCGAGCTTGCGCGCAGCACGCGGAGCAATTGGTGCGGCGAGGCCCAGAAGCAGCACAGGTAGCGTTGTAAGCACGCCTTGGTCGATCGATGACAGCGACAGGCTTTCGCCGAGGGTTTTCAGAATCGGCCCGACACTGGTCAGTGCCGGGCGCAAGTTAAGGGCGACCAGCATCATGCCTACGAACATCATGAGGGCGTTTCGGTTATGTTCGATACTGGCTTTTCTGGTCATACGTCACTCGTCAGAATAATGCCCTTCAAGATTTTTACGGATCATGTGTTTCTGGATCTTGCCGGTACCCGTGCGGGGGAATTCGTCCACAATCATGATGGCTTTTGGAACCTTAAAGCCTGCGATATTGCTCTTGCAGTAGTCAATCAGTTCGTTTTCCGTAATCTGTGCGTCTGGCATCAGGATGACGTTGGCGGTGATGGCCTCTCCCCAGCGATCATGAGGTAAGCCGACTACCGCTGCTTCCGCGACTGCAGGATGGCCCATCAGGCAGCGTTCTACTTCAATGGAAGCTACGTTTTCGCCTCCTGATTTGATCACATCCTTCTTGCGGTCGGTAAACCAGATGGCCCCGTCTTCGTCGATAGACGCAATATCGCCGCTGTGGAACCAGCCGTACTTGAAAGCGTCGGCGGTTACTTCAGGTTGGTTGAAGTATTTGGTCATGGCCTGGGGGCCCCGGTAGACAATCTCGCCAGACTGCCCGGGAGGCAACAGTTTGCCCTCGTCATCCATAATCGCCACCCGGGTTAAAGGCGCGGCAGTGCCCCAGGAACCCGCTTTGCTCCACTGGTGTTCCGGCCGAATCATGCAGGTCATTGGAGTGAACTCGGTCTGGCCAGACCCGAGAATAACGTCGGCGTTGGGGAGGAGGTCGTGAACCTTCTTGAGCATTTGTTCTGCCATCGGAGCCATGGCATAGAATGCCCTGCGCACCGATGAAAAGTCCCGGCTTCGCGCTTCGGGGTCTGCCAGGATAGCTTGGTACATCATGGGAATGAACACGAACATGTAAACTTGGTGCTCTTCAATCAGGCGCGCGCATTCCCGCGCATCAAATCCCTTCGTCATCACCAGTTTGCCGCCGGTCATGAAGGTGGGGACAGCCAGGCAGTTGATCGCCGTGCAATGAAATAACGGCAGCGTACACAGAATGCTCGTTTCCGGGGGTGTCTGGTTGGCAATCGTATTGGCCATGGCTGTCATGGTTACAGCCAAATGGCTGGTGATAACACCCTTCGGGCTGGCGGTGGTTCCGCTGGTATAGAGCAACTGCACAGCATCCCGGTCACCAGTCAGCACCTCCACCGGGTTCGTGCCGCCACTCTTTACCAGGCTTTGGAACGTTTGCCAGGGCTTGCCACCGCCTTCGGTGGGGCTGCTACCCGTCCAGTAGACGTGTTCAAGAGCGGGGAGATGTGGTGGCAGCTCGCGGCCTGCTTCTGCCAAGGCATCTTCAACAATTAGCACGCGGGCACCGCAATCTTTAAGGCAATAGGCCATTTCATGGGGCTTCAGCCCCAGGTTTACCGGCGCGCACACAAGGTTGGCTTTGGCGCACGCCATATAGGTGACTATCAGCTCCAGGCAGTTGCGAGCCAGCAGGCCGACAGGTTCACCCGGCTCCAGACCAAGAGCCAGCAAAGCGTTGGCAGCCCGGTTGGCCTGCTCTTCGAAGGCGCGGTACGTTATTGTTCGGTCGCCGTCGACCATGGCTATGTTGTTCGGGAAGAGATCGCTCGTCCGGGTGAGGATATCTCCAACCGATACCCGGTCGATCATGTTCAGGGAAACTTCAGGATTTGGGGGCATAGAAAAAACTCCGGCTTGGTGTACTTGTCGTGAGTAGAATCTAATGCACTTGGTGCGTTGTAGCAAGCGCTTGCTTGGTACATGATTTTGGCAGAAGCCGCCAGTAACGGTGTGGCTTATATTGTTCAGGTGCAGGCGGCGGCGTGGTATGTGAAATTCAGTGACCGCCTTTTCAGTTATCCTTGAATATCACAGCTTCACTGAGAGGAGCACGTACGGTCCGGGTTTTGTTGGCCTTGACCTCTGGATCTTCGTAACCGAAGCAGATACCGAAAACAACGCCCATATTTTCATCCAGTCCAAAGGCACCGCGAATCATGTCAGGGTGCGATCGCAGGCTGCCCATCGCGCAGGAGCTTATGCCATGAGCGGTCATTGCCAGCATCAGGGTTTGCGCGTAAATACCGACATCCACGGCGATGGTGGCACCAAAGGAGCGATCCATGCAGAGGAAGGCCACGTGTGGCGCATCAAAGAACTCGAAATTACGCAGCGCAGCCCGGCTCCGCCCAGCCTTGTCGTCGCGGGTGATCTCCATTTCTCCATACAATGCCGAGGCACATTCAACTTGGCGGATGCGATACGGACCATCAAACTTACTGACGTAGCTGAAATCCGGTTGCGATGGTACGCCTGACATTGCCCGCTCAACAAATTGTTTGCGCAGTGAGTCCCGCAGCGAACCAGAAGCCACGACTACCTTCCAAGGTTGCGTATTGCAGTTTGACGGGGCTTGCTGTGCCTGTTCAAAGACTTCTCTCATCGTGCTTTCGGGCACCGGTTCTGGTAAAAAGCCGCGGACAGAGCGCCGCTGGGAAATCGTATCTGCCAGAGACATGGTGGGTTTGCTGATTGCATTCATAGGAGACTCCGAAACGATAGGAAGGCCATCAGCACTCGGCACGAGTGATGATGGCGGTGCTGGTGCTGGTCAGAAAAACACGCCAGGTAGCCATGTCGCGATTTTCGGAAAGACCATGATGATGCCAATGGCCAGTATCTCGATTATCACGAACGGAACCACGGAAGTGTAGATGTCCTTCATGGTAATTTCCGGTGGTACCACACCTTTCAGGTAGAACAGGTTAAATCCGAAGGGTGGCGTTTTGTAGCCGATTTCCATGTTGATCACGAACAGAATGCCGAACCAGATCGGGTCGAAGCCAAGAGATTTCACGATCGGCATAAATACCGGCAGAGTGATCAGCATGATGCCAACCGGGTCGAGCACCATGGCCAGGAAGAATATGATCACCATCATCGCGATGATGATGCCCCAAGGGCCGCCGGGAATGTGTTGCATCATGCCTTCGATTAGAGCCTGAGCACCCATGCTTTGATATGCTGCGCTAAAGGCGTGAGCGGCAAACAGGATCCACATGATCATGCCAGTGAGCTTGAAGGTACGGATAGCTGCTTCCTGCAGGATGCTCCACTTGAGCTGGCGATAGACGGCCGCCGAAATCAGCGAACCAAGAACACCCATGGCGGCGGCTTCCGTTGGCGTGGTAATGCCACCGATAATGGAGCCGAGCACCATGAACACAACGCCGATGGGCAGCAGTACGGCTCTTAGCGCACGGAGTTTCTCAGGCCAAGTGCCACGGTCCTCTGGAGGCAGGGCCGGTGCCAGATGCGGCTGGAGCGTAGAGCGCACAATAATGTAAGTGACGGTGAGTACCATCAGCAGAACGCCGGGCATAATGCCCGCAGCAAACATCTGGCCTACGGATACACCGGTAATCAGCGCGTAGAGAATCATCAGAATGCTGGGTGGTATCAGAATGCCCCAACCACCACCTGTATTTATAACACCCAGCGCCATTTTGCGATCATAGCCCCGTTCCAGCATGGAAGGCAGTGCGATGGTCCCCATTGCAACCACGGCTGCGCCACTGATGCCAACCATGGCAGCAAATACGGCGCAAATAACCAAAGTTCCTATAGCCAGGCCGCCGCGAAGACCACCAAACCACAGCTGCATCATCCGGTACAAATCCTTTGCGACACCGGTTCGCTCGAGAACCATGGCCATGAACACAAACAGTGGTATGGCAACCAGGGTAAAGCTGCCCATGGTGCCCAAGATCTGCGTGGCCACCATATAGAAGGAATCGAATCCCCAGGTGAAATAAAGAAAGATCACAGAAACGCCACCGAGAACAAAAGCCAGCGGCAAACCCAGTAGCAATAAGAACAGCAGCGAACCAAAAAACAGCAGGGTCAGGATTTCAATACTCACGACTGCTCTCCTTCGGAAATGCTCTGATCCGGTCGGTAGTAATCCAGGTCGAATGCTATGGCAATGTCTTCAAGAAGCTTGGCGAAACCCTGAAGTACCAGCAGCCCTGTTCCGACAGGAATGGCAAGCTTGACTGGCCAGACCGGCGGGTTCCAGGCTGAGTAGGAGGTCTCCCAGCCGGCTATGGATTCGCTGGCTATATCAATGCCGAACCACAGCAGGGCAAGGGTAAAAATGAAAAAAATCAGTGAGGTGACGATGTCCATAAACGCGCGCTTGCGAGGCGATAGCTGCGAGTGCAGAAGGTCGACATTGACGTGGCCCCGATGAGCCATGATGTAGCCTCCGGACATGACCGCATAAACGCCGAACAGCATCTGGGTGAGCTCGTTGGTCCAGACTGTGGGTGAGTTCAGCAGATAACGGAAGCCCACCTCCAGCAACAGGAACGCGAACATGGCGAAAACGAGCAGGGCTATCCAGCGCCCGACAAAGTCATTAAGACGGGTAACCCCTCTTATGAATGCGGTCAGCACACTCATGGCATTCTCCGGGCGGATGTTGGGTTTCTTCAGGGATAAAAAGGCCGGACGTCAAAGACTCCGGCCTTTTTTATTTATCTGATCTCGCGGCTCAGAGGTAGCCGAGTTCGGCCAGGTAGCCTTTCAGCATGTCCAGCGCCTTCTTGGCGTTGGCACTGCGCTTGCCTTCCTCGTCCCACATTGCCTGTGCGGCCTTTACCAGCTTGTCCTGAACTTCATCTGGCAGTACGTTAACCTGCACGCCTTGTTCGGCGATGACCTTGGCCAGGGTGATACGCTCCTTATAAAGGTATTCGTTCGTACGAATCCAGAATTGTTCATCAAGCGCATCCTTGACGATTTTCTGCATGTCTGCCGGCAACTTGTTCAGCGCTTTCATGCTGACAATGATGACATCCGTACCCGCGATGTTCAGGGCTGGTTGAACGTGGTACTTGGCCACTTCATACAAGCCCATGCTGGCAGCGCCCTGAGCAGCACCCCAGTGGGCACCGTCAACGATACCTGAGTCCAGTGCCGAGTAAAGCTCGCTACCTGGAATATAAGACGCTGCAGCACCCGCTTCGGTCAGGAACTTTTGCAGAACACCAGAAGAGCGAATTTTCAGACTGGTGAAATCGTCCCAGTTTTTGATAGGCTTTTTGATGACCATCTCGGTGGGATACACCTTGTCTGTCGCCCAGTAAACGTCGTGCTCTGCCGCTTCGTCACGGAGCATCTGCTCAAAACCCATGCCCTGATGGAAGTATTCAGCCTCCCAGACGTTACGGAACGCAAAGGGCAGGCCGGAGGCAATGCCGGCAAGGGAGACTTTGTCCTGGGCATAGGCTGGAGAGATTGTGCCCATTTCCAGGATGCCGCGGCTTACGGCATTGAAGGTTTCCTGGGCTGTGAAGAGCGCGCCGGCTTCATAAAGTTTGAGTTTGAGACGCCCGTCGGTGCGCTCGTCCAGAATTCGTTGCAGTCTTACCAGGCTGTCTGTGTAGGAGCTGCTGGCGCCCGGCCAATGTGACTGTACTCTCCATGTGAACGTCTCCTGAGCCGCTGCGGGTGCAGCGCTCAGTGCAGCGGAAATTCCCAGAGTAAGGGCTGACGCGTAAACGGTCAGGGTTTTGCGTGCTTTGGCGAAGAGATTCATGAAAGTGCCTCGTTCATTGTGTAATGATACTTCTTTTTGTTTCACTGTGCAGAACTGGCGACTGCAGGGTGATTTTATGTTTTCTGAATCTATCACATGATTGGGCTTTTGCAATAGGATGTTTTATGCGTAGACCTCAGAATAGTCTTTATAAGGATAGTCCAATGATTGAAAGTCAGCAGTCTCAAGGTGTGCTCCAACTCGTTATTAATCGCCCCGAGAAGAAGAATGCCCTGACCCGGGATATGTACCAGCAGCTGAGTGCTGCCATTCTCCGCGCCAACAGTGACGAGACAGTTAACGCTATTGTAATCTCAGGAGCAGGGGGGGTGTTTACTGCTGGAAATGATCTGGATGATTTCCGTGCCCGTGCCACGGATGAAAATCCGGAGCCCTCCGCCGGGCTGGCGTTTATTGAGGCGCTGATGAACTGTGATACGCCGGTCGTAGCTGCTGTTGAAGGTTTGGCCATCGGTATCGGCACCACGTTGTTGTTGCACGTGGATGTCGTGGTAGCTGCAGAGAGTGCGAAATTCAAAACGGCGTTTGTGGATCTCGGGCTGGTTCCAGAGGCCGCTTCTACGGTAACCATGCCCCTGCACTTGGGAGCTCGCAGAGCCACAGATCTGTTGCTGTTGGGCGAGGTGATCAGTGGCCACGATGCCAGAGAATGTGGGCTGGTAAGCCGGATTGTGGACGATGGGCAGGCGTTGGTTGAAGCGTTGGCACTTGCCGCAAACCTGGCAAACAAACCTCGTGAAGCTCTGCGAGCCAGTAAGCGACTGATCCGCGCTCCCTGGCGCGAGCAGATAAAACAGGCACTGGAGCGGGAACGTGAGGTGTTTTCTGAACGGCTTCGATCGGAGGATTGCCGGGCCGCTTTGGATAAACTGGCCCGGCTCTGACCGGGGTTAACGCGTGATCTATTTCCAGTAAGGGGCGCGCAGCTCCCGCTTCAGAACCTTACCTATAGTGGAGCGGGGGAGTTCCTCCCGGAGCTCGATAGCGGAGATGCGCTGGCTTTTGCCCAACTGTCCGTTGGCCCATTCGAGTATCGCTGGCCCGGAATTCTGGTGTCCGGGTTTGAGAACTACCAGGCCCAGAGGTGTTTCACCCCACTGTTCGCTTGGAATGCCGATAACCGCTGCATCGTCCACCGCAGGGTGCGCCAATAGCACCTTTTCAAGATCGGCCGCGTAAATATTGAATCCACCGGAAATGATCATGTCCTTGCGGCGATCGAGAATATAGATAAAACCGTCTTCGTCGATTCGGCCCATATCTCCGCTGCGATAGAACACATTGCCTTCCGGACTTTCCCAGAGCATTTCGTTCGTCTGCTCAGGCCGGTTCACGTAGCCCCGCATCATTGAAATGGCGCGGCCAACCAGCTCGCCAGTTTCGCCTTGCGGCAATTCGCGGCCATCTTCGTCAATGACGCGCACTTCCGCACCCGCAGTTGGTATGCCTACCGAGCTCCATTTTTTCGGGTGTGCGGCACAGTCGAGGCTGGTGGAAATGCCGCCCTCTGTCAGGCCGTAAACCTCGCGTATGTTGCCGGGCCAGCGCGCCATGGCATCAGCTATCACGACGGGACTTAGGGGTGCGCTGGTGCAGAGTTTCAGCTTGAAACTGGAAAGATCAAAGCGGTCAAATTCCGCGTCAGCCAGAATCCTCTGGTACTGCACCGGTACCAGCATGGCGTGGGTAACACGATGTGTTTCAGCCAGCTCCAGAAACCGCCGGGCGTCGAACTTTGCCATCACCACCAGAGTGCCGCCGTGGAACAGCGTGGGCAACACCGAAACCAGTGTGGTGTTGGAGTACAGCGGCGTTGAGACCAGGTTAATGGCATCGCCATCCAGCCCGTAACGGCTCATGCGTTCCATCTGCCGCTGGCGGAATCGGTAATCGTGAAGGATGCCCTTTGGAATGCCGGTGGTGCCGGAGCTGTAGATGATGTTAAAAGCGTCATCCAGCGATACGTCTGCGGGGCGGGCCTCAGCTGAGGCATGGCCAAGCCAGTCTCTCAGCGTCTGGCCAATCCCTTCGCCATCTTCATCCAGAGAAACAATACGGCTGTCAGATAATTCCTGCAGCCCGGCCTGGAAGCTGTGAAGGAGATCCCGGTTTTTCTGCGACACAAACAGAAATTGTGCACCGCAATCGGACAGCATCAGGCTCAGTGCTTCGGCGCTGGCCATGCCTGAAAGCGGCACCATGCAGCCGCCGGCGGTAAGTACACCAAGGTACAGAGCGACATAGTCAGCGCTGTTTTCCGACAGAGCTGCAACTGAGTCGCCGGGCTGCAGCCCAGCATCTCGCAGGCGATTGGCGATCTGGTTGGTCTGATTCAGCAGGGCCCGCCAGCTTACGCTGCCTTGTTCACTGATCAACGCGGGGTGATCCGCGCGAGTGATTGCAAACCCTTGTATCCGGTGGCCGATGGCCTCCATGGGTTCGTTTGGGGTTATGGGTGCGTACACCGGCATTTCGCTCAGGTTACTTTTCATTTTTGTGCCTTATGCTGCTATGGTGTTTTGACTAGTGAAATTTACTTCCGATTATATTGACTCAAAAGCGGAAGACATGACAAATTAATGCGAAAGCAAAACGCGCCAGCGTAATAATAAAACCAGATACACATCAGATACACAAGGAGTAGCGACATGGGGCGATTTGATGGGCGGGTGGCTATTGTCACCGGAGCAAGCAGCGGTATAGGTCGGGCGACTGCCTTGCGGCTGGCGCGGGAGGGTGCTCAAGTGGTTATGGCGGACACTTCGGAACCTGGCCTGATTGAAACCGGGAAATTGATGCCGGAGGGCGTTGAGCACCTCCGTCGCGTTGTCAACGTTGCCGATGAGACTCAGGTCAAAGACTTGGTAAGCGAAGCTATAAGCGCTTACGGGAAAATCGACATCTTGTGCAACATCGCTGGCATTGCCAGTACAGGGAATGGCTATCCACCGGTAACCGAAAACGAGCGAGACGAGTGGGACAAGGTGTTGTCGGTTAATCTGGTTGGCACAATGCTGCTCATCAAGCATGTCGCGCCGCACATGCAGGCTCGCAAACTCGGTTCCATTGTCAATACAGCCTCGGTTGCTGGTATCCGCTCGGGCGCAGGAGGCAATGCATATAGCGCCTCGAAGGCTGGAGTGATCAACCTCACCATGACCGCTGCGTGTGATCTTGGCGATCACAATATCCGGGTGAACGCTGTCTGCCCGGGCCTGGTTGAGACCGGTATGACACGAGTGGTGTTTGATTACGCCCGCGCCCATGAAAAAGCCCACAAGCTAGGCAGTCGCTGCGAACTGCGCCGCTACGGCGAGCCGGAAGAGATCGCAGCGGCTATTCTGTTTTTTGCCAGTGACGATGCCAGCTATATCACCGGTCAGGCGCTGCCTGTGGATGGTGGCAATACCGCGTCTTTGAATCTGCCAGGAATGAAAGTGTAATGAGTAAGCAAGAATCCCCTTATGTTGATGGCACATACGTCGATGGTACAGAGCTGCCGGGCTTTCATAACCTGCTCGGCTACCGTCAGGCTTCCTGGGAGGAAAACGAAGCGGTTATTGAGCTGGAGCTGCAGCCAAAGCATCTCAACCTTGGTGGTGTCATTCACGGAGGCGTGCTTACGTCGCTGCTTGATATTGCTATGGCCCAGGCCGGCACACACTGCCCCTTTCCGGGGCGGATGCGTAGAGCCATAACTTTGTCTTTGACCACGACGTTCACCGGCCAATGCTCCGGTGGCACCATTCGTGTGACCGGACGCAAGCGGGCCGGTGGTACGCGGATTTTCAACAGCACCGGCGAAGTTCATGACGACAAAGGCAACCTGCTTGCCATCGCCGAAGGTACGTTCCGGATCCGGTCTGGCAGTGACAAGCCCGAAGGCGTCCCTATCTGATTTTCAGTGCATAAAACA